>Ga0307515_10002232_pt1 | contig 42476 bp, 51 predicted proteins | sample 17_EM_MG_FD_194513 | JGI IMG/M metagenome (GOLD analysis project Ga0307515, IMG submission 194513) | Populus trichocarpa ectomycorrhiza microbial communities from riparian zone in the Pacific Northwest, United States - 17_EM | ecosystem: Host-associated > Plants > Roots > Unclassified | place... | reverse complement strand
AGAGTGCAGCACAGACAGAGACTGCCGCAGCCGCAGCCGCAGCGACAACGACGACATCAATCGAGAACTATTGGATGACAGTTACGAACGGAAAGAGTCCATCGAAGGAGAGCTGGTACATAGACTGTGCCACCACTTCTCACATTTACGGAGATCGACAGAGGTTCGAACGGTATACGGAATATACCAAATGAGAAGGGCAGGAGATCCGTGACTTTGCGGGAAGGGTACCGGGCAAGGCCATCGGGCACTGAGATGTTCGGTTGAGGCTTCGACCACCTGGAGGCCGCCACCGTATACACGAAGTAGTTGTGAGAAACGTCTTGCATCTCGAAGGAGCAAACAACTCGCTGTCACAATCGCGGCTTATGGATCGGGGGTTGCAGATTGTCCCTGTCAACAGCTATGGGATCAAGACATATGACAAAGCACCGGCTGAGAGTACTGGTCAAGATCGAGGAAATCTTGTGGGTGTGGCACGCCAGGGTGGAGGGTTATTCCGGCTGGATGTGAAGTTTGCAGGAAGGAGATATTGTGCAAGAGGATATTTGTTTCGTAGGAGTTGCAGGCACGGTCGACTGCTTCGGAGGAGCTTCGGAGAAGCTACAGGCACGGTTAATTGTTTGGGAGGAGCTTCAGGCAAGCTCTATCTTTGTTTTCTTTGGAGTTTAGGACTACGGTCGTGATACCGCCCTGGAGGAGTGTGGGGACGGATTTGAGTGCGGTCATCACGTGGGTTGGTTCAGGGTTGAGCGCGGTGGAGCCGCACTTTAGTTCTTGTGTACGTGTCAATTTGACTTAGTGAGAGTCAGTGAGTTTAGGTCAATAGAGAGATTCAGGACACCGGACACCGTACAACAATTATCGACGGCAGCAGATGTTGAATGGACAATACATCACAATGAGCGTCAACGGAGCGTCAACAATTTATGGTTTCGTAAGTACGGTAATTTACCAGTGACTTGGTCATTTTTACGCATAACGGACGTATTGGCTGCTTTCATTGGCAAAAGCGATAGCAACACGGTCACTGCCCCATTCTTAGTATGAGCGTCAACAGCGCGTCAAGGATTTGTGGTCTTGTATGTACGGTAATTCACCAGTAACTTGGTCGTTTTTATGCATAATGGATGTATTGGCAGCTATTATTGGCAAAAGAGATAGCAACACGGTCACCGCCCCATTCTCAGCATGAGCGTCAACGGAGCATCAATGATTTGTGGTCTTGTAAGTACGGTAATTCGCCAGTAACTTGGTCGTTTTTATGCATAACGGACGTATTGGCAGCTTTTATTGGCAAAAGAGACAGCAACACGGTCACCGCCCCATTCTTAGCATGAGCGTCAACTGAGCGTCAACGATTTGTGGTCATCTAAGTAATGTAATTCACAAGTGACTGGGTCATTTTTATGCATAACGGATGTATTGGCAGCTAATTTTGGCAAAAGAGATAGCAACAGGGTCACTGCCCATTCTAAGCATGAGCGTCAACGGAGCGTCAACGATTTCTGGCTTTGCTTCTTGGGTAGGTTATGTTCCGATTGGTTGCAGACATCCATTTATGAGATAGTGGTAGCCATTACTGTCAAAAACAACAGCGATATGCTCCCTGCAGCATACTGAAAATGAGCGTCAATGGAGCGTCAACAATTGTAGGACTTGCATAGTCTGTAATTAAGGCATTGCGCGGATTTTCGCGTGCATAACTGTATTATTGACTGCCTTGCTAGGCAAAAATACCATTTATGGAAGGTGAAACACAGATACCAAATTAATTGATATTGCAAAACTGCTCAACAAGCAAAAGCACATTATTGGTTGCTGAAACGCAATTCTGATAAGATACTATTAACACACTCCAAATACAAGAGCCTTATATGACTCTATTGATGGACCCGCTGGGCGACCCGCTTACGACCCGCCCAATTCAGACGGGTTGGGAGTTTTCCATGGTACCGTACCCGAGTGGGCAGTTCGGGTTTATTCACGACCCGGACCGCAAATTTGGCAACGGTTTGGTTTGGATCCGGACCCGGAAACGGACGTGAAGTGACGGTCCGGAACCGTTGCTAACACTAGGCGGACCATTTTTCAACCAACCCATGTGTTCTGGTAGGTTCTGCGGCTTTAGACCAACCTGTTCCATATTCATCAATCAGTCATCCCCCCCTCTCATGGAGGTCTTCCAGACTCCTCGTCAAAGCATCCCCTTTCCCTTTTGATTTCCCTGGCCTATATACTATTTGGTAATCAAACAAGGATAAAAACTCGGACCATCATGCTTGTCTTTGGTTCAGTAACCTCTTTGTCAGTGAATTTTCCAAATTGTTATATTCCAGTGACAACTGAAGGGGATACGCAGCTGCTTCGCATCCAGGTCTCCATTCCTCAACTGCCTTGATAATTGACATCAGCACTGTATCATAAATATAATAATTTCATTCTGCCGATGTTTATTTCACCCAATTATTCGCCACAGGATGTACCGCTCTGTTATCGTCATGCTGTGACAACACGCGAGCGGATACATAATCAGAAGCATCCATTTGTATAATCACTTGCCCTTCATGGTCAAAATGTTAAAGCGATGGGGCTGTGGTAACAGCAGTTACCATGGTTTCAAAGGCGCATTGCTGTTCAGATTCCCATTGAAATGGTTCATTCTTCTTTGTTAGCCTTGTCAATGGTTCCGCTAGCTCCAAATACTTAGGCATAAACCATCAGTAATAATTGCAAAAGCCGAAAAATTGTCATACCTCACACAGGTTATTCAGCCTGCAATTCATCAGTTTCATTTCTTGGCCATCGTTCATTTTGGTCTCTATCTTATCCTCCTCCATCAAGATCCGTTTTGGCCACATAATCGATCCCAAGTATCCCACGGTTTCCTTATGGAATTCACGTTATTCTGGGTTAGGATAACGACTGGCTTCCAGCAGATGATGCCTAACCCACATATCATGTTCCTCATGCTCTTCTTCCGAGTAACTATATATCAATGTATCTTACACATAATCGGATGCGAAATCATCCAAGGCTTCCCTTATCATATTATTGATATATTCTTGGGAATGTGCAGTTGCATTTGTCGTGCCAAACTGCATGACTGTAGGTTCAAATAAGCCGTACCACGCCTGAATGGCTACATTATGTTCGTCTCCCTCCTTAAATGGCAACAGATTGTACGCCCCTGGAACGTCGAGTTTTGTATAAATTCTTGCTTTTCGGAGGAGGTTCAGCGTTTCTCGTATCAGGGGATGGAGCTATAGGTTGTGTATCATTTTACTATTAAAATCCCGATAGTCCATTCAAAACTACAAGCCTACATCTGGTTCCTTTTCAAACAAATCTGCTGCCTCAAAAGGTGATGATGACTGACGGATAAACTCTTTGGACATATCATCCTGTACCCAATCTTTAAGGACAAATAACTCCTCCTGTGACATACAATAGTGGGGGCCTGACGGCGGCGTCTAGCCTTCCGTCAAAGGTACTTCATCATCAAGAACTGGACGGTATGGTGGCAGTCGATCTGCTAAAACTGTATTGAACAAACGTAAGAACTCATGATACTGCTTGGGGACCATCTCCTCCAGGGTTTGTTCCTTAAAATCTTTTGAATCGATAGCCGTATTAATATCATACAAAGATGGTTTAAATACCATCCGTCTTCCTTTCTTAACTGTCCGGAAGAATGAAGATCCATCAAGCACAACGATATTCCTCTGAAATGGGAGTTGTGGTCAGATGAGTAGTTCAAATATCCCTTCCAACAGGAATAAACTGGTTCCGGGGGTTCTGCTGTCACGCCTTGTCCCGTAACAGGTGCATCATGACAACGTGTGATGCAATATCGTGATCCAAACGTGACCCTATTGGATGCAAACTATGCAGCAACATCATGCAGTTGTAACCAGGGGATCCAAGAACGACTGGGTAATGTCCTAACTTTGTAACGAACAACGGTAGTTGTTTCTTCCCATCCTGACCCGTAATTCCTAATTTGGTAATATGCGCAATGTCCCCAGATTGGATAGGTCTTCTGTCAATAACTTCGATTTGGCGTTTCTCCTATAGTTCCTGGAGTGGTATTTGATTATGGCGAGCAAAGTCTTGATCCCTTAATGCAATGCCTGTTGTTCCACAATTGATCAGCACATGTGTAGGTATTTCTTGGTTATTCATGGTCAATGTCCAGGTTATAACTAAATGTTTCCCTTCCATTGATCCTTCCAATGCCTCCACCTTCCTAACTTATAAACACAAAATTCCAAAACATTATAAAGCATCTGAAAGAAAACTTTTATTGTCAACTGCAGAGGCATCCTTCTTCAATTGACATGATCTTCTCCTGATTCCTTGGAACCTGTCCTAGTTCCTACTTCCAGTACATCCGCTCCAGCCACCTTAAACGTCTTACCCTTCTTGCTTGCCACACATTCTGCTGCCCTGTGGTTAAACCCACCACAATGTGAACACCTTCCATCCACGAACCTTTTCGCCATTTCTTCCACGGAAACCCTTCTCTTTCCTGAGTTGAGGTCCATCGACACCAGGCTGGTATATCCAGCAAGCGATCGGGCCAGAGTCTCAGCGGGATCTTTCGGGGGTGCGGGTGGTTCGGGGGAGGAGGCAATACCAACCCCTCCCTTGCTATGTGCCGCCATCTCCGCTCGTCTCTGTCGAGTCAGATTATCTTGTTTCTGGCAAACTGTGACAGAAGCGGGATGTCCATCTGGCGCAATGCAATATGTAAAATAATCCTTCAGTTTCTTTGCCTGTTTCATTAGTAAGGGGTTCCGGAGGGCCAAAGGGTTCCAATCCTGGTTGGCAGCTGTAACTTGAACATCAGCATAATACTGACAGAACAAACTGATGTTTTGTATAATTTCCTGCATCCTCCATGTGGCCATGGCAACCCGGTCGGGGTCCCCAAATGCTAATTCCAGGTATTGTATAGGAGCTGGCGGGCCATCCAGCGCTGTATCTCTGGTCTCCCGGACTTGTGGCAAGATCTGGCTTGAGCCTACTCCCCAGTCAGTAGAATGCATACCACATAATCAACTGTTCGTTGGGAAACCTGGCGGGTTTGTTCTGAATTACTATTTGTAGTTGAGCAATCCAGCCTCACAACTAAGTTCTATCCGACCCTGAAACGTCCACGCAGTCTGGTACTTTCTGGCCTCTCTATTCTGGAGTCTGGAGAATAGCTGTTGCCACCCTGGCTACCAACATAAGAGCATTGGCTAACGATATTCTCAAACTGCAGACTTCCTCTCCGAATTACTCTGCGTCCTGGGTCATCACTGGTTCATCCTCCCACAGAACTTTGTCGGTCGCTAGGGCTATGGGTCTCCTACTTGCGTTGTCCCGATCGGTTGTCAGGACTTGGATTGTGGTTTCCATCTCCGTATGATCACATAGGGGGATCAGAAACTGTTGTGCCTGTAGGTCTTGTTGTACGGTGTCCGGCGTCCTGAATCTCTCTATTGACCTAAAACTCACTGACTCTCTAAGTCTAATTGACACGTACACAAGAACTAAAGTGCATGCAGCTCCGCCGCGCACAACCCTAAACCAACCCACGTGATGACCGCACTCAAATCCGTCCCCACACTCCTCCAGGGCGGTATCACGACCGTAAATGCTAAACTCTAAAGAAACCGAAGATAGAGCTTTGCCTGAAGCTCCTCCCAAACGACACCAAGCCCAGAATTCCTCCCAAACAATCAACCGTGCCTAGAGCTCCTCCGAAGCAATCATCCCCTCGCTCGATACCTCTTTCCTGCAACTTCCGTATCCAGCCGCTTCACATCCAGTCGGAATAACACTCCAATCTGGCGTGCCACGCCCACAAGACTTCCTCGACCTCGACCTCGAGCACTGTCCTGTGCCGGCGATTTGTCGTATATCTTGATTCCGTAGCCATTGACTGGGACAATCCGCAATCCCCGATCCATAAGCCGTGATTGTGACAACGAGTTGTGTGCTCCTTCGACATGCAAGACGTTTCTCACAACAACTTCATGTTTTCGCCGTCCTGGCAGCCGAAGTCTCAATCGTACATCTCCATGTCCGATAGCCTTGCCCACTACGCTTCCCCCAAAGTCGCGAATCTCCCGCCCATCTCTTTTGGTATACTCCGTGTACCGTTCGAACTTTCGCCGATCTCCGCAAATGTGAGAAGTGGTGGCACAATCCGAGTACCAGCTCTCCTTGGATGGGCTCTCTCGATTCGTAACTGTCATCCAATAGTTCTCAATTGATGTTGTCGTCATCGTCGTTGCCGCTGCCGCTGCCACTGCCGCTGTCTCTGTCGCTGCTCCGCTCTCCACCGGTGCAGTGCTTGGACAATACCGTGCAATGTGCCCCACCTTACGGCATCTGTAGCACTCCTGAGTATCCCTGCGGCGACTTGCATGCTTCTCATTTTCCGAACTGCTACCATCACTCTCACTGCCGCTATCACGGGACTTCCGGGACTTCCGAGAGTGCTTTGAATTCCGCTGCTCACTCTTCGTCTGCAGCTTTGAGAACATGGCTGCCACCTCCGAATCGTTTTCCTGCTGTAACCGCGCTTCGTGGGTTCTCATCTTTGTGACAATCTCCTCCAGTTTGTCGGCCAGGGTGTCAATCTTGTCGTACATCGACTGGGTGAAACACCTCCAATCATCATGCTTTGGTATACCCTGCATCAGGTAGTAGCTGTGCTCACTCTTTGGCATCGTACCGGTCGAACTCTCCGCACAGAGGTTAACGTCGTTCACATACCCCTGGATCTTCGATGCGTACTCCTGTACATTCTTGCAATCGCTCAATCTCACAGCTGACATCTCATCTCGCAAAGCCCAAACATTCAGCTTCACCTTCGATATGTAGTCCTCCTTCAACTGATCCCACAGCGCCTTTGCGTCTTTCTGAACGCCATACTGCTGCTGCAATGACCTCTCCATCGCCAGGAGAATAGTCGACCATGCAATTCCATGTTGCTTCTTCCATGCTTTAAACTCTGTCCCGTCCTTCGCATCCGGTGCTTCCTCTGTACCGTCGACAATGCCGAGAACCTGCTTCTGCTCGAAGAGTATTTCGATTTCCAAATCCCAGCTCTTGTAGTCCGTACCATCAAACTTCTTAATCGTGATCGCTGTCGATTCAGCCATTTTGTCGTCCGTACACCTGTCGAGTCTGTCTGTACTCCTCCGAGACCGTGTCGATGATGCCCCAATTCGAAATCTAAATCCGAGTCGAGTTCGCCAAACAAGTGAAGTGCCCGGGCTCATAACCTGTTGTACGGTGTCCGGCGTCCTGAATCTCTCTATTGACCTAAAGCTCACTGACTCTCTAAGTCTAATTGACACGTACACAAGAACTAAAGTGCATGCGGCTCCGCCGCGCACAACCCTAAACCAACCCACGTGATGACCGCACTCAAATCCGTCCCCACAGGTCTGTGATCTGCTTCTGTAATATGATTGTCTGGGCTGGATGATGGCACATCCTATGTATGATGCTCGTGGGTTCAGTATACTGTGCCACCCTCCTCAGCACCTGCTGGGCTGTTTCTACCATTGTCTGTCTCTCCGCGAAGTCTATGTCCAGTAGATTCATGTTGACAAGTTCTCCTATGGTGGCCAGATCATCCATGGACACAAAGGCCACCTGGTCGTGCTGTTCTGATCCTGACATTGCAGTGAATCAGGCACATTTATCATTGCCATAAATACCGAACAATTATGGAATGAGTCAGAGTCGAGGGTTCGATAACAATCAGAGGGATCGGCAAAGGCTTCGCTGTTGCTGCGGCTGCTGGTGTGTATCCCTCCATCAAATGTGTTTCTAAACAATTGTGTTCTTCACACTCACCTGGTTGCTCCGGATCACAATGGAACCAAGCGTGGGCTCCCCGATACATAGTCCAACTCTCTCCAAAGACAGGATGATGACATTCCACGCCTCCTCCATACGCGGTTGATCTTGTCCTGTAAAATTCCACTGGGAAGGAATGTCAGATCACTCCCAAAAATATGCTTGTAAAGGTTGTTCTTCTGAAGTAGTCGCAAGTATGGCTCCGATACTATCAAAGGTGTTAAAGGGTTGGGGTTTACACACGGGACAAAGAACTCCGGCAAGATCAAATGAATTCGTTCTGGAAGTACAATTATTGTCCAATTGTAGCATCTGACTATGGGGATTGCTGTGGATACTGATGGATATCTAACCCGGTAACTTGTGGTAGCTCGTCAACCCAATCATCGCAAAGGTGAATCCATTGATTGTTAGGTTTGAGATACACCCAACAAGTAACAGACCAAGGTTCGTGAGAGTAACTCCAACCTTTCAAATGTTACAGGCACGTCCGATTCCGTCAGCTCCCAGCTCCAGAGGTAGCAAATCAGGATATATCTGTTGGACATTCCGCAGTAATATCAAACAGGATCAACACAGGGGGTCACACCGTGTTGGCAGTATATTCAATATCAGGTACGTTGAAAAGGAATCATTCTAGTGTAATGGGCAGGTTCGGGTGTAGGTGATATTGTTTACAATAATGTGATATCGTAATTGGAACAACGAACTTGAAGTTTGTATCGAGAGACCAATGGCAAGACAACAATTGGAGTTGTTCCTACGTGATAACCTGCTTTGCTATACAAGAGAACGAGTAAAGATAGAAGAAAAAGAAACCCTCCCACACCAAGCAACCTCACATTATATACAGTTCGTCTGTCTCTCTTGAATGATTCTTCAAGCTTCGATGTACCATCCCAATCCTTCACCATGATCTTACACACAACCCCACTATTCCTTATACACAAAACCATGCCTCATCATCCGATGTCGCAACACCTCAGAACACTTCCTTATCACTACATATCATACTGCCACCACTACTCCACATTTCCACACTTTGCCCCCAAGTCTCCGAACGTCTCCGGCATTCCATAACAGCAGATTCTTCTGTACATGTGAACTAATTCCTAGGTGACATCCCAACCTATCACTCGTAACCCGAGCCGTGACAGAAGTTGGGTAATGTAGAGAGACAAGTACATCTGGGTAAATAAAGAAAGCAGCGTAATAGAATAACTGGAAAATAGTAGAACGAAGTAACACTCATTTGAAGAGGATGCAATTCAACTCAAGTCTGGAAAGAGTCAGAAAGACTTGATTTCAGCAGTTCGTACATATAATGTGGATGATAGTAATTTGTTGAGATTCAGAAAGTATCAGGTGCTCCGGATTAGATGTGTTCTTCATGTGCCCAATGTTGAATGTTGGCATCCAGATCGAAGTATGCTATTGATGCAAGAATTAGTGGTTGGTTTAAGCCAACATACCTAGAGTTGAACCAGATTCATCTAATATACCTAATGCACCTGAAGAACTCGATATTTCGAAAGAAGAAGGCCCACCTGAAGAACATGACACACCCAAAGAACACAAGATATCAGTATGATTTTATTAATAACTAACTGTTGCACCCGGCCATATGTTGTACTGAGATATGGGTTAATGCCAATTGTCCCTGTTTAACACTGCTCCAGAGTTAGTAATGGTACCTAATGTTTGAGTATATAAGTTAACCACATGGCAGAGAATTATTGGGGTTGTGAGAATCAGCAGAATTGGATACAGTTGGGATCAGGCTGAGCGGGGACAGTGGAAGTTAGAAGAGTTCAAACCGCGATTGTTGTAGATAGTAGATATATGTGAATCTTCAAATATAGCTCATCAGTTGAGAGAAAACCCCAATTTCATGGCATTCAGTTGGGTTAAGATTTGGCACAAATGCAAGCAGCTAATAGGGCAATATTGTGGGAAAAGCTTCACATTTACCAGTGTGTGTCTGCTGAATTCCTTGATGATTCATTCACAGTAACTGTAAGTTAGGGAGAACATAGGTTCACAACAGAGAAATTGAATATTGTGAAAGAACTTGTAAGGGATGATGAACATGCAGGGGTAATCTAATTTATTCTACCTCTTGTTAATGTCAAGATTTCAAACAAATTGGTCATCCATAGACACTCCCACTCAGGTGTTGTGCAAACAATCTGTTGAACTGCACTATACTTAATCCCCAACATATTATGAGTCTCACTACTACAATGTTAAGTTAATTGAAATTTTGGGGTTCAAAGCTAAGTATAAGACCAGAGTAGTATGTCAGGAGGGTTCATCTGAAACTGGGCTGATGTGTGTAAGCATGCAGTATCAGTGAATTACAATATGGCAAGTGCAGAATTCGTATCCCGACTTTGATGCATTTACTGCAGTCACTGGCTCGCGTTACCCTGTCAGTTACTAGCACTGTTTGAAACTGCCCTTTTGTACCTTGAGTTTTCATCACAATTTTGTCTTCATGATCTCGCATCATTGAAAGTTGGTGGAAATTAGAATGGTCAGTTGAGGATTTTTGACAAACTTAAGCCTTCGAAGATATGTGGTGCATGGTAGTTTACAGTCACCAATTGAATTGCTTAGCAGAGATTGCCATTCAGTTTCACTATCTTCAAGTGCTGTTGTTCACAATTGTTTGCCAGAGTTACTGTCAAGATACTGTGATTGTTTGACCGAACATACAATTCATGCCGAATGCAGTTAAGTGTATCGTCACATATGCTAGCATTTGGCCTCAGAGGGATACGTATGGTAAATATAGGATACAGTTGTAAAAGTGGAGGCATGTAATAGTAAATGAACATAACTAGGTAGGAGTATTGCTAGAAATCTAAGGACCATGGTGAGCCCTCGATATAGAACGGCTGTTACCCAGCCCTGGGTCAACTGTCCCTAATGCATTATCTGCCTTGTTAGGTGAAAACATCCTAGGCTGCATAAATGGTTCAAGACAATTGAAAAGAACAGAAAGAATTCAACATTTTTACATCACACATACTAATACAGAATCCTAAGTCCCGCTACCTGGCGGTTCAACATGTGTCCAATTATTGCCTGATTCCATACACAGGGAAAATCAAGCTCCTGTTGCATGTAAAGAAATCCCATGCTGACGCTATTTGTATCAAGCCGAAATCCAAAGAAAAGAAGTAAAGATGACAGAAACAAGACAACATGCAAATGTGATCCTGTCCTCCATCTCTCAACTTCATAACCAATACTCCAACAACCATAATTCCCAGAGCTGATATTTCGGTGTACATCAGCAAAATGTATTTTGGTCCCTGGGATCCTCCGGGAGTATCTGAGAGGATATGGAGGGTATACTTAGAAGCATCAATTTGAGGAGAGTAACAGACCCTAGGAGGGCATTCCAGCCGGCCTTGGGAGTAACTTGGAACCCTGATGACTGATTCATGAGTACCATGGGAGTGATTGTGATAAGTTTCGGAACATGGCGGAGCGCCGGACAGTACTTTGGGTGCACCTGGGAGTGTCGCCGAACCAATTCGGGAATCACACGCAAACTCTGAGGGATGCCTGGGTTCAATGAATAATCATTCAGACGACTGCAGGCATGATCTGAGACTCTCCGGATGTACATGAACAATAGATTTCCCTCAATGGCGAATATGATGCATTGATTATCGATCATTATCACTTCTGAATCATACTCGCTATCATCTTCGTCAACAATATATTTATTCCCTCGCTACATTAAGGAACCAAAGAAACAGGTGAGTAATTCAAACATAACAGCAGGTACACCAAAACCATAACCCAACTAAGCGATCAATCCAACTTGGTGTCAATGTCATCCACTCCATCTCCCATCTCATCAGGGCCAATAAAAGCGAGAACACCAAATTCATCAGCGGCTGAAAGAAGCTGGAGGCGCTCCTGGTATTAGCTGATTATTCGTACGTGGCGAGTCGATGACCTTGAATTCCAATGTTTATTGGCTCAATTTGTGATATCTAACAAAGGTGTAATGAGATGTTAGCTAGCTGTGAATCCAAATGGGCATTGGAAAGGCAACGATTATTCAGATGAAAAAGGGGAGTTACCACCAGGAAAAAAGGAGGGCCAAGATGGGGAGTGCTGTGTGGAAAAGAGGAGTACACAGAGGGTGATGCAGGAGCACAGAATGAAAAGGAGCACCAAATCTAGGCTGAGGAGTGCCGACAGGGATTGAGGACTACCAAAAAGGGGGTGGGGAGGAAAGGAGTGTGGAATTCAATATATGAGCGACAATCCCGTCTGAGGTGCGCCAGTGGGAAATGAGGAGCGCAGGCAGGCAAATGGAGTGCGGAATGAAAAAGAAGAGCATCAATCTAGGCTGAGGAGCACCGACGGGGATTGAGGAGAGCCTATCATAGTGGTTTCGCGCCGCCGGGGGTATCAAGCCGCCCAATCCTGTTTGATTGATGAGTGCCGTGGCTTCTGGAGTAAAGTTTATCACAAGGGATAGGCAAAATGTACCTCAATATCCATCTTGAGAATACATTACTGTGACCTTCTTTCCACCGGCACATTTAGACAGCGCACAATGAATTGTGGCAGCTGCCAGCTCAGAACTCTTTGGAGTGAGAGGTTAGGAATACTGGGATGTCATAGGCTGGCGTCCCAAGCTATCGGCGGTGAAAACAAATTGATGGTATATTAGATCAAGCACATCCATTTGGGGGAACCATGATTTCTTATCCTCAACGACCTTGGAGAGATATACATTGTCAAACAGGAGCTCCTGAATCGGGATCTGATGCTCAGGCTGAGAGCGCAAATTGAACTGTCAACTACGGACAACTGTTTGAAGTGCCATAACTGCAAACCGTCCTCGAATGGTACTTGTCTTCACTTTTAGCTGTGTATATTTTGGGGGGAAGTTAATATCCGAAATCTGTTAGAGGAGCATTGAACAGAATCCGAGACATATAGCTTCTTGGGTATATGGATCTATATTGAGAGATGGACTGCCGGGCAACTGACACACAGATGGCGTCCCTCAAAGAGCACCTGCTAATGCCCGCTGATGATCCTGAGCATCAATGGCTAGGTTCCAAGTGTCTTCAACCATCGAGTACTTGTCATCAGATAATATTTGCCAAGGTGTCTTCATGAGTACGATTCCCTCGTTGAACCTTTTTGCTACCTCAAAAGTTGCCTTTTGGTGTTGCGGAACGTTCTGATCTGCATTGGTGTTGGGTTGTGGAACATTCTGGGCTCCACTTGACTTGCGTAGCGGCAGCGCCTGGGTGGATGGTACACCGTCAGACTCAGATAACTTGTTGAGGAGGTTCGACTTCTGATGTTAGAGCAGTGGTGGCGCCATCGCAACGGCAGGATTTTGGATATTTGGAGGCGGAGGGCATCCAATGTCAGTATTGGCAAGGCTCCATTTCTTTGGCAGTGGAACCCTTGTAGTTCAGAATGACTTGTCCTGGCGCGCCTGGCCTAGAGGCAGGACCACCTGTTGATGATCCAAATCATCTTGTATAAAGTAGGAAGGTAAGGTGGACTCTCCGGGGTACTCACTGTCGTCATCACCGATCTCCAGATCAGGATAGTCATCCCGCGTCAATGATGAAATCGGGGAGATTGGTCATCCGCAACACAATGCACAATGGCGGATGATTGGGAGACAAACATTCGTTGGACAATGAAGATTGGCTGCGTTCTGGAATTCGAGTGCTCTCTGAAGGTGTGCTTCCTGATTCGTCTGTGAATGGTGATTCCTCACCTGGCTGGGCGTAGGTTCCATCTGTGGTAATGAAGATAGAAAGTTGTGGAATGTGGGAGAGAATGTATGAGCAGTAAAGATAAGATTAAGTGGAATAGAATAACAGGAAAAATGAAGCAAGAAGTTGCACAAAGTTGAGGAGGATGCAATTCGAGGCATGCCTTGAATGATTCAGGTGTGATTACTTCCATGGTTCATATGTATATCGAGGATGGCGGTCCAGTGTTGCGATATAGAATGCTGTCAGGTGCACTGGAATAGATGGATTCCATGTCAGGTGCACCAGAAAAGATGGCTTTCCAATGCCGAATGTTAGCATCTCCTATCAATAACACTCTGTATGGATGCAGGAATTGGAGGTTGGCTAAAGCCAATGCACATAGAATAGAACCAGACGCACTGGAAGAAAACTCGTGATATTAACTAACCCTTGGTGCTGGCCAAATGGAGCACTTGAGAACCCAATTGAGACCATGTGCCATGCACATGACTCTCTGAACATAGTAATTATGCGAGAATGTTCAAGCATTTGAGGTGACTGCATGGCATAGAATTGGTGCAGCACTTAGAATATGCAGCACTCCATGGATTTGGGACCTTGAGAGTGATGACTGAGTTGCGAAGGTTCATAGTGAGTGGGTTATTGATCAAGCAGAACTATAAATGTTCGTATGCGGTATTTCCACCTGAAGGACACACATATTTTGACCAAATTCTATTCTATTATGATGCTGCAGCTAAGTAAGCAGTCGATGAGGCAATATTGTAAGCATAACTTCCCTTTCATGTGTTTATCTGGGCCGTGGCTGCAGATTATCCTTTACAACAATGTTGCAGTGGATGGAGAAGAGTGAGAATTTGGTATACAAATGCGATATACAGGTGTAGAGAATGAATGATAAGGTATGATGGATGATTCATGGGCAATTGTATCGATTCAAGCACTTGGCGATGCCAAGATTGCTAAAAAATGGGTCATCAATACTCACTCATATTCTGATTTGGCACCTAATATCTAGTAAGTTGCACACCATTAAATGACATATTCATTGTGAGTCTCACCACTACAATGTTGCCTTCAGTTAATGTTGAGGTTGAAAGCTATATGCTACATGGTATGAATGCATAGTAAGACATCATCACACAGAGGGCAGAGGAATGATGATGATTGTGTGCAGTTCCAGAAAATGGGTTGCACCGAAGTTTAAATGGTTACGCTTGGATTCAATGGCTTGGGATTCCAAGCAAGCTCGCCTCACTCTGACAGTTAATTGCACTCGTTGAAGCTGTCATTTCTTAACTTGAGCTTTCAAGATTTTCTCGCTTCAAACTTCGCTCTTGATGGAATTTGGTTCCAATAATCCAATTTCTGATACAAGATTTGGCGGCCCAAACATACAGTTAGTCAGATTTGAGTTAAGTCTGCATTCACTGCATTGAGAACTTAGGCCTCATTGAGTAAGTGCAGTGCATGGGTGAGCAGGAGTTGCCAGCCATCTTGCACGGTCGCTGAACAGAATCTGTTATTCGAGATTCTTGCTCTGAAGCTCCAGCTCTTTTGACTTAGACCGAACTTGCAGAAGCTATTTTAGGAATTCGAAGAATAGGTCCAAGCATACAACTTAATAAATATTGAGTTATGTGAGCTTACTAATTGGCGAGGTCTGTGCATTAAGGGTTTAGTTGTACAGGGCGACCTTCCTCCAACGGCCAAGTTGACACAGAGCTGAAAGTTCAAGGCATTTTAGCAGCGACCTTCATATCCAGATCAAGCATAGATTCATATCTTAGCAGAGGCCAAGCAGAATGAGCGCCCTGCTCCTCAACATGAGGTGTCTTGATAGATGACAATTTGTGTGCACTGCGTCCACTGATTCAAAGTCGAAGAAAACATGATGGAAATAGAGCAAACAAATATATATTGTGCATTTCAGAGTGGGATACATGCACTTCGGTGGTGTATTTGTCACTCTCGAGGCATTCCTGGGCCGGAATGATCCATTCATACTGCGTCTCAGCTTATCAAAGTTGGCCTTATACAAATCCAAGAACGTCATTCTGGACTGGATTGCAGATCTCAGTTGTGCCAGCAGATCAATCATAGGCCAGCAAATACCTGGGAGCGGAAGCTGCAGCTTTGCCATGAAGACCTGAGCCGTGTCACAGTCTCCTACACTGTAGGATGCGGATCTGGGATGTGCCCGAACATTGATGATATGCCAGCAAACGCTGCGACTTTGCTACGAATTAGTGAGCCCGTGTCTCATATTCTGAGGCAAGTACACAATAGGGCCTAGACTGTTATTATTACCAGATTGGATGAGTAAATATGCGGCACCAGATCTGTCATAACGTTCCGGCCAGGATTCTTCGGTGCCCGGAACTTCGATCATAGGCCTGCAAAGGGAGCGACTTTGGCATGAATAAGTTAGCCCATGTCTCATATTCCGACATGGGAAGTCAATATCTCCTCGACTGACTTCATTGCCACTCGAATTGGCAAATCTGCAGTGATCAATCAGTCATATGGATATGTACTGACACCTGTCTGGTGCACCTGAATTTCGATCAAATACCAGCAGATGCTGCGGCTTTGCCACGAATAAGCGAGCCATGGCTCATATTCGTACACAACTACTCAATATCGCCTAGAGTGTCTCAGTGCCAAATGCGATTGGCAAATATGCTATGCTGGATGTATCTTAAAGCGACTCAAGACATGATGAGGATTTTCCGGTGAACCTCAAGTTTGATCATCTGCCAGTAAATGCTTCCGCAGTGCTAGGAATCTGCGAGCCGGCGTCTTGTATTCTCACACAGCAACTCAATATTGCCTCCATGGACTTTATTGGGACGCAGGATTGGCAACTATGCAGCGCGCGATCGCTTCTAGTGAGACACATGTCAGAACCGAGAATTTCCAGCTGTACCTCAAAGTTGTTGAATGATGCATTTTTCATTCTTTCAACTTCGAAATGTGTACATAGTCTCAGGTTTCCGGTGCACCTCCAATTCGAAACTGACAAATGATTCAAAGCCCACTGCGGCATTGTGCTCGACATTCAACTTATCCCTTTGTTTGTGAGATAGGCCAGATGGGAAGGTGTAATGTAGCTTATCAATTGACTTCATCTCATAGCGGTCATTATTAAGAATCAAGAATGCCAATGAAATCACCCTCTAACAATTCCAACATCAGATCTTTGATTCACTTCAAAATGACAGAGAGAATGAATTTCTTTATGCAGTATAGTGTGCCTCACAAACAACCATTTTGACTATTGGTATCAGTCAAGAAGATCATGTCAGTTGACTGTCTAAAGAGGCGTACCTTGATTAAGCTTCCTAACAGACTATGATGATCATGCATCAGACTGCAACAAGTCTCCATTCACTGTCAGCCGCATTGTGTGGTCCTCACGAGACTCCAGAATCTGGGAAATCATTATCATTGTGATATTCTGTCGACTCATCAAGCCGTGCAGTACTCTCATTTGCGCAACTTGGTAACGTTGGTGGAAATCACCCACCCGGTTACCATAGCTACCATGACCCGGATTCAGTCACCATGTATGAGGTACTGTGGTTTGCCCTAGCTGGACAACTTGTGCAATTGCCTGCCACTGCTCATTCAATCCCCAGAACATCTGAATTATTCCAGCATGGTATGCAGCTGTAGGAGTTGGGACTGTCCCACCCACTTTGGGTATCATTATGAATACAGATGGATTTCATGAATCCTGGAATTTGTGCAGCATTTCTGTTCCTTCATCATTGCCTATTTCTGCATCCATGTGGAATATATCTGCATGATCCGCAAAATACTTGGTCAGCCACCACTTCAAATGACAAACTTGGCCCGGAAGAGGACAAATCAGCAGCACCTTTTATGGAGGAGTTGCACTGGGAAGTGCATTTCCATTTCTGTGGTGTACAGGTATGAGTGCCTCTCTTGATTCGTCGTCAAGGTCAGGTTCAGGATTTTCCGCAAGTTCATTACCAAGCATTGGCAGAAATTTCTCTCTGAGCCTGAAGGAGTTTGGAGAATCGACCCAAGTATCGAGTGGCCATTCATTGAACCATTTTCCAGCCATGTCGTTGCAATTCTCGGTGTGTCCCAACACTTACGAGAAACATGCTTGGCGCCATCTATGAACCATCCATGCACCTGATATACCCCGTGAAGTGATTCTTTCCACACGATTCTGTGGTTGTCATTGCACTTCCTCAGTCCACTCAAGATCAATGAGGTGTGCATATTCCTTTGGTATCCGAACAAATGGTTCTCCATTGGCTTGTTTCGATTCTGACCACCATCCTATTGTCCATGACTTGGCAATCCGTATCATCCAGTGGGCGGCATCTTGTTGAGCCTCTTCATCTTCTGTCCGGATAGCATGCATCATACTTTTCACAGCAGAATACAATGCGTCAGCACCATGCTCTCCATCACAGTATCATGCAGTGGATCTTCAGGTGCACCTGAAAACAGCCACATCGTCTGATAACACCAGTCATAGTGTCAATGTAATCCCAGCATTGCTGTCACCTGAAGTTAGAATCCAATTTTCATTTTCATCACAATGTGCCAGCCCACACAGTTTTTAGTATTGTACCGATGGGACTCTTCAAAAATGCCGAAACTCCATGCACAGCAGAAGAGTTGGCCGTTGCTTGATGGTTTCGCTCTGGATGTTCAGGTATCATATGAACCAAGGTGGATATTCCATCGGCTTTCCGGCTCATCAATTGTTGTGTTTGGATTCCTGTGGGTGAGACCCGCATGTTCTGAGAGCAACGAGTAAATGAGTTTTACATTGGTTCCGTATGTAATCTCATCAATGACACTCTTCAACATCTCTGTGACCCCAGGCATTGTCACCACCAGGCGTGGTTCAAGGGCTGATGTAAGCGCTGAATGCCCCTGCAGTGGTGTTGGCTGGATCTCTATGGGGCGGTGGGGCACTGAATGCTGTCCTTGCAATGTATACCACTCCCGTTGTTCACTGATAATGCAGGGAAAGTACGTCAGTGCCATATTCACCCACTTGTCAAGGTTATTCCCCGTCAAAATCGGCAGCGGTAATGCCATTATAACTTTCTCAGTTATCAGTTTGCATATCACTGCTGCTGCCACTGAGGTGAAAGTCTTGCCAAGACTCATTTCATCTGCCACCAGTGCTCCTCGCATATTGGAATCACAAACCCACATCCTAACACTGAACAGTATGGCTCAAACCTGGTGCACCTGAAACTTCGTTACAAGTAGGCTTGGAATTGGATAGTTGCGGCCTGGAATGCGGTCCACTGTTGATTGGCGAATCGGATGGGCATTCAGCAGCCTGACTGACTCAACAACAAACTCGTGTTCAAATTCGTCGTTGATTGTATTGAGAACTGTATTCAATTCTGAACTGGAATTATCTAGATCGAGGACCTCCTCACCTTCCTCCACTTGCTCCTGAACCACCCTTGCGTCTTTGTCTGTGATGTGTTAATCCTCAATGATCTCTTGCAGTTGCTCAGATGTAAGCTGTATAGATGGGCTCATATTCCGGCACTTCTGAAATTCATCGCAATGTTAGGTATTTCACAAACAAGCAACTATTTGAACAAATATATATGTATGGAATACAATCAATTCTATTCTTTCAATCAGAACTTACATCAATACAAGCATCATTCTCTTGCCCACCATCCTCCTCCCCCTCCTCTCTTCCACCCTCATCAGAACCTGCCAAAGTCTATGTATAATCATGAGCAGTTGCGCACATCCAGCCTTATCACGGGAAGAGGGGATTACTTTTGCAGGGCTGATCACGTGCTTGGCATTCGACTTCCCTGTAGCTCAGGTCATTTCGACCAAAATATTTCCGGATTATATTCAAGTTTCAACTTTAATGTATTTGAAAGACAATAGTTTACGAAATCTGCCCATATATGGCATTGATCATCATTTGCCTGTGTGTATATTTTCCCTCACACTCTCCTTCCAATTCATCATGCTCCAAGGTGCACTTGAACATCAATGTTAGAATGTATGGCTCTTTCTGGCCTCTGTGTTTGTAGATGAAATCAATCCGCTCGTCCCAGTGCCTCTCATCGGTATACGAGGTTTGGAGTTGTTTGGGGGCTAGAACAATATCCTTGCCATTCGACACCCAGCGAATCACAATCATAGACGTTGAAGGTAGCAACTCGGGGAGATTACTTCTCACCATTTTGCTGTTGGGCTTGCCCAAATCTGATGCCGGTCGCATGTTGCCATGTCTTCCCTTTTTCCTCACCACCCGAATTTCGCATAAACATTTCTTCAACCGCATCTCAACCCTCTACCGCCGAATCCATTCACCATTATCGATGTCAACCAAAGGCAGCCAGTCCACGAATGTCACCAAACAATCGGCACCCTCCGTCTCCCAGTCAAATGATCCATCCGGAAACTTTTTCAATTGATTCCGCCCTCGGCTAATTGACCGATGATTCATCTCCAGACACCCAGCCACTGATACATTCTTCCACTTGTTGAATGCACTCTAGTTGGGCTGCCCCATCATTTTGGCAAATTACTTCAAGGTGAATTCATTATGCTACAGGCTGATCAGCGGTTTGCCTCCTGCACCTCCCAAGTCCGAAGAATCATCGCTCTCATCATCTGCATCATAATCATTGCAGGAAATGTCCAGCAATGGAGGCGAGTCCCCCATCCCTGTGACCTCTACTTTCTGCAGCTGTGCAGGCAGCTGGAATCTTTTGTTGGGGAGGCTGATCGGGGGTCTCCCAGGTGCACCGGAACGTGATTCTGGGGGATGAATTGAGCTGGACGTGGTTGGCCAATTGACTGGATGCATTTCCGGAAGGCCTGGAAGCACTCTCGGTGAACCTGGAGCTGATGGCCCTTGTCCTGGAATCTGCAGAGGGGGGAACATTTGGGACCTGCCATAACCACCTTGGTGGAGGTCATATCCTTGCCACTGTGGCCCATAACTTGGAAATCCTTGGCTTGCACTGCTGGTTGGTTGTGAACTGTGTGTCATGTTGAATGGAGAATGTGTTAGAATGGCGGAGTGCCTGGAAATCGGTGCTATAAAGCTGGGTAACCATACCCATGCAGCGAATGATATTGATTGGGTTGTTTCAATACTGACCTGTCGATGCCGTTGGCAGTTTGTGAACTATTTTCCGATGATTCTGAATTGTCTCCACGGCGTTGTTGCATGCCAAATTGGCCACCCCGTGGAGCCTTATATGCTGTCTTCAGTGCATATCCGTTCATCGACATGTTCTGTGAGCAAAGATGGTGGTAAACTACTATAGCTGCAAGATGTGATATGGAATTAATCAGAGAATGGTTGAGTATAGTATAGGTAGCAGTGATCTTCAGCGGAATGCAGGGCTTCTTATATCCCATTCTGTATTCACAATCAGTGGTGTTTCACTCAACCTTTGATCCATGAAACCAAACCGGCGGAGAAAAAGAAACCTTAATCACACACATCCCGCCTTTCTTTGTTATATGCTCGAATTCACATACTAGGATATTCAATAGATGCTCACCTTCATATGCTTCGATGACTTTACAGGTCATACAAGGAATATTATATGATATCTCCAGGAACCCAACAAGCACTATATCGAGTATGAAGGTTAGCACTGTTGTGTCGTGACCGCTGTGCTGAATCGCTCCATCGACCTACACCCACTGACTCTCTCTAAGTCTAATTGACACTACAAATCAACCAAAGCGCATGCGGCTCTGCCGCGCACAACCCTAAACCTACCCATGTGATGACCGCACTCAAATCGGTCCCCACACTCCTCCAGGGCGGTATCACAACCCTAGGACTAATCCACAACGAAAGCAAACATAGAGCTTGCCTGAAGCTCCTCCCAAATGCCCAATCGTGCCTGTAGCTCCTCTGAAGCAATCAACCGTGCCTGGAGCTCCTCCAAAATAATTATCCTCTCACTCAATCTCTGTTTCCTGCAAACTTCACATCCAGCCGGAATAACCCTCCAATCTGGCGTGCCACGCCCACACAATTCCCTCGACCTTGACCAGTACTCTCAGCCAGTGCTTTGCCATATATCTTGATCCCATAGCCGTTGACAGGGACAATCCGCAACCCCTGATCCATAAGCCGCGATTGTGACAGCGAGGTGTTTGCTCCTTCGACATGCAAGAAGTTTCTCACAACTCCTTCGTGTATAGGGTGGCGGCCTCCAGGTAGTCGAAGCCTCAACCAAACATCTCCGTGCCTGATGTGGGGGGAACACGGCTCCCACCACTACAAAGCCACGCAATTGAGTGGGTACGTGACTGGGTCAGGGTTATCGCGGCTCTGCATCACGCCATCAACAAAGTTGAATAACCTTCGCTGGACGGCATCCGAGACAACGATCCAGAGACCTCACCAATCACGTACCAATCATCATCTCATCTCTTTCCTTCTTCTCTCTGTTGTTTCTCAGTTCTAGCCAATCGACTATCTCGCTGCGGCTACTCCCTCCCTACACTGCTCGAAACAAAACCTCCAGTTTCGTAGCGTCCTACGGAAGCTACCGTGTGCGATCTCGTGATCCGGGATTTCCGCCACAAATGGTGCTCTGACTCGGAGGTCGTTTCGGAATGCAGAGCACGGGAAAGTAAGCTGGCAGCGAGAGACGGACGACAGCCCGACGATATGGAGGGGAATGGAATTGACGCGACGGGACTGGAAAACTGGGCGGCGAGCAGAGACTACACCACAGCGACAATTGAACACGAATCAAGCCCGGAGGACCACTAGGCAACAACAGATTGACGCATAGAAAGCGGGAGAATCGAAGACGAGGATACTGGAATCGCAAGCAGAGACACGTTGATTTGACTCCTACAGAGGTCGGAGCCACCACCAGCATTGTGGGAACCACCCCTACGAGCAACATCACCACAACCCTATGCCAACGTACACGACAAGCGGGCTTTGAAGCATGGAGATCTCACGGCTACATGTTGAGGCCATCTCGGCTGCGACCAAACCCCGGAATCAGATGCCATTTCCGCTTAGTCCAGGCGCGCCGATCTTTCTTGGCTCTGACGTGACGACATTTCTCCACAAGTATGAGAGCATTGCCGCCTTCACTGCTACTGACCCTTCCAGCCGAAACGTCGTCGTCATGCTTCCCTACTACTGCACGGAAGCGATCAGAGAGACGGTGATGATGATACGCCGTTATGAGCGCCGCGACTGGGTTGCACTCAAGATGGAGATGCTGGATGCGTCTCGGTATACCGATAGCCGGCCTGATTCCCTCGTCTACAGAAGTCAATATTTGGAGAATCGTTGTGCAAAGTTTGGAGGCCGTGACAATATGGAGACCCTGAAGTCTTTCCTTCGCACGTACGACCACATCAGTGGAGTAGTCACAGAGCGCGGCATGATGGCCGAGTATGAGAGGACGGAGATGTTGCTGCGTGCGCTTCCCAAGCGACTCTGGAGGAAGGTAATCACTAAGCTTGGTCTCAACCCGCTCGAACCGCGTACATTCGAATACGGCAAGCTCAAGGGCTGGATCGCCGCGAGAATCGCTGCAGTGGAGGCCTTGACAATGTTCGAATTTCTTGCTCCTGCCGCAGCGCCCCTGACAACTTTCCCAGCTCTCGCCATATCTCCGGCTTCCACTGCATCTCTGACTTCGATAGCTTCTCCTGCACCCCTGGCTACAATGGCTTCCACCTCTCCCACAGCTCCCACAAGTAATTCGGCTTCCCCTGCTTCTTCGGCTCCCTCTGTTTCTTCGACTCCGGCAACTCCCATGACTCACACGACTTCTCCCGTTTCCATGACTTCCCCTGCTTCTGCCACAACATCTCCGGCTGCCCTGGATTCTCTGGCTCCCTTTGCTCCCGCAGCTGTCGAGACTACCACGACACTTCCCATGGCAGCTAAGGCTCCCTTGACCACAGTGAAAATTACAACACTCCCTTCGGCTCCTTCTCCGACGGCTAGACAAGGTACCATCCGTGCTGGTCAAACTGGACGACTGGGAATATTCCGTGTTGAGCCACCACGAGGCCCGCCAGTCCGTGGACACCGTTTCGTGCAGCCCTAGCACCATCAGGAGGCTTCTCTACCAAACCGTCCAGTGCCCGACCAGCAGCACCGTTCACGTCAAGTGCCCGACCAGCCGCGCCGTCCACAGCCCACCTCGCCGTTCAATCAGAAGCGCCCCCCACCGCCGTCTCATCAAGATACAGTACAACCTCCGCAGCCAGAAGATTTTCCCCCATGCCATTACTGCAGCAGTCAGCATCACCTCCGGAAGTGTGTCGATTTGCCTACCGACCTGGAGGATGGTGTTGTAAGTATCAACAACCGCAATCAACTTGTACTTGGGCCTCCAGGTGGAGAGATACCATTGGCACCGGCTCACTGTGACTACCGCACGATAAGGGATTATGCACATGCAGGAGCTCCAATCCTATCAGCATCACCGCCACCGCCATCACCAGCTCGCTCGGACTCGCCACTGCCGCCACAGCCATCAGCCCGCTCCTCACCACCACCTCCAGCATGCCCAGTCTCTCCAGCCCCGTCTCCTGCTCGACCTACACCTACCTCCACACCGCTGCTATCACCGGAACAATTGACACAGCTGCTGCAGGAGGTCATGGAGCATTTCGCACGATCTCGGCAGATCAAAGTCGACGTGCAACACCGTCCGAGATACACTGCCCACCCACCGCTCCCCGTACGACTGGAACGAATTCGGGAGCAGTCACGTTTTGAACGCCATCTACTTGGTAAAGCATAGGCTTGCTGACAGCGAGCGGAGACAGGAATGCAGAGTGTGCTTCACACAAAGGGCCAGGGAGGGGAAATTTCATTTCTTTTTCACCACCACCGGCCAGAAGCGCACATAGAGGACAGAGGCAGCACTCAAGACACGAAGGTGAACTTGGAGGCGGGGGATGCCCTTGGAGGAGCGAAGTGGACTCGGAGGAGACGTGATCTCATGAGAGCGAAGCACACTTGGAGAAGCACACTTGGAAGACGGGGGAGCGATGCGCACTTGACGAGGGTGCATTTGGAGGATACGACTGCAAGAAGCGCACCCGGAGGATACGGAGGTCAAGCGGACTTGACAGGCACGGAGGACACGGGAAAGTGAGCACCGTCTCGTTAAACTGGGACGATATAGTGGGAGCGGAGGATACAGGGTGGATGCCGCGGCGGAGGATCGTGAGCACCGTCTCGTTAAACCGGGACAATATAGCTGGAGCGGAGGATACAGGGTGGATCACACAGTGGAGGATCGTGAGCAGCATCTCGTTAAACCGGGACGGAGGTATGAGCGGGGTGGACGCGACTTGGGAGAATCAGCATGGACTGTAAACGGGACGATCAGCACCGACTGCAAACAGGACGGAATATGAGTGGAGGAGACTTCGGCGGAAGGTTGGATAGAGTGGGTTTTTGGGCCAGGTTTTCGTTTGTATACTCGTTTCTTTTTCATTTCTCATTCCTTCCTTCCTTGTTTCGTTAGCCGGTTGGCGTTTTCTTTCGGAGTTAATTCTCGATGTTGCGGATAACGGGCGGGATCTTGGGGATACAGGATGACGGTAAGAACAAAGAGGAGGACGGGGGAAGAGGAGAACCGCGTGGTTCGCACTAGGTGGCTAGGGAGGAGTTGTGGTGGGAAAACGGCTCTCACCACTACAAAGCCACGCAATTGAGTGGGTACATGACTGGGTTAGGGTTATCGCGGCTCTGCATCACGCCATCGACAAGGGTAAATAACCTTCGCTGGACGACATCCGAGACTACGATCCAGAGACCTCACCAATCACGTACCAATCATCATCTCATCTCTTTCCTTCTTCTCTCTTTTGTTTCTTAGTTCTAGCCAATCGATTATCTCGCTGCGGCTACTCCCTTCCTAAGCTCCTCGAAATGAAACCTCCATTTTCGTAGCTTTCTATGGAAGCTACCGTGTGCGATCTCCTGATCCGGGATTTCCGCCACACCGATGGCCTTGCCCGCTACCCTTCCCGCAACGTCGTGGATCTCCTGCCCATCTCTTTTGGTATACTCCGTGTACCGTTCGAACCTTTTTCGATCTCCGCAAATGTGAGAAGTGGTGGCACAGTCTAAGTACCAGCTCTCCTTCGATGGGGCTTCTCTGCCTGTAGTTGTCATCCAATAGTCCTCAATAGATCTCGTTGTCATCGCTGGCACTGTCTCTGTCGGTGCTGCGCTCTCCACTGGTGCAGTGCTTGGACAATTCCGTGCAATGTGCCCCACCTGATGGCATCTGTAGCATTGCTGAGTACGCCTGCGGCGATGCTTCTCACTCTCCGAACTACTACCATCAATCCCACCGCCGCTATCACAGGACATCCGGGACTTCCGAGTCTGCTTTGAACTCCGCTGCTCACTCTTCGTCCGCAACTTTGAGAACATGTCTGCCACCTCCGAATCGTCTTCCTTCTGTAACCGCGCTCCGTGGGCTCACATCTTGGTGGCAATCTCCTCCGGTTTGTTGGCCAGGGAGTAGATCTTGCTGTAGATCAACTGGGTGAAAAATCTCCAATCATTACCCTTCGGTACACCCTTCATCAGGTAATAGCTGTGCTCGCTCTTCGGCATCGTACCACTACCAGTACTTGAGCTATCAGTATCGGCGCCGAGATTGAGGTCATTCACATAACTCTGAATCTTCGATGTGTACTCCTGTGCATTCTCACAATCGCTCAATCTCACAGCCGACATCTCATCTCGCAAAGCCCAAACATTCAGCATCACCTTCGACTTGTAGTCCTCCTCCAGCTGATCCCACAGTGCCTTTGCGTCTTTCTGAACGCCATACTGCTGCTGTAGTGACCGCTCCATCGCGAGGAGAATAGTCGACCGTGCGATTCCATGTTGCTTCTTCCATGCTTTAAACTCTGTCCCGTCCTTCACATCCGGTGCTTCCTCTGTACCGTCGACAATGCCGGGAACCTGCTTCGGCTGCAAGAGTATTTCGATTTCCAAACTCCGGCTCTTGCAGTCCGTACCATAAAACTACTGAATCGAGATTGCTGTCGATTCGGCCATCATTGTTACTCGTCGAGTCAATCTGGACTCCAGCGAGACCGTGTCAATGATGCCGCAATTCAAGTCGAGTTTGTGAAATCAGCGAAGCACCGCGGCTCATAACCTGTTGTGTCGTGACCGCTGTGCTGAATCTCTCTATCGACCTAAACTCACTGACTCTCTCTAAGTCTAATTGACACGTACACAAGAACTGCAGTGCATGCGGCTCCAACGCGCAAAACCCTAAACCCACCCACGTGATGACCGCACTCAAATCCGTCCCCTCAAGCACAAATTGGAATCTTACATATAAGTTGTCTGAGTACAACCTTGCAGTCTCATTCAGTAGGAGGCCTGTCAGTCGAGCAGCAACAGTGCTTGGTTCCGATTGAGCTTCTTGTGTAAATATCATTGGCCGCATCAGGATCCACCATCGAGTCAATCATCGTTACCGAAGGAATTATCTTATCAGTTCTGGATGATCATTGCCTGGGCATACAGCGAGCTAGGAAGCTCACATATTCATTGTATTAAGATGATCTACCTTTATTATCAGCTGCAGGGAGGCTCGAGCGTACATATAACTCACTATACTCCAATGAAGTTATATAAGGCCCATCGTGGCTATTGCAGTGATGACAAATGGAACCTTCTCTTCTCTGCCAACGACTTTCAGCAGATGTTGTGCAAGAGTCTTGTGTGCCATATGATATATATATCCTGGTTTATGAAGAAAGCTGATTGTAAGGTGACTTTATATTACCCCTCCCCCACATTTGGTGGGGCGCAATGTGGGTGTGATATGCTAACTTGAGTTAGCTCGCTTTCCAATCAATATCCCCGAGGCTCGATATCACCCCCTGAAGCATCATCGAGGTTCATCAGAATAGGTGTTCACTGACTATTCCTCAAATATGGTGAACACTTGCTGGAAACATGTTAAGAGCTTCAACTGCAAAAAAAAAAAATTTGATCATAACCAACTCGAGGCTAACTATCAACTATTTCACCATATTTCAATGAATGAAACACTATTACCTAATGAGGATTCACCTCCTGAAGGCTGGGATCGAGCCGAGCCAGCGAGGTTTTATTGGAGTCAGTGCACCCGAATGGCCATCGATGAGCTGGTCAAGGAATGATTGAACCATAGACAATGAACCTGGTGCGCCACTACCTGAAGCTACTTCCGACAAAGAAACCATAGACCACCAGATGCCTGATCTGACATGTACCCCTGATTCAATGACGACGAAAGCTCATAGTCAGGTTGTTGGAGATGACAATGCGGGGGGGAAAGCATATGGCAAAGCAACTGGATAGTACAACAAGCATTGCAAGTACTCACAACAATGGAATCCATGGCATCCATTTCAGTCAACACACGACTTTCAACAGGCTCAATCATTTAGCCAGCAAATGAACAGGTGGATAGATCAACATCTGAGGAATGGACTGGACAACTTCAAAATCAAATCATTCCAATCAGGTGATGGCCTGAAAATGCTTCTCTCCCAACTCGATTTCGGGCACGGTGATGATAGTGGGGTTGAAGATTATTCGCCTATCTTCAGAACATTATACTACAGCGATATTTTCAAATATATATAGTTCCTTTTGGCACAACTCCATTTTCAGGTGCTGCTCAATGCTGAACCGGTGCACCTCGCAGACTCAGGAAATAACCGAATACACAACAAGATGAACACCGGTGACTGATGGTGGGATAAACAGGATCATCTTCCTGCCGAAGCGATGATTGTGCCAGTGAATTTTACATCTGACAAGCCTCATTTGACCAATTTCTTTGGTGATCAGCATGCCAGGCCGCTGTATCTCACATTTGTTCATACTCAAGCAGATATCCACCAGCCACCGAAAAATGGCCCCTCAATTCTGGTTGGGCTGAACCCCTGTTCCCCGAAAGGTGCCAAAAGTACTGATGAGGCATGGCATTCCGCAGTTGGAACTGAGCTGTCCCCACTCCGGATTATTGACATAACTGGTCCTGGCTCGAAATCGATATCTGCTGATGGATCCCGCAGCCAATGTTATCTGCTTGTGGCAGCCTACGTCGGGGATCATCTAGAACAAGTGATGGTTGCTCAAGTTTCATATGGCAAGTGCCCGGTGTGTGAAATTCCTAAAGGTGCGCCGATTTGCCATTCCACTTTTCAACCACTCGATAACTCAAAAGATCAGCATGTGTACCCAGAGCTCCCGGATTGAATTACTATCCATGTTCTGCACACTCTTGGTGTTCATCCAATTCGAAACCAGTTCTGGCAATACCCTCTCTGCAATGTCTATCGGCTTTGGCAGCCTGATGAATTGCATCACCTGCTCTTGGCTTTAGTAAAAGATTTATTGCACTGGCTGCTCAAATACATGAAAGCTAGAAATGTCATGGATCAATTTGACAATCAATTAACATCTGTATCACGATATCTGGGCCGCCAGCGCTTCTTTAAACCATTCGATTCCATGAAACTCAGCTACTGGCAGGGAAAAGAGATCTGGGGCATGATCAGAACACTGGCAGTATATTGCGCTCCAATTCTTGACCACTCCAAGGATGATGTGAAAGCGGTGGCAGAAACAGCCTCCGATGAAATGGTGATGGGATCAGTCCGGGCATTCTGTGAATTCTCTCTACTTGTCAGCCAACTCAATCACTCTGATCTATCCATCACTGCACTAGATGATGAACTGAAGGAATTGTACAAGAAGTAGGGTGATTTTCGAGAACAGAAAATGTCAAAGTCTGCGAAGGCCAATGCGGATACAAAGTTCGCAAGAGAATCCCATCAGTTACGAGAACAAAGATTCATATAATCCATGCTGCAATGGAGGTTCAGGTGTACAGGGCTGAAATGGTTACAACAACAAAACTATGGCAATTTCAGGTCCGCCTGAACAGAGCCTGACAAGCTGCACCCAAATGGTCAGATGCTGATTGGCAGAGCGCAAAAGAGTCATGGGAGTTCAAAATCCATCAAGTGACACCTGTTGAACGTAAGCTTTTCGATGAATTATTCCATCATGATAAGTGACAACTGTTGCAGGAAGTCGGAACTAAGGCAACTTGTCCCCAAAGCACATTGGCCCAAATATATGTGCAAATGAACACTGCTGCACAAGGAGAGGTTTATGGAGCAGCAAACTTGACCGCTGAAAAGCATGTGGAATATCAGGTATGTCTATCTGATGCTGAGACTGAAGCCACCACCTGGAGTATTGCTGATATGGACCACATTGTGAATCAGCTTGAGAGCGAGAGTTATAGAATCACATCGAATGAGCAGATACAGTTGAAGATGGCATTCTCTATCGGCTTGAACGAGTATGAAGCTTGGTGGATGGCAATTGGCATTGGGGAGCTCCAGAAAACCATCGAACAGCATGTAATACATTTTGGATATCCAATGATGCATCTTGTGAGCCATATAGCTGAGTCAATTCGGCGAACAGGTTCTGGCAACAAGTTCACCACCAATATTACTGAACAGCTATATATCGGCATCTTGAAAGTGGTATATCAAATTACAAACAAAGTCAATCCATTTGTCAGATGCTCATGCATAATGACCGGTGAACCGGTTTTCACCATATGGAGGAGACACGGTCTTATCTTGCCCTTCAACGATGGTATGATATTGCCTCTGCAAAACGTTGCAACCTACTATCAGCTACTGATCAATTACGAAATACACATCGAGCCCATCAATTACACCTTCTGCATTGTCAGGATGAGCCCTGTTTCAGCCCCGTATCACAACAGGTACATCATTTGACAGGAACCCATGTCCGCGGAGTGTGCCGAGGTACCAATCTATCCTTACTCAGAGATGGATCAGAATAGTTCCAAATTCCCAATCTTGTACAGCTATTCCGCGCACAAATTGAACAGGACTGGGGACACGAAGTGTGTGGACTGGTGCTCGGATATGATCAGAATGCACTCATAGTCAGTATATTTATCACACTTCACAATGGGCTGTTGTACCACAATTGACCATTTCACTGCCCTACATCTATTGAGCGTCGAGGACTTGATCGCAAGGTAGAAAATTTCAATGCCAACCAAAGGATGAAGCATGAATCTCACAACATCTGGGTCCAATATACGGAAAGGGACGTCGATAAGATCTTCCAAGGCCATCTCCCTGCTTTTCTTGTATTATACTTTGGCTGGACTCCACCAAATCACATCCTCCAATTTGAGGAGTGCCTGCCCGCCAGAAAAACGATATTGACCTTTTCTAAGAGGTGCAACAAGACTCAACAATCGATATTACGTCCTCAAGCTCAAGAATATGCAGTAGTTATTCCAACAACGTTCAAAGATCTGCATGGTTGGGCTGATAGTGTTGACGGGTTCCTCCGGGTTGTCAAACAGACTGAGAAGATGCATATTGTACCTGTCGGAGCAATAGTTTGACCGGCACATTTTGTGCGAGAGAATGCTGCATCAGATTGAATCGATGGCGTATGGATTGTTAATGATCTTGTGGATTCAGATACCTATTGGACTGTGTATTAAGTTACAATGCCTGAATCTAGGTGTGCAGGAGGATCATAGTTAATCGAATTGTACTATTTGACATAAACATTATAATACTCACTCCTGGAGACTATGGCTCCAGGTTGAAGATGCATCGGAATAGTCTTGGAGATGTGGCCAATACTCCCAATAGCTCCGAAATTTGCACATGTTAATAGTTTGATTATGTAGCATTTTGAAGACAACTATACACTCTTCAAGATATTCTTGTATTCTGTCCCACAACTTCCAGAGCATTAAAAAGCACCAGGCAAGTGGTCGTGGAGCACCTGAGAGTACATCGAGTTGCGTTCAGCCTATCTGCCAGCATCTGGAAGCATCTCGAAGAATCAGTGTGGCTGTTCAGAGTTGCTGAGTTGTTCAGTTATAACTTCCAAACCATTTTATATTTTGCTGATGTAGGTCTTTGTGGGAATGGTCAGTGTACAGCTTCCACTCATGTCTTGGCATCTATGGGAGCTTCCGCTGCTAGCAGAACAGGTAGCCTTTGGTGGTATCAATCATATCTGTTCATTGCATGTAGTCTCATTCATAGCCCCCTAACATCTAAGTTTCTCCAAAATCGTTATACCAACCAAGTTCAAGCACACTAGTACTGTCAGAGCTCTTTGTAGTACTTCCGCATGCTCCGTAGAGGATATCCTGTAGCCAGTGGTGACATTACCTAATAGATGCTGCTGGAATTGGAAATCATTGTTGAAATTCTGCATCAGTGACTATGCCATCGCCGGCAATGATGCAGCATTGAACGGCAGCATCAATGGAATCGAAGTCAACTTGTTAGATTTCTCTGTTGACCTCTTCGCACAGGTGTCAGTTGACCACTGCCCAGTGCACTTTGAACTTCTCGGTACAATGTTTTGTGTAGGCATGGCAATCTGCCCCCCTTCGAAGGTCGTAACTGCATTGACCACATACACTCATATAGGTTATTTATTGCTATGATGGTTTGGTAGATACATGCTTCCGCAGTCTTCTCGTGGTCCCCATAAGTACCTCTCATTGTGGAGTGCTGTCTCAAACTGAAATGTTCATCTCAGGATTTCAATGGTCTTCATCATTGCTTATCCTGTGACTCGTCCTGGTCATGTTGCATTGTCTCATTGTTCCGCATTGCTATCATACCAGTTTTGCGGTAGCTTTCATCTCATTTCCCCACAAGCTTTCGACTTTCTCTTTGACCTGCTTTGGGAATTTACCCACTTCATGGTTAAAATTGAATCCTGATTCAACTCGATTGGTGTTTGAACTTGCTTCGCATTGTATCCATCGACTTCTTTTCACATTTTTGGACTGTGCATGGTCTGTTCTTGTTGTCTCTATCTTTCAGCTTTGGCAGCAAGATACCTAGGTGGTGTGATTATCTTCCAGATGCTAGATGTGTATGTTGATTGTGTGGCAGTTATGGTGTCTCCCTGCTGTCTTGGTGTAATATCACAGATGAGGAATTCAGTTTTGATTACATAATTCCTTACTTTGATGGTAGTTGCACTGCCAACAGATTATCTCCTCTAATTTGTGTTGTAGCTTGGGAGTGTGGTCTCTGGTTCATTCGGCATCTCCGATGGCATGGCTCGGTACTCGAAATGCCTGTATATCCATTCAGACTTTATGCAGATAATCTTGATATTGTACAGGGTTATGACCCCCACCATCTGCCATTGCCATCTTGACATTAACTCTGTATGTTCCCATCATCAGTAGCCTTGTCTGTATTATAGCATGCTTTGGCAGTATGTAGATGAGTCGGGGTCCAGGGATGGCTGGATGAGCTGGTTCATCACAATAGAACCAAGCCCCATCGACCAGTTTCTCCCTTTGCTTCTCGGCAGGATGGTGGCAGTCATTTAAGTGCCATCGCTGTAATACTGTTCTGTCATGACTACCGACGCTGCTTCTTCTCGCACAATGACCATGCCGGGGGTTCCCAAACCTTTGGTGAGGCCTTCCAACAATCACCCTAGCAGCCATTAACATTCACCAACTCATATAGCCAATGCCTCAACCACCTCCTTAATAGCTGTGAGATGATCAAATGCAGTAGCCCAGAGTACATAAATATCTGGGGGAGGCTCATCATTGTAGTTTTCCTTACTGAATTCCGGCAGAGGACTTGGGCAACCCACTTCTGTAAACTTTGCCTGCAGTGGTCCATTTGGCATTTGTAGGGATGTCAGTCAACCATTGATCTAGTCAATTTCAAGATTGCTCGCCATCATCTGGACGACTGAAACCTCCACTTCGGCCCCTGGTTTACGGCAATCAACATACGGAAACCAGAGACTTGCCTTTGGTCACTGCTTTGGAAACATCACTGCCTGGTAACTGAAACAGTTGGTGGAGGTGAATCCTGGTTCGTGTGGTAGGTATAGTGTTAGCAACGGTTCCGGGTTACCTGGCTGCGGTCCGGGTTTGGAACCGGACCGGAAGGTCCAGTCCGGGGTGTTACCCGGAAAACAGGGGTACCCACCGGGTTCGGGGATGGGTTAGAACCGGACCGCCGTTCCATTTTATGGTTCCTACAACTTTGGCTCCAATTAAGTATTTGAGTTCTGATCGTATCATGACATGATCAGTACGTAAATTGTGCAGCATTAGTCGCTCTTTCACCTCCCGCTTTCAAATTTGCGATCGGACTGATATTCGTTGAGTGGCTGTGAAATAAAGGCTGAATTTGAGCGAAATTGGAGGGTTTTCGATCGCGACTCAACGAATACTTGTCGGATCGCAAATCTGAAAGCGGGAGGTGAAGGAGCGACTAAAACTGCACAATCTACGTATTGTTCATGTTGTGATACGATCAGAACTCAAATTCTTAATTGCAGCAAGAAATGTTCACTTTTGAGGAGCAGGTTTTGTATGGAAACCCGTTGCAACGGTTCGGTTCTGGGTTGGAACCGGACCCGGAACTGACCCGGGAATTTGGACCTGTTGCTAACACTTGGTAGGTTTGGTTTCCTGTCTAGGCTCAGTAGACTTCTGGAATATGCTTTGGTACATCTCTTTGGTAACCAACACATCTTGTGGCAGCCTTGGTCTCTGGATTTCAGAGATCTTCAACTCTGCTTGTCTTTTGGCTGGTCTTTGTTAACTTCGCGTTTTTCGTCTCATTTTTCCACTTGGTTTCATCTTATGTTAGCACCTGCTTTTGTCTCATTTGTGCGCTTGCTTTGGGCTTTCTGTTTAATCTACTTGGTGACTCGACTTTCATCCTGTTTCAACAGGCCTACAATTGTGACAGGCTTCACCTCGACTGTTCAATTTTGTTTTCCACTTTCTGACTTCGCTTGGTCTGTGCTCGTCATGACTGACTTTCAGCTTGGGCTGGGAATTGACTACCAAATTTGAGGGTATAGTAATCCTGCTAACCGTCCAGAACGACTGCTCAAGCTAGCAGTCAGTATTTGAACAGGACTGAATGGACTATCTCTGGTTCATACATTTCACCGTTCGTGTCATTTTCAATGATTCTGGGCGAACTCCAATCGGATGATTAGAATATGGGTATAACTTATTCATTGTAGGGATGGATTTGAATGCGGTCATCATGTGGGTTGGTTTAGGGCAGTGTGTGGCGGAGCCTCATGCACATTGGTTCTTCGGTACATGTGAATTAGTCATTGAGAAGTTTAGTTTGGGCATGAGGGAGAGTCAGCACAGCAGACCGGTCACAACAGGTTGTGACCTGGGGCATGTCCCAAGTTTAGCGAAGTTGTCTCAAATGCGATAGTGTGGATATAATTGAACAAGGAGCCGTACAAAATCGAAAACACAGGGTCTCACCCCTGACTGATGCAGAAAGAGTCAGCGACCGGGTGAAGATTTATAACAATCGATGACAGCAGATGCAACACATATATGAGTGAGTCAGCGACATGAGAGAGAGTTCCATTATAAGAGTCAGCAACTTGAGATGGGTACACAATTCAGATGCCGTTCAGGAATGCGTACCTTGGTTACTTTGTTGGCCCGATGCACACTGACAACCCCATGTACAGTGCCTGAGAAACTCCCCGTGTATGTGATATAGAGAGTGACCTACCGAGCAAGAGTTGCAATGTGTGCAATGTTGTTATAGGAATACCTTCGGAGGAGCAACTGACAGCTTTTAACCGGCAGGGGACATAGTGACCAGAGACCAAGGTAGAGACTGATAAGAAGACTGAGATGGACACCAATGCTAACCACAGTGCAGACCGATAATGACCAACACAGAGACGACCGTTGGGCACATATGGAGCAAGCCAGACACCCTCAAATACCGATGCGAATCAATAGGTGAATGAGTTTCATCCAATCAATTGCCCAACAAGTTGGAAGGAAACCATCCCCAGCTGAGGTTGAAGGAATCAATAAGGTAATTGATATACATACCAGGTTAAAGGAATCAATATAGGTGGGATGTTCAACGAATTGATATATGTACAATGATTGCGAAATTGATGTACGGACCACTTCTAAGGCATTGACAAATGGATGCTATCGGAGAAATGAAATGTGGTAGCAGGTTGACCATGTGTGATTGGATTCTCGCTGGGATGCACAACAAGTGAGTGGATTCTCGCTCAATTCGTTTGTAATCACAGACACAGAGTGAGAAGATTGCTTTGGAGGAGGTTCAGGCAAATCGCTACCATCTCTGCCTTGGTAGTTTTGTACTTACAGTCATGATCCCACACTGGAGGAGCATGAGGATAGATTTGAGAGCAGTTATAACGTGGGTTGGTTTAGAGTCGAGAGTGGCAGAGCCTCATGCATTTCAGTTCTTCTGTACTCATCAATTAGATGTTGAGAAGTTCAGTTTGCTCAAGAGTGGGATTCAGCACATCAGACCGATCACCACATAAATCAAGTGTGCAAACAAATTCTGTTCACTTAAAAGCTGACAACAGTGTATTGGCATGTATACCACCTTGTGGCCTCATAGGCATAGGTATGGTAATTATAGAATTCAGTTCCATACAGGGATGCGAGGAATAGTAAAGGTAGATGTATACACAAGATGATCACTAGAGACCTAAGCCTCAGGGAGAGCCGACTATATTGAATAGCTATTACACTGCCCCTGGTCACGTGCTGCCGTTAACTAAATCTAAATCAGAGGTATTGTATATCAGCCTCCATCAGATTGTGTAGTACACAGTGTCAATGGGAGCAACCAGATATCTGCAGGGTTGCAGAGCAGAAACTCACTTCTGAAATTTGCTCTCTCAAGCTGGAGCTTGATTATGGAGCTCAAACTAATTCATATATACTGGCAGCTTGGAAATGTACATCATAATATACTTCTGAGTCAGTATCCAGTTACTTATGATTGTACATAGGTCAGGGCTTTGCATATATGGTAGAAGTGCATGGTGGACACCATCCTCCAAGGGACTGTTAACATGAAGCATGGTGGCTATGGCAGATTAGTAGTTCCTTCTACACACTGATCTATAATATATTTCTATATTCGCTGAAGCTGAGTGGATGAGCCACCTGCACTGAATGGTATTGGGTCAGACTGCTCACAATCCCTGTGTCCTGGCTAGGACTGATTCTAAAGCATATAGACAGAACGACAATGTGACACAAATAAAGAAAGATGCATCATTCAAGGGTATCATGAAGTCGGCATGCACCTCACTGTGGATCAGAGGCTTCCTGGGACTGGAATCATACATTTGGAATGACTTTGGCCACGTGAAAATTGACATTATACTGACCAATTGCATAGTGTCTGACCTCAGACTACTAATCTTATCAGGACTGATAAACTAAGGCGTGCCTGAACATCAAACATGACAGAGAGAATGATTGCCTGCATATTCACCAGTGAAGACAGTAATACATGAACCTTCTCAAGGGCAACAAAACTTGAAATTGATTTCAATTGAAAGGTTAGTACTTCCCAGCCTGCTTGGAACACATTGGGCAGAATATGTTCAACTGCAGTTCAAGAAAATATCAGTGATTCTCTGGTACTGAAGAACCTAGCCAATTGCCAAACACTGTAATTTGATTGAATATTCTAAAGTCTTTTCTGACTCGAGTTTCCAGTATGCCTGGACTATGCCAGCAATGGATAATGGATATTACTAATGGAGTATCAGGTGCACAGGAAATGAAAAGGTGACAAAAAACTCGAATCACTGTCACTGTTTGCAGTATATTAGCAATATGTCACTGAAACATCATTCCAATTCCATTTCTGAGTTTAGGTACCACAATAACTCCCAGACCGGTCTGAGTGGCAACGGACTTACTACATCAAAATCGATGATTTTTTAAGCGAACTGCCCAATTAAGTCACCAATCTTGATCAGAGTATTTACAGCGTGGTAACTGAATAATGCAGCTTTGCATGGCGCAGCATTTGGTGGTCTCCAATTTCCGATATCATCAAAACTCGGCAAGCGATGGTTCAAAAACATAGTTTTTGTACAAAACATTACTGTACTTTCAAAGCCGCTTGCTGAGTTTTGAAGATATCGAAAATCGAAGACCACCAAAAGATGCGCCATGCAAAGCTGCATAATTCAGTTACCAAGTTCTAAATTCTCAGATCAATATTGGTGGACTTAACCAAGGAAAGCGTTTGGCAAAAACCGGAACCGAACCAGCATGTTCCGCGTTTCGTCGACCCGCTTCAGTAGATATGTTCCTAAAATTCAACCGTCGCTAACACTAATGAACACTACCAGTGCTTGCTGCTATGATTGTTGTTCTTAATAAACAATGCATGACACTGCAGATTTTGACCCACTCCATTATTGCCCAAAACCCATCTCAATCTTCTCTACACTCTTGATCAGACAGCCTAGCAAATTATTTCAGATTGCATTATTCGAATGAGACTACATTTCGGTTTGCCAAATGTGTGTTTGTCACTGACTAAATCTTATATCTGTCACTGAGAATTGACTAACCTGAATTTGAAGCACATTCTGAACAATACTAATTGAATCAACTTAACCATCTTTCGCTCAATAATGTTCGATTGTTTTCTGTCAGTTGATGAGATTGGCTTGGTTGAATGTTTTCAGTGGCACACTTTGACTACTCTGTCGTGGTGATAATTTTCCAGCCTCTCCATGTACAAGAATTACATATCCCTGCTATACAAGCCACGTTCAATTGGCCCTATAAGATACCATACTTTGGTTTACCATCATTGTCATAATATGCTGTTGGCACATCCATTCTCTGCAGAAGTCTCATTCTGGTGTTGTTGGATTGAGTGCGGTTAGTGTGTGGGTTATTTAACGTTTGAGTGCGGTGGAGCAGCATGCATGTTAATGCCTATATACCTAATAATTAGACTGAGAGATTTTGTGAGTTTAAGTCAATAAAGAGGTTAAGTACAATGGACACAGTAAAACAGCTTATGAGCACCGGCACTTCACTGCGTTGACGAACTTGACTGGTATTTACAGCGTATTTAATACAGTCTCAGACAAGTACAGATTGACTTGACCCATAACAGACAGTTCCGAATCGATAGTGATCTTGATTAAGATGTTCAATTGTATGTACCACAAATGCTGGAGCTTCGAAATCGACATACTGTTGAAGCAGAAGCAGCATTTCGGCATTGTCGACAGTACAGAAAATTCACTGCACACAAACAATGGGACCGAAATTCAAGTATGGAAACAGCAACATGTAATCGCACAGTCGACTATTCTCCTCATGATGGAGCGATCACTGCAGCAGCAGTATGCCATTTAGAATGATGCACAGGCACAGTGGGATCACCCAATGGTGGACTACAAGTCGAAGGTGAAGATGAATGTTTGGGCATTGCACTACCAAATGCCAGCTGTGGAGTTCAGGGATTGCATGAATGTGCAGGATCATTCTTCAAAGATCCAGGAGCATGGTAACAACTTCAATCTCGGTGGAGAGGGTTCGACTGGTACAATACTCAAGCATGAGCATGGCTACCCCATGATGCAATATATCGCAAAGGATGATGATGGGAGGTTTTCCACCCAGTTGATGTATGACAAGATCTACACCCTGGCCAACAACCTGTAGGAGATTGGTGCAAAGGTGAAAGCCCAAGAAGTGCGGCAACAACAGCAAGTCAACTTGAATGTCATCGAATTGTTGAAACTGGCTAAGATACAGACAACAAGAGAGAAGCGGAATTCAAAGCAAACTCAGAAGTCCCAGATGTTCTGTGATAGTGGCAGTGAGAGTGATAGTAGGAGTTTGGAAAGTGAGAAGCATGCAAGTCACCGCACCAATTGGAGGGATACCCAGGAGTGCTACAGATGCCATAAGGTGTGGCACATTGCATGCTATTGTCAAAGCACTACACCATCGAAAAGCACAGCACCAACAGCAGCAGCGGCAACAATGATAAAGACAACATCAATTACAACGTATTAGATATCAGTTATGAATGGTGAGAGCCAATCGAAGGAGAGCTACGAATTGGGTTCTCTGCCACTTCTGTCATGTGTGGAGATAGGCGAATGATCCAGCGGAACACAGAGAATCCCACACGAGATTGACAGATGATTAGTGACTTCATGGGAAGGGTAGCAGGCAAGGCCATCGAGCATGGAGAATTTCCATCGATTCTTTGACTACCTGGTGGCCACGTCTGCATACATTAAGTAGTTGTGAGAACTGTCTCACATGTGGAAGGAGCATGCAACTTAGTCACTGAATTGTGTCTTATGGATCAGGGATTGCAGAATGTCTCAGTTAATGGTGATGGTTTCAAGAGATCCAACAAAGTGCCGACGGACAGTAAACCAGGTAAAGATCTCAGCTGTATATGTCTAGTTGGCGTGGCACACCAGATTGGACAGTCGTTCCGGCTAGAAGTGAAGGTCGGAGGAAAGCTACAACAATCAAGAGAAAGCAGATGGCACACAGCACCAAATGCTTCTGATGAGCACTTCTATCAGGTGTTCATGTTGCCGGAGGAGCCACAGCAAGAAATGTTGAGTCTGAGTATAACTGTTTTGGAAGAGCTTTAAGCACAGTTGAATGATTCTGCGAAGCTCCAGGCATGGTTTCTTGTTTGACAGGAATTCTGGGGTTGGTGTTATATGGGAGGAGCTTCAGGTAAAGTTCTCTCATTGTGCCTTCAGAGTTTGGCACTTATGAAGGTGATACCTCCCTGGAGGAGTGTGGGGACGGATTAGAGTGCAATGATTAGGTTAGTTGGTTCACGGTTGAGTGAGACGGAGCCACATGCACCTTCTGTCCTGTGTATGTCTCAATTTGGCTTAGAGAGTTAGTAAGTTTAACTCAGTAGAGAGGTTCAGCACAATGGACACAGTACAACAATTTCTGCTACCTCAGTGTTGGTGAAAGTTAGTTGGTTGGTAATTATAGCTGCTGGAACCTGTGTTCAAGAGCCAGGTATGTGGATATGTGCTTTGTATTATCCAGACAACACATGCAAATACCTGGGGCTGCTCATGTGATATGCTGAACAGCAGACTTATTCCCACATGGTTTGCTATTGTAAGATATATGCCTGGCCCGCCCACTTTTGGTATTATTATGAATACATAGTGATTTGGTACATCTTAGAATTTGTGCTGCATTTCTGTACACTTGGTATTGCCATTGTCTGCACATATGCCAAACAGATCCAAACAACAAACAAATGAGATGTGAGACACCAGGTCATACAATGGACACGGCCTGTTGGAGAACAAAATAGCACCACCTTTTCTGGAGGTGCTTCATATGGTGAGATGTTTTCATGTCTATCAGGTTGTTGGAGGAGAATATGATTTAATACGTGGTCTTCATCTGGTTTGATCCACTCTGCTGGAACATTTAGAAGTATTCTCGAAAAACGCAATACCAGGCATCGGATATTAAAGGGATCCATCATAGTATTGAGTAGCAATTCATCATTGCATTGTCTAGAAACTTCAGTAAGATTCTGTGCGTTTCTCAAATCTCAAGAGAAATATGCTTTCAACTATTTATAAACTCTACATGCTGTGGAATCACCTTGCACAGCAGATCTTTGCACAAGAGTGGTCAGTTTTGTTTGCCCTTCCTCAGTCCATTTGAAGTTTATAAGGCGAACACACTTCTGCAGACTCCAAACATGTGGTGTCCCAGTGGTGACTATCAATGCTAGGATGCTTGCCATCATTGAGGGCATTCCAATTAGGAATATCTGGTTCACTGCATTCTGGTGGGCTCCATTGTGTTCAATCCAGATGGCATATATTAATCTCTTCACAATGGACTACTGTTCCTTGGTACAATGCATTCCTTTGAAGTATCATCCTGTGGCTCTTCGGGTGCACTGGAAAACAGTCACATTGTCAGATAATCCTAATCACAGAGTCAATGGAATTCTGCTGCTAGTATGAGTTGCAAGTTGAATTCATATCTAGCATTCATTGCGATTCAGTGGGCCACACTGTTTGTGGTCATCTACCAATCAGACTTAGCAGAAATCATGAATCTCCATCAACAATTTCAGAGTTGGCCATCTGTTTGTCGTTTTTCTCTGAATGTTACTGTATCATATGACATATAGTGAATATTACACTAGTTTTCGGGTTTGTCAGTACTAGTATTCACATATCATTGAATGAAATTCACATATTCCTGGTCTAACATATTCACCATTTTCATATCAGTTCCGTATATCATCTCATCAATGACATGCTTGAACTTATCTGCTGCTGGCAGGATTGTAACGATGTGAATGGGTTTACCAGTTGAAGTAAATACCGAATGCCCCAGATGCAGAGTGTCCGTGATCTTAATATTGTGGTGCGGCACTGCACCAAGCATTTGCAATGGGTACAGATGTTCTTCTTCACTTTCAATGCTGACATAGTCATTCTATACCATATTCACACATGTGTCAAGTGTGTTCCCCAATACAACTGACGCCAGAAACCCCATAACATCCTTGTCAGTGACCATTTCCATAATATAGGCCCTGCAACAATGGTGGGCATTTTCCCAAGATCAATTTCCACTGCCATTAGTAATTCAACAATCTCCAAATTCAAATCCCAACTGCTCACTATGAACGATATGGCTCAGACATGGGACACCAGAAACTTCATTTCACAAAGGCCACAAAGTGAATACTTGTTGTTTGGAATCCGGTCATCATTCCATTATCAACTTGGATGGATTCAATGGTGCCTCACAGCCTCATGAAGTAACTGAGGTTTAATATTGTTGTTGATTGAATTAAAAACAATGGTTAATAGGATAC
>Ga0307515_10002231_pt1 | contig 42484 bp, 54 predicted proteins | sample 17_EM_MG_FD_194513 | JGI IMG/M metagenome (GOLD analysis project Ga0307515, IMG submission 194513) | Populus trichocarpa ectomycorrhiza microbial communities from riparian zone in the Pacific Northwest, United States - 17_EM | ecosystem: Host-associated > Plants > Roots > Unclassified | place... | reverse complement strand
AAAGACGTGCAGAAGAAGAAGGCGGAAGGAAGGAAGGCGTCCACGGTTGTGGTGGCGGTCAAGGGTAGTAAGATGGCCGAAAAAGTTTTGAAAGGAGGTTTGAGGGCGGCAGGAGTGAAGTATGATGTGGAGAAGTTCATGAATGCCGGACCAGACTCCTTTTGTGGAGTGTGCAGCAGATGGGGACATGTTGAGGCAAAGTGTGGGTCTTTGAAGATGCCGGCGTGCATGTTGTGCGCGGGGAGACATCTAACAAAAGATCATAAGTGCAACGTGGTAGGTTGCAAAGCTAATGCAGGACAGAACTGCACCCATAACGTCGACAAGTGCGTCAACTGCAGGGGAAATCATATCGCAAAGGCCAATTGTTGTGCTAAGAAACAGGAGGCTATTAAGACGGCGAGAGAAGAAAGGCGTACCTGGAAAGAAAGCGAAGGGGAACGTCGAAATGTGACAACGGATCAACAAAAGAAGCCGAGTGGTACAGAAGATGGGGGACCATCGACTGCAGAGGCGGAAGAGAAGGCTCGGGATGATGAGCAAGTTGAAAAGGAGCCGGAAGTCCAAGTTGTTGCGACACAAGAGACAGAAGGAGAATCTTCTAACGCAGGGACCCAAGAAACCCCCATGAAGTCATGGTGAAATGCGTAATGCATAACTGTGGGAGGGGGTATGAGGCGACTATGATGGTGTTGGAAACAGGAATTGTTTGGGGGGCTGATGTTGTGATGTTGCAAGAACCGTATGTGGAGAGAGAAGGATACAACATTAGTCACCCAGGATATAGGCTGGTCAAAGGAGGAAGATCGATGACAGCAATAAGAAGAAATACACACATGGAGTTTTCGGAAGTGGATAAGGGGGGAGATGGAGATGTTCAGGTGTTTGATACAAGATACCCGTCGGGTAGAAAAATGAGATTGGTGAATGTGTACGATCAGCTGAGACAAGAAGGGGGAGTAAGAAGTCAAGGCAGACCGGCACAAACAGCAAGATGGAGGGAAATTATGGAGCAGGAAAAGATTCTTTTGGGAGGAGATTGGAATGCTCATAGTGATAGATGGGATCCGCAGTGCCCACCAAAACGAGATGCGAACATTTTGGAAAATCTTATGGATGAGTACGATTTGATCGACGTTACGGACGGGGAAGAAACCCATTCGAATACGAGAAACGGTGAACCTTCGGGATCACTAATTGATTTCTTCATTACTAACGCCTCGATGGCTGATAGATTAGAGATTTCAATGGATTTGGCAACTTCTTCGGATCATGCAATTGTGCGTGCCCAGTTAAGATGGGACGAAGGGGAGGGAGTCAAAGTGTCGCGAAAGATTACAGGATGGGATATTGACGGGCTTAAGTCGAAGGAGGAGGAAGAAAATTACAAAAAAGCACAAAAAGAATGGAAGGACAAGAGCCTAAAGAGACCTGTACTGGATGAGAATAGTAGTGAAGAGGATTTACAGAAGGAAGCTGAGTGGATACAGCGGAATTTCGTTAATCATCTTAATAGGTGTTGCAAAAAGATAAAGGTTCGCGCAGGATCCAAGAGGTGGTGGACGGCGGAGATTGCGGAAAACCGGAAGATTTTGGGATCGATAAAAAGAGCTCGAAAGAGAGGGGACGCGTCGCAGCAACAAGTTAAGAAGCAGCGAAGCAACCTGAGAAGAATGATCCGGCAGTCGAAAACGGAGATGTGGAGGAAGTTTTTAACTTCGGCCACGAGAGCTCAAGTCTGGCAGGCGTTGAGATACACGAAACCAGGCGGACAACAAACAACAAAAACTTTGAAATCTAGGACTGGAGAGGTGGCGGAGTCCTGGGAAGATAAGGCAGAATTGATAAAAGAGGAAGCATTTCCGAAACCTTTGAAGGGTGTGGAGAGAAAGGCCCAAGAAGAGGGAGGAGAAATGTGGAGAAAGATTTCTGATGAAGACATCCGAGAGGCTCTGTTTAATCAGGTGGTTCAAAAGGCACCCGGCCCGGATAGGCTGGGGTTTATGGCAATACGATTATTGTGGGAGTGGGACTCCCAGAGGATAATTAATGTTGTCAAAATGTCATTTAGGTTAGGAACACACCCGCGAGTTTGGAAGGAAGCGAGGGGAGTGGTTATACCGAAACCTAATAAGCCAGATTATGGAGTCGCCAAAGCATATAGGGTGATTACGTTGATGAATTGTCTGGGAAAAGTGGTTGAGAAGGTGGCCGCCAACGCAACAGCAGAGGAGTGTGAGCGAAGGAGGTTACTTCATGACGGACAGTTTGGATGCGGAAAGAGAAGGTCAGCAATAGATGCGGTTGGAAGGTTGATGAAGAGAGTTTAAGAGGCGTGGGGGAGGGGGAATACCGCGGCAGTGCTGTTAATGGATGTTAAGGGAGCCTTTCCACATGTTGCAAAGGGGAACTTGATAAAAAGAATGGAAGAAATGGGATTTGAAGCCGACCTGGTGAGGTGGGTGGAAAGTTTTATGGAAGATAGAAAAGTGATTATGTCGATGGACGGAAAGGAAGGAGATAGTATGGATGTGGAGACGGGAGTTCCACAGGGGTCGCCAGTATCACCAGTACTTTTTGTTATATACCTTTCGGGGTTGTTCGGCCAAGTTGAGGAGAAAGAAAAAGTGTGTGGAAGTGAGGGTATATCTTTTGTCGATGATGTGGCATGGGTGGTGGAAGGTGTGGATGTGGGGGAATGCACACAACGACTGGAGAGATGCGCCGTGGAAACAACAATTTGGGCAAAGAAGAATGCCTGACAGTTCGACATCAAAAAAACGGAAGCGATGTAGTTCACACGACGAAGAAGGAATAATGAACCGAAGATGAATGCCCGAGTAAGGGTAGGAAATCATGAGGTTTCATATAATAAAGAAGCGACAAGATGGTTGGGAGTATGGCTGGATGATATGCGTACTCTGAATGATCATACGAAAAAGACCTTAGCAAGGAGAGCGCAGAATAGAGTGAGATCCTTGATGGTGAAAAAAGGATTAAGCTCTGAAGGATGCAAACGAATTCAAGTTGCGGCTGTTCAGGCAGTGGCGTTGTATGGGTCTGAATTGTGGTGGCATGGACAAGAAAATCGAGCTCAGGAGGTACAAAAATTGTTGAATGAGCAGGGCAGACGGGTAACTGGATGCTTTAGGACGACACCTCAAGGAGCATTGATGAATGATGCAGGTCTACGACCAGCAAAGGCTCTTCTTAATAACCGGGTACGTCGGTATATGTTGAGACAGATGATGATGCCCGACGCCCAAGGCGGAGGGAAAATGTCAGAAATACGGAGGAATGTTTAACAGAGGGTGGAGGGAATTGATGAGTTGATCCCGGAGGATAAGCCTTTCGAGAGGAGGAGTTATGAAAGGACAACATTACCGACGGAAAAAAGATGCCTTAATGGCAAAGTGATAATTCATCACGAGGAACAAGCGCTGAAAGAGGCAAAGTTGAAAAGAGATGGACTTGTTCTTTGGACTGATGGATCGAGAAAAGAAGATGAGTGGGTTGGGTGTGCAGTGGCATGGGAAGAAGGCGGAAGGTGAAATAAGAGGAGGACACATTTAGGCCGATAGAAGGAAGCATTCGACGCGGAAATGTATGCGATGTCAGAAGTAATGCAGGTTGCGGATGAGAAAGCAGAAAGAGAAAAGTTTACCAGCGTTACAGTTTTTACGGACTCCCAGGCAACTTTAAGAAGAATACAATCAGACGAGCCAGGACCAGCACAGGTGCTAGCGCTACGAACGATGAATTGGACCGATGCATTACTCAGAAAAAATATCCAGGTGGAGTACTGGCGGGTACCCGCGCATAAAGGGATAGAGGGTAATTAAGAAGCGGACCAACAAGCAACAAAGGCGACGTATAAGCATTGCGGAAGTTATACCGAAACGCAGAATCCGCTACTGTTTTTAGATTATGTTTCTGTCTCCCATGTTAGCCGAAGGTTAACCGAGGTGAAATGGGAAGAAAGTAAAAAAGAAATAGACGAGATGGGGAAGAAGTCAAAGCACAGTTACCGGTATGATTTGGTTAAGAGGGGAGGTAACAGTGCGGTGATGGAAGACAGAAAGACGATTGCGGCGAGGTTTTATCAGCTTAAGTCAGGACATGCACTGATAGCGAAATACCTATTGCGGATCGGAAAAAGAAGTGATATGAAATGCTGGTGGTGTGGGCATGAATATCAGACAAGAGACCACTTGTTTAAGTGGTGTAAGAGATGGAAACGAGAACAAAAAAGGCTTTGGGTTGATGGGCAAGAGGGGGAGGATGGGTATATGGGCGTTGAAAAGGTTTTTAAGAAACCAAAGATTTCATTGCCAATGTCTCTCGTTTTTGCAGAAGAAAAATGTTCGCAGGCTCTGATGGATTTTTTATCTTCTACAGATGTCGGCAGAATTAGCAGAGCGGCGGAGGAGGCGGAGAACTCAGATCACGAGGAGTCGAGTGATTGGGGGGTGTAAAAGTTGATGTTGTTTCTTGGTGGTTTTCTTTGTTGTTTTTGGGGAACAGGACTCGCGACTTTGCTGTTGTTTCTGTATGTTACGGAAGAAGCGGGGAGGAAATATGTACGGGATATGCCATGGCCGCCACCGGCTGAATGCAATATGATTACAAACAAACAAAGCACCTGGGCCATGATGAGAAGTGCATTTCCGGATATCTTAACCTTACTTCTTGCCATACGATTCTTGCTTGGTGGTGGTGATTGGTATGATTGCTTGCTGATGGCCGCCATTCAGCAGGAATTATCATTTTTGTGGTGGAGATGGTGATTGTCGAAGGCTGTTTCTCTGGACACCGGTTGTGCATCCTCCTCATTTGGAGGATGTGATTGCACACCTGCACTTGCAAGCAGACTTCGATGGTTGTCAGCATTGGGCAGATTGTGATCTGTATGATTGTCAGTACAGTCATGATCACCACTTCTGTGGCCTTCGCCTGTTTAACTGGTTCCTGCGTGGTCATGGAGAAGTCCATCTCCACCCATTCAAATGGCTTGTGCTGGGAGAAGTCCATCTCTACTGTCGATTTCCTTGATATATTCCATGTCTTCTGGTAGCTCAAAGATATCTGTTTTGTCTCCATGTAGGCATGAAGTGTGGGCATTCCTCTCTTTGACAAAAATGACATCCAATTGTGATTTTACCACTTGGAATGCCAGTGCCCATATGCTCTAAAGTGTAGTCGAATCATGTACATAACCGACTATCATACATGGCTAACGTGTTGGGCTGAATATTCCACGGCGTAGCAGTTCAGCACTAAGTCAACTAGCATAGCAGCTGAATCCTCGGAGATGGTGAAGAGGGGCCTTGTACGATCTCTGATTGTTGTCATTGTTGGGCCTGGGCTTGCCAAATGCATGCTGCATTTCATATGGAGTCGAATATGGTTCTTGATACCCATTGCAATGATGATATTTTGTTAGGCCTTTATTTGGAGTTTGTTGGTGCAGGTAGACTACACTATTGACTGCTTCTCCCCAAAAATGAAGTGGCACCTGGGAGTCAATCATCAGAGATCGTGCTGTCTCAGTGATGGTCTGGATCACGTGTTTGGCAATGCCATCCTCATGATCAACATGACGAGGACATGGTTCGTATGTTGAACCATTACCAGCGAGCACCAGCTGGTATGCTATGTTGTCGTATTCTCTGCAGCCATTGTCACACTGATATTGTTTGACTTCATATCCCATGGAATCAACTTGAGCCTGAAATGATCGGTTGGTTGAGGTGTATGCTGTCGACTTCTTATCTGGCAGGACCCACAAGGAGGTGCAGTGTGTGTAATCATCGATGAATAGAATATAGTAGCAATGGCCGGTGGAGGTAGACATGAACAAAAGTCCACACTCATCTGAATATATGAGTTTGAATGGCTTTGTAGTACTCTTGGTCTTGACTTTGATGATCTTCTGCTTGTGCTTGGCCTGGATGCATGCAGTACACATTGAGTCTTCTTGTATATACCCAACAATGAGATATCATAGGGCAGTAGGAGGGATGTGGGCTAGATGGCGATGCCACAGATGTGATTCTGAGATTGTGAGAGGCATCCATGTAGCCTTTGGAAATTCGGTGGCAGATGGACATTGAGGTACAGTGCTGGCTGCACTGGGAGAAGCAGTGGGGAGTCAGCTTGATGTAGGCTTGGTGGAGTGCACAATTGATGGTATGGTGGTATGTGCACTCGATGATACTCTTCCTCTCTTGGTCTTTCTCATTCTTGAAGTGGACTTCGTTGACATACTTGGTACTGTTGAAGTGAGTGCAGTTGCGGAAGAACTAATATAGAGGTCATTGACCTGATTGCCTGAGATGGTGATTGATGAAGATGATATGGAGCACTTCCTGCATCCAAATGTGGATGTGTATTCCGCTGAGTCCAATTGATTGAAGGAGATGTGGGAGAGCCAGAATGCAGGTGTGTAGAGAGCATTGACTTCATACTCCTGTGAAAGGATAACGAGTCCATGGTGGCTGACTGTAACTTGTTATCATCTCTGTGCTCAATGACTAATGGCTGATGAAGTTTGTTCATTGAGTTGAATCTGGTGCAGTCATTGCACATATAGTGAGATGCTCTGGAATCGATGACCCATGGAGCGAGAGCGCAGGCTGCTGTGAGTGGAGTTGCGTTGTCAGCTAGTCAGATCAGGTCACAATCTCCTCCTGCAGCAAGTGATGTGGATGCTGTCCCTTCATCGATGTTGTTCCATTGATCCTGGACACATTTGAAGTGGATGCCGTCAGCCTTGAAGTGTCCTGGCAGACTGCAGTGGTAGCATGTTTGCTCATTGATCCTGCAGATGTTTGTATCGCCGTTGTGGATGTCATTGTCAGTATGTTTTCTCTTTCCGCATGCTTCGGATCTATCATTCTCCATTTTCCAGTATGTGCATTTCTGCTTCTGGCATCTGTTTGCTGACCCGCCACCCCATCCGCCACCTGGTCTGCCACCTCGTAGATTTCTGCCTTGGCAGTATAGAGCCGCTCCAGTGGATTCATCTCTGATTCCATTTGGTGTGGGTTTTTCACTTCACATATTCGTGCCTAGCATCCATACACTGCTGGGCTGTGGGGGCGGCGATTTGCTGTTCAAGGATTTGGATGATTGTTTCATATGAATTGGATAGGGTAGTGAAGATATGTCTCTTCATGGTGTCATTGGTGATATTTTTGGTGGTGCCAATCAGCTTCTTGTGGAAGGCAAATTGTTTGGTAATGTACTTGGTTACTGTTTTATCTAGGGATAGTTGAGAGGCAGTGAATCTCCACAGGACTTGGGTGCAGCAGAGTTTCGTTGAGGAATTTTCATGTTGGTCTCTGAGCGCTTCCTACATTCCCACAGGGTTGTTGATATCATCGATGATTGGAAGAAGTTCATCACAGCATCCAAGGTGAATTAGTCCTATCACCATATTGGCTCGGTTATGCCAGTTTGCATGTAGAGGGCATAGGGTGACGCAGTTGCCGACAGGGATGACTTCAACACTGGTAACAATATTGTAGGATTTTGTGGTGATGAGTACTTGGCAAATCTTTTCGTTCCAGACAGGGTAGTTTTCCTCTGTCAGCTTGGACACATTGCCATAATCAGTCTTGAATGTTTCATTTGATATTTTTAGAGTGGAGGAGGTGAGGAAAGTGACAATGGAGGGTGATAGATGGTGATGGTGTTGTGGCTGATGAGCAGGGATGGTTGTGAGTAGTTTAGGGGTTTTAAGGCTCTTAATCATGAGATATAAATAGAGTATTTGTAGTAAAGATTATAGCGGGCACCTGGCATATAACCTGTTCAAATAGTAATGATTAGAGAAGCTTGATTGTATTCTATCTAAGAGAGCCACTAGGCCAATATATATGAGAGTGCAAGTACAGCTGAATGCCATCCGCCCATATCAGAGTCAACAGTCATCTCCGGCCATATGAGATATCTCTGTCACATGCCATACAAGCTATTTCCATATCCGGCCAGACAAGATATCTCTGTTTCCGGCAATACAAGATACCTCAGTCCCCGGCCATACACGACTCAACTCCAGCTGAGACATAGATATGTATCACATGGTGTACGTGGTATATGGTTTACTTGGTGTATGGTTAATTAGGTATACTATGATTTACTTGGTGTATGGTTTACTTTGTGTATGGTTTACTTGGTGTATGGTTTAGTCAATGTATGGTTTACATGGTGTCTGCTCTTCTCGGTGTATGCAATTCTTGGTGTAGGCTGCACTTGGCGTAAACTAATGATGATGGCATAGCGAGATAGAGATGGATGATTTATCTATGTGTTCTGCAATGATGGTAGGGATTAGGATAGAATGAAAGCTGAGGGATGAAGATAGGAATGACATGGTAGATACAAAGGGATGTTGGACATTCAGCGGATGACCTGCCTGATTGGGTTTTGAACACCTTGTCTGGGTGATCGTATCTGTTCGGTCAGAAGGTATCCCTGCCATATCTAGAATGGTAAATTGAGTCACATCCCAAATTCTCTGAAGTCTCTGTTTCTCATAATGATTTCCCCCATCTCCCCTCATCTCCCTCTTTCTTGTCCTCAATTCTACCATTTTCTAATTACACGAAGTTAAGTCTTCCCTCCAAACCTCTTCCTGCCATGATCATTATTCAACATGGAGTACAGCATACTGGAGATATGGCATACACTGATTATCGCATACAGCGAGAACAGCATCAACACAAAATTTGATGGTCTCCCGCAAAGAGCAAGTCTGTCATCTGTTGGCGGAAATCGTTTTACTCCACTCTCTACATTGCCATAATCACAAGTAAACCAATGAACAGAGTCATTGCTGCCAATCTGCCTCCCTCCCCATCATAGTGTCGCCAAATCGATTACCTTCAAGTACACCACCGATTTTGCTCAATCCTGGTGTTGAAGTGCATCTCTGAGTTCGATCGACCTTAGCCTTCAATTGTATCTCCATACTCACTCAAATATGGCCATCAAGTGCATTACCAAACTCACTCCATGAAGTCATCCAGTTGCATCACCAAACCAGCCTGATTACAGCCTCTTAGTGCATCTCTGAGTTCACTTGATGTCGGGCTCCATGTAGACATTCGAGATTGCTCTATCTCAGTCTCCATTTGTACGCTGAGTCAATTCGATTATGTCCTCCAGGTGCCTCTCCAAACTTGCCTGATCACAACCTCCAAGTCTACCTTTTTGTACACATGATCATGGCCACAAAGTGTATCTCTGAGTTGACTTCATCTTGGCTTCCAAGTGTACCTCCAAACTCACTTGATCACAGGCTCCAAGTGCATCTCCATACTTGGTCAAATATAGCCTTCAATTGCAGTTCCAAACTTGTTCAGTCACCACCTCCAACTATATATTTTAGTGCAGTCTAGCTCAGTCTGCAACTGCATCTCCAAAATTGCTCGAACACGGCCTATGATTGCATTTCGTACCTTGCTCGATCATACCCTTCGACTCCATCTCTGAGTTCAGCCGGTCTCAGGCTCTTGCTACATTGTCAATCTTGCTGGATTTCAGCCTCCAAACACAACTCTCTGTTGTCTTGGTCTTGGCCTCCATCTGCATTTCTAAACTCGCCCAAGCATGGCCTCGAGTGTATCTCAAAGTTCACATGGTCACAGCCTCACAGTGTCTCTCTGAGTTAACTTCATTTTAGTCTGCAAGTGCATCTCCAAACTTGCTTGATTACAGCCTCCAAGTGTATCTCCAAACTCTGTCAATCACAGCTGTCCACTGCATGGTGAAACTCGGTGGAGCACAGCCTCCAAGTGCATCCCTGAGTCCACTCGATCTCGGCTACCAAGTGCATCTCCAACCTTGCATGATTACTGGCTTGATTTCCTACGCTATGTTCACTCAATCGCTGTGTTCATTTGCATGTCCAATTGCCTTTGAGTACCATCTGCTCCCAGAATGATGATATGTATATATATAGATAGGCTTAGATAGCAAATACATGCCGTATTGTAATATAGCCACTCTCCTTTTGCGGTTGAAACACAAATTTACACTGACGAATATGATAAACGAATTGGCTTCTAGAACCCTGAGACTCACTGCTTTGAGAATACAAGTGTCAGGTATTCCTTCAGACCTATAAAGATTGTCTGAGCCGCTTCTGCAGACCAGTGGAAAGCTCTCTGCTGCTCCAATGGTTGACTGTCCTATCAGTCAACTATTGGAGCATCTTGAATTCAGCTCCACAACTGCAGGTGCTTTCAGATGGAACTGAGCATTCTCTTGCAGCATCTGGGAGCACTTTGCTTAGCTTGAGGGGGTCTGGGAGCACCAAGAATCACATGGGTGCACCAGTGTGGTTGACCGGAGCGCTACATCAGCAAAATGTATTTTAGTCTCTGGAAGCCTCCAGGAGTGTCTGAGAGTATGTGGAGTGTAAACTTAGAAGCGTCAATTTCACGACAGTATCAGACCCCAGGAGATCATTCCGGCCGCCTTTCGGAGTAAGTGGGATCTCTGATGACTGGTACAGGAGTCAGTGGGATCTCTGATGAGTCGTACAGCAGTACCATAGGAGTGATTGTGCTAAGTTTGGGAGCACGTTGGAGCGCCGGAGAGAACGCTGGGTGCACTTGGGAGTGTCGCCGAACCAACGCGGGAATCACAAACAAACTCTGAGAGATGGTTGGAATCATCTGGAATATCATTTGGAGGACTGCAGGCGTTATCTGAGACTCTCGGGATGTACATGAGCAATGGATTTCCATCAATGGTGAATATGATGCATCGATTATTGTTCATTATCACTTCTGAATCATACTAGCTCTCATCTTCTTCAACATTGTATTTTTTGCCTTGCTACATTCAGGCAATCAAAGGAAAAGGCGATTAATTCAAACGCAGGTACACCGAAACAATAACCCAACTCAGCAATCGAATGATATCAACCAAACATGTTGTCAATGTCATCCAGTACTTCTCCCATCTCATCAGGGCCAACGAAAGCAGGCACACACAATTCATCAATGCTGCAAAGAAGCTGGAGGTGTTCCTTGTATTTGCTGATTATTAGTTCCTGTCGAGGGGATGAAATGGAATTGCAATGTCGTTTGGCTCGATTTGTGATATCTAACAGAGGTGTAATGAGATCTTAGCTAGCTGCGAATCTAAATGGGGGTTTGAAAGGCAATATGATAAATTCAGATGAAAAACGGGAACAACTACCAGGACAAGAGAAGCGCCAGATGGGGAGTACTGTGTACAAATAAGATGTTGCAGAAGCGCTGAATGAATAAGAAGATGGTCAAATCCAAGCTGAGGAGCGTCGAACGGGGGGGTAAGAAGTGCGGAATGAAATACAGGAGCACCAATCGAGGCAGAGGTTCACCGATTGGGATTGAGTAGTGCTATCCCAGTGGAGGAGCGCCAGAAAGGGGTGGGTAAGGAGTGGGGGATGCATTATCGGAGCACCGGTGGGAATTGAGTAGCTCCCATCCCAGGCTGAGGAGTACGGAAAGGGGGGGATAGAGTGTGGAATGGGATAGAGGAGCACCAATCCAGAGAGAGAGGATTCAGGAGCGCCGAAAGAGGAGAAATTGACTGCAGAATGACATGGATGAGCTTCAATCCAGGCTGGGGAGCGCTGACGAGGATTGAGGAGCGCCGCAGGGGGGGTATAAAGCGGCCCTCTGATGTGTGATTGATAGTGCACTGGCGTCCAGAGTAAAATTTGTCACAGGGGATGGGCCAAATGTACCTCGATATTCATCTTCAGAAAACATAACTGTGGCCTTCTTTCCACTGGCATATTCAGACAGCTAACAATGAATAACTGCAGCAGGCAATGCTAAAGTCTGCGGAGCAAGAGGTTGGAAATACTGGGATGTTGTAGGCTGGCGCCCCAAGGTATTGGCTGTGAAAAGAAATTGACGGTATATTAGATCAAGCACATCCATTCAGGTGAACCACGATTTCTTATCATCGACGACCTTGGAGAGGCAAGCATCGCCAAACAGAAGCTCCTTAACCATGATTCGAAGCTCAGTCTCAGAGTCCAAATCCAACCAGTAACCATGGACAACAGTTCAAATTGCCCCATCTGCCAACCAACCTCGAATAGTACTACTCATCAGTTCCAACTATGTATATTTTTGAGCGTAGTCAATATCCGTAAGTCTGTTAGAGGTGCATCAAATAGAATCCAAGACTTACAGCTTTTCGTATTTGCAGATCTATATTGAGAGATGGACCACCCGGAAATTGACATGCTGATGGTGTACCTACATGAGCACCCGCTGATGCCCGCTGACAATCCTGGGCTTCAATGGCTAGTTTCCAACGTTCTTCAACGATCGAGTACATGTCAACGGATATTATCGGCCACGGATTCTTCGTGAATATGATTGCCTCCATGAACCTTTTGGTACCTCAAAGGTAACCTTCTGGTATTGGGGAACGTTCTGATCACTACTGGCCTTGGGTTGTGGAGCATTCTGTTCTCCACTAGACTTGTTGGGTAGCACCACTGTCCAGGCGAATGGAGCATGGTCAGACTTTGATAATTTGTTTAAGAGGGTTGACTTTTGGCATTTGAGTAGTGGTAGTGCCATTGTCGCAGGTCGATTTCGGGAATTTGGAAGCTGAGGGCGTGCAATGACAGTATCGGCAGGGCTCTGTTTCTTTGGCAGTGGAATCCATGTATTTTGTAACCACTTCTCCTGGCACACCTGGCCTAGCCAAAGGACCACCTGTTGAGGATCCAAATCGTCTTCTTCAATGTCAGATGATCAGGGTGGACTCACCGGTGTCCTCACCTTCATCATCGCCAATCTCCTGATCACCATCTTCATCATGATATATTAATCAATTTGGGGATATTAGTCATCTGTAATACGATGCACGAAGGCAGATAATTGGACAGCCAACATTTGATGGACATTGAAGATTGGCTACTTTGTTGAATGCGAGTGCTCTCTCTAGGTGTGCTTCTTGATTCTTCTGTGAATAGTGATTTCTCACCTGGCTGGGCATAGGTTCCATTTGCTGTAATGAAGATAGAAAGTTGGGGAATGTAGGAGAGAGTATATAATCAGCAGTGAATATAGAATTAAGTGCAACAGAATAACGGGAAAAATGGAGGAAGAATTTGCACATACCCAAGGAGGTTGCAATTGGAGGCGCGCCTTGAAAGGGTTCTGGAGAGATGATTTCAATGGTTCATATTTATATCGATGACGGCAGTCCGGAGTTGCGATTTCGCATGCTGTGAGGTGTGCTGGAACAGATGGATTCCTACTGCTGAATGATAGCAACACCTATCAACAACACTCTGTAAGGATACAAGAATTGGAGGTTGGCTAAAGCCAACACACATAGACAACAAAACTCGCAACATTAACTAGCCCTTGGTGCTGACCACACATTGAGCACTGAGAACCTGAATGAAAACATGAGCCCCTGCATATGACTCCTCTGAACATAGTCAGTATGCGTGAAAGTTCGAGCATTTGAGGTGACTGCATGGCATAGAATTGGTGCAGCATTGAGAATCTGCAGAACTCGATAGATTCGGGACCTTGTGAGTGATGGCTGAGTTGCAAGGGTTCATACTCGAGTGTGTGGTATATCTGTATGTGGTATATCCGCTGGAAGGACACACGTATTGTCCCAATATTGTATTGTATTAGGATGCTGCAGCTAAGTTAGCGGTCGATAAAGCAATAGCGTAAGCATAACTTTCCTTTCATGCGTTCATCTGGGCTGTGTCTGAAAAATAACCTTCACAACCATTTTGGAGTTAATGGAGGAGGGAGAAAATTTGGTAGACAAAGGAGAGATACAGGCGTTGAGAAAGAATGGTAAGGTAGGATGGATGATTCAGGGGTAGTCTTATTGATTCAAGCACTCGTCAATCCCAAGACTGCTAACAAATAGCTCATCAATACTCACTCACATTCTGATTTTGCGCCTAAATATCTATACTACCATGGGATGAATGTGTAGTGAGATGTCAATCTCACGGTGGGCAGAGGAATAATGATTGCATGCATGCAGTTCCAGGGAATTGAGGTGCACTGAAGTTTAGATGATTATGCTTGGATTCAATGGCTGAGGATTGCAGGGTCGCATTACTCTGACAGTTAATTGCTCTCTTCGTAGCTGTCTTTCATAACTTGAGCTTTCAAGATGTTGTCTCTTCGAACTTTTTTTGAGGGAATTCTGTTGACATAATCTATTTTCAGATACTACTTTTGGCGGCCCAAACATACAGTTAGTCAGAATACAGTCAAGTCTTGATTCTAAGCTTTGAGAACTTAGACCTCTTTGAGTAAGTAAAGTACATGGGTGAGCGGGAAAGTTGCTGGCTATCTTGCAGAGTCTGCTGAGCAGAATCAGTCTTTGGGGTTTCTCGCTCTTGAGCTGCAGTTCTTTTGACAGAGCCCGAACCTGCAGAAGCTATTTTAGGATTTGGAAGTATTGGTCCAAACATACTACTTAGTCAATATTGAGTTAAGTGGGGTTACTAATTGGCCAGGTCTGTGCAGAGGTAATCTTCCTCCAACGGACAGTTGACATGGAGCTGACAGTTCAAGACATGTTAGGGGCGGCCTTCACATACTGATCAGGTATAGATTTATATATCAGCTGATGCGAAGTGGGATGAGCCGCCTGCACCTACAGGTGAAGCATCTTGATAGATCTGTGTGCACTGCATCCACTGATTCAAATTCGAAGAAAACATGATGAGAATGAAGCAAACTACATTATGAGTGTGCACTATGGACTGGGGTACATGCGCATTGGTGGCTTATTTGTCACTCTAGAGGCGTGCCTGGGCTGGAATGATATATCCATAATGAGTTGTAGCTTGTCAAAGTTGGCTTTATAAATATCAAAGAAGCTCATTCTGGACTGCATTGGTAGATCTCACTTGTGCGTGAACTTCAATCATAGGCCAGGACATACACAGCAGCGAAAGCTGCTGCTTAGCCAAGGATACCCGGTCCATGTCTCACCATCCGACTCTCTCGGATGCAGATCAGTGGTGTGCCAGAACTTCAATGAAATGCCAGCAAATGCTCCGGCTTTGCCACGAATATGTCAGCCAGTGTCTCATATTCTGACTCAAGTACTCAATATCGCCGAGTCTGTGTGAATTGCCAAATGGGATTGACAAATACGCGGTGATAGATCTGTCACAATGATATGCCCACAATTCTCTGGTGCACCGGAACTTCGACCATATGCCAGCAACACCTAATATGCAGGGATCGATCGGTCAAAACGAGATGTGGCCAAGACTATCTGGTCCACCTGAACTTCGATCATATGCCAGCATATCCTGCGGCTTTGCAACACATCAGCGAGCCATGTCTCATACTCTGACATAAGTACGGAATACACCCTACACTCTCTCATTGGCAAATGGGATTGGCAGATATGTAATATGCCGAAGAGACTCCGGTGCCCCTGGAAGTGGCTGGATAATGCTTTCTCATAACATTTCATTCGAAATGTGTACGTGGCTTCAGGCTTCCGGTGCACCGCATATTCGCAACCGAGGAATTATTTGAAGCCCTTTGCTGCATGATTCCTAAAATTTGACTAATACCATTTATCATGGGATAGGTCAGCCGCGGGAACTTGTTATGTAGCTTATCAATTGACTTCATCTCATATTGCTCATTAATAATAATCAAGAACACCAATGAAATCCCAGTCTAGCCACATCTGATTTAACACACAACAATTCTAACATCAGAACTTTGATTCACTTGGGAATTGCAGAGAGAAAGGATTAATTTTTGCAGTACAGTGTGCCTTAGATACGACGTTTTTGACAATTTGTATCAGTTAAGAAGATTATGTTGCTTGAATGTCTAATGAGGCATACCTTGATGAAAGTGTCCTAACACTCTAAGATGGATGGTTCATGAAACTGCAATGTGTCTGCATTCTCTGTCAGCCGTGTGGTATGGTCCTCACGAGACTCCAGAATCCGGTGAATCATTGACGTCATGATCTTCGGTCGACTCATCAAGCCGTGCAGGACTCTCATGTGGGCCACTCCAGAGAGTTGTTGGAGATCACTCACGTGGTTATCGTAGCCATGAGGACCCGTATTTGGTAACCATGTGTGTGGTACTCTGTTTTGCCCCTGCCGGACAACTTGTGCCAATGCCTGCCGCTGCTCATTCAATACCCAGAACTTCTGTGTCATTACTGCATGGTTTGCTGCTGTAGGATTTAGGCCTGTCCCGCCCACTTTGGGTGTGGTTACGAATAAAGAGGGATTTCGTGGATCCTGGAATTTGAGCTGCATTTCTGTGCGTTAATTATTGCCCATTTCTGCATACATGTGGAATATATCCACATGACCCACACAATACTTGGTTAGCCACAACTTCAAATGACGAACTTGGCCAGGAAGAAGACAAAATAGCAGCGCGTTTTGTGGAGGGGGTTCACTGGTGACTGCATTTTCATTTCTCTCTTCTGGAGGGAGCGTCTCTCTTGATGCATCGTCTTCGTCAGGTTTGGGATACTCTGCAAGTTCATTGACAAGCATTGGCAGAAGTGTCTCTCTCAGCCTTCGGAAAATGGGAGGACCCACCGAAGTGTCCAGTGGCCATTCATTGTACCATCGACCAGGAATGTCGCTGCGATCCTCCGTGTCTCCCAACACTAACGAAAAACATGCTAGCTGCCATCTATGAACCCTCCATGCTCCCGAAGCACACGATGAAGTGGACATCTTCACCGGGGTCTTCAGATTTGCTTGCTCTTCCTCTGTCCACTCAAGACCAATGAGGTGTGCATTCTCCTGTGGTATCCGGAGGAGTGGTTTTCCATTGGCAAGTTTCGATTCCGACCACCGCCTTATCATCCAAGGCTTTGCAATCTGTTTCATCCAGTGCGGCGCATCCTGTTGGGCTTCTCCGTCTTCAGTCCGGATAGCATGTATCAAACTCTTCACTCTGGAATACAATGCCTCTGCACGATGCTTTTCCATCACAGTATCATCCTCTGGATCATCAGGAGCACCTGATCACAGCCACATCGTCTGATAACACCAGTCATGGAGTAAATGGAATCATGGCGTTGCAGTGACTTGCTGTTTGAATCCAATTCTTGTTGTCATCACAATTTGCCTGCCCACACCATTTTTGGTCTTGTACTGATGGGACTGATCAAATATCACAAAACTCCATCCACAGTACGAGAGGTAGCCGTTACTTGATGGTTTCGCTCGGGATGTTAAGGTATCATATGAAACAACGTGGATAATCCATCGGTTTTCCGGCTCGTCAATACTTGTGTTCAGATACTTGTTGGTGGGATTTGCATTTTCCGCGTGCAACATGTTTACGAGTTTGAATTCGGTTCTATATGTCATCTCATCGATGACACTATTCAACATTCCTGCCACTCCGGGCATTGTGACCACCAAGATTGGTTCAAGGGCTGATGTAGGAGCTGGATGCCCCTGCAGTGGAGTGGTCTGTATCTCTGAAAGGCGGCAGGGCACTGAATTCTGTCTCCGCCATGGATACCACTCCTGTTCCTCACCGATTATCCAGGGAAAGTCCTTCTATGACATATTCAACCCCTCGTGAAGGGTATTCCCCCACATAATCGACAGCGGTATCCCCATTACAACTTTCTCTGTCAGCAGTTTACATATCATTGCTGCTGCCACCTAGGTGAAAGTCTTGCCAAGACCCATTTCATCCGCCACCAGTGCTCCTGGCATATCAGAATTCTAATCCCGCCTCCTCACAATGAATCATATGGCCAAAACTTCGTGCGCCAGAAACTTCATTCTGGGCAGGCCTGGAATTGAATACTTGTGGCCTGGAACACGGTCATCTGTTGATTGGAGAATCCGACAGGCATTGAACAGCCTGACTGCTTCATCAAGACACACATGTTCAAATTTGTTGTTGATTGAAACGAGAACAGTATTCAATATTGAACTTGTATTTGCTGGATCAAGGGCCTCCTCACTATTCTCCACTTGCTCCTGAACCTCCCTGGCCTCTTTGTCTGTGTTCTTTTTGTCCTCAATGATCACTTTCAGTTGCTCTGATATAAGCTGGGCAGATGGGCTCATATTCCGGCACTCCTGAAATTCATCCCAATGTTATGTATACCACAGACAAGCAACCATTTGAATGAATCTCTATGGATGGAATACAATCAATTCAATTCTTTCAATCAGAACTTACATAGATACATGAATCATACTCTTGACCACCATCCTCCTCTCCCTCCTCTCTTCGACACACGTCAGACCCTTCCACAGTCTATGCATAATGATTACGAGTTGCGCACGTCTAGCCTCAACATGACTACCGGGGATTATGTTTGCCGGTCCAATTCCGTGCTCGGCATTCTCCTTCCCTGTAGCTCTCATCATTTCTACCACACATAGCTTCACATTGTGTCCAAGTTTCGACTTGAAAGCATTTGAAAGGCAACAGTTGTACAGAATCTGGCCATATATGGGGTTATTGATCATTTGCCCATGTGTATATGATTCCATATACTCTTCTTCCAATTGATGCTGCTCCAAGGTGCACTTGAACATCGAGGTTAGAATGTATGGCTCTTTCTGGCCTCCGTTTTTGTCGATGAAATCAAGCGGCAACTCAGAGTGCCTCACATCTGTATACGAAGCCTGGAGTTGTTTGGGGGCTAGAACCATATCCTTGCCATTCGACACACAGCGAATCGCAACCATGATGGTTGTATTGGGCAACTCAGGGAGGTTACTTCTCGCGTTTTTGCTCGTGGGCTCGCCCAAATCCGTCGCCGGTCACTTGTGGCCTCGCCTTCCTTCCTTCCTCGACTCCCGTATTTCGTTTGCACATATCTTCAAAAACATCTCCACCCACTGCCGGCGAATCAATCCTGCATTACCGAAATTAACCAACGGCAGCAAGTTCGCGAATGGCTCCAAACTATCTGCAACCGCCGTCACCGAGTGGAGGGGTCCATCTCGAACCTGTTTCAAACGGTTCTGTCCCAGGATCATGGATTGATACTTCTTTTCCAGACACCCAGCCACTCATACTTTCTTCCACCTGTTAAATGCACTGTAGTTGACCTGCCCCTTCTTTTTGGCAAATTGCGTCAAGGAGAATTCAGTTTGCTTCAGGTTGATTGGCAGTTTGCCGTCTGCACCGTCCAAGTCCGAGGAATCGTCACTCGTATCATCTGCATCATATTCATCGTAGGAAATCTCCGGCAATGGGGGCAAGTCCACAATCCCTGCAATATCTGTTTTCCGCAGCTCCGCTGGCGGCTGGAATCTTTTCATTGGGAGGGTAATCAGGGGTCTCCCAGGTGCGCCAGAAGGAGGTCCAGGTGGCGGATGAGAGCTGGAAGATATTGGCTGATTGACTGGATTGTTTTCCGGCGGTCCTACATGCACTCTCGGTGCACCTGGATATAATGGCCATTGGCCTGAACCCTGCAGAGGGGGGAACATTTGAGACCCGCCATAACCGCCTTGGTGGAGGTCATATCCTTGCCTTTGTGGCCCATAACTTGCATATCCTTGGCTTGCGCTGGTGGTTGGTTGTGAACTGTGTGTCATATTGAATGGAGACAGGTGATGGAACTGTGGAGCGCTTCGAAATGGCTGCTGTAGAGGTGGGTAACCATACCCTTGCGGCGGATGATATTGATCAGTGTGTTTCCCAATTTGACTGTCTTTGCCTATGGCAGTTCGTGAACCATTATCCGAAGATTCTGAATTGTCATCACGGCATTGTTGCAAGCCAAACTGGCCACCTTGTGGAGACATATTCACGGTCATCGGTGGAGATATGTTGATCGATATGCTCTCTGTGAACAAAGATGGTGGTAAACTACTATGGATGTGAGAGGCGATGTAGAATAAATCGGAGTATGGTTGAGTATATTGCACGTAGCAGTGACCTTCGGCGGAATTAAGGGCTTCCTATATCCCATTCTATTGTCACGAACTGTGGTGTTTCACCACACCTTTGATCAATGTAACCGACCCTGGACTTGAGAAAGAGACACCTTAATCTCACACATCCCGCCTTTCTTTGTTATATGCTCGAATTCATATACTAGGATATGGAATAGGTGCTCACCTTCATACGCTTCAATGACTTTACACGTCATAGAAGGGATATGATATGATATCTCCAGGAACCCAACAAGAACTATAACCAGTATGAAGGTTAGCACGACTAGGGATATTACACATAAGTTGTGTGTGTACCACCTTGCAACCGCATTCAATAGGAGGCCTGTGAGTCGAGCAGGAACAGTCATTGCTTCCAATTCAGCTCCTTGCCTATAGATCGTAATTCTCCTAATGATCCACGCTCCAGTCAAGGATCGTAACTGAAACAAACAGCCTACCTGCCTTATCAGTTCTCGATGATCATTGCCCAGACATCCAACTAGCTAGGAAACTCATCTATTCATTGGATTATTACGATCTAACCTCATTATCAGTTGCTCAGAGGATTCAGTGTAGATATAACTCACAATGCCGCAATGACGTAGTACAAGGCCTCATTGTGGTGATGACGAAAGAAACCTCCCTCCCATATTTGGCGGGGTGCGATGTGGCTGTGAATTTGTTACGCTACCCTGAGTTAGCTCGCTTTCGAACCAATGTCACTGAGGCTCTATATCACCCCCTGAAGTATGATCGGGATTTGTCCGAATACGTGTTCAGTGACATTTTCTCAAATATGGTCAACACTTGCCGGAAACATGATATGTGCTTTATCTGCAAAAGCAAATTGTTCGACGAGAACCAACTTGAGGCTCACTATCAACAATATCACCAAATATCAATGAATGAAGGGCTATTACCTGATGGGATTTTACCATCTGCAGGCTGGGATCAGCCCGAGCCATCATGGTTCGACTTCAGTTGGTTCACCTGAATGGCCATCGATGAGCTTTGTCCGCTGATTTATCTACCCAGATGCAATGATTCTGGTGCACCACCACCTGAAGATACTCCGGATGAAGGAACTATACACCCCAAGATACCTGATCTGACTTGTACCCCTGATCCAACAAAGACGAAGGCCCATAGGCAGGTAGTTGGTGTGGACAATGTGGGGGGGGAAAGCATATGGCAAAGCAATTGGATTGTACAATGAGCATCGCAAGTACTCAGAACAATTGAATCCATGGCATCCATTTCGGTCAGCACACGACTTTCAACAGGCTTAATGATTTTGACAGCAAACAAAAACGTGGATAGATCAACATCTGAGGCTTGGATTGGACAACTTGAATATCGAATCATTTCAATCAGCAAATGCTCTACGAAAGCTCCTCTCTACACTCAGGTTTGGGCTCGGCAATGATAGTTGGATTGAAGATCATCCGCACATCTTTGGCACATTATACTACAGCAATTTTTTCAAATGTATCCAGTTCCTTTTGGCTCATCTCGCATTTCAGGTGCACCTCGATTTTCAATATGTGCGCCTTGCAGACTCGGAAAGTTGCCGCATATACAGCAAGATGAACACGGGCGATTGGTGGTGGGATACACAAGATCAACTTCCAGCCGGACCGACAATTGTGCCAGTTATATGTACATCGATCAAGACCCACTGGACAAATTTTTCGAGCGACCAGCATGCCTGGCCACTGAATCTCATGATTGGTAATATTCGAAAAGGTATCTGCCACACACCTATAAAGCATGCTGGGATTCTTGGTGGGCTGATCCCCTGTCCCCCAAATGGTGCCAAAAATACTGACGAGGCATGGCATTCTACGGTTGGAACAGTGCTGTCCCCACTCAGGAATCTCAACATAACTGGCCCCGGCTTGAAATGGAATTGTGCTGATGGATTCCAGAGACAATGTTACACTCTTTTGCCTGCCTGGGTCGGGGATTATCCCGAACAACACATGCTTGCTCAAGTCTCGTATGGCTCCTGCCCGATGTGTGAAATTCCAACAAGGTGCTCTGACTTTTCGACCACTTGATACCCCAAGAGATCAGCATGTCTACTTGGAGCCTCTGGACGAAATTCATATTGATGATCTGCACACTCTTCGTGTTCATCCAATCTGCAACCAGTTCTGGCAATACCATCTCAGCAATGTCTATCGCCTTTGGCAGCCTGATGAATTGCATCAGCTCCTCTTGGGGAAAGTTAAACACTTATTGCACTGGATGCTAGAATACCTGAAAGCTAGAGATGTCAAGAATCAATTTGGCAATCAATTCACATCAGTACCACGATCTGTAGGTCTCCAGCGCTTCGCTACACCATTTGATTTGTTGGAATGCGGCTGCTGGCAGGGAAAAGGTATCCGGGGCAAGATGAGAACACTGGCAGTGAATAGTGCTCCAATTCTTGACTGCTCCCAGGATGCTGGGAAAACAGTGGTGGAAACAGCGTCTGCTGAAATGGTGATGGGAGCAGTGCGGGCATTTTGTGAATTCTCTCTGCTTGTCAGCCAACAAAATGATTCTGATCTGTCCCTCGCAGCACTAGACGATGGTGTGAAGCGATTTTACAAGATGCAGGGTGCTTCCCAAGCACAGAAAATTTTGAAGTCTGCGATCGCCAAAGTTGATGAACTGTTGGCAAGAGAATACCATCAGTTACGAGAACAATAAATTCATACAATCTGTGCTGCAATGGAGGGTCAGCTGTACGGGGCTGAAAAGGTTACTACATCAAAACGACAGATATTTCAGGTGCGCCTGAATAGAGCCTGACAAGCAGCAACCGAATGGTCAGATGCTGATCGGCAGAGCGCCATTGACCAATTGCAGCGCGAAATCAATCAGGTGACACCTGCTAAATGCAAGCTTTTTGATAAATGATTCCAACATCATAAGCAGCAACGATTGTACGAAGTCCGGATCAAGGCAACCCGTCCCAGAAGCACATTCGCAGAAAACTTGCTCCAATGAAGACTGCTGGAGAAGAGGAGGCTTATGGGGCGGTAAACATGACCGCCAACACGCGTCTGCAATTTCAGGTGCGTCTATCTGATGCTGAGACTGAAGCCACCACCTGGAGTATGGCCGATACGGACCACATTGTGAGTCAGCTGGCGAGAGAGATGTATCGTATGACTTCGAAAGACCAGATGCGGTTCATGAAGGAATTTTCGTTCCACTCGGTCGAGTTTGAAGACTGGTGGCAGGCAATCGGCATTCAGGAGCTCCGGAAAACCATCCAACAGTGTGTAATATATTTCGGATATCCAAAGATGCATCTTGTGAGGCATATATCAGAGTCTATTCGGCCAATGGGTTCCGGCAACACTATCACCTCCAATATTTCTGAACAGCTACATATCGGCAATGTGAAACAGGTATATTAATCTACCAACAATGTCAATCATGTTCAACAGATGCTCAAGCACAATGACCGGTGTACATGTCTTGACAATATGGTGGAGACACTGTCATATCTTGCCCTTCAAGGCTGGTACAATATTGACTCAGCAAAAGTGTTCAACCTACTATCAGCTGCCAATCCACGGCAAAATACGCGCAGAGCCCATCTTTTACGCCACCAGACTCGTCAGGAAGAGCCATTTATCTTCCCCGTATCACCACAGGTACATCATTTGACAGAAACTCATGTCGGTGGAGTGTGCAGAAGTATGATATCAACCTCACTCAGAGATGCATCAGTAGATTGTGGAATTCCCAACTTTGGACAGCTATTCTGTGCACAAATTGAAGAGGACTGGGGACATGAAGTTAGTGGACTGTTTCTCGGATATGATCAGAATGTACTCATAGACTGTATATGTAATGAACTTCAGAATGGTCTGATGTACTACTGTCAACCATTTCACTGCCCTACATCTGTTGAGCGTCTGGGACTTGATTGCAAGGTAGAATATACCAATGCCAACCAAGGGATCATGCCTGAATCTCATAACATCTGCGTCCAATATACGGACAGTGACCTCGATAACACCTTCCCAGGCCGAGTTCCTTCTTTTCCTGTTTTATACTTCAGCTGCACTCCACCAAATCACATCCTCCAATTTCAGTAGTGCCTGCCTGCTGGAACAACAATATTGACCCTTTCTAAGAGGTGCAAGAACACTCAACAATGGATATTACGTCCTCAAGTTCAAGAATATGCGGTGGTGATTCCAACAAAGTACCAAGATCCGCCTGGTTGGGCTGATTGTGTTGACGGGTTCATCTGGGTTGTCGAACAGACTGATAATATGCATATTGAACCTGTCGGAGTAATTGTTGGACCAGCACATTTAGTGCGAGAGAATGCTGCATCAGATAGAATCAATAGTGTAAGGCTTGTAAATAATCATGTGGATTTAGATAGCCACTGGACTGTGTATTAAAGTTACAATGCCTGAATCAAGGTGTGCAGGAGGAAGATAGTCAATTGAATTGTACTATTTGATATAAACATTATAAAAATCACACCTGGAGAGTATGGCTCCAGGTTCGAGGTGCACCGGAATACTCTTGGAGATGTGGCCAATACTCCCAATAGCTCCGAAATTTGTGCATCCTAATTGTTTGATTTGGAAGCATTTTGAAGACAACTATACACTATTCAGGATATTCTTGTATTCTGTTCCACAACTTCCAGAGTATTGAGAAGCACTGGTGAAGTAGTCTCGCCACATCTGAGAGCACATGGCTTTCCATTCAGCTTATCTGGGAGAATCTGGGAGCATCCGGCAGGATCAGTGTAGCTGTTCGGAGTTGCTGAGTTGTTCAGTCATGACTTCCAAACCATTTTACATTTTGCTGATGCAGGGAGGTTTGGATATCACTTCTAGACCATTTTGCATCTTGCTGACACAATCATAGTGATTTTTGTACTCTGTTGGAATCACCACCACATCTTCTTGAGTTTGAGGATATAATACTCATTGTTAACTATTCTTGCACCTCTTAGAAAAGGTCAATACCATTATTCTGGCTGGTAGACACACATGAAATTGGAGGATCTGATTCAGTAAAGTCTCACAAAAGTCCAATATGGGAAAGATGGTCCTCAGCCTTGGAAGGTGTTATCAAGATTATGTTCTTCACAATCTTTATATCAAAACCAGATGATATGAGTATCAAGCATGATCCCTGGGTTCTCATTGGTATATACCGCCTACCAATCCTGTCCTAGAAACCGAAAAGAAGCGGAGCTGTAAACTGATTGTCAGTAGTATACCAGCACAATTTGAAGTTATATAAATATACTGTCTATGAGTATATTCTGATCATATCCAATCACCAGTCAACTATCTTCATGTCCCAAGACCTCTTTAATTTTGGTTTGCACTAGCTGGCCAAAGTTGAAAAATCCGAAATCTTGAGACACATCTCTATGTGATGTTAATTTGATACATTTGCACACTCAATGGAGATGAATTTCTCTCAAATATTGTAGCTGTTGTAATATAGGGGGGAAATCCGGCTTTTACTGACAGTGCTGAAGGTGTTAAAAATGGGCTTCTGTGTATATTCCTGCTTATTGCTAGCAGAAAGTAGATTGAAAACATTTGCAAAGTCAATATTGTACCAGACTTGAAGCACAAGATATGAGAGCATCTCCTTGATATAGTCAAGACTAGTAAAAAGTCATTTTGCTTCAGCATCTGTTGAATGCAATTACATTTGTTGCAAGATTGATATACCTCTTTCCCATTGCCAATATATAGCCATTTTGATGAAACCTTGGTGAAATTGTTAATAGAACCCATTTGCCGAATTGACACAGATCTATGTCTCACACAATGCATCTTTGTATATCCAAAATGTAATACACACTGTTCAGTAGTTTGCTGGAGCTTCTGAATGCCATTTGCCCTTCACCAAGCTATATGCTCAATTAAGCAGATGGTGATATTATTATTAATATGTGTTGCTCAATTGAAGTGATACAATATATCCCAGTCTGCAGATGCTCTGTGACTCAGTCCAGATCAGTGATATGCCGGGTGGTGGCTTCAGTCTCAGCATCACATTCAAGCACGTAAATTCCACATGCTTGTTGGGAGTGATGTTTGTTACCCTGAAAACCTTGCCATTTGGTGCAATTTTCATTTGAATAAGTTGACCAGGAAAATATGCTGCTAGGACCTATTGCCATAGTCTGGACTTTATTGAATAGTTGTTGCATATGATATTGGAATAATATATCAAATGCTTTGAATTTAATTCATATTACCTAATGGATATTGGACTCCAATCACTATCAACCCTTCTGCAGAGCTGTATTTGACTATTTGGTCGCTGGTAATCAGGCTCCTTTCTGATGCACCTCAAATCACTATTATTTGTTGTAGTAATCTTTAAGCTACATACTCGGGAACTTCCATTACAGTAAGAATCTTCTGAATAGTTTGTTTTTGTAACCAATGGGACTTTGTTGCATAATGTTCATTGATTTTGGCCTGCACAGAACTCAACATTTTCTGTTGACAACAAGCATCCTTTTTCTGATAAAATCTCGTAAGTGTATTTTGCAGGTCTTGTTGGGATTCATCAGAGTGATCTTGTTGGGTAACAAGCAGAGAGAGCTCACAGGGTGTGTGTACAGCTCCCATTACCATGTAATCTGAGGCTGTATCTGTGGCACCTTCACTGTTATTATTGGAGCAGACAAAAATTGGAGTACAATCCACTGCAAGTGTTCTGAATGTACCCCAGATTATTATTCCCTTGCAGGAATATCTAATAAAGGAAATCAGTGGGTTACTACAGTGCTAAAGGCTTGCAGAGTATGGTACTAATGTAAATTGATTCTCCAATTGGTTCTTAACAATTCTAGTTTTCAGGTAGTTGAGGAGACGCTTTAATGAGTTTTAAACTCGACTCAGAAGCACCTGATGCAATTTCGCAGGCTGTGAAATCTGATAGATATCTCAGAGAGAGCAATGGAAAAACTGGTTGTAGATTGGGTTAATGCCTAGAGTTTGAAGAGGATCAATATCAATATTCTACACATGCTTCAAGTAGATATGCTAATATTATGATTTAATGAGTGGTTAAAAGTTGAATGCCCCATGATTGCACTTTTTGAAATATCGCACTCTGGGCATAGGTGATATCAGACTTGAGTAACAACCACATGTTCCAAATGATGCCCAACCCAGGCAGCCAAAAGCATAACTGATGGGGTCGGGTGTAGGCAATATTAGAGACAATACTGTTATATTGAGAACAACGCAAACAACTCAAAGTGTATATCGAGAAAACAAGATATGACAAATGTCAAACCTATTCAAAGTCAGCTATTGCTTTGTTATACAAGACAATGAGTAAAGAGAGAAGAAAAAGAAATCCTCCAACACCAAACAACCACTCTTTATATACAGTTCCTCAACCACCCTATAATCATTCCCCATGTTCCGATACCCCATTCAAATTTTCATGCATGATTTTACATACCACCAATGAAAGTATTATCAGTACAACCACACCATATCATCTGGTTGCAGAACAGCACAGACCACTTCTTTATCTTACTAAATTACTCTACCACCACCACCGCCTGTCTTCACACAATCTGCACATCAATTTACGTTTCCTTCTTTTTGTAACACCAATGTCTTCCCAAAATTCCCTTCAGCATTGTTTTCCTACTCTTATACCATCACTTGCAAACCTGAGCTTTGACAAAAAGAGAGTAATGTTGTCCATAGAATCCATCTGAAGAATCTCATTTCAAGCTTGGACCGGTTATGTCAAGATTATTGAGTGGGGAGAGTAAAATTTCTATTGCATTATGCCATGCTTCATTACTATTTATAGCACCTTTTGGCATACATGGGATCAGCCCAAAAAGAGTTCAGGTGCACTTGATAGGTATGCAGTGGTTACCTTTTTGAACACTACCACCTCAGCAAAATGTATTTTGGTTACTTGGAGCCTCCAGGAGTATGTGCAAGGAGGCAGAGTGTAAATTTAGTAAGATCAATGTCAAGCGAAAATCGGACCCTAGGAGGGCATTCCGGCCAGCCTTCAGAGTAACTGGGCTCTCTGATGACTGGTACAGGAGTGTCATGGGAGAGATTGTAATAAGTCTGGGAACACATCAGAGTGCCACAGAGAACTTTGGAAGCACCTGCGAGTGCTACCAAACCAATGTGGGAATTTCAAACTAACTCTGAGAGATGCCTGGGTTCTTGTGAATATTGGTATGGAGAACAGCAGTCATTATCTGAGATTCTGCAGTGCTACTTGTACAAAGAATTACTGTCCACAGCAAATAATATGATGCATGGATTCTTGTTCATTATCACCTCTAAATCATACTTATACTTGCTAACAATATCCTCTGCAACATTCAATTTTTTGCATCACTACTTGAAGACACCTAAGAAAATTAAATTTGATTCAAATGTAAAAGCGGATTCCCCGAAACAATAACCCAAATAAGCAATTGAATGATGGCAATCAATAATGGTGCAAATATCATCCACTCCATCTCCCATTGCATTGAGGCCGACAAATGGTGGAATACACAATTCCTCAACAGCATAAAGAAGCATGAGATGCTCCTGGTATTTGCAGTTGATTTGTACGTGCCAAGTGGGTGAAAGTGAAGTTGGATATTGTTTGGCCAGATTTGTGAAATCTAATGGAGGTGTAATAAGATGTTAGCTAGCTGCGAATCAAAATGGGGTTTGAAATGCAATATGAAAATATATTCTGATGAAAATGGAAACTAACTACCAGGAAAAGAGGAGTGCCAGATGGTGTGTGCTGGTGTAGAATAGAGAGGTATACAGGAGGTAATGGAGCAGAATGGAATGCAATTGAAGAGCACCAATCTTGGCTGAGAAGCATCAACTGGGATTGAGTAGCACCTGTCCAAGCAGAACATCTGGAAAAAGGTATTCTGTTATGGGTAATTCACCATAGGCCATATGGCCTACAGTAATCTCCAGTAACAGCAATAACACCAAATAATACAAACTACTGCAGATCCATTTCCTCTAACCCCCAATAATACACCTGTAATTTACCAATAGCACAACTGAATTATTACTGTAATTCAACTGTAATACGTGTATTATATACTGCAATTCTTGGATTAAACTACATATTCGTCACAATTACTCATTTGTTTGTTACTCTGACATTTCGTTTCACATCGTTAATGTGGACTTATTTCACCCTGACATGCTTGCTTGGACAACTCTGACATGCTCACTTGGACAACTCTGACATGCTTGTTTGGACAACTCTGACATGCTCGCTTGGAAAACTCTGACCAGCACACACACTGACTCCTCTCCTGTATCTGAGAAGCTTGCTCCCACAACTCTGACATGCTCACTCTCACAACTCTGACAAGCTCGCTCCCACAACTCTGACATGGTCACTTTCACAAATGATATACTTGCTCTCTCAACTGAGACAAACTCACTTTCAAAGCTCTGACATACTTGTTCTCACCACTCTGACACGCTCACTCTCACCTCTCTGACAATCCGGCTTCGCTGGGAGCAATCTGGTAGCAGCGGATCCGGCTTCGTTGGCGGCGGAGAAACTGGCTTCGCTGGTAGGGTTGAAACTGTCTTTGCTGGTAGTGGTTGATGTGGCTTCGCAGGTAGGGGTGAAACTGGCCTTGCTGATAGCGATGGATCTGGCTTCACTGGTATAGATCAATCTTGCTTCGCAGGTTGCGCTGGATCTGGCTTCGCTGGAAGGGGTGGAACTGGCTTCGCCGGGAGGAATCCAGTAGTGGTGAATTTGGCTTCACTTGTTGGGGTGAAACTTGCTTTACCGGTAGGAGCGAAACTGACTTCGCTGGTAGGGTGACACTGGCTTCACTGGTAGTGGTGGATCTGGCTTTGCCAGTAGCAGAGAATGTGAATTCCCTATCAGCTGAGAAGAAGCTTTGGATCTGGCTTCGCTCCCACAACTCTGACATGCCCACTCCCATAACTGAAATGCTTGCTCTCACAACTCTGACATACTCACTTTTAAAGCTCTGATATGCTTGGTTGCACTGCTCTGACATGCTCATTCTCACCTCACTCACAATCTGGCCTCGCTGGGACCAAGCTGATAGCAATGAATCTGGCTTTGTTGGTAGGGGTGAAACTGGCTTCGCTGTTAGTGGTGGCTCCAGCTTCACTGGTAGGGTGAAACTGGCCTCGCTGGCAGCAGTGGATCTGGTTTCGCAGGTATGGAAGAATTGGGCTTTGCTGGAAACAGTGGGTCTGCATTTGCTGGAACAAAGTTGGTGAGAGTGGATTTGACTTCACTTGTCAAAGGAACTTGGGCTTTGAAGAAAGTATTGGAACCAGCTTCGCATCTGGCACTCGATCCCGCTTCGCCTGTAGTAGTGATTCTTGCCTTTCTCAGAGTTGGCAGGGGGGTAGTACATATATCAAATGGAGGAACGATCTGAGAGTATAATGCTCGGTGGTGAGGATGGTGATGGTGTTCGTGGCGATAGTGGTAATGGTTATGGTAGTGATTGTGGTGATGGTGGTGATGATAGCGATTCAAAAAAAGGTCGTGACAACAAGGTATACAGTATGAGAAATATGTCTCATTCTGTAAATGGTTATTACACACAGTGATATATGGTAACACTCCCATAACACTTCTATAATGGTACAAATATATGGTATGGCACCATATTCTGGGGTAGGCAACCATAATTCAGCAGTAACAGCCATAGTTAATCATGATTATAGTAGCGCTGAAGCATTTCCCAACGAACAGTGTCGAATGTAGTGGAGGAGTAGCGAGGGAGGTATAATGTGTGGAATGAAACGGATGAATGCCAATCCAAGCAGCGGAGTACCCTAGGGGATTGGGGAGTACCAATTGCAGTGGAGAAGTACCAAAATGGGATGGTAAGGAGTCTAGCATTCAATCTGGGAGTAACAATTTGGACTGAGGAGTGCTGTTTTGAATTGAGGACTTCCTATCCCACTGCAGGAGAGCCAAATGGAGTGTGGGGAGGGTATGGAGTGCAGAGTGAAATAGTTGAGTACCAATCCAGACCTAGGGGATTGAGGAGAGTATATTCAACCACAGGTGCACTGATAGAGGAGCAATTGAGTGTAGAATGAATAAGAGCAGTCTGAGATTGAGGAGCACCGAAGTGGATCAGACTGTGCCTATCCAAGCAAAGTTGCACCCAACTGGTGGGTGGCAGGGTGGGGGGGTGTGAGATGAGGTGCAGTAATGTGTTGTTGATGAGTGCAGTGGCTTGTAGGCTGAAAATTCATCATGGGGAAAGTACAAAATGAACCTCAATTTTCATCATGAGAAAACATAATTGTAGCCTTCTTTCCAGTGGAACAATCAGACAGGACACAATGAATAGCTGTGGCCTCCAGCGCTGACATCTGTGGGGCAAGAGGTTGAAAGATCTGAGATGTAGGCCTGTGCCTCAAGCTATTCATGGTAAAGAAGAATTGATAGTAAATTGAATTAACAACTTCCATTTGGGTGAACTAGGATTTTTTATCTTTCATGATCTTTCAAAGATATGAATAGTCTAACAGGAGCTATTTAATGTGGTTCTAAAGTTCAGTTTAAGAGCCTAAATCGAACCATTGACTCAGGGCAACAGCTTGACATGGCTCATATACAAACCATGCTATAATTGCACGAATATTCAATCCTAGCAATGTATATGTCGTTGTGTTGTCATTATGGTATGTCTGATAGAGGTACATTAAACATAGTTCAAGACTTAGAGCAACAGTGTCTTGTGTCTGCAGATCAATATTGAAAAATAGACCTCTGGGCAAATTACACACAGATGGCATACGTACAGGAGTATCTGCTAATACGTGTTGAGGATTCTGACCTTCAATGGCTATTTTCAAAGCTGTTCCAATCATTGACTACTATTCATTGGATAATATTGGTGAAGGAGTCATCATGATTAGCATTGCCACCATGAAGCATTTTGCTTCCTCAAAAGTAGCCTATTGGTGTTGGGGCATGTTCTAATCTACCATGGCCTTGGGTTGTGGAACATTCTGGTTACAACTAGCCTTGGTTAGTGGGATTACCTGGGTGGTTGGTGCATGGGCAGACTTGTATAATTTGTACAGGAGGGGTAACTTTTGGCATTTGAGCAATGATGTTACCATTGCTGCAGCTTGATGTTGGAAATTTGGAAGACGAGGGCATGCAATGACAGTATTGGCAAGGCTCCTTTTGTTTGGCAGTGGAACTCTTGTAGTTTGTAATGACTTGTGCCAGCGCACCTGGCCAAGCAGTAGAACCATGTGATGGTAATTTAAATTGGCTTGTTTCATATCGGACACCAAGATGGAATCTGCAGTGTACTAGCTTTGTTAGCACAGATCACCTGATTAGTATCGTCATCCTGCTTTACTGATACCATTGGTGATATTAGTTATCTGGAATTCAATGCATCAAGCTAGAGTATAGGAGAGTGAAACATTTCATGGACAATGAACATTGACTGATTTCATGAATACCAGGGCAAGTGCTCTCCAAAGGTGTGGTTCTTGATTCTTCTGTCAATAGTTATTCTTCACCTGGCTGGGTGTAGGTTCGATATGCTGAAATGCAGATCAAAAGTTGGGGAATGTAGGAAACAAGTGTACACGTGTTAAATATAAGATTAAGTGCAATAGAATAATGGGGGAAATGATACAAGAAGTTACACAAGGTTGAGAAGTATGCAATTTGAGGCAAGACTTGCAAGGATTCAGAAGAGATGACTTAGATGGTTCATAATTATATCCAGCATGGGTGTCAGGTGGTAGGATTTGGGATTTACCAGGTGTACCGAAAGAGATGGACTCCTAATGTCCAATGCCAATGGTTAGCACACCAATCAAGAATACTCTGTATGCATGTAAGAATCAGAGGTTGCTGAAAGCCAATACACATTGACTCCAACTAGATGCACCTGAACCTGATGCACCAGATGAATACTCCAGACAGCAACATGGTTTGTAACATTTAGTGACTCTTGGCATAGGTCAAATAGAGCAGTGAAAACCTCAATGAGAACAAGTGCCCCTGCATATAACCCTGCCAAACTTGAAATTGTGTGTCAATATTTCAGTATCAGAGGGGACATCACTGCATAGAATTGTTGCAGCATTGAGAATCTGCATAACTAATTAGGTGTAGGACCATGAGAGTGATTATTGAGTTGGAAAGGTTCATACTGAGCATGTTATGGATAGGGGAGAAAAATGTATCCATATGTAGTATATTTGCAGGAAGGGCACACTGATTTGCATTACATTCTGTAGTTATAGAATGATTGAAACTATGTTAGCGTTTAATAAGGCAATACAGTAAGAATAACTTCACCATCAGGTATTCTTATGGGCCATGTCGGCAGAACATCTTCACCATATCAATGCAGTTAATGAACAAGGGATTGAATTTGGGTACACAAAGGAATGATAAAAGTGTGGAGAAAGAATGATAAGGTACAATACTGATTTAGGGGTATTGTTATTGATTCATGCCTTTGTCAACGCTAAGATTATTACCAAATGCGTGATGAATACTCGCTCCCATTTAGATTTTGCATACAATGTCAAGTCAATCAGACATCTTTAAGTCACAAATTCATTCTGAGTCTCACTTCTACAATGTTGACTGAATGTAATTGTTGGGGTTGAAAGCTATATATGATGGTATGAATACTTTGTGAGCCATCATCTCACAGTGGGCGGCAGAATCATTGCACAAGGTTCTGTGGAATTGAGGGGCAGCTAGGTTTGAATTGCTATGCAGGACTGAACGCAATGGCTGAAATTGCAGACTGGCCTTACTTGGACTGTTCACTGTACTCTTCAAAGCTGTCTTTTCTTAACTTGTGCTCCCAGCATTTTCTCTCTTTGAACTCTTTTGATGAACATCAGTTCTCATACTCTATTAACAGATATGGGATTTGGCAGCTCAAAAATAGATTTAGTTAGAATCCGGTGAAGTGTGCAAGAAAGTTTTGAGAACCTAGGCCTTGTTGAGTATGTGTGGTACCTTGGTAAGCAGGAGTTGCTGGTCAGTATCTGCAGAGTTGCTAAGCAGAATCTCCCTTGTGATATTGTTTCTCAAGCTCAAGCTCTTTTGATGAAGGCTGAACTTTCAGAAGGTATTTGAGACATTGAAAACGTAGATCCAAAAATTCTACTTAGTCAATATTGAGTTAAGTGTGCATACTAATTGGCCAGAGCTGTACATTTATGGTTTGGTGTGCAGTGGCTACATTCCTCAAATGGACAGTTGACATGGAGCTTGATGGTCAGGGCCTGTTTATAGCTGCTTGCACATATTGATCAAGCATAGATTTATGAGTTAGTAGACACTGAGCTGAATGAGCCGCTTACAGCTAAACTTGAACAACAATCAGTGTGTACTGCTTCTACCAATCCAATGTTGAACAAAACATGCTCAGAATAAAATAACTGAATATATGCAGTGCACAACAAACAAGGTACATGTGTTTCAGTGGCTGAATTGACACTCTGAGGCCTGTCTGCGCTGGAATGATATGTTCGAAATGGATTGCGGCTTGTCAACGTTGGCTTCACACAAATCCAAGTACTTCGGACGTGATACGATTGCAGAATGAAGGAGTGCCCAAACTACAATCATCGGCCAGTATGGACACTGCGGCTACTCATCAAGCCCAGCCATCAGTGTCCGAGTTGAGTTTGATTATCCCGCACTCTGCGATGCAAATCTAAGCTGTTTGTAACCTTCTAATTATATACAAGCAAAAGCTGGGAATTGGCAACATCTATCAGCAAGATGTAATGTGGTCTGGAAAGGACATGGAATCCGCCTGCACACTTTGGTCAACTGTACCAGGACTCCTACACAATTCGAAATGTGCCCATACCCTCTGGCGCTGAACAAAGTTCTCTCAGATATTGTGAGAGTAATTGCTAGTGCTTCTGAAAGCACCAGGAGTAGTGTTGGCAAGGGGTCCGGGTAACCCACCAGCAGTCTGGTATTTGGCCGGCGGTTTGGTCTGGTTTGGTTCCAGACCCGGTCAACCACCCAACATGCTGTGTATTGGCGGGTGTGTGACCCAGACCGCGGATCCAACATTACGGTTCCTACACCTTTGCCCCCAATTAAGTATTTGAGTTCTCATCGTATCATGACATGATCAGTACGCAGATTATGCAGTTCTGGCCGCTCTTTCACCTCCCGCTTTCCGATTTGCAATCTAACTGATATTCGTTGAGTGGCGGTGAAAAAAGGGCAGATTCTAAGCGAAATTAGCGGGTTTTCGATAGCGACTCAACGAATATTGGTCGGATCACATATCTGAAATCGGGAGGTGATTGAGCGGGTAGAAATGCACAATATACGTACTGATCATGTCATGATACGATCAGAACTCAAATACTGATTTGGAGGCAAAGTTGTGATGTTGAAATGCCGGGTTTTTGGTGGTGAAACCGGCCCATTTCCAATGGGCTGGGTTTGTCGTGTGGTAAGACCCGTTGCCAGGGTCCGGTTTCAGGTGGAACCGGAACCGGAACCGACCCGGGAATTTGGACACGTTGCTCACACTAACCAGGAGTTACTGAGGTGCATTCAAGATGCTATGATATTTGTCGTATAGGATAGTCAAATTGTGCAGCAGCTGAGACCTCTGTGCAGGTCAACCAGAGACAGTGTGAGCAGCTGAGACTGCTCAGCAGCTCTGTGGGAGACTTTAAACTTGGTGGGGCATTTTCGTGGCACAGTTCTTAGTGTCCCATAACCGCAAGCAATGTTGTCTATCATATTCAACTTCATTACCATCAGAACAAGATTTGCTACACCATAATATGGCACTTATTATCTATCTAAGTGTAACTAAACATATATATATGATCAATCTGACTGCAGTCAGCACTTGAGGGCAATTGGAGAACTCCCTGGAGATGGCTATGGAATGAACTTAGGAGCTGCACTTGGAGGTTATGATGGAGCGAGATTGGAGATACACTTACAGCCCGAGTATGAGTGACCTGAGATATGAACTGTGGCAACATAAATGAGCGAGTAAGGAGAAATTCGTAGAGCCCGAAATTGACTGAACTGGGTGAAGTACTCGGAGTCCATTATCAGGTCAATCTAGAGATTCACTTGGAGGCCACGATTGAGTGAATGTAAAGATGCACATGGAGACTGCAATGGAGGGTACTCAGGGATTTACTGGAAGGCTGTGATCATGTGGGTGCAGAATTCGGCTTGGAGGCCATGATATTCAGAAGCTGGAGGCCATGATCGATCATGTTAGCAGGTACACCTCCAGGCCGAGATCAAGCATACTCAGAGACACACTGAAGTTTATAACTGAGCAAGGATGGAGATTAACTTGGAGGCCGCAATTGTGTGAACTCGCAGACCGTAATCAAATAAGTTTGGACTTGCACCGGGAGGCCCTGATTGGACGAACCTGAAGGAGGCCTTCGTGTGAGAGTGGAGATGCACTTTGAGGTGGTAACCGAGCCACGTTGGAGATACACTGGGATGCCATCATCATGTGAAACTGGAGGCCTTGAAAAAGTGTGTTGGGAGATTCAGTTACAGACTGACATAGTGTAAACTCAGAAATATACTAGAAGGCAGTAATCGAGTGCATTTTGAGGTGTACTTTGCGGTGGTTGGTCTGCAGTGGTTGGATCTGGTGTAGGTGGATCTGCAGATGTTGGATCGTGAGTTGGCCAATCTGGAGGCGGTAGATCAGAAGGGAAGTGCAATGGGTATTGAGACTCAATTCATTGGCTAACTTGTAATTGTGGGATTGTAGAGAGTGGAGTTTAAGATGGCCCACTGAGAGATGACAGATAATGGATGAGAGACTGGCTGGGAGTGGGAGACAGTTGATTTGGGGTGGGTGCTGTACTGTATGCTACCTCATAATCATTCCATTTATAGATAAAGAGGCATAACTTAACTTTGGGTACTCAGGTGATAATAGACTTGTGGATGAGAAAGAGAGAGATGAGAGAAGAATAGGACAGTCAAGATGAGGAACTCGAAATGGACAGAATTATGTGTACGAGGCAATCAACCATTCCTGATACAAAGGGTACAACTGCTGATCAAGCTGGTAAGAACACCCATATAAGGTATTCTTAACCCAATCAGGTAAGTCATATATCAGATTTCCCGTATCCTCCCGCAACATCCATCTCCCTTCCATTGCTCTCTCTCATCCACAACTCTACCACCATCACACAATACAAAGTCACGATATTTTTCTTTCTATCATCATGCCTAGATCATGAGTCGACGCTGGGTACAGCATACACCCTGTACAGCATTCAATGCTAGATTTACTGCCTGTCAGCCTTCTTCACATCATTTTCACAGGTACAAGTTGAACCAGAAATGTTTTTTCAGCTCGCCGGCTGCCTCCCTGCAAATCATCCGCCAGCAGCCAGTGGGATATGAGAGCACCAAGGGGAAGTGAACGAATCCCAGTCCCACTGTTGCGAGTTACCTAAATGATGAATAAAGCCTCAGCACCTGTCACCCCCCAATCGATTTCCTCCGCATCAACCACCTCATCGTACTCCTCCAATCTCGCTCAATCATGGCCTCATACTGAATCCCTGAGTTCACCCACTCTCAATGTCCAAGTATATCTCCAAACTCCCTGGATCGTGGCCTCCAACTCCGCACCATCATGGCATACAACTGTATGTTCAAACTGGCTCAATCACAGCCTCCAAGTGCATCTCTCGGTTCACTAGATTGCAGGGTCTAAGTGCATCTCCATACTGGCTCAATCATAGGCTCCAAGTGCATCTCTGAGTTTACTCTATATTGGGCCCTAAGTGCATATCTGAGTTCACTTGATTACTAGCTTCAGGCGCACAATCAATTGCTCCCTAGCCCTGCATGCTGTGAGTCCGGATATACCCTGCATAGATAGATAGCTATGTAGATTCATACATACATAAATGAGAATTCCAATTGTTCACATGAGTGTTAAAAATCATGAAATGATAAGTAGTAGTTACGATTGCCACATGCACCAGCTGCATTTACAATGATGATGTCATCTTTCCCCGACACCTGGAGGGCAATCTGAAATGCTCCCAGGCTTGTTGCTGCACACCCAGGTGCTCCCCTAGATGTAACTAGACCTTCTATATTCTCTAACATTTGTCACCAGCATGTCCTGGTGTATGTGAACACCATGTATCAGTTGAGTCAATGTTCAAATGTTACCACCCTGGGATTCATTTTGAACAACCCCTGAACACTTCCAGAGGCTCTCAGTAACCACCCTTCATTTTGCTGATCAATACGCAAGATGTATCTCATATTGTGACACATTTACTCAATATTACTTGTTCTGTCAATATTGCCATATGCGATTGTGGAATACACAGTGCTTAATTAGTCATGAAATCACCTGTGACTGAAGACATATGCAGGATTCTCTGGTGCTCCAGAATGACGTTCTATCACACATTTTGTATCTCTTTGATTTCGATAGTCATATCTGGTTCCAGCATTCTGGTCAACCTTATACTTGCCTCTGATCAAATTATCGAAAGCCCTTCACCGAATCATAGGTCATGATTTGACTATGGCCAGTTATCATAAGATCTGGTGAGAGTACAACTTGAAAGCATAGTCACTGGCTTGTCAGATTTTCACCATTTTGACCAACACAAATTCATTCCCAGTGGAGGGGGCACCACTTCATCAGTGCTAGTAAAATATCTTCAAGACCACTCTTGTATATTTGACTGGTGCACCTGCGTCATTACAAATCCAGTACTTCCCATTTGTCTTTGTCTCATATTTGCTATTATGACTCAACAATAACCCAAAAGATATTCCACTCTAACCACTACTGAGTCACGGCTCAAGATGCGAGTGACCAAGAGTGGAATCGGGAATGAATTAGTGTTACAGAAGGACAGAGATGTGGAGAGATGCACAAAAGGTACGGAACTATTGTATAGTGGTGGCAGCATAGGTTGTTATGCTGAGGAAGTGATGTGAGGTGTTGTGACGTGAGGTGATGTGGCGTAAGTTTTGTTGATACGAGTTTGGTTGGTGGAAAGTAAGATCGTGAGGATTCTGATGGTAGATTGACGCATGAGAGACGATACGTGGGTGGCAGACGAACTGTATATAAAGTGCGGTTGTTCTGGCATTGGAGGATTTCATTTTCTTCTCTCATTACTCATTCTCTTGTATAGCAAAGTGAACGGATGATGTCAAAACAGCTTCGACTATGGTCGTGTTATGATCCCGTGCTACGAATTTCGAGCGGTGTTGTTCTCTGATATCACCTTATTGTTCCCAATATCGCCTGCATATGACCTTGCATATTACACTAGAATGAGTTCAACATACCATACCCGCTATTGAATGTGCCTACATGCCTCAACAGGGTGTAAGTGTTGCCTTGAACCTTGTTCTGTCTCTTGTTGGGTGTATTTAGCACCCAATCGATGTTGGATACACATTTGTGACAATTGAGTAGACCTCCCACCACGACTTACCAGATTTGATTTTCATCGCTACAGTCATTGATCACCATATTCGGATCCCAAAGCATGACAGTAATTGTACTTCCCAAACGAACTGGTTTGATCTTGTTGGAATACGTTCTACAGTATTGGGACCCAAACCATTGAACGATTCCGACAGTACCGAAGACATAAATTCAGTATCATTCGAGGAGGAATCTCTGGATGCTTATTTTTCTAAACAATCAGACCTTTCCTGCCTGTGGAACACATACTGGACAGATGCAGGCAGGGAGGGATGTGGTTTCGATATTAACGATCCAGTTTTTGGACAACACTGGACTAGATATTTGGGAGCACATTCCTGGTTTCCCTGCGACTCTGAGAAACCTTGTAACTGGGAAGGTCATAACTGTGCGGGAACACACTCAACTATCAGACATTCAACAGCAGCAGCAAACACACCTAAGTCTCTTGGAATTCCGCTGATTGTTGTAGTACTTCCAACTCCTACCCTGTCCAAAATCGATATACACAACTGGCACCAGTAGATGTGACCAGTTTGTTGGGATGTGAGAATCAAACCAAAACAATCGGGTGGCTCTGGTCTCGACAAACGACCAGGCACTCATATGAGTACTGCTGCACACAACAGCAGGAAGCATCAGGTTCGAAGAAAGCCAGGAGCGACTTCAACAATGCCAGCAGGTGTTGTGACATGTGGCCCAGTACACAAAACCGGCACAAACAGTACAGAGGCTGTGTGAACCCCCAGCCCAGCTAATCGCATTACAGAGGGAAATCACGGATCTGAAGGCCCAGCAGTTCCTGCCTCCAACCTTCAACCACTCCAAGACGGAAGGAAGCATACAGAGCCTTGGGGACAATTTGGCTGAAGCCTGGAGGAGGCCAGCCACGGAAGGATTCAGGGAGGAATTACAAACACACTTGGCCTTGATGACCCGCCATGTATGAGAATATGGAGAGGTCATGAGGAATATACGGATGCAATTAGCCAATGACCTAACCCCACCAGCGAGGGTGGCCCCAGCTGCTCCCTAGGGGCAGAAGGACAAGGGGCAGGAATTTCCCAACTCCCTGGACTTTGCAGGGTTGGATGAAAGTCAATTGATAGGCTGGAATGTTCAACTCCGGATGGTCATGCTACACAAGCCAGGCAGATTTCCCAGCGAGCGGTTGCGGAAGCGGTATGTATTCAACCCCATGACCGCCATAGCCTTGCTACTGATACTACCACACCTCGAGGAGGAAGGAATGATATGACTGGGAGACCTAACAGCTCCACTCCTGCAAACAGCATTTGGGAACCACAATAGGGCAGCTACAGCGTAATGGAAAATCCGCGGAATAAAACAAATGAACCAACAGTTCTCTCAATATTATGCTGAGTTTCGAGTTATTGCTACAAACCTCGATTGGAACCCTTCAACTGTAGATAATTCCCTGAGCATGGGTCTCGGAAGAAATCAAGGATTGCCTCCAGTATACCGATCTGCCTGAGGAACTCACTGCATTTGTGGCCCTGTCCGTGAAGTGGGATAATCAGATTCTGCAATGCTGGGCTGGAAAGGGTGCATCAGAAACAGGTGGAGGAATAGGGTCCGTCATCTCCCCAAAGCCTCGAACACCATCGAAAGACCTTGTGGCCACCTCACCTGGAACAGTTGCCTGATATTCCGGACCAGCACCTATTGACCTGAACGTGGGCACACTGACAATTTCAATAGAGCAAAGGGCAAAACGGTTTGTGGATGGAAGGTGTTTGTATTGCGGTGGGTTGAACCACAGAGCTGCAGAATGGGTGGCGAGGAAGAAAGCCCAGACGTTTAAGGCGGTGAGTGCCAAGGATAAGGAGGTTGAAACAAGGTCAGGTTCTGAGGAATTGGGAAATGATTAAGTCACCCTAAGCAGGATGGCACTTGGTTGAGGGAAAAAGTTTTGTTTTAAATGCTTTAAAATATTTTAGAATTTTGTAGTTGTCAGTTAGCAAGGTGGAGGTATTAGAACAATCAATGAAAGGGAAACATTTAGTTATTACCTGCACATTGAGTGTGAATGATTGAGAAATACCTACACATGTCCTTATCGACTGCTGAGCCACAGGAACAGCATTTATCGATCAAGATTTCACCCGCAATCATTGCATACCAATACAGAAATGGACACACAACGACAGGTGGAGGTAATCAATGGAAGACGCATTGCATGAGGGGATGTGATGCATATTGCTGAAGTTGGTATGAAAATACCAGATCATCGGGAACAGGTTCCAATGTTTGTTACAAAGTCAGAACATTATGCAATCGTCCTAGGAATTCCATGGCTACATTTGCATGACATTGCCGTCCGATTCACCTCAAATACAATTTCATTTTGGTCACAATACTGCATGACACTGCCACAATGCTCCAGTAACAGTTCAAGGAGTTGTGGAATGACCCAAAGAACCAGTATATGAGAAACTATCTGAACCGCAAATACGGCCAGAATGACCTGTCTGACGAAATATAGTAAAAGTAAATGGAGCATCTTTTTTCCAGACAGTAAGAAAAGGGAAATTGACAACATCAGCAAAAAATATTTCCGTCCGGGCGGAATGGCTCCGTCAGAGTGGACGCGCTCTGTCAGAGCCGTCAGAGATACCCCGGTGGCGGATAACTCCGCGCCCGGTGTCAATACCATGCGTCGCGTTGCACATCGCCGTCCGATCGCAGTTTCGCCGTTTCCTCCTCAGACTCTGCAAGAGCATTCTCAGATGATCCTGAAAGCACCTGCAGTTATGGAGGGGCATTCAGGACGCTACGAGATTGGACTATTAGGATAGTCAAATTTTGGAGCAGCTGAGACCGCTGCGCAGCTCTGCGGGAGACTTGGTGCCGTATTCTTAAAGGAGTGGTTCTGAGGGTTCCATAAGCACAAGGCATTTCGTCTATCATATTCGTCTTTGTTACAGTCACAAGATTCGCTACCTCATAATATGGCATGCATTATTTAAGTATCTCTATATATATACATACGGTCAATCTGG
>Ga0307515_10002230_pt1 | contig 42498 bp, 34 predicted proteins | sample 17_EM_MG_FD_194513 | JGI IMG/M metagenome (GOLD analysis project Ga0307515, IMG submission 194513) | Populus trichocarpa ectomycorrhiza microbial communities from riparian zone in the Pacific Northwest, United States - 17_EM | ecosystem: Host-associated > Plants > Roots > Unclassified | place... | reverse complement strand
CTTTGGTTTGGGCGCGGGCTGCGGTTTAGGCTGCAGTTTGAGCTGCAGTTTGGGCTCGGGCTTCGGATGCTGCTGCGGCTGCTGGCGCTCCTCTGGTCCCTCTTCTCGCGTCGTGTCTGCATGTTGGGAGGCCTCCAGCCCCCCACCGTCCGTCCTCGCAGTCATTTCTCTTTCTCTCTCTCTCTCCTCCTGGCCGTGTGCTACCCCTTTCATGGTCTTTGCGATCATGTTCGTGATGCCCGCCCCCCACACCTTGTCGTCCTCATAGCGGGCGTCCCACTTCTGCACTCTCTCCTGCATCCACGTCATCATTGCCAGCCGCTGTGCCTCTTCGCGGGCTGCCCGGGCTTCCACCAGGTTTGCGAGATGTCCAACTGTTCGGTGCAGCTGCGTCAGTTCCTGTGCCTGCTGTCGTATCGTCCTCTCCATGCGGCTCCTCCAGTCGCTGGGGGCCGCCGGGGCCTCGCTCCTCCTTCTCCGTTTTCCGTTCTCGTTTCTCTCCATCGGCTCAAATATGCCTGTGCCTGCAGTCTCCGCAGCAATGGCTGTCGCCGTCGCCATCTCCATCGCCACATCCATGGGCGCGTCGCTCCTCCCATTTTCAGCTCCTCCCGCGTCCAGGTCACTCCTCCCGCTCACTCTGAATTCGTTCATCACTTCTGTGAGGCGAGCCTCTTAGTTGTCGTCGCTCGCTCGTTGGTCGACGCGTTGCGTCAGTCGCGTTTTCTGCCAAGCCTTTACGCGAACCCACTCCGTTGTGTGGATTCCTGTGCGCGCCCTCCTCCTGCGGTCTCGCTGGTGCTGGGACGCTCGTTTCGGGGTCAATTCGACGTCTAGAATCGATTGCCGCCGTCCGTTTTTTAATTGCTATCGTTGTTGTCGACTTATCGCGCTGTTTCTGTTTCGCCAAGACTTTTGTCGATAACTTTGTGTTCTTGCGAGGATGGTAGAGTTGTGGACAAGAAAGAGGGAGATGGGAGATGAAGATGAGAACGATATGGAGAATACGAGTGACTATGAGAAATCAGGAGTACGACTTGCCTGATTGGGTTTAGAAGACCCAGTATCGGTGATATTACCCGCCGGATCGGGAATCGTACCTGCGGTATCAATGATGGTCAATTGACTGGCACACGAAAATTTCTCAAGTCCCAGTTTCTCATGATGATTTCCCCCATCTCCTCTGATCTCTCTCTTTGTTGTGCTCAACTCTACGATCACCTAAGAACACGAAGTTAAGTCATCCCTCTCTATCTCTCCATGCCATAATCATGAGTTTACACCGAGTACAGCATACACCAAGTACAGTATCATCCCAAGATCGACAGTCCAGCTGCTGTCGCGCCTCCCTCCAAATCGACCGTCTCCAAGTACTCCACCAATCTCACTCGATCATAGCCTGCAAGAGCATGTCCAAACTCGCTCAGTCACAGCCTGGGAGGGCATCTCTGAGTTCACTCGATCTCGGACTTGAATTGCATCTCCACACTTGCTCGATCACGGCCTCAAAGTGCATCTCTGAGTTCACTCGACCTTGGCCTGCCAGTGCATCTCCAAACTCAATCGATCACGGCCTCCCAGTGCATCTCCAAACTCTATCGATCATGGCCTCAAAGTGCAGCTCTCAGTTCACTCGATCTCGGCCTCCCAGTGCATCTCCAAACTCCATCGATCACGGCCTCCAAGTGCAGCTCTCAGTTCACTCGATCTCGGCCTCCATATGCATCTCCAAACTCGCTCGATCACGGCCTCAAAGTGCATCTCTGAGTTCACTCGACCTCGGCCTCCCAGCGCATCTCCAAACTCGATCGCTCACGGCCTCCAAGTGCATCTCTCAGTTCAATCGATCTCGGCCTCCAAGTGCATCTCCAAATTCGCTGAATCACGGCACTCAAGTATATCGTTAAGGAACGACGGTGGGTGTACGGAGATCCAGAGGTAACGGAGGTGGAATGAGCGACGCGGAGTATATATTCGGGAGACCCCGGGGTAGATAGATAGACAGCATCTCATTTTCATCTCATCTTGTCATACAATGAAAATACACACTCTATGTTTCCCAACTTTTGGTCTCACTCGCTCTTTGCGAGATTTCGTGGATCCGCGCAATTGCGTGGATCCTTATGCATTGCAATCCTGATGCAAGCGTATACACAACGAACCCATTCCGACATATGGTCACAGTTGGCCACAGCGCCAGAGTGTTTGTTTAAAGCAGGAGACCGACAGAGCGAGAAGAAACGGCGAAACAGTGATCGGAGGGCGATATACAACTCGACGTGTGGTATTGATGCCGGGCGCGGAGTAATCCGCCACCGGGGTGTCTCTGACGGCTCTGACGGAGCGCGTCCACTCTGACGCAGCCAGTCCGCCCAGACGGAAATGATTTTTGCTGATGTTCAAGGAGCAGCACAACCGATGCATGAAGAAAGCCAGGGCAGCAGAAGCGAGACTCCAAACCCTGACCACGACATACGGCGTTGTGCCTGAGAGCGTAAGGGCCGTCCAGGTGGCGTCCATCCAAGGGGTCGCACTGGATAGGAGTAAGCTCTGGTGGGATCCCAAAGAAGCGGGCAGGCGGGATGACCACCAACTCCTCCTCAATCAACAAGCCAGGTCCATCCTTGACGCGCTGCCCACAACCCCACGGGTTACACTTATCAGAGAGTCAGGGCTTACACCCGCAACTGTAATCTCAGACTCTAGACAGCAGTGATTCGCAGCGAGAGTAGCAGACGCATGCGGCAGCAAGCTAAAGGTGTTACACAGAAACCCTTCCTCTGGGGCACCGATATGCAGAGTAGTCAAGGAAGTGCATGTGCATGGCCGAACAACCGAAGGCATGATGTGGCCAGCTCCGGGCGAGGAATCGGTGGTTAGAACCATCATACTGGACAACGCCACCCCTGCCAAGAGAACCGTGCAAAACTGGGCGAGAGAGAAAGAAGCCAAAATAGGATCAGGGGTCTGGATGTGGTGGACAGATGGATCGCGCTCAGACGATGGCCGAGTGGGAGCCGCAGCAGTTTGCAAACATGGAAATCAATGGAGGTCCCACCACAGCTTTCCCGGCACTGAGCGCATGGAGGTCTTCGATGCCTAGCTGTGGGCGATTGGACACACGCTTGATGAGATGATTGAGAAGAGAGAAACATTGCAAAGGCGTGGAGTGACGACGGTGGCAATCATCAGCGACTCGTAGACCGCAATTCGACGATCCGCACACCGGGAGCCGCACCTGGAGCAGCAATTAGCTAGGTGGATCAATCAGAGAGCGCGGGCACTCCTCGCCCAAGCCATCGCAACCGAGATTCACAGGGTCCCAGGTCACGCCGACATCCCTAAAAACGAAGAGGCGGACCGTCAGGCAAACCTGGCCCGAGACGCCAGCGGAGACACGTTGATAGAGTGGCCATACACCTTGGCCTCAAATAGAGCTAGACGAATCTCCGAGGGGAGGTCAGCGGCCAAGGCAAAGTGGGAGGCCGACAAATGCAGCTAGCACTTCAGGTACAGACTCAAGGGCAAGACGGAGACCAAGAGACCCGTTCTGATGACAAGCGTGAAGTCTCTGGCTACCAGGTTCTACAGACTAAAGTGCGGGCATGCACCCACTGGAGTCTACCTAAAACGGTTCGGCCACCGAGAGGACGACAAATGCTGGTGGTGCGGCTTCGGAGGCAGGACGGCCCAGACACTGGAGCACCTCTTCCCCCTCTGCAGCCAGTCGAGAGACCAGCAACAGGCCCTATAGTAGGCGGTGGCAAAAGCGACGGGCTGGAAAGCGGGCAGATGCAGACACGTGCAGATCTCTGAGCTGTTTTCCGTGGAAGAGTGCGACCAAGTGGTGATGGACTTCCTGGTGGCTACTGAAGTCAGGAAGTTCCCGCCGAGATGAGGGACGGTATGGAGCAGGCGAAGAGGCAGACTCAGGGGCGGGGAGCGGCGGCAGTGGGCGTATACCTTCTTTTCTTTTCCTTTCTGTCCCGCCATGGGTTGGTCTATCGTTTAGTCTTTTCATTTGTCAGCGGGGATGACGCGTAGCGGGGGGGGAGCTCCGCCATCTAGCCGGCACGCCCGGAGGCGGAGGGGATATTGGGTCCTGTCATACTCTAATTAGAGTGCATACAGTATGAATAAAACAAAACAAAAACAAACGATTGATGTATCTATGCAACACTCATGCAACACTTCAGTCTGGAATAAGGTTACCGATACCCTGGAGTCGCTGAATTGACTCACAGCCGTTGAACTCAAACATGTAAACTCATACACAATTACTCACTCAGCACCCGCCACTTTCGCACACGCCACTCCGAACGCCACACCATCGATCTCCGCGAGATTTCAAGACTCGCTATGTATATACAAGCATAGAATCTCCCTCTAGATAGTTTAATAGACTTCATCTGTATCGTACATTCCAAAACTTCCGATGACATTATTGTGAGTGATTGAGTGGTATGGTGAGGGAAAGGGTGATTTGGCGACTGTAACTCCGAAGCTGCAACAGACGATCCATGTACTTACATAACAAATAATGTTACTTTTGAAGATTGATTGTCTTCCTGTCGAGGCCGCAGGGGCCATATATGTACAATCTTCCGCATGTGTATGCATACGCACGTATCTACCCCGTATTCTGATATAAGACCGTAATAGGGGCTGAGACGGATGAATGAATATATGCAGCACATGTTACAGGTATACTTGTGCCGGAGATATGTTACAGATCTGATACACGGTGACTGCTGCAGGGGCTGATGTCTCGTCCATATATCTCGAGTCTTTCTCCTTCTCTCTTCTCTGTACCATAGAATACACGCACACGGTTCTCCCCAGCTTCCATATCGTAACAGCACACTACAGTATTTTACCGAGTGACCAACTATGACATGATATCCGATCCCCGCTCTCGCGCGATCATATGACCCATCCTAACCACTTTCCCAAGGCCTGATGATCAATTGGCGTTCATTTTCAACCAAATTTCCCTTCTTGCTACAGTTGTGGTCACTCCTAGAGTCATTGAGCCATCCGTAGTTGCAAAAGATTCATTATCCTTCCCAATTCAATTATACTTAAAAATACAAATTTTCTCTCATCCGCACCACCATCCCCGAGTCAATGAACATAACAGTAGGACTTTATTTGCCCCATAAGGTCCCTTTGGAGGTCTGTAGAAGCGCAGGGACCAAGTTTGTAGCTCGCAGCTTTTAAGTAGCCAGAGAAACAAACGTTGTTGTTGCTGTTGTTTATTCATACTGTATTCACTCTTACTAGAGTATGACAGGACCTGATATCCCCTCCGCCTCCGGGCTAGCCGGCTAGGTAGCGAAGCTCCCCTCCGCTACCCTTCGTCCCCGCTGACAACTGAAAAGAAAAAAGATAGAAAGAAGAGAGAAACAAACGTTTGGAGGTTCAAGAATATTCTGGCAATGACAATAGATGATTTGTAAGAGCTGTGAAATAATAATGGGGTGCCACAGTACCCCTTCTACACACATTTATTATACTAACAACAACCATCCACCGGAGGTGTATAAGGAGGGGCACGAGAGCTTTAAACTAGCCCTCTGTTGTTCAAAGGGAGCGGTGGAGTAATGGATGAGGTGCGTTGTGTAGGCTGGAGAATTGCCTGCATAGGATGAGTAGTTACGCGTCATGGACAGTCACTTGGGCAATCCGATTTGCAAATTGTTACTATATGATCTGAAAAGAAGTAGCCGATACTGAGATGGCCGAATTGACTCACATGCTACAGACTCACAGTCGTAGACTCATCCACGAGTTTTTACTCGCCACTGCCACTGGCATTTGCAATCGTGAGCTTCCATAGACTTCCATAGAGTTCCAGGCCTTCATGTATATAAAGACCGAGCTTCTCCCTTAGATAGTATAATAGACTTCCTCCACTTCACATTCGTAACACAAATGTTGCATGTGTACCTGCATCATGAGCCTCAGGTCCGTTTAATATGTAGTTGGTGTATGAAGATATGCCTCAGGAGAGCGGCTCATCAGTGTAGAGCGGCTCATATCAGCGCAAACGGATATGCAAACGGATATAGATATGGAGAGGAATGTGGATATGGATATGGGAGTCAAGTCTGTATATATACGGGCCTTCGGCCCTCGAGAGATCAAGTCAATCAACAAATCTTTCTAACATCCAAAGTAACAGCAAATTAAAGATGTGATGATAGAGAAGCTTGATTTGTTATCTAAGAGGCTACAAATGCCGTATATATATGGCCGCCTATGTACGAAAGTGTATGTACTCATCTATGTATAGATACGGCATAATGTCGGGATAAATCTGTCGTGCTGAACCTCTCTCGACTCAACCTCTCGTAACTTCTCCAGTATAAAATGACACGTACACAAGAAATAAAATGCTAGCGGCTCTACTGCTTAACCCCAACCCAACAGCACACGATAACCGTACTCTAAGTCTGTTCAACACATAATACCGTCAGCCCTTATCAGTTCCAGCGCAGTAAGCCGCGACACAAAGTATCAGCCAGTATGAGAACCAGCCCAGTAAACCGCCATATAATTGCGGAGATCTATTTATGCAATACGCTATGTTAAATGTAGTGATAGGAAGCTGGATTGTTTCTATCTGGTCAAGGCCGTATGCAACACACTAGTCAGGTTAAAAGCTCTAAGCTTGTATGACATAAAGCTAGAGCCACAGCTCAAGAACGTGTCATGAGATGACATAAGCTCACTCGAACCATCCATACCGAACCAGTGGACCCGCAGCCTTCCCAACACCGATCGGGATGGCCCAAAAAAATCTCCTAAGATGCCCGGCAGTGACGTATACTTCTCTTGGTAGGGACGTAGCAGGCTATTTGAAGTTCAACTGGCGGGCGGAACGAGGATTTCAGTTAGGAAGTGCTGCTGCACTGGTGATCACTCGCACCGTTAGCTATTGGTGGTGTTACAGGTCTGATACACGGCCCTCCTGCAGGGGCTGATGCCTTCTGTATATATCTCGAGTTTTTCTCCTCTCTTCTCTGTACCATAGAATACACGCACACGGTGTTCTAGTCTATTCACGGAGGCGGTTCCTCCGCGGAGTACCTAGGCAGTTCACGGAGGCCCACCTTCCGTGAAAGAACCGTCCATTCACGGAGTCAGTACCCCACCTCCGTGAACTGACTAGTTCGTTCGCGGAGTCAGTCAAAAATTCCCAATGCTCTCCTCTGCACGCATGTATCTGCATGCACTAGCATGTACGTACACTCAGCTGGCTCTATCCAGCTGAATTCATTCAGCGCAACTGCGTACGTTCAGTGCAGCACAATTGAGTACATTCATCAACTACATACGTTCAACGCAGAGCAATTGGGTACATTCATCAATCGTATACATTCAGCGCAGCGCAATTGAGTACATTCTTCACAGTGCAACTGAGTACGTTCCACGGATTCTATCGTACTAACAATACGGACCGCCTTACATCTACCACCCAAGAACAAATTCCGCCATTCAAAAAGAATACCCATCGAGAACTTACTCTTCGAGAAGCTGCTCGTCTTCAGTCCGCTGCCGAGCTCATCCAAGTACGTTGTAGGTGTAAAGGCAACTGCACGACTGGTCATTGCAAGTGTTTCAAACCAAAAGTCAAATGCACACTTCATTGCCATGGCCGAGATGGTGGTGCGCAGTGCACAAATACTGGACCTTCTGCTGCGCCATCAGGTACTTTCAATCTCGAACGAAATACAAGATTAGCTCCACCAGAGCCAAGTCACAATCTAAGAAACCATCGAGCCAATACACAAGGATATGCTTGGGAGGATAGTGCTCCCACATCTACGGAGGATACTGCCAATGCGAGCAGTGATTTGCCAGAGCTGGATACTGAGGAAGAGGAGGCTCTTGAGGAGGAAGAAGAAGAGGAGGGGGCAATGAGAAGGAGGGCAATGAGGAGGGAAATGAGGAAGATGAGCCGGTTTCAAACGATGACATGGAGCACAGTTTAATTGAAGTTGCATCAGGACGTCCAAGAGGCATCCAATTGTAGGGATCATGATGATGTATAGAGTATTGATAATTTTTCATTGACTCTGGATATGAACTAGACAGTTCACGGAGGTGGGGTAAGGACTCCGTGAATGGACAGTTCCCTCACGGAAGATGAGCCTCCGTGAACTGACTTGGTACTCCGCGGTGGAACCGCCTCCGTGAATGGACTAGAACACACGGTTCTCCCCAACTTCCATATCGTAATACTGACAGCTGCATGTATATATAGAGTTGACCGCTAGCGAGGCAAGTAGTAAAAGGCACACTTCTCTCTCCTATATAACTCGCGTCTTTCTCTTTCTCTCTTCTCTCTGTATCTAGGTCTATACACACACACAGTTCTCCTATATTTCAATAACGACAGTCCCGCAATCTGAAAGTCTAAAATCCCCCAGGACGGAAAGTCATAGTCCGGGACAGAGTAAGGGTACGGTCTTGCCTGGGGGCGGACTTTTGCGACCCCTGGACCTCATCCCAGAGCTTTCTAGCAACATCCCGGATGTCTCGTACCAGATTTTATATTCGGAATTCATTATGTCTCTCCCGCAACATATCTAATATATATACACATGGTTTGTCGGCTCGAATCATTCTCATTGGTTGACATGTGGTACGTACCTCTAAGAAGGATTTTTATTGGCTGACAACCCACAGCTTCAATCATTTCGATGGCTTGGCATACCCCATCAAATATCCTCAAATATCCACTCCCAATTAAGTATTTGAGTTCAACTCTGATCAGAATATAATGTTTACATGTAATGTTCAGAATTCAATGCTCTTGCACCCTGCAGTCTCAAATTGAGCATGCCTTCGAAATTGATTCCATGATTATGGAAAATGCTCGATTTTTGGTATCTGGTGGCAATTTTCGAGTGTTTTTGTACAGCCACTCTATCAATTTTGATTATATGGTAATTCTGAGATGTGGAGGTGGAACCGGATCAAAGTAGGTACAATGCATGTATACATTACATCATGATCAGAGGTAAACTTACGGTTGCAAATTTATCAACTAAGCTGGAAAGAATTACCCTGGGAAAAATGACCTTACGCGACACATAACGTATAGTGAAGCTATTGCTGGGATGGTAATCCATAGCATATTTGATGTGTGGGAATAAGTGGCCTTATGGACCTGCCCATCGACTAGAGTACTATGATACGCATTCGATTATGTGCGCTTGATTCTATACATCATACAGCATTCAACAAAACTGCAAAATGCACTGGATTGCACGCTTTGAAGTAAGCTCTCAAGCCAATCTCAAGTACACTCCTGAGCACACTCTCAAGTACACTCCCAATTGCACTTGATTACCCTCCCAGCCTGCTTGACTATATGCTTCCAAGTAAGCTCTCAAAACACTCTCAAGCACACTCCCATGTATACTCTCAAATACACTCCCAAACGCACTCGATACCACACTTCTATTCTGCATGACAATACGCCCCCAAGTATGCTGACAACATGATCTCCAGTACACTCCCGAGCTCGCTGTTCATTACACTCTCCAGAGGCAGGACACTTCCAATCTCACTTGACTATAATCTCCCATGTATGCTCCAGGGTGCTCGATTGAGAGACTGGCTGAGTTGCAGGAGCCAGACACGCGGAGGTGGATGGCATGTGACGAGAGGCCAGAGGAGGCAGGCAGATGGCAGACTTTAGTAGCTGAAACTATGATGTCGGTCGATAACATAGTCTGAACCGTATTTTTAACTTGGCCACTGCGACAAGATCTCATGATGCCTCCTTGTTGTGGTGTCGACAGTTGCCGCCATCCATTCTGCAGTAAAGATAGTCAATTCCAGCTTGGGGAGAGCAGATCTCCAACCCAGAGTTTCCAGCAGCACGTGCTGCCCTCTTCCCACCGATTGTGGGCGTATATGTGCGCATGCAGTCTGAGGCAGATGGTGATGATGGGGATGGAGATGATGGGGAAAGTGATGATGACCATGGTGATGATGGCCATGGTGATGATGGCCATGGTGATGATTGCGATGATGATGATGGCCATGGTGATGATGGTGATGGTAATGATGGCAATGGTGATGATGGCCATGGTGATATTGGTGATGGTGATGATGGCCATGGTGATGATGGCAATGCTGCTGATGGCAATAGTGTCGGTGATGGTGCTCACAGTACCAGTAGCACATAAACATGTAGGTTGGCAACATCAACGTTCGCATCAAAGCTTCTACAGACTTAGAGTTTTCAATTATCCAATGTTTTCACAGACTCAGAGCATTCTATTAGGGAAAGCTTCCACAAACTCAGAGTTGGCCATCGGCCACATGCTTCCTGTGGTAAACTCTACTCGGCTCGAAGCGCAACTCTCTCAAGCAGGCTATCACACAGGCTATCATGCGGGCGTTCAAGCAGGCTCTTGAGCAGTCTTGTAATCGCCAGCAGGCACTCACTCGGACTAGCGGCAATAGTGTGTATAGTAGCAGTATCACCACGAAGACTACGGGCAGTAACATCAGATACAAGTCCCTCTCTGGCCGGCAGCTGTATATAGGTCCATAGGCCCACACACACATCTCTATGAATCGACTCTAAGTGTCAATATACAGTGGGTTACACAGGGGTCCGCAGGAAGCTGGCTCTAAGCTGTGTGTGTGCGCGTGTGCGTCTGTACTCGGGTGCGCGGGTACGCCTGTACTTGTGTGCGGATAGTGCAGTCTATACTCGATATGCACTTTTGCCCAAGATTTCCAACCAGCCCACAGCTCACCAATTTAGATCATGTCCTGCCAGACAATGCAGGTAGTGTTCAGCCTGAAGCCTGCTATTGTGTACAGATTGCATCTGGCCAGACCATCCAGCACATGAGGGTTCTCAACTATCTGTCCTATCTATTTAGAGCCATGTCTGATTGTGACCTACAGTTTTCCAATCTGAGAATCCACAACACATGAACCATAGGACTTTCAGTTTTGAGACCTACAACCGTCCAGGGTCATCCAGTCATTATTGGACAAATGTTTTTGAAGTTGTTATGGGTATGTGGTAGATGTTTCAGGGGAAGATTCCATCAACCACACCATCCGGCTTTGCCACTCTGGGAGCGGCAGAGCCGCCACCAGTGCTAGTCTAATATATATACACATGCTTTGTCGGCTCGAAGCATTCTCATTGGTTGACTTGTGGTATGTACCTCTAAGAAGGATTTGTGTTGGCTGACAACCCACAGCTTCAAGGTTTTTGATGGCTTGGCATACCCCACCAAATATCCTCAAATATCCACACCCAATTAAGTATTTGAGTTCAACTCCAATCATAAAGTAATGTATACATAAAAGGTTGACAATTCTATGTTCTTTTGCCTCTCAGTCTCGAATTTAGAATACCTTCAAAATTGAAAGAACAGTTGTCGAAAGATTTCAATCACAGTAATTTTTAGGCAGTTTTCGAGTGTTTTTCTCAAGCCATGCTATCAGCTTTGAACCTATGGTAAATCAGGGAGATGGAGGTGCAACAGCATCGAATTATATACAATTCAAATAAACGTTTCTGTGTAATCATAGTTATACTCAGAGTTGCATATTTTTCAACTTCGTTTGCAAGACGTAAAGTGTACCTTGAGTGTTTGTCTGGAAAAGTGCAGTTCAAGATGTATCAAGGGTTGAGGAGAGGAAAAAGCAGACCCAGTAGGATAGTGGGTGCAGATTGACAATGCTGGCGAGTCTTAGAATGGATTATCAATCTGTCACCCAGTTACAGTTCCAAGTTATACTTCGAAAAATGACCATATTTGACGTGCAACTTATTGGGAAGCTGTTTTTGTGATGGTCATTCTTAGCATATTGATGGTGGCACTATGAGGTTCTATGCACCTTGGTGTTGACTAGATTACAATGATATGCATGCCACAATGTTCACAGGATACTAAACATCACACTGTATGTAATATGGAAGTAAGTGTACAGGGACGTACGGCTATGCTTGATCGCAGACGTATGATATGGTAATACGGTTGCACACGAGAGCGAGTGGGTATATATGGAGAGTATAGTGGTAAGATATTCGATTCAGATCTAAGTGCCGTAGCGGCGACCTATATACACTGGCGCTTACCCGGCCTCGGGTCACGTGTCGCCGTTACAGTAAGCTACCAGATGTACTTCATTTCATGCACCCATCTAGGCTCTGGAGTAATCTGCTGATTGCACTCCCTTGCACACTGCCTGCTTGCTTGACTATACACTCCGAATTTCACTGGATTGTACGCCTCCAACTTGCTCCACTGTACGCTCGCAATTCCTCATGATGGCACACTTGCCGCCAGCCAAAGTCATGCTCTGAAGTACTATCTTAAGAAGCTTCCAAGTTCACTCTGAGTACAATCCCATGTCCGCCTCCAAGTAAATTCTCATGTACAGACTCAGACATCTTCTGAAGGACACTTCCAATTCATCTGGATGACACAATCCCAGTGTGCATTACTATATGCTCTCAAGTGAGTTTTCACGATGCTGTCTAGCACACTGTGCAGCACACTGTAAAGTAAACTTCCGATCACACTCGATCCTACTCTTAGCCCACTTGACTGTACCCTCCCAAGTCTACTGTACAGGCACTCCAATGAATACCACCAAGTATGTACCCACATACACTACTGAGTCACTCTCAAGTACAATCCCCAGTACACCTTGATGTGCACTCCCAGTTGCACTCGATGGTATACTGCCAGCCTCCTTGGCTCACAAGATACCACCAGTCCAGCAATGAATTAGTCCAGACCGAAACGATTCTGTCAATTCCAGGACCAGTCCAACAAATCTTTCGACTAGGATTGAACCGATCCCAGATGCAGATAGACTTGACTATCCTTGGGCTGGATCAATCCTTCCTGGTGCCCAGGGTTATGGTAAAATTTCCTGGTCATTACTCTTTTCATGGGGAAAATATATCTCCTTGGAGTCAAAAACATAGGCAGAAGTGGTATATTATCTATCAGAGTGGGAATTTGAGAATAACATGTGATTAAAAGTCAGGATAAGTGATGTTTTCAGTGGTGCTTGGCTAAAAAGCAATGTCACCATTATATGTATAAATGAATCAGTCCAGACCAACCCAATCCAGTCCAAGACTCCCAGCCAGTGGATATGTCCAGTTTGACTCGCCCATCAGACTGGACTGGAGTGTTCTTTACTGCAATCTGGGATCATCTGGAGTGGTGGAATCATTGGTTGGCTCTACACTCCCAGATATACTCTCCAGTGGTAACACTCTCACAATCTCACTTCACTATATACTCCCATGTATGCTCCTGTATGCTTGACCTAGAGACTTGTTGAGCTGCAGGTCTCAGTTACCAGAAGGCAGGAGGCATGAGATCTCTGGTGGGTGGTGTGTGGTCGGCATTGGGTAGCTGGTGGTGTATAGTAGCCAAATTCCTAATGTCAGTCAATATTATAGTCTGAACTTATTCTGAAGCATGGCCACTACAACCAGAAGTCATGATGCTTTATGGTCATGGTAATTACTATTGCAGGCTTATATTCTGCAGGAAAGGTAGACAATTGGATATCGGGGAGAGCAGATCTCAAACACAGATTGGCCAGCAGAATCTGCTGTTTACATTGAACCAATTGTAGGCATATGTGTTCACATTAGGTCTGCAGCAGATAATTACGATGGTGATGGTGATGTTGGGGATTGTGATTATAGTAATGGTGATCAAGGAGATGGTGTTGATGGCAATAGTGATGATAGTGATTGTGATGGTGTTGGTGATAGTGATCATGCTGTCTGAAGCACTTAGACATGTAAGTTGGCTATGTTCAAGTTAGCATTAAAGCTTCAACAAATTTAGTGCCTTCTATTAAACAAATCTTTTGCAAACTCACAGTGTTCCATCAGGAAAGAGCTTCGCATGGAACACCCTACTGCTTTCGATTCGGGGTTTTCCCAACCTTGCTCTGAAGCAGAATGTGAAAGAGACTTTCAAGCAAACTCTCAATCGGACTTTCAGTGATAGTGTACTGTACCAGTATAGCAGCAAAGACTGCAGGCAGTAATGACAGGTATTGGTTCATCTCCAGACCCCAGCCATAAATAGTTGAATAGGCCTACGTGGACATCCCTGTGAATGGAATATTGATTACCATATGCTGCATGGCGTGCAGTGGTCCATGTGAAGCTTGCTATGAGCTGCAAGTGTTCACATGTGCACTTAGCGCAGTCTAGAGTCGATTTGTGCATTCACAGATGCTTGATGGTAACATTTATTTCATCAACCACACCATCCTCCAATAACCCTGGGGGCGGCAAAGCCGCCACCAGTGCTAGTATGTATATATAAGGATGAGGTACTATCTTCGGGTATATTATAAAATCATATGTTCAGGTAGTGGCGTATTGTACTGTGTATACATGACTATCTTATTGTAATCTGCGAATAATGACTATGTTATTATAAGCCCGGCGAGGAGAACCTCACTATATTATTTGTCGCGTGCCTGAGAGATATCACCTGTCATAAGTAAAGCCTCTGGCACAATCCCCGAGGGCCTTCGGGTTAATACCGAGTCAACATCCACGAGCTTGTCATGCGCGATAGCGACTCGTTATGACCGTCTCTGCAGTCATAGTTCCAATCGTTGTAAGCATCCTTTTTTGCTAGAATCTTTGGCGAATGATGAGTCGAATGGGATATTGGATCCGTTATCATATAGGGGTATGAGGAGTCTTTGCTGATTCGTATGAGTTAAATCCCTCAAACGGCCCCACGAACAAATAACAAACGGCGCCAACAAGTATTTGATATCGACATGCACAGTGGGTTGGTTGGTTGTTGATGCCTAGAGTTCTGAAACTCACAGATTGTAGCTGACGAATGAGATTGTAGCATTTGTTTCGGGCGCATGAGAAGGTATTTGTGATTTGTGATGGTCGGTTATAAGACGGCCGACAACCCCTGCATATAGGTGTTGTCTAGACAAGAGGTTTTTTTTTAACAAATGGATTTTGAGTGGTTCAGCCTGTTGTCGGACGAGTTTTGCGTACTTTACTAGCTGCAAAGCCTACAGATAAGCTAAACCTCCGTGGTATCACTATATTAAATGACCACCGCATGCAGGAGGGTCAGAAAGTGACAGCACAGAGTGATGCGAGCCTCATGATCGTAATTTGCAGTTCAAGGCAGATAACTGGCAGAAAAGCTGAAACCCGTCTGGCATTGGGTTTGAACTTCTCTATTTCAAAACGCCTTGCAGTGCCAAATGGAAGGTTACGCAAAAGTGGTTCCGGTAAGGGTACCCCGTAAGCGCTACGCGTTTGTCGATCCGATCCCTGCAGGGTACATGTATGCGCTAAGCTACACTTGCCCTCTACAATGGTACATAGAAGGATTGCATGAAGTCATCGTTGCGTCCAGCTTTGGTGCAAATATTCGTGTATATGCATGAGCTAACGCAGTATGCATGATGCAGTGACCTGTGCATTATTGACGTACCCACTCCGATTGGTCCTGAATATTGATACGGTAGTTTGATAAACGTTTGTGCACACCACACTGCATTGTAAACAGGGTTTCTAGATAGCGTTTTGCTTGCGTAACCTTATCCGCTGCTTACATTAATACTTCGGTTGAGTAGTAGTTGGCAAAGAGTCGCTATACACAGTATTGATCGCTACTAAGTATGTGCAATATCCCTTCGTCCGTATAGATAGTCTTTGTAAGTTCTCAGCGGTGACATTGACTGAATAAATAGGATCACAACGCTACGTATACCATTCCGCCAGCTTTGCACCACACTGCACGTACTACGCGATGTTTTCAACGCGCAACACAACACTGGTATCATATTCTGATGGACTGTTTACCCGCACCTCTGCCTCAACGACTCGCACCAATAGAGAACAAAATGACCTAATCGCATTTCTTTCAATTGTCCAAAACTGCAATGTCGACTATCTCTCCATTACATGGCAGCCTGCACTCAGTACTCTCGGTGTAGGTGGTTCGGGGACGATTAGCCAGTCCACATTCCTTGCCGACATGCCCCTTGCATTTAAGCGGTTTCATGATGAAGGAGATTCAGACATGGACTATTTGCCTTTGATTTCGGAGGTACTCATCTTGAGTCAGCCCCCTATTCGAAGCCACTCAAACATAGTCAACCTCGAGGGAATATGCTGGGAACTCAAGTCTAGGACGGAGAGAGCCGTCCCTGTGCTGGTTTTTCAGAAGGCTTCGTGAGACCTACAACAGTTCATGAACGTGCGCGAAGGCTTAGATACGTCAATCGAGGACCGGCTAATAATCTGTGCCGATATTGGCAGTGCTATTGCAGCGTTGCATGCTTATGGTTTGTCTTTCCAAACCCTTATTACCTTCGAAAGTCTAACATTAACACGGATACAGACGTAATCCATGGCGATATTAAGCCACAAAACGTGCTAGTTTTCAAGGATGGGACCGGCAAGACTATATTCAAGATGGCCGACTTTGGGTATTCTACACTTGCCGCGGGTGAGGCAACAATTCTTCTACCGAAGTCAAGGCCATGGAATGCTCCCGAGCATCATTTCGGAGAGTTCGAAGTCGCCGCAGCAAAAAAGACCGATATGTACTCCTTTGGCATGCTGTGTCTTTGGATTCTGTTTAGGGGCGCACCTATTCCACAGAATACAACGCAATTCACATTTGAAGCCTCCGCCGGACCCCGCACATTACTTGAGCAGCTCAAAGATGATGACAAAGTGGAATATATAACCAATCAGCTAATAGAATCGGTGGCTCTAGCGGATTTGAATACGGAACGTAGGATTCGCCGGAAAGAATTTTTCAGTTTGACTGTGCCACTTAACCCCGACAAACGGACATCCGATGTTGGAAGGCTGCTGGGTCTCCTCTGCCAAAAACAGTGAGATTCACCCTATGTCATGCCAAAGCAGCCGCTAACAAATTTAGAACCGAACCGCAACTTACTACAGGACCATTGGAGACAACGAGGGAGCTTTCAAAACATGCAGATTTCCGGGTAATTACCAATCCATCTTCATATATCCGCCAAAGCATAGCTGATACTGTTATCCAAGATTGCCGAAAACCTTGCCGTCCTCGTGCGAGCCGATTACCGTGTGCGAATACAAATTAGAGAGAGCCTCGAAAAAACATACTTTAGAAATCAAAATCAACCATTTGCGGCCCTCATCGCATTCCAGCTTGCCTTTTGTTACCACATTGGATTTGGGGTCAAGTCGGATGATGCTGAATGCCATATGTGGCTAGAAAAAAGCAATAAGAAACCCGACGACTTGAAGATTGCAAAACAAGCCGTACAACGAGTGACTTCGAAGAGTGAAAGAATGCATGAGGTGGGTCGACTTCTTAAACCAGTCGACCTTATTCACGAATATAGAACATGGGGGCTGAATAAATTGGAGGAAGCGAGGAAAGAATGCGAAAGAGAAGTTGCCGATATGGCGCAAAGCTTTGGGGAGATCCATTTCGTTCCGTTGACCATATACTCAACTATCGGAGATCTGCTGGATGAATTAGGGCAATTCGCGCAGGCAAAAGCACTACGAATGCGGATTAGAAATGGAATCGAAAAAACGGACGGAGTTGGTCATCCATATTATATTCGGACAATCCTTGATGTTACCAATTCTCACGCAAAGCTTGGGGAATGGATAGAAGCACAGCAGTTACTGGAAGAGGTCATAAAGCACATGGAAAGCACACTGGGAACAGAGGATCCGACTACTATGATGAGCATGTCCAACCTCGCAACGACATACAGGATCCTTGGGCGATGGAAGGAGGCTGAAGAGCTAGAGATAAAGATCATAGAGATATTCAAGATGGTATTCGGCCAAGATCATCCCGCGACTTTGACCAGTATTGGCAACCTCGCATCGACATACAGCAACATGGGGCGATGGAAGGATGCCGAAGCACTGAACATACAGGTTATGCAGACTTTCAAGAGAGTACTTGGGGAAGAGCATCCCTCTACCTTGACCAGCATTACCAACATTGCGTCATTATACAGCAACCAGGGGAGATGGAAGGAGGCCGAGATGCTGGAAGTGCAGGTCATGGAGACGAGAAAGAGGGTAATGGGCCAAGAGCATCCGGACACCTTCAGCATCATTGCTAACCTCGCATCGATATACCGGAACCAGGGGCGATGGAAGGAGGCCGAGGAGCTGCAGGCACAGCTCATTGAGAGGAGTAAGAGGGTACTGGGCGAAGAGCATCCGGACACCTTCAGCAGCATGGCCAACCTCGCGTCGACATACAGGAACCAGGGGCGATGGAAAGAGGCCGAGGAGCTGGAGACGCAGGTCATGGAGACTAGAAAGAGAATCCTGGGTCCGGAGAATCCAATCACCTTGGGAAGTGTAGCCAACCTCGCATCGACTTACTGGAACCAGGCGCGATGGAAGGAGGCCAGGAAGCTGGAGATGGAGGTCCTAGAGGCGATCAAGAGAGCACTCGGTCAAGAGCACCCCTCTACCTTAATCAGCATATCTAACCTTGCTTTGACAATTTGGAACCAGGGGCAATGGAAGGAGGCTGAAGAATTGTTTGTCCAGGTCATGGAGATGTTTAAGAGAGTACTCGGCCAAGAGCATCCAAATTCCTTGAACAGCATGTCCAACCTCGCATCAACATACAGGGAGCATGGGCGATGGAAGGAGGCTGAGGAGCTGGAGCTACAGGTCATGGAAACGAGAAAGAAGCTACATGGCAAAGAGCATCCCTCAACCTTGACTAGCATGGCGAACCTCGCATCGACATATAGTGACCAGAGGCGATGTAAGGAGGCCGAGGGACTGTTTTTACAGGTTATGGAGACCAGAAAGAGGGTGCTTGGCGCAGAGCATCCAGACACCTTGGCTAGCACGAATAACCTCGCATTATTATACCATACCCAAGGACGATTGCAGGAGGCCGAAGAGCTGTTTGTGCAGGTCATACAGACAATCACGAGGGTAGCTGGCCAAGATCATCCCTTTACCTTGAACAGCATGTCCAATCTCGCGTCGATACGCAGGGACAAGGGGCAATGGAAAGAGGCTGAGGAGCTGGAAGTGCAGGCCATGGAGATGAGAAAGAGAGTACTCGGTCAAGAGCATCCAGATACTTTGACCAGCATGGGCAACCTCGCAAAGACATATAGCAACCAAGGGCGATGGAAGCAGGCCGAGGTGCTGGAGGTACAGGTTATGGAGACATTCAAGACGGTACTTGGCGAAGAGCATCCAAATACCTTGACTAGCATAGACAACCTCGCTACGACATACTTGGACCAGGGGCGATGGAAGGAGGCCGAAGAGGGGTTTGTGCAGGTCATGGAGACGAGAAAGCGGGTACTCGGCCAAGAGCATCCAGACACCTTGAACACCATGAATAACCTAGCGTCAACATTCTTGAACGTGGGGCGATTGAAGGAGTCGCAAGAGCTGTTTGTGCAGGTTATGGACATGAGAGAAAGGGTACTCGGCGCAGAGCATCCAGACACTTTGAACAGCATAAATAACATTGCATCTCTATATCTGAAACAGTCCAGATGGAAGGAGGCCGAAGAGCTGTTTGTGAAGGCTATGGAGACGTTCGAGAGAGTACTTGGCCGAGAGCATCCAACTACGTTGACTGGCATGTCCAACCTCGCATTGACATACAAAAGGCAGGGGCGATGGACGAAAGCTGAGGAGCTGGTGGTGCAAGTTATGGAGACAAGAGAGAAGGTACTCGGCAAAGAGCATCCAGATACCTTGACCAGCCTGAATAACCTTGCAATGATATTTTGTAACCAGGGGCGATGGAACGAGGCCGAGGAACTACAGCTTCAAGCAACCAATAGAATTCGGATAAGTCTGGGCGCGGATCATCCCTCAACCGCAGTTGCCATCGCTAACCTGGCTTCAATACGTACAAAGAGTGAGGCGTCGCGTCAGTGATTGTCGGACGTGAACATATCAGAGTATAGACTTTGAGATGTATCGGAATGGCATCAAATCCAGTATGAAGGGAGATTGTGAGCTAGCAGTGAAGCGGTGAAAGGGCTAGGTAATCAAAGGTGGAAATGCAGAGAGGGTCCGAGTGTGATGAATTCTGTAGAGGAAGATACACTAGAGAATGGATGGACTAGAGAATGTTGACACGTATGCGTAAAATTGAGGTGGAAACTCGTCGATTGTCTAAATTCTAAAGTGAGAAAAAGAGAAACTAGTAGACATAATGTCGAATGAACGATACTCAAAATGCCAACCCACATCATAGCCAAGCAATTACATAATACTAGTCGATGATCTTGGGCAGAAACCCTCTATTCCGTCAACAGAGATTCCGAGAAGAAACAAATCAGGTGATTAGGAAGATACAGAGCGATGTTTAGGTGATTAGGAAGATACAGAGCGATGTTTAGGTGGTACGTGGGCGACTGGTGATGTTAGACGACATGAATAGACCATAGAGATACTCGCTAACCGTGGGGATACGCAGCATCCAAGTAGTTTCTGTTATACGGAGTACGTGGCAAGCAACTGGGGTAATTCGGGATCTAGCGAGCACTTCCTCCACCAGAAGTGCGCTCAGTGCCTGCTGTGTTTGTGGCTACATACAATCAAAACACGGCTAGTGTCATGTCGGACATTGCCGGTAACTACGACTTTGACAATATGCGCGGCCGGCCTCCCTTAGCGTGGGATTCTTTTAAACAGGCTCGGCCGGCCTGCAGGCGCTGCCAGGCCGAGTGATTAGCAGTGTCCTCGTCATAGGGAGGGAAAGCTCCGGATTTTCGTTGGTAGGATCCATGGTGAGAAAGAATAAATGCAAATGCTAAAGAACGCGGGCCTAAAAGGCCGGTGGGCTTTTGAAATTTTCGGCCTGGCCTGGCCTGGCCAGCCCGACAGCCCACTAAAGCCCTTGTGCCGGCCGGGCTTATTGGGAACGGTGCCGGTTGCGAAAACTTGCTGCGGCGGGTTAAAATGGAATCTGGAGCATTTACTGAACATGACACCTGTTCTAGTCCAGTCACGGAGGATGTCCCTCCGCGGAGAGACCGGTCCATTCACGGAGTCCCACCCTCAGTGACTGGACTGGTTCATTCGCGGAGTATACCCCTGCACCCCACCTCAGCGAATGGACTGGTCCATTCACCGAGTGTACACTCAGTGAATACTCTGCACATATATGCCCACACATGTATGCGCACGCAGCTGGCCATATCGAGCTGAATTTAATCAATGCATTGCATTCACCCCAGAGCAACTATGTGCATTCAGCCCACATCGCGAAACTCGACCTTTCTTTGAAAGTTCCTGATTGTACCACGTGCTTTCAGGCTGTTGGGTGCTTTCCACACACTTTCGCTGCGAATACTCTTTGCGTCCTTTCAGCCTTGGAGATTTTCACATCTTTTTACATCTTTCGCTGCAGTGGCTGTTTCGCTGCAAAACCTCTTTCGCTGCCGAACCTCTTTCGCACTAGATGCAGCTGGTTGTTTGAAGTGGACCTTTGCAGTGTTACAGCTAGTCTTTTGCACCCTCTGGCAGCGACCTTCACCACCATTTGCAAGCATTGAGAGGATTCCGCAGGCTAAGATTGAAAGGCATCTTCAACTAAGCAGTATAAGGTTACATGGCAGAAAAACAGAGTTCTTGAGAATCAACTAACTTAGTGGATTTACAGTGCTTATTTACAAATCCTAACATCAATAGACTTTTAGACGAAGTTTATTCCTGTGACTAACTAACTCCGTGACCAACTCTGTCACCCACACTTGTAGTCTCGGTCTGAGAATCTCACAATATCTAATGGCCATGGCGTTGAGGATTTCAGTTTATGGTACTGGGTGAATGGTGATTCTTGGACTCATAGGGAAAGCAGATCTCGTAATCAGATTTGCCAGGGGAATCCGCAGTTTGATTTTCAGAGTATTTGGGCCAGTGTGAGTGCGAGGGTTGAGTGCGAACATGAACATGAACATATAGTAATAATTGACAGTCTATCCGATCTTCATGAAAATGGTTGTAATACTGATGACCTTACAATATTTAGTAATACCACTGCACTAGGACTCCACGTTGAGATCAGACAATGATTGAAGTCCGCATGCCAGGAGGCTGGCTAGTCTGCTGGCGAGAGCTTTCAATGCTCGCTAGAGCTTCCACATTGGCCACAGCTGCACCACTGGCCAATGCTTGAGCTTCGGACGCGGGCCAGACATTGAGCTTAGCTGTTGTTGTTTTGTTGTTTAATCATACTGTATTGACTCTAATTAGAGTATGACAGGACCCTGATATCCCCTCCGCCTCCGGGCGAGCCGGCTAGATGGCGGAGCTCCCCCCCCGCTACCCTTCGTCCCCGCTCATTGAGCTTAGCTTGCAGACCAGAGCTTCTGACCTCTTTGCTGTCAGCCGAATGTTGAGTGTACCGTGCCGGATAACGTTGAGTATACTGCAGCAGCCTCATCTGGAAGAAAGCATGAAAGTGCATCTACGCAAAAGGAAATATGCAGCGAAAGCCGGCGAAAAGCCTGAAAGGTTGCCATACTTTCAAAGTTGGCTTCCGTCTGAGTCCTGACCCGTTCTGAGTTTGCTTCCGGGCCGGTGAAAACCTGAATGAGCCTGAGAGCAACTCGTACAGTTTCGCGATGGCGCAGAGGAAAACAACCAAAGTGGTTTGACAGAACTGGATATTGAGGAAGGAGAGGGTCTTGAAGAGTACCAGGATGTGGGTGAGGAGGAGGAGGAAGAGGACAATGTAGAGGAAGAAGTAATCAAGGAAGAAGAGCCAGTTTCATTTTAGGATATGGAGCATAGTGTAATTGTAGTTGCACCACGGCATTGAGTGAAATTAGTACTTTGTACGTATGCTCGGCGAATGAACCAGTCCAGTCACGGAGGTGGGGTGCAGGGGTACACTCCGTGTATGAACCAGTCCAGTCACTGAGGGTGGGACTCCGTGAATGGACCGGTCTCTCCGCGGAGGGACATCCTCCGTGACTGGACTAGAACAACACCTATCAGTAGCTGAAATTTATTATGTCATCTCATAACTGTAAGAATAACCTGCTGTTAGCTAGAGTATGAAGTATGAACAAGCGGTAGCTAATTTCAGAAGCAATCGGCACCTCGGTAACTCGGTACTGCGAGAAGGGGGTCCAGACGCGAGAGCATCTCTTCCGCCACTGCAGGCCATGGAAGAATGAGCAGCGGGAGTGTAGAAGGAGGTTGGGTTGGATACCGGCTGGAAAGCGGAAAGGTACAGGCACGTGCTACTATCGGAGCTGATATCTTCAGAGGTATGCAATTAAACGATGATGGACTTCCTCGCGGCTACGGCGGGACGGTTTCCACACTGCTGAGAAGAGGAGAGTGTAATTCAGGAGTCGTTCCCATTCTCTTCTTTTCTTTGGTTTTAGTGCGCTACAATTCATTAGCTTTCGTTTCATAAAGGGGAAGAAAGGTACGTAAAGGGGAACTGCCCCAAAAAGCCGGCGATCCGGAGGCGGAGGGGAATTTGGGTACTGCCATATTCTAGTTAGGGAGAATGTAGAATAATTAAAACAAACCAAAACTTGGTGACTCCCGCATAATGACATGCCGCATCACGTACCTAATTTGGTGAAATAATTGTACAAATCGAGTGATTGTTGATGTGGGCATAGTAGTTCAGTGATGTATAGTTTGGGTTCTGAACGCCATCCAGTAAACCATTTTCTTCTATGTGGGTCACTCATTTTGATTTCATTCATTAGAAGGGAAGTAGAGTAGAGGAAGGAGATCTCCCCCATCTAACCGGCCATCTAGAGGGGGAAGGGAAGCCGGCTGTGACATACTCCAGATAGAGTGAAGGAAGTATGATTAAAACAAACAAACAAAAACCAACCGTGCCTGGGAATTCGCGGGGGTTAAATTTTTTACCGTGAAAGTCACCCCCAGCCGTTGAGAATCAGCCTGTGCCTAGGTGTCCGTTTTCATCTTTACCGCAATCTCTTTACTTCCATGTGGCAGCACGCTGAGGCACCATCAACCCGTATTACCAGAAACATTGCTGAATCGCTAGGAAATGTACCTCTTATGTTTGTATTGAAGAACAAACACCGGTATGCAAGTACAGAGAAGTACTTAAGTACATAAATATGAATAGATGCCCGGGGCACTCGGGAGTTGTCATTTTACAAAGCTTACTGGCGGATTGTGTTACATACAAACCTAAGTCAATTTGTGACTTTCCGAAAACTGAAAGACAAGTCTCAATACAAGCACTGGAGGCGGTTAAGGGTACTATGAATCTTCCGCGCCGTTCTCGAGCGGTGACCAAATGAGTTTTTGCAGTGGGCTAGATCCGGGAGTAAGCAATCGAATGCAGCTGGCATCGACCGCAGCTGGGAACATGGATTCGAGTGCATTGGGAGAATTGAGTTAAGTGTACCTGAAGCTTGGAGTCAAGTTCACTTGCTACATAGGTATATAGACCTGAAACGATCCGACTGTAAGTAAAGCTGCTGGCAAAAACCAAAAGCACACGACTCTCTTCCAAGTCTCCGTTTATGCTATCTCTGATCTTGAATGATCGGTTGTTAATATGCAGGAATTGCGGGGTGTGCATAGCTACTCGTTAAATATTAGTCATATCGTAAATTGGAAATCTAAAGTGAAAGAGGGTCTGTTTGTGCATATTTCATTTATAGAACACTTTGTGATATGATTAAAACTCATAGACTTAATTGAACGGGCGATTTTGGGTTTTGATTTAAGGTGCAGTGACTTTGCCACAAGGAACAGAAAGTAGGTACGTATTACTTGTTAACCAATGAGAAGGTGACAATTAGCCACAGTATGTAGGTACGTACCACATGTCAACCAGCGAGAATGCTTGAACGGACACAGCATTTTAATTCCGCCGAACGACAGAAATGCCGCTAGCACCCTGGTTGGGAGAGTGGGGGCATCGGCTACCGCACCGCTAAACGTTGTAAGTGGCGGAAAATCTATTCTCAGGGGGCTTTCAAGGTATACAATATTGAGCCGTGCATGTGACTAGATACGCAACGGTAACAAACGTAGGTACACCCACAGACAGTGGCTTCTTGGTCATCTGCAGTTTTCATCTGATCAACATGCTTCGTCCACATCGTTGCGACAGTACGATATACGTGGAAGCAGGATCGAACCGTGTCTTAAGGTAAAATAGATCTCAAGAGTTGATAGAGCTTATGGTTCGTTTAAGTTACTTCAAAAACTTGCAAACATAATGTAGAATGAATAATAAACTGCATGTTCCTGGACCGAAGCAAGAAACCATTACATTTTAGGTAGAAACCACAAACATATCCGGTAGTCGTAAGTTATAGAAAAGAATATCAGCCTAGGAAATAAAATAGACAGCCGTCAACCATACACATTCTTTAAAAACAAAACTAAGCCAAAAACAGGAAAACAATGCAACTGAATTTACAATCCCGGAAAAACCAATAACAATTGAATGCCATGCCAGAGATACCCTGATGCAAAATCCAACCGCCAATTTTCAGTCTAATTGTTCAGTAAGCGATGAGGTTTGTTGCCAGAAAGGGGCCATGACTCAACCTAGCAGCGACTAATATCAAGTTGCTAGTTCGGGGACCGCATCCGATTCACTCTCAAGGCTGTCAAATCAAACCGATCAGGATACATTCAGTATACTCTACACTGTTTCGAATGGTTAAAGGAAGCTTACAAGCTATAGAACAAATTCGTCTTGTTCATTAGCCAGCATCGCAGCTAGAAAATGGCGGCAGAAACTCACCGTCTTTAAAATAAGCCATGGGCTTCGGTCAGCGAGCCATTGCTAACATAAGGAGCCGGGTGCAGAAGCTCACATACTATCAAGTCGTCGATTTAAAATTAACAAGTTTTATAGCAATAACAACGAATAACCTACACTTTACATTTATTGATGAACGCAATAGGATCAAATTAGTTCCAGGCCAGGGTGGCGGAAAAATAGCAGGAGGAGAACGAACTTTCCATTCAATTAAAACATCAGGTGGATGTTATCCACAGGTATCCACGACACGAAACAGTAAAGAAAAAACTCACCGACTACAATAATGTAATCAACATCATATTAACCATCGACAGTCTAGTAGGAATGGTTGTAAAACTCATAGGTTATTGCTGTAGAATTAGGTAATCGGGCCCTAGTTAGTACAACGCACCATATCAAGTGTAGATCATCCATGAAGAACCAGACCGGCTACGATAAAATCATCGAGATATTGTTAGCCACAAGCAGTCTAGGGTGGAGATTAGTGAAAAACTCACTTGCTGGTTCTGTCGTATCAGGCCATCGGGCTTGCGTCAGCACTAGGTACAGGGAGCCACCAGGAAGAAACTCTGTCAGATCAGGCCATCGGGCTCACGTCAGCACTCGGTACAGGGAAGCCATCCGAGAGAAACTCACAGGCTGCCGGATCAGGCCATCGGGTTTGTGTCAGCACTCAGTACAGGGAGCAAGCGGTGGAGCTATCAGGGATAAACTCACAGGCTGTCAGATCAAGCCGTCAGGTTCGTCAGCACTGCGTACAGGGAGCAGTTGTGGAGCCATGAGAAACAAACTCACACACTATCGAATCAGGCAATGGGGCTCGCTTCAGCACTCGGTACCAGGAGTAAGCGGGGGAGCCATCTAGGAGAAACTCACTTGCTGTCAGATCAGGCCATGGGGCTAGCGTCAGCACTCGGTTAAGGCAGCAAGCGGTGGAGCCATCAGGGAGAAACTCACTTGCTATCGGATTAGGCCATCGGATTTGTGTCAGCACTCTCTACAGGGAGCAAGTGGTGGAGCTATGAGGATGAAACTCACAAGATGTCGGATCTACAAATACAACAAGTTGAAACATCCTCGCTCCGTCTTTGATGTCTTGTTGGTCATTATTATCTTCCAATTCCCGAAACATGAGTTCGTAAAAGGTAGCCAGTTTGAGTCTCATGAATCTCCATCAAGATCTAGTGTGAAATTGTCTGGTCAGACTACGTAAGTCCGAGCCCACTCGATCTCCAGATGTAGACTGGAACCAAGCCCATGGACCGACCTACTGCTCTCGTACGGAATGGGCATATTGCAGTTACTGCAACGACTACGACTACGACCCGATTGCGGGCCGCCAGGACTAAGGGGTGCCACCGGCGAGGAAGAGCGCGAGGTTAGCGGAGAGGTAATATGACAACTTCGGAGCGGGAAGGCATATCGAGTCGCGTTTGCCCTTCAACACTATATATTGAATGTGACCAATTGAGAATAGACTTTACGTTTCTAGCAACTCGCAACTTAACTTAAGTTTCATGTAGAGCGATCCGTCTTTTCGATCAAAGGGTAGGTGCACTGTAGGCGTGCTTGGGTTCCGACGATTTCTGAGTGCACTTTGCGTTTGCAGGCTGTCTTTCTCTTGCTAACTGACTTTGGCTAGCATCAACCATCACTCGGCTTGCTCCATTATTCTGCGAACTTCAGAGCCCAGCCGCAAAATCTGAAGCCCGGCCTCCGTTTGAAAAGCCTACGCCATAAAACGCCTGGCGGTCGAATGCCGCCCACAGATCAGGCCGTCCCCGCGTCGACTTTGGAGGCCTGCCTTTGCGGTGGCTTGGCCCGGCTTCATACAGGCTGGCCGAGGCTGGCCGCTTCCGAAATATCACTCGATTTTTGGACTAGCCCTGGTGTTGAAAAGCTCTGGAATATGGTTGCAGATACACAGGTCACCGAGTGGACTCATACTCGTAGACTCACACACGATTGTTCACTTGCTACCTGCCACGCGCCGCATCAAGCGCCACTCCATCATCTCCGCGGAACTTCTAGGTTCTGCGTGTATATAAAGGCATAGACCCTATCGTTAGATAGTTCAATTGACTTCATCTGTATCGCACAATTCAAAACCTGGACCGGAGGCGGCCAAGAAATCCTGCAATGATCAACGGTGGTGGCGAAGTCTAATTCATCCTAAAGTGTTCTATACCCGAGATGTGCATATACTGACCCTCTTTCACCTCCTAGTGTCTGTTTCATTGTTCCCATAAGGTCTGGAGTGAGGTTGCCGATATTTTGTTACCAAGGAGACGCATAAGCATGGACTCATACACGATTTCTCACTCGCCGCTGCATCTTCGCGGGTGTTCATAGTAAAGATGATAGAGAAGCTTGATTGTGTCCTATCTAAAAGGGCCACAAGGCCATATATATATGAGAGTACAAGTACGAATGCGTGCGTACACATCTATGTATAGACCCTTCGGGCGGACAGCAATCTCCGGTTATACGAGACGCACCACAGGTCATACGAGACCCATCTCCGGCCGTAAGAAGGCAGAGGCCTATCATGCAATAGCGGGATCTCGCGACTCTCTATGTTTATAATTGTATAAACTCTACCGGTAGATAATTCAGGAGACTTCGTCTTCCCATAGAATGCAACCTTTATTGTTGAAATACGATGGAGATGTTGAATTGCCTGCCGATAAGGCGAGAATAAGATATAAGAAAGATACCATACCCAGAGGTGGCTACCGTACGGAACCATGAGAGTTGAATACTGTACTAAGCCAAAAGTAACCAGAGAATCAGGTACCATACCAAACTTGAGGTTACCAAACTTGTAGCCTGAGAGCAACATTTATGTAATATCGAGTGAGCGGTTGTGAAAATACCGCATTGTTGAGTTTGTCTAGCTGTTTTATTAAATTAGCAAAATTAGAAACCAGAGACCGTTTATGCGCATCCGCTTTGTACAACACTTCGTGATTGGAGCAAAACACGCAGACTTGGGAGTTGCATTGACTGAGGTAGCCAAGCGGCCTAATCTTAGCCACCAGCGTTTTCAGGCTGGCTGCAGACGGTAGAGATACAGTCACTAGGAGCTGGCCAGGAGAGAGTCTACACCGGCTGGGAGTCACGGGAAGTATACTAGAAGCGTATTTGGAAGCACTCTTGGGAAGCATACTTAAAATTGTTGGGAAGTGACGGGAAGCACTCCTGTGAGCGACAGAAAGCGTACAGGATATGAACATTACGCGGGCTTGACCGCGTGCGCAGATGTGACACTGGAGACAAGAGAGCTCTAGATACTGTTAATTTCAGATCATGAAGTTGCCGTGCCATTTAAAAGCAGCTAGCCAATTTAGAATTTCGGAGCACGTTGGAGTCAAGATCACTTAGAAGTATGGAGATAAGCCAGCTGGAGATAGTCGATCACACCAAAGGCGGCGAAGCCGCCACCGTATTTTATATATATACAAAAATGCACCAACCGCCTCCCAACATTCTCCTCCATCCAAAAGAGAGCTTGCTGCATGGGAAAAAAGGGGTTCGAAATCCTCCCTAATCTCTAAGATTCTCTTAATGTCCGTCATAGCCCGCTCAGTAACTGTATCTGAACCCCCAACATCATGCTTGGCCTTGTATTCCCCCCAGGACCGCACCACTTGGCTCAACTCCTTGACATCGCCAGGATCATGTTCAGTGTCTTGCATCGGGATTGTGTCCAATGGTCGGCATTGTGTTCATCGCTGAGTGTCGAAATGAATAAGTTGCCGCCCCATAACGTCGTTCAATTGCCACCGTGCCGATCGGTCGGTGTCGTGTCGATTTGTCTTGTCGCGATGAATGTACGTTGATAAACGTGCCAGGCCGGTAGTCGGTATTCTCCACCGGCATTACTGCTCCACCGGTTAAAGCGTCGTCACATCGCCAATCGTGATTCTCTCGGCGCCGCATCCCAAGTGAAGAACCCAGACTTAACGCTGTCAGTGTCAGCCTCTGTGTCGTGAATGTCCTTAAACCAGATCGCTATCCTCTGACGGTACCTCAGCGGGTGTCTCTCATCGTGCATCTCGACGTCTCCCAAAATCTCCAATGATGCTCCTGCAGGCAATCCCGAGTATATTCCGTCGTGTTACCGCCGTCATTCCGAACAGCTCAGAGTGTCGATCATACATGTATCCCGAACGCCCCTAGTCTCCAACTCGTCCTCGTGTCAAACGCATCCAAACTCGTCCCGTTCACACGTCGCCACGCCGCCGTAAGTCCTCACGATGTGCTCAACCACTCCCGGCTATCACAGCAAAGCACCAGAACCGCGGCAAGAGAGCGAGTTGCACAGAACACCGGTCACCACACCCCCGCCCCCGCCCTGCGTCGCCGTAGTTTACATCGATCGACCCGACTCGATTGCTCGCAGGAGGGGACAGACTTTCCGACCGCCGGTAAGAGCGTTGGCTGAATGGTACAGTGCAAAGTGCGTAGAGGGGTATTCCGCTTCCGCTCATGCTGCAGCAGCAAGTGCTAATGGACCGCCGTCACTTCGGGTAGACAGGCTCGGACGACGGCGCAGAGGATATGACGACGGGAGTAGGTCACAGCGGTGGGGGGAATAATGCCGGAGGGACAGATGCTGGAGGAGGGCGTAGACGACAGCGCGGAGGAGAGACAACGATGGTGACTGCTGTAGGTTAAATGATACCGGATGGGTAGATGGTGCCTGAGGAAGGAATAGACGGTGCACAGTAGAGGAAGACACAGAAGCTGAGACACGGAGTGGGCGGGAGTTTAGGTGATCGCGCGGAGACACGAGGGCGGAGGACACGAAGTTAGCGAGGTAGACGATGGCGTAGACAAAGTGCACATAGACGAGGGTGGATTATACGACTGTGGAAGAGAAACGGCACCGGATGTCTTGAGATGATGAAGTGACTTGTGGTCGTCTATTTGATACAACACTCTCCCTACAATCCGTAATCAACAAACACCACGCGGTGCTGAAGTCAGGCCCGGGCGGGTGTGCTAGTGACTCTAGTGTCCGCCCAGACCTGACAACAGCAAGAATACCGGTAATAGGTCGCGCGGTAAGAACAGAGTACTTGGTGGACATTGGAGAGGTATATTGCTGAACGTGCTATGCGGGAGGGACTTCAGAAAGTTCAGAATGGGATTGTATAGACGACGCGTAAATATGGGTGTAGATTGCGGAGGTGTGGACAGCGGGCGGAGACATGGAGAATAGAGGTGAAAAAAAGGATGTGTACTGAAGGATGTCGATAAGTGCAGAGGCGAGAAAAGTCGAGAGAAGTGGAAAACGTGAGGCGTTGGGGAATGGGGGAGTCAGGGATACCATACTGCACTCTTCAACTGATGCAATTTGAAACCTGTCACATGGAGTAGGTGGAGGAGAGTACGCACGTTGACCCTTTCTGGGATACTCCATGCGTTCGCTTACCATTTCCGGAGGACGCCGGGATTTGGTGGAACTTTACAACACGATGATTGCACTAGTCGCCGCAACGGTACAGGTATAACCGAAATGAACAAACCTGACTGGCTCTAACTCTAATTACTTATGTGGGAATATTAATGACGTACTAATACCTTCTCATGACGCGAGTAGGATACTGTACCAACTTGAGGAGGTTTTCCGCTGCTAGATTCTCTACCGACTGGTTTGGGTTTAGAGTAACAGTACGATCGGCATACATGGCTTTTCCAGCACCGAATACATTGAAGCTCCCCACCTCATGGGAGCTTGCTTCTATGGAGGAGTAGTTTGCACTGGACTCAACCCCTCTCAGAATCGAAGAGGGTATCCGTTAATGCATGAGCAATCCGTTGATGCATGAGCTTCTGCTTTTTTTTGGGTTGTGGAGTCGGAACATGCAGGGTTGTGGCAGCACTAAGCGCGAATCCAAAATGCAGAGCCCGACATCTGAGACGGAGTACACCAGAAAAGCATCGGTAAGATTCGTGCAGGATGCCATTGTTTGGCAGCTCCCATTCGTCCAACTGATAAGCCATTCTGAAAGTGCTTTTTGCCTGGTGCGTGAGCTGCACCGATTTTCAGTCATTTCATAATACGAATCAGCTAAATTGCCTCAAACGTTCCACATTAATATACGTTAGAAGGGATACTTGGAGAAAGAGCTGATTAACGATACCCTAATCGATCCCGATAGTGAAGTTACGTGAAAAACTACCCCTCTATAGATGCCAGCTCCCATAAGCATCATTGTACTCAGTAATAGGGTTTGGAGAAGCTACGTATGTTCACGTGTGCTGTATTTGCCGAACGGAAAACCTTCTCGGTACGGTTAACCGCGCCTAGAGGTCAAGTTTGTTAATCTCGGGTGTACCCGCACCGCTGGGAAACACAATTGTGGCGTTGCCAAGTTTTACTAAATTTCGGCGGCGTCTAGAAGTGGCAAGTGATCAAAAAGTTTAATCTAGAGTATAGAACACGCCCAGGAATTGCTTTGATTGTAACTTCCCAATAGAACTAATTTGAAGCAGTAATCATAGTTAAAGGAAGTGGCAGTTCAGTATGATATTTTCCATATTTCTGGCTGTACTTTCTTTAAGGCTTTTGAGCCTCATCCTGCGCCAACGTAGCGATCGCTCATACCTCTCGTTTATACCTGTTCTCGTTCCCTTCCACTGCTGTTCACGTCCATCTTCCAAGCGGTAGTCTACTTTTCCGTCTTTCCTCCATCCTCGTGTCTTCGAGCCATCGTCTACGTCCCCGTCTACTCCTTATAGCCCTCTACTACGCGCCCTCCTCCGACTTCTTCTATCCAATGTGAGACGAGAATACAGTCACTGATGTTTACTCTATACGACTCACTCTCTTGCCTCGATTCGGGTGCTTTTCCAGTAGCAACTTAGGAGTGGTTGAGCAGATCGAGAGGACCTACAGTGGCATGAGTCGATGACATCGTAGCCAAACGACGTGCCAGCGGCGAGTTCGAGATGCATTTGGCTGGTTCGAGTTCGTTTCTACGGGGTAATCGGGATCAGAAACGAAGGTCGACATGCAACATATTGTTCGGAAGACAGCGATGGCAATGCGGCGGGAGCAATTCAGCAACGCTTACAGGATGAACCTCGGAGACTTGGGGGAGACCTCGGCGGGATGCACAATGAGAAGCCCATGGAGAGCGCTGCGGAGGTACCGCTAGAGGAAAGCGCTAGGTGGGACAGGGTCCTTCAGAATAGACATTCACGACACGATGTACGAGAACGACGTCAACAGCACCGAGTTTGACTCCGCCTGGGATGTTGTGCCGAGAAAATTATGACGATGACGATGGAGGATAATGACACTTCAGAGGATAAGCGCGAGGTTAACGGCGAGGAAATAGGGGGACTTTAGAGCGACTCGGCGCCAGTACTCTTTGTGATCGCCCTCGACATTGCCATTCTGCTCTGTACATTCCCTTCGGACACCGTAAGTCATCCCCAGAGCACCAGTGTTCACCGTTCCATCACCGTTGCATGTGCAATCTTCTAATAAATGCTCCTATTGCAGATTTTCTCGAACGACTGCACCTGCCGAGTTTACTGCTGGTGATGGATGATGCGTCTGTTAGCTTAACTGCGAACCCACCCCTCGTGCAGCAAATTACAAAACATACCGCCCTGCACACAAGCCATCCACCTAAATCAGCCACGCTCTCGTTTCGTTTCCATATTGGTTGATAGCCCACTTTTGACAATCCTGTGACGCAGTGCTGTCACTCTAATTACCAGTAACCGTTTACCTTACACGAACCTTTTTTTTGCCATCGTAAGCAATCGCCAGCAGGTCCCATGCAACTAGGTATGGCCTCCCCACTAACCCTACCCGATCCACCCCTCAGCCCATGATTGTTCCGACTTCACCACTCACTCCCCCATTGTCTACGCTGCGACGTGATGACACATGGAAGTAAGCAAACCCTTTGCTCACTACTCTGTTGCATATGGTGTTGCGTCTGTTCACTGAGAGTGCAGTCAGTCTAACAAATTCGGAGTATAGCTACCTCTAACCGAGCCATCATTCGCGCCCCTGACCTACATGCAAGTTAGCGTCGTCAGCCGGCGCTACGACGCTCTAGTTGCTTGGCTTCCTACACCGCTAACCATACCAGCTGCAGACGTTGTGAGGTTGTGGATAGACTAATTTGCTCCATGTATCGTTTACTATACCGACTGCTGGTGGTGGATGGTGTTGAACCAAATTTTGGCGCACAAGGAAGCGTACGGCGACTTCTGGGTGCAGCTGACAAATCGGTGATGCGTATATTGACTGTCGATTGATCTAAGTGACACGAACACAAGAACTAAAGTGATTTCCCCTCCTTCGCTCAACCCTAGCCCAACGCCAGTGAATCACCACACTCAAAATCTGTCCAATAGATGGTGGAGGACGTAGAGTGTGTAACTCCTTGCTCCCTAGGGTTCATTTGATCATCGTTTAGGCAGCACGGGATTTACATTATCATATCGTGAGATCTATCTTTTGAATTACCGTTTAAATTGTCATTTAAATTTGATGTAGTGCCGTTAAACTACGATGTGGTGTGATTGAAGTCATGATAGCGTTTATTTCAACCGTTTTGTTTAATCCAGCCTACAGAATCGTGTAATTCGCACTTTAAATCTCGTCCTTTAAGCGTGGCAATAGTTTCAACAATAGTACTATCAATACAATTTACATTGGAATGTAGGTGGCATCGGTACATCAGTATGTGAGTTCTTATGTACTTAAGTACTTGCCAACTTCAGTACTAAATACCATTACTACAATCATCAATGCGTCGCCATCGCACCTTCGTGACTATCAGATTGTTATTGAAGTGCATCCCTCGCCCACACGCCCACACACCCCCGAGACCTGTCCAAATTTCGCTTACATTTTACATTGCAAAAGTGAAAGTCTTATGAATTTATTATCTACAGATACACTGTTCTACTAGGCAGGAATCTCAATATCAAGGCGAAATTATACAATAGTTGACTACCGCGATCACTCGCTAGCGTTTTATTCACTCTATCGTGTAATTGCCACATTGTCTTAATTTACACTCTGCACAAATCCACACTCACTGGTATTTGATTTGCACTCCTGTGTGGTGAGATATAAACTTCATTCTTACCGGCAATTGTGTAAATTAAACACTTCTAACGTCAGAGTTTCGATCAAACATCATCGTGAGGTTTAGACTACAATATCGTAGGATTTACACCACGCTACGCCAAAATCATGAACCTTAAGGCTGTTCTGCTGCTAAGATGGGTGTCACTCGTTAGCGAGTCGAATCTAGGAATTGATAGACTGGCAGTAATGCAATAAGGTTTTGCGTATGACCGCGCTTTCCGCCTTGCATACTCCTCTTAACTCCTCCAAGTCACTCCTTGCCTCAGGCCAAATCTATAATACCATGACGGCGCTACGATGCCATGCTAATCCTGTGATATCTCGCCGCCACTATGATCTCCCCCTGTCACCGCGATCTCTCACAGTAGTTACGATTAAGCGCCACCTGCCGCACTTAATTCCCTTTGCTACTGCGACTGCTGCCAAGAGCATAAGGATCCCTTACAGTTGATCACAGCCACCGGCGGCAGTTCCAGTCGCACGAACACCTTTCGTCGCGCAGGATCGATCAAGCGAAAATCGAGATACTGTTACCAGGCTACCAGTGCTGACAGTCGTTCGGAAATCGAACGACTCTATCGGAAGCACTACATATATTGCAACAAGCCATAGCTACCAGGGCTGAGCCGCCAGCGGCATACTACAAGGTCTTACAAGAGCTTTATCGCTACGACTCGAACAAGTCAACGGAGGCTACCAATGCTCTGCTGCTACAACCCCGAACTAGTCTCAAAAGACAAGAAACGACGAGTCGGATCGTCTTCACGCTGGAACAAGTAGATTCACTGATCAACGAGTTACTTTGATAGCTAAGTCAACTTTGCGTCCTCTCGGAAAGCCTTAAGAGCACAAACAAACAGCATACATAAATATAAGTGAGCAAAAAATATAATTTCCTTACACTAACTACTTTCGGACTAGCTAGACTGGTGTCCAGGAACGATTGAACTGGAGCTGCCACAAACGGACCAGTAATGGACGAACGCTGTGCGATGAAATAGGGGCGATGGAGAGGGAAGAATATCACTATTGGCAGATGGTATACTAGTGATGCATTTGGTGGTTTGCTCGTTGCCATCGATGCGAGTATCCAATCACAACGACATGGCCGACGTAGGAGGTGAATGCCGGACAAGTAGGAAAGTGGTTGCACTATTATTGGATGATAGAGGTTTTGGATCACAGCTATGGTGGTGTGGATGGCAAACAAATGGAGCCGGAGTTTTCTCTCCAGATCTAAGCTTGCCACCCCTTGTTGGTGAGGGGCTGACATGCAAGCTTATCCCGAGTTGCAGAACTTACAGAACGCTGTCTGTCGTGCGTCTGCGCCGGAGGAATCCATCTTTTGATTTGATTGGTTACGCTTTTAATTACCACGATTGGAAAATACTGGGAGGGGAGATTATATTGCTGTGTGCACCCAAATTCAGCCAATGAGTATTTTTTTTTGGTCATGTGGTAGTCACCAGCACACTTAATCAAGTCACCCAGGGGATTCGGTGAAAAGACTGTGATAAGAGTTGAACAGAAAGCTAGTAATTGAACTAGTTTCGCAGTTCTTTGCGGATGTGCGATGCACCCCTTGTTTAGGTTATGCAGCATGTTACCGTGTCGCCATAAAAGCCTGTTTAGTGCGGGGCGACTACATAGTCTTGGAACCCGGTGCGCCACGCTCCAAAACTATGTATGTATGTATCTGTTGTAACCTGTCATGTAAAAGGACAGATGCGGGTATGTCTGCCGCTAAGCTAGAAAATGAAGTTAGGCGCATGCATGAATGTCCGAACAATTGGCTAGCTTCTTTTCATTCCATCTTCATTGGTTAACTTCTAAGTGCCCTTAGTCCAATAATTAGAATCCACATGATTGAGCCCCGCAACCACAATAGAATAATTAGCCCTTCCCTCTTCTGAAACCTGTATCTAAGACTTTGCACACACAATCACGCGAACCGCAGCGTACCATTTGATTCTGACTTGATTCATCGGCCTTCGGTTATATCAAGATGCCACCCAAGGAAAGTAGGAAGAAACGCAAGCAACGCATTCAGCAGACACACAAGGAGCAGGGTCCGCAGGTTAATGAGCTGGGGCACCTTCAGGTAGACGGTGCATCGAGTGTGCAGGTTGGTATTATGCCGTCAACATCTGAATGGTGGCTAACGATGATCCGCATAGCCGACACAAGTGCAAGATGGTATTTCCCCTCGGGTCGCTACACCATCCATCGAAGTCTACAACAATGAGATCGGTGTCTCACAAAATATCTCCGGTGGAGCAAGCATCGGTCACACGACCATCCGCCGCATTGAGACTGTCAGATACAACACAAGCAACAGCGGGAACACAACAATTTCTAATAGCAACAATAAAACAGAAAGCACTCGTAACTATAACGAATCCAAGCACAACCAATTCACACGCTCGGAATTCCATGGGCCGGTATATATTGGTACGTAGAACTGCTCTATATTGCGATAGGGCGACACTTCAACTGACACCTTTGCTTAGGAGATACAAATTACCGCTCCGCCCAACCTAGTCCTCTAATGGACATTCGAATGCATGGAGTCTTGCAAAAGTTAGGTACTTAACTTTACTGAAAGAAGATATATTATGATTCTCATAACTGACCCTACCGGATCCAGTACAAACGATTGGCTGGGATATTCTCTCAGGCCAGTTGTCTGTCATCGATCAACACAAGTATCGATCCACGATCTTACCTTTTGACCGGAAAAATCCGGAGAATTTTTGGATCTCCGAAAACGTCGACTTTAAGCAATGGGAATTGGCCAACGACTCACGAGCGCTCTTGCTATGTGCACCACCTGGCCACGGGACGACTGAAGTATGCTCGCACTTCATTGAGCTTGCTAATAAGAAATCTTTTCAACTAAACGGCCCTGTGTTGTACTTTTTCTGCCCATCCGCACCAAAAGCTCGAAGTCTGACCTTCCTCACCCATACACTACTACACCAGGTTGTTCACTGCCCAAATGCTGGAAATGTCAACTCTGTCGCAACTGCTTTTCTCAGCACCCTGGTAGAGGGACATTTCCAGCGCCGCTCTTCGGATTTCAGGGAAGACGATCCACAGGACACAGCATTGCAAAAGATTCTAGATGCTCCGGATATTGAGCTGATCGAGGCTTTAGCAGAAGCACTTAAGAAAGTAGGGATTCGAAAGTTGTCAATCATAGTCGACGGATTGTGGGAAGGTGATGCCGACTCGTTTGTCCAGTTTATTATGAAATCAGAATTAGAGTTCAAGGCTCTGCTTACAAGTCGAGAGAACTCACTCCAAACTATACCTAACGGAATGCTATGCATCGAATATGACAAAGAGCGACAGGGTTTGCATATCCATTCTCAAACCTAGATCCTCGCTAACTAGCTGAATATCCAGAGTGTCTTCGCTCACTTCAGTATGACGATACACGTTATGATAAAATTTTGGAAGAGCATCGCGGTTCCCTAGAATGGCTCTGGAAACACCCACAATACCTTCAATGGTCAGCATCATCAACCTCCAGCATTCTATACATCGAGGGGAAGCCAGGTAGTGGGAAAAGCACCCTTGCAAAATATTTCCACAAAAACTTCGCGAAGAGATCCAAGAATAGTATTGTGGCCCATTACTTCTACACATTCCGCGGGACCTTCCTGGAAAGTACTCATCAGAATATGCTGCGATCAATTCTCTACAGTATACTTGAACAGGACGAATCGGCTTTCTTTCATTTTCAACAGGAATTCCGGAACTTTCAACGCGGTTACACGGAATGGCCTTACAAGTCTCTGAAAAATGTTCTATCCGATTTCAAAAACCATCCCTCAACGAAACCCCTTTACCTCATTCTTGATGCGATGGATGAATCCAACGAAGATGACAGACTCAACATCATACAGTTGCTATGTGAGCTTTGTTTAGAGGATAACCCTTGCCGTATAAAGGTATTCCTCGCAAGTCGACCTGTCGCCGAGCTCAAACACCATATGCAGAAACCCCATCTTGCTATAAAATTGCAAGAGGAGAATAAGTACGACATTTCCAGATTTGTGGATGATTTCCTCCAGAACGAGCTCAAGTTAACCGGCAAAATCCTTGGTGAAGCGGCGGAATATATCACTGGAAATGCTCAAGGTGTATTTGTATGGGTAGGTTTGGTTAAAACTGAGCTACTTAGACTTGTCGTAACTGGCTGTACGAATGCGGAAATCTTACATCATCTGAAAGAGATTCCTGCTGACCTAGAGCATTTTTACAAAGTTATGTTTGCCAGGCTTGAGAGTGGGCAACCTCGGGACATACGGGATGGAATAAGGCTTTTCCGGTTCATCATTTTTGCGCTCCGCCCCCTCACAGTTGATGAGCTACGTCATGCTCTCGCTATGCTAGACGATCACAATTCTTCCTATGAAGAATTCCAGCAAAATACAATTAGTGCTATGCGGACGCGAATTGAGCATTGTGGAGGCAACTTTTTGGAAATTAAAGGTAAGCTCCCTCCAAAATACTGCATCAAAAAAGCTCATTGGTTCTGCAGCGGATGGAACCGTTCAATTTATGCACCAAACTGTCCGCGAGTTCTTGATCAGGACTATCCCAGATGCCTCGAAGTTGCAGTTCGATATTAGTGACATGGTCCACACAGCAATAACAGCGACATGGATTCGATATTTGATGCTGTGTTTCACAAACCTCCGCATACGAGAGACTATATCCAATACAGGGAGCCCGACGGACTTTCGAGGTTATGCTGAATATCTGAATAAGTGGCCATTGATCGAGTATACACTCCGCTATATGAAAGACCACCATGACCTCTGTGGTCGGAATAAGGAGGTTTCCCAATTCATTATCACACTGGTCCAACAGTTGGCCGATAATCAAGCTTCATACTGTATAGGAAGCTTTATAGTTTTTTGCTTTGGGCAGAATTACGGAACGGAAATACTCATGAACGAGCTTCAAGAATCCTCTGAAAATATCAAATACAGTACCCTAAATGCTGCTGCGGAACCTGAACTGCCTCAAGTAGTGAAAGTATTGCTGCTTACGTGCACACAGGAGGATCATCACACCGAACGGAAGACTCCATTAATTATTTCAGCACAGAGAGGGCTCGCCGGAGCTACCCGACTATTGCTTGACCGAAATGTGGACATGGACGCTAAGGACAATTTAGGACGTACGGCACTGCACTACGCAGCGGAGAACGGGGACGAGGCCGTTATTCGGCTGCTGATAGAGCAGGGAGCTCAGAAAGAAATACTGGACAGTTATAATGAGACAGCACTGCATATAGCTGTTAAGAAGTCGTGAGTTGTTCTTTAGGGACTGTCCCGTATTGAAAATATGTGGTTACTGTGAACTAACGGATTTCATACAACAGTCCGTGAGTTGTCTTCTAATCGGTTCTGAGTCTGGGTTAGGATAATGAAAGGTTAACCAGTTATCAATGACTGGAATCAATAGATAGTAAGTCCAATCGTTGCCCTACAGGGCAAGAATGAGAGACTAACCTGAGACTGGCTGCTGGAAACAGTGAGTAAGATGCCGACTATTCCATAGGGCGATGGTAAGTCGCTAACTGATGGCTATTACGTGGATCCCATAGCTTGTGAGTTTTTGCACGATTTTTCGATCCTCCCGCAGTATATTGCTGACAAGAATGTGGGGAGCCGGTAGCAAGTAAGTTTTGTACAAAATGCCCCCAACCTAGTGCAGCGAAAACATGGTTAACCTCACCAACTTCACTTAAAAGCGGGTAAGCTTATGCGGAGATTGTCTATCATTGTGACTGTGAAATTAATCGGAACGGGTGGCGCAATGATGTAGTCGGTAGGTGGCTCCCAAGGACCATCTACACTGACATATGTCTGACTACAGCCGGACGGCGCGACCAAATAGCAAGTAAGTTTACAACCAAACTTCCAGTAATATATAAGTAATGTGAACACCCCGAATTGGTACGTTAGGATGTGAGTCACCACTACAAATTTGCTAGTAGTGAAAATCGGAACCTCATTTCAGCCTACTGGCATGATTTAACAGCGTGTGAGACTAGCCCTGGTCCTCTCAGGCTGATGGCGACTGATTGTTAGATTCTGTAGTGTGTGAGTATGTCCGTGACTACTCTGAGCTACGTGGTGACTGACATGAGCCCGATGGCTTGATTCGATAGCCGGTGAGTTTCTCCGTGACCGCTCCGAGCTGCATGGTGACTGACATGAGCCCGATGGCTTGATGCGACAGCATGTGAGTTTCTTCGATACTGCTCTGAGCTACGTGGTGACTGACATGAGCCCGATGGCTTGATTCGACAGCCCGTGAGTTTCGCCGTGACCACTCTCAGGTGCATGGTGACTGACATGTGCCCGATGGCTTGATTCGACAGCCAGTGAGTTTCTCCGTGACCGCTCCGAGCTGCATGGTGACTGACATGGGCCTGATGGCTTGATTCGACAGCCAGTGAGTTTCTTCGATACTGCTCTGAGCTGCATGGTGACTGACATGAGCCCGATGGCTTGATTCGACAGCTTGTGAGTTTCGCCGTGACCGGTCCGAGCTGCATGGTGACTGACATGAGCCTGATGGCTTGATTCGACAGCCCGTGAATTTCTCCGTGACCACTCTCAGGCGCATGGTGACTGACATGTGCCCGATGGCTTGATTCGACAGCTTGTGAGTTTCTCCGTGACCGCTCCGAGCTGCATGGTGACTGATATGTGCCCGATGGCTTGATTCGACAGCCGGTGAGTTTCTCCGTGACCGCTCTCAGGTGCATGGTGACTGACATGAGCCTGATGGCTTGATTCGACAGCCCGTGAGTTTCTCCGTGACCGCTCTCAGGTGCATGGTGACTGACATGAGCCCGATGGCTTGATTCGACAGCCTGTGAGTTTCTCCGTGACCACTCCGAGCTGCATGGTGACTGACATGAGCCCGATGGCTTGATTCGACAGCTAGTGAGTTTCTCCGTGACCGCTGTGAACTGCATGGTGACTGACATGAGCCCGATGGCTTGATTCGACAGCCTGTGAGTTTCTCCGTGACCGCTCCAAGCTGCATAGTGACTGACATGAGCCTGATGGCTTGATTCGACAGCATGTGAGTTTCTCCGTGACCGCTCCGAGCTCCATGGTGACTGACATGAGCCCGATGGCTTGATTCGACAGCTAGTGAGTTTCTCCATGACCGCTCCGAGCTGCATGGTGACTGACATGAGCCCGATGGCTTGATTCGACAGCGAGTGAGTTTCTTCGATACTGCTCTGAGCTGCATGGTGACTGACATGAGCCCGATGGCTTGATTCGACAGCGAGTGAGTTACTTCGATACTGCTCCGAGCTGCGTGGTGACTGACATGAGCCTGATGGCTTGATTCGACAGCGAGTGAGTTTCTTCGATACTGCTCTGAGCTGCATGGTGACTGACATGAGCCCGATGGCTTGATTCGACAGCCGGTGAGTTTCTCCGTGACCGCTCCGAGCTGCATGGTGACTGACATGAGCCCGATGGCTTGATTCGACAG
>Ga0307515_10002229_pt1 | contig 42507 bp, 40 predicted proteins | sample 17_EM_MG_FD_194513 | JGI IMG/M metagenome (GOLD analysis project Ga0307515, IMG submission 194513) | Populus trichocarpa ectomycorrhiza microbial communities from riparian zone in the Pacific Northwest, United States - 17_EM | ecosystem: Host-associated > Plants > Roots > Unclassified | place... | reverse complement strand
CGGCGGAGAACTTCTTCACGTCAGCCACGATGGTTTGATAGTCGCTGTGGCCGAACGGGGTGTACTTCTCGTCGATGTCCTTGTCGGCCACGCCCTTGCTCTTCAAGAAGGCGCGCAGGATCTTGTTGGTGGTGCGCGGGTAGACGTAGTCGGTGCCCAGCAGCACGAAGCGCTTGGCGCCGCCACCGGCCTTGCTCATCAGGTATTCAACGGCCGGAATGGCTTGCTGGTTGGGCGCCGCACCGGTGTAGAACACGTTCTTGCTGAGCTCTTCGCCTTCGTACTGCACGGGGTAGAACAGCAGGCCGTTGAGTTCTTCGACGACCGGCAGCACGCTCTTGCGCGACACGCTGGTCCAGCAGCCGAACATCACGGCCACCTTGTCTTGCGAGATCAGCTGCTTGGCCTTCTCGGCGAACAGCGGCCAGTTGGAGGCCGGGTCGACGACCACGGGCTCGAGCTGCTTGCCGAGCACGCCGCCCTTGGCGTTGATTTCAGCAATGGTCATCAGCGCCGTGTCCTTCAACACGGTTTCAGAGATGGCCATGGTGCCCGACAGCGAATGCAAGATGCCGACCTTGATGGTGTCAGCAGCCTGCGCGAATTGCGGCAGGCCAATGGCGGCGACGCCAAGCGCCACGGCGCTGAGCGATTTCGCGAAATGGCGACGGGTGTTTTTCATGAACAAACGCTCCTGGGGTGTTATGAGGGCTGTCGCCCCCTCTGAGGCGGACAAACGCAGGTTACGGATCGGCCCCCGATCGGCAAATACGACAGAAGGCGTAGTCGGCTACGACTCCGATGCCGCGCCCCATTCCGCGACTGGTGGGAGTTCGACACTAGGGGTTGTGAGCGCTCAGTTGCAGCACAAGAATCCGCACACAAGACAAAGGGAGGCAAACATGCGTTTCAAGTCAGCCGTCGTCGGCGGCTACCAGGTTCTGGCCGTCTCGGGCGTGAACACGGTCTCCTTCGCCATCGATTCGGCCAAGGCCAACACCCAGGGCCTGCTCGGCTTCGCGGTGGAACGCGAAGACCCGCTGGAGAACGAGCGCTACTACCTGCGCGGCTTCAAGGTCTTCCCGTCGGTGATCCCGAACCCCGACGAAAACACCGAGGTCAGCACCTTCGACCACCCGGTGCAGAGCTTCGTGTGGGACGACTTCACCGGTAAGCCCGGCCGCACGTACCACTACCACTTTCACCCGCTCAAGGGCGCACCGAAGAAGCTCGACCGCAAGGCCACGCCGATCAAGATCACCGTGCGCATGGAGCCGCAACTCAAGGCGAGCGAAGAACACGACATCTTCTTCAACCGCGGCGTGGCCAGCAGCCAGGCCTATGCGCGCCGGTTTGCCAACAAGCGGCCCGATGACCCCACGCTCTCGCCAACCCAGCAACTGGAAGCCCTGCAATGGCTGAGCCGCGAGCTCGACGAAGCCATGCTCAAGTTCATCCAGCAGGCCAAGGCCGGCGACACGCTGCTCGGCTGCTTCTACGAGTTTCGCTACCTGCCGGTGCTCGAAGCCTTGAAGGCGGCGCTCGACCGCGGTGTGCTGGTCAAGCTGATCGTCGACGGCAAGGTCAACGAGTTCACCGACAAAGACGGCTTCCACGAAAGCTTTCCGCGCGAAGAGAACCTGCGGATGATCAAGGCCGCGAAGATCCCGCTCAAGAACGTGGTGCTGCTGCGCGAGGCCCGCGCCAACGACATCCAGCACAACAAGTTCATGGTGCTGCTGAAAGGCGCCACCGCCCGGCCCGCCGCCGTGTGGACGGGCTCCACCAACCTCTCAGTGGGCGGCATCCACGGCCAGACCAACGTCGGCCACTGGGTGCGCAGCCCCGCCCTGGCGGCGCAGTTTCGTGACTACTGGATCCTGCTGAGCGGCGACCCCGGTGGCCTCAAGGCCGATGCACGCAGCGACGTGCTGAAGAAGAACAAGCAGTTCAAGGTCGACGTCGAGGCGCTGCTCACCGCACCGGTCGACTGGCACAACATTCCGCCGGGCATCACGCCCGTCTTCAGCCCGCGCTCCGGTGCCGAGGTGCTGGAGATGTACGCCGCGATGCTTGACGGTGCGCAAGACCTGTCGTGCGTCACGCTGGCCTTCGGCATCAACAAGCTGTTCAAGGAGCAGCTGAAGGACAACACGCCGCAGAGCCACCTGTCCTTCCTGCTGCTCGAAAAGCAGGACAAGCCCGACGAGAAGAGCAAGCTGCCCTTCATTCGCATCAACGCGTCGAACAACGTGTACCAGGCCTGGGGCTCGTTTCTGCGCGAGCCGCTGCACCGCTGGGCGAAGGAGACGAGCGCCGGCGGCCTGCAGCTCAACACGCACGTGAGCTTCATCCATTCGAAGTTCATGCTGATGGACCCGCTCGGTGCCGACCCCATCGTCGCGACCGGCTCGGCCAACTTCAGCGAAGCCTCGACCAACGACAACGACGAGAACATGCTGCTGATCCGCGGTAGCCGGCGCGTGGCCGACATCTACTTCACCGAGTTCAATCGTTTGTTCAACCACTACTACTTCCGCTCGGTCGTCGAGGCCACCGCCCAGGCACGCAAGGCCGGCGTGCCGCCGCCGAAAGACGGCAGCCTGGAGCTCACCGAAGACGACAGCTGGCTGCAGAAGTACGCGCCGGGCAAGCTGCGTTTCAAGCGCGTGCAGATCTTCGTCAAGATGAAGGGCGCCTGAACCGAGACTTTTTCGAGCGTCACGGCGTCTTCGCCAAGCCGAGCGCGGCTGTCGCCTATTGCCGGCATGCAACCATAGCGGCCATGACTTCGCAGCCGCCCCGTTTCTCGGCTCGCCGACTGGGCGTGCTCACCTTGGTTCTCCTCGCGTTTCTCGGCTTCCAACTAGGCTGCACTACGCTCGATGAAAAGCAGCGCCAGTGGATCTTCCAGCCCAGTGACCGCAGCTGGAGCGGCGGCATGGCCGCTGCCGAGGGCATGGACGACGCGTGGATCAGCTTCCAGTCGCACGCCGACGGTCACCAGGGCGACCCCGTGAAGCTCCATGGCCTATGGCTGCCGCAAACCGATGCCACCGCCCCCGTGCTGCTCTACTTGCACGGCGCGCGCTGGGATGTGCGCAGCAGCGCCACGCGCATGCGGCGCATGCACGAACTGGGTTTCTCGGTGCTGGGCATCGACTACCGCGGCTTCGGCCGCAGCAGCGCCGTGCTGCCCTCGGAAATCATGGCCGCCGAAGACGCGCGCGCCGCCTGGGCATGGCTGGCGCGAAAGCGCCCGAAGGCGCGGCGCTTCATCTTCGGCCACTCGCTGGGCGGCGCCATCGCCGTCGAGCTGGCCACCGAGGTTACGGACGAGGCTGGGCTGATCGTCGAAGGCACCTTCACGTCCATCCCCGACGTGGTCTCCACCTTCCGCTGGGGCTGGTTGCCGCTGTCGGCCTTGATCACGCAGCGCTTCGACGCCGCCTCGCGCATCGCCGACGTGGGCTCACCGGTGCTGGTGGTGCACGGCAGCGACGACACCTTGATCCAGCCAGCGCTCGGGCACGCGCTGTTCGAGCGCGCACGCGAGCCCAAGCGCTTCATGCTGGTCGAAGGCGGCTCTCATCACAACACGAACGATGTGGGCCAGCCGCAGTACCGGCAGGCGCTGGCCGAGTTGTTCGGCGTGGGCCAGATGCCGGTCGCGACTCAGTGATGCGGATGGCGGCTGTGGCCGCTATCGCACTGCCAGCGTGTACCGCACCTCGGTCTTGCTGACGTTGTAGACGCCGAAGTCACAGCTGTAGATCGTCCACGCCTGCGTGGGGTCAGCCGCATTCGTGGTCGAGGTCCAGTAGTAGTCGGACACGATGAAGTTGCCGAAGATCACCGGGCCGGTCACAGCGCTTGTGCCGTGGTACTGGCCATCGAAGTACGAAGCCTGCGGAAACGTGGGCGCGCGATCGGACAAGCTCAGCATCTCGCTGCGGTTCGGCATGCGCCACTGGCCGGCCGTCGAGCCGTCCGCCAGGCCGCATTGGCCGCTAGCCAGGCCGTTCACTGCGGCCAGCGCACCCGCCCAAGGCTGGTGAATGCAATCGGCTTGCTTCAACCAGGTGAGGCCTGTGACAGTGTCGGCCACCGTGCCGTCACCGTTGTCGATGAAGCGCGACGCGGTGAGCGGCGCGCCCAGTTGCAGGCTCGCATCGTCGCGAACACCGAACGATCCGCCACCCACGCCGGCATACACACCGGTTGCCAAGGGCTGCACCGCGCCCGCTGTGCCCGACTTCACGGCCCACAGCGAATTGGCCACGGTGGCCTTGGCGTTCCCGTAGCTGCCATCACCGGCATCGGCCCCATTGATCCAGCGCCCGTCGGTGAAACGAATCGCCATGGCATTGGCGTTCAAGGCCATGTAGGTGGTCGATGTCCAGTAGGCCGCTGCGAGGTCGATGTGGATGAAGGGGCTCGACGCCGGCACCGCTGGGCTGCTGCGCGACACGTCGACCAGGCTCTCCAGCTCGTTGGCATTGGGCATGCGCCATTGGCCTGCCGTCGACCCGTCCGTCAACCCGCAGGCGCCGCTGGCCAACTGGTTGGCAGCGGTCAGCGCCGCAGTCCACGCCATCGGGCTCATGCACCCTGCATCCTTCAACCAGACCAGGCCGGTGAGGTGATCGGCCACCGTGCCATCCGCGTTGTCGGTGAAGCGCTCACCCGGCCACGGCACGCCGGCCTGCACGGACGAGTCGTCTCCGCTCGCGTAACTGGTGGTCTGCCCCGTTCGAGGCAGGCTGGTGACCCTGTCACCCGCGCGATAGGCGGTGAAGTTCACGCCCGCCACGTCGTGCGAAGGCAATGCCGGGAACCGGATGACGGTTCGATAGAGCCCGTTGAAGTCGAACTTGGTCACGGCACCTGCCGGGTCACTGACCACGGGTTGAAACGCCAGGCCGGCCTTCTGTGCATAGGCCGCGTAGTCGGCGTTGTTGACGGTGTCCAAGCCCCCCACCGCGTACACGCCGTTGGCATCGGTGGTCGCTGTGATGGTGGTGTTGGTGTTGTGGTGGAACACGCTCACCGTCACGCCAGGCATCGGCACACCGGCCTTGTCGACCACGACGCCAGACACCAAGGCGAACACCGGCGCGCCGGAGCTTCCGCCTGCGGCTGTGTTCGAGCTGCCGCCGCTGTCGCTGCCACAGGCACCGAGCAGGGCGAGGCCGAAGGCCGCGGTGAGGAGTCTGGTTTGATGCATTGCTGTCCCGCCCGTCGGTGAGTGCTTCCAGATCAAGCCTGGAAGACGACTCCTCGGATATCGGCGGATGAACGATGGGCTTGATCAACCTGCTCTCGTTTTCCGCACATTCGGCGCAGCCTCACGATGCCGACAGCAAAAAACCGCAAATCGGTCACCCGATCTGGCAATTGGTCGCCTCGCCCTCCAGCTCTTGCAACCACTCCCTAAGATGCCGCCATGTCCACGCCAGGTGCCCTGCCCCCACACGATTCCGCCAGCGACCGCCCTCTGTGGCTCGCCTACGGTGGCGCCTGCCTGCTGTCGTGGTTGCTCTACGTGCTGGCCGGTGCCGAGTTCCAACGCGGCCTGTGGCAGCTCTGGGAGGCGGTCTACCAGGCGACGCTGAGCCTGTGGCCGCCGATGCTGCTGGGCATCGCGGTCTACCCGTGGGTGCGGATGCTGCAGCGCGGTGAGTTTTCGCCAGCCGGCGTTGCCGTGCTCCACACCGTAGCGGCGCTGGCGTTCGGCGTGCTGTGGCAGGTATGCGAGTTCACGAGTGCATGGCTGCTGTTCGGCAGTGACCACGCCTCTGCGGTGCTGATGCAAACGCTGCTGTGGCGTGCGATCTGGGGCGTGGTGGTCTACGCCGCCATCGCCACCGGCTTCACGGCGCTGCTGCAGACGCGCCGCGCACGGTCAGCTGCACTGGCTGCGGCGCAGGCCGAGTCGGCACTGGCCCGCGCCGAGCTGGCGGCCATCAGCGGCAAGCTGAACCCGCACTTCCTCTTCAACACCTTGAACTCGCTCATCGCGCTCACGCGCAAGGATGCACACGCCGCCGAGGCTGCGCTGATGCGCTTCTCGGGCATGCTGCGCTACGTGTTGGACAGCAAACGCAGCGCCGCCGACCGCGTGGCACTGGCCGATGAGGTCGAGTTCGTGCGCGACTACCTCGCACTCGAAAGCCTGCGCCTCGGCTCACGCCTGCACATCGACTGGCAGCTCGACCCGGCCACGCTGCAAGATGAGATCCCGCCGCTGACGCTGCAGCCGCTGGTCGAGAACAGCGTGCTGCACGGCGTGGCACCGCGCCTGAAGGGCGGGATCATCAGCATCCGCAGCGGCCACAACGCGATGAACCAGGGCCTCGAGCTCAGCGTCGAAGACGACGGCCCCGGCTGCGACCCGGCCCAGCTCGACGAACGTGCCGGCAACGCGCGGCGCGGCATTGGCCTGGCCGCATTGCGGCGCCGCTTCGCCATCGATTACGACGGCCGCGCCCGGATGAATGTGCGCACCGCCCCGGGCGCGGGCTTTCGCGTCGACCTGTGGATTCCGCAATGACCATGAAAACCACTGTCTTGATTGCCGAAGACGAACCCCTGGCCGCCGAAGCGCTGGCCGAGTGGGTGATGCAGATGCCGCAGCTCTCGCTGGTCGCTACCTGTGCCGATGGAGAAAGTGCACTCGCGCAGATCCGCGCGCTGCGGCCCGACCTGGTGTTGATGGACATCCACATGCCCGGTCTCACCGGCCTGCAGGTGCTGAAAGCGCTGGCCGAAGACGACGCGCAGCCGGCCGTGATCTTCACCACCGCTTACGACGAGCACGCGATCACCGCGTTCGAACTGCATGCCGTCGACTACCTGCTGAAGCCTTTCTCGCGCGAGCGCTTCGCCGAGGCCGTGGAGCATGCCGTGCAGTCAGGCCCACCGTCGCTGGGCGCCACGGTCGACGCCTTGCAGGCGCCCGGCGGCGAGCCGCTGACACGCGTGCTCGTGCGCGACCAGGGCAAGATCTTTCCGCTCAACGTCGAGACCATCGAGTACCTGCGCTCCGACAACAAATACACCGCGCTGGTGAGCAGGGGCCGCAGCTTTCTCGTGCGCCTGCCGATCAACAGCTTCGAGCAGCGCCTCGACCCCTCGCGCTTCTTGCGCCTGCACCGTAGCTGCATCGTCAACCTCGATTTCGTCGACTCGATGACGCCCGACGAGAACTCCCAGCTCGTCGTACAGATGCGCGATGGCGCCCGCATGACGGCCACGCGCGAAATTTCCAAGAAGCTGCGGGACCAATCGATATGAAAACCTTGAATCGCGTTCTCTTGATGCTTGGCGCCGCCGTCCTGTCGCTCGCGTCCGCTGCCAACACCGCATGGGCCCAGGCGCCCGAAGGCCGGCTCTATGCGCCCGGCCCCTTCGACCGACTCGAAGTGGACGGTTCAGCCCTGATCCAGCTCACGCAAGGCGAGCGCGACCAGGTCTTCATCAGCGGCGACGCCGATGTGCAGAACTCGGTGGAAATCGAACTCTCGAACCGCCGGCTGCGCATCAGCCCGGCAGGCGGCTGGAAGTTCTGGAACAACGGTCGCATAAAGATCGAGGTGCAGATGCGACAGCCGAGTCGGCTGAGCCTGTCGGGGGCCAGCGATCTGCGCGCCTCAGGGCCGATCCGCGCCGAGCAGCTGGCGATCAGCATCTCGGGTGCGGGCTGGGCGCGCTTCGACGACCTCCACGTAGAGCAATTGAGGTTCGACATCTCCGGCGCCGGCGACGGCCAGCTCGTCGGCAAGGTCGAAGAGCTCAGGCTGAACATCTCCGGCAAGGGCAAGCTGGCTGCGGAGCAGCTGCGCGCCGAGAACGCCGTGGTGTCGATCAGCGGCGTGGGCAATGCCGCGCTGTGGGTGACCGACAACCTGCGTGTCAGCATCTCGGGTGTGGGCACCGTGGACTATTGGGGGCAGCCCGAAGTGAAGCGCTCGACTTCAGGCTTGGGCTCGGTCAACAGCCGTGGCGAAAAGCACTGAGGTTCAGGGCGGGGTGATTCAGCGCGCGGTGGCGAGGTGCGTCTCGGCCGTGTCGGCCTGACGTTCCTCATTTCCGCTGTTGCAGGCTTCGCTGCAAGTGTCCGGCACCAGACCACCGGACTGCACGAACAACGAATCCGACGCCTTCGGCGACAGCGCCTCGTTCGAAGTGACGACGCCGTCGAGCGGCACGCTGTGGTCCAGCCAATTGCCGCCTGCGGCCACGGTCGCCAACAGCACGGCGACGGCCAGGCCGAAGGTCTTCACGCGGTGGGCCAGTTCGATGTTCATGTCGCATTCCTCCTGAGGGTCGGAGCGACTCTGCCAACGCGTTTGCGGGCCGATGCTCCGAAACGGATGGTCGCGGCGCTGCGTTTCATTCGCGCTTCGTGGCCACCTCGTCAAGTTTCATTCGTTGCGCCCGCAAACTCCATGGGTTCAACCCTGCATCGGCACCGGCAAATGGGCGCAGCTATGCTGGCGCGGCCCATGAGTTCGCCTGCCCCGTCCCTCGCTTCCACCGCCCCGTCCGACGACTTGCCTGTGCCAGCGCAGGCCATCCTGCTGCTCGCGCTGGCGGCGTTCGCCAGCGGTGTCTCCTTGCGCATCACCGACCCGCTGCTGCCCCGCCTGGCCATGGAGTTCGGCGTGTCGCTGGGCGGTGCCTCGTCGGTGGTGACGGCGTTCTCGATTGCCTACGGTTTCTCGCAGCTGCTGTTCGGGCCGCTGGGTGACCGCTACGGCAAGTACGTCGTCGTCGCCTGGGCTTGCACGGCCTCGGCCCTCACCTCGTTGGCCTGCGGGTTGGCGCCCAACTTCGAGTCGCTGATCGTTGCGCGCCTGCTGTCGGGCGCCACGGCGGCCGCGGTCATCCCGCTGTCGATGGCGTGGATCGGCGACGTGGTGCCCTATGCCATTCGCCAGCCGGTGATTGCGCGCTTTCTGGTCGGCCAGATCATGGGCCTGTCGACCGGCGTGCTGGTCGGTGGCCTGGCGGCTGACCACCTCGGCCGGCACTGGCCATTCATCGGCATCGCGGCCATCTTCCTGGGCATCGGCATCGCGCTGCTGTCGCTCGACAAGCGCTTGCCGGCGCAGGCCAAGCTCACCTCGCGCGTGGCGGGGCACGTGGTCCAGCGCACGGTGGCCGAGTTCGGCGCGGTGCTGGTCAAGCCCTGGGCCCGCGTGGTGCTGCTCACGGTGTTTCTCGAAGGCGGCTTTCTCTACGGGTGCTTCGCGTTCATCGCCGCACACCTGCATGTCCAGTTCGCCATCTCGCTGGCATCCGCCGGCCTGCTGGTGATGCTGTTCGGCATGGGCGGCCTGCTCTTCGCCGGCGCCTCGAAGTGGATGGTGAAGCGCCTCGGCGAAGCCGGCATGGCGCTCTGGGGCGGCGTGCTGATGGCGATGTCGCTTGCGCTGGTGGCTTTCGGCCCGACATGGTGGTGGTCGATCCCGGGCTGCTTCATCGCCGGCCTGGGCTTCTACATGCTGCACAACACGCTGCAGACCAACGCAACACAGATGGCGCCCGAACGCCGTGGCGCGGCGGTGGCGTCCTTCGCGTCGCTGTTCTACATGGGCCAGACGGCTGGCGTCTGGGCCGCGGGCATGCTGATCGGCATCGCCGGCTCGCGCGTCGTCATCGGGCTGGGCGCGCTTGGCGTGCTGGTGGTGGGCTTCGGCTTCAGCCGCTTGCGCACGCATTCACCGCACGCGCACCGCGGCACCTGAGCGCCTGCCGCGCCGAGGTGGCTACGGCAAAAAGGGCGTGACCTTCATTCGCAGAAGCTTCACGAGCGCTGCGTCCATGAACCGGTAGTTGTCCGGGATGTTCAGGCAGACGACGCGCTTGCCGCCCAACTGAGCCTGGAATTGCGCCGACAACTTCGTCTTGTGCTGCTTCTCCATCACGAAGATCAGTTGCGCCCACTCGATGAGCTCGACGGACAGCGGCGTCTCGGCATCGTGACTCAACCCAGCCGATGAACACTCGATGCCCGGGTGCTCGCTGAACACCTGCTCGGCCGTCGGACTGCGCCAGCGGTTTTTGCCGCACACGAAGAGAACTCGGCTCATCGGCAAGCACTACCCCGCCAGCAGGCGCACCTTCTTCATCGCGAGCGATGCGGCTGCGTTGCGCGTCTCCACACCCAGCTTCTCGAACACGTGCTCCAGGTGCTTCTTCACGGTGGCCGGGCTGCTGCCGAGGATGTCGCCGATGTCGCGGTTGGTCTTGCCCTTGACGACCCAGTACAGCACCTCGGCTTCGCGCATCGTGAGCTTGAAGGCCTGCAGCACCGCATCGACGACGGCGGCGTCCGACACCTCGCGCATCACCATCAGCCAGTCGTCGTCGCTCGTGCGCTCCTGCAGGGAGAACACCAGCTGCTTCGATTCGCGGGTGATCGTGAGCGGCTTCAGCTCGAGCCCTTGCGAACCCAGGTCGGACTGCTCGCGCAACCATTCGAGCAAGACCTCGGGTACCTGGCCGGGCGCCACCGCGAAGTAGGTGTGCATCAGCTGGCGCGCCAATGGCGTCTGCCACACGGCACGGCCGGCGCGCAGGTTGGCACTGGTGTCGTGCGTGACATGCACGGCCATGGTGGCGTGACCGAAAGCATCCAGCGCGTTGCGTGCCTGGCGCGCCTGGCGGGCGCCCTGCAGGTGCACCGACATGCGAGCCAGCACCTCCTGCGGTCGGATGGGCTTAGTGACGTAATCGACGCCGCCCGCCGCGAACGCCGCCACCACGTGCTCCGTTTCGGTGAGTCCGGTCATGAAGATGACAGGGATGTGCGCGGTGTCGGGCTGCGCCTTCAGGCGGCGCGCGACCTCGAAGCCGTCCATGCCCGGCATCACCGCATCGAGCAGCACGATGTCGGGCACAGCCTGCAGGGCGCGCTGCAAGGCGCTTTCGCCGTCGGTGGCGACCAGCACGGTGTAGCCCGACTCGTCGAGCGCGTCATGCAGCAGCGACAGGTTGTCGGGCACATCGTCGACGATCAGCACGACTTGGCTGACGCTGCGATCGGGGAGTTTGTCGGTCATGCTGGCGGGCGCGGAGAAAACGGGCCCGGCCGGGCGGACGAGCAATACCGCGAGCGTAGCCCAGCCGAGGCCGCACTTCCACTGCGACGCCCAGCCACCGCCAGATCAGGACTCGCCCTACCTCGGCCCGAGCGTGAGTTCGACGTCCTTGTACGACGCCACATCCATGCCCTCGGCACGCCCGGCAATGAAGGCGGTGGAGAGGAACATCCGGCGCACGCGCTCGACCACTTCTGCGGCCTCGCCAGTCTGGAGCACGGCCACGTCGACGACCGTGCCGGCCGCATCGACGAACAGGCGCAGCCGTGTCGGCAGGCCGGACCAGGGCAAGTCGGCCAGCATCGAGATGTCGGGCGCCGAGCGCGGCAGGGCTGCCCGTTCGAGCTCTCTGGGTGACCTGAACACCTCGGCCATGGCGACGGGTGGTGCCACCTCCTGCGAGGCGGGAACGGCTGCGCGTTCGGCACGCTGCGGCTCCGCAACGCTGTCGTGTCGCAGTGCCTCCGTGCGGACTGCAGGGCGAGCACTCGACCTCGGCGCCACCAGCAACATGGTGGTGGCGGCTGCGCGCCCCGCCGGCGAGGCATCGGCTGTGACCGCCCCGCGAAGAACAAGCCACCCCGTTGCCCCATGCGCGAGAACGGCCAGCAGAAGTGCCACGCCGCAGGCCCGCAAAGGATGCTGGTGCTCGGCTGTGCCCGGAGTCACCATGCTCAATCGGCCAGCGGCACGTCGCGCCAGTTGAGCTGCTTGACGCCGCTGGCCGTGCTCAGGTTCGCCGGCGCGTTGACGACGTCGCCGGTGCTGCCGCCCGCATACAGGCGCAGCGTGCCGTTGACCCGCAGGATGGCGAGGTCGGTGAGGATGCCCGAGATCGGCGAAGACGACGCGATCAGGTCGCCGCTGCTGTTCTGCAGCACAGTCTTCCCGGTCGCGAAGCTCACGGCGTACAGCGTTCCGGTGCCCGACGGGCTGCAGGCCGACCCGTTGGGCAGGTTGCCGATGAACGCAACGATGCCCTGGTTGGCAGTCGGGTCGACATCGACACGCTCCGCAATGCTGTTGGTCACCGGCAGATCGAAGTACCAGCCCATGGCCGAACTCGGCGAACTGCCGATGCCGGTGAGCAGCGTCGTGTTGGCCGTGAGCGCACTGCGTGCGATCGGGAACGACACGCCGCTGGGCAGCGTGCTGCTGGTGTAGAAGCCCGCGCTGCCGCCGGTGCCGTCGACGATGGCGTAGAACGACTGCACCGAGCTGCTGGCAATGTCGCTGTCGGCCATCAGTTTGCCGGTGCCGACCATCACGTAGCGCTTCGACGAATTGGGTTCGATCTCGATCAGCGGCCGGGTGGTCACCGGCTGCGCGACGCCGCTGGCGTTGGCCAGGGTGGCGATGAGCGTCGGCGCGCTGTAGCTGCCCGTCGTGCCGGTCACGTCCACTCGCCACAGGTTGCCTTGCATGTCGCCGGCATAGATCGCATCGGCCGTCATGTCGGTGTAGTCGGGCACGAAGGCGGTGTGGTGTGCCATGTTGATGGGTGCAGACGTCGACCCGCTCGGCGTGGCCACGGCTTCAAGCAGCTCGCCGGTGCGCGGGTTGACGAAGAAGAAGTAGCCGACGCCGTCGCTGTTGTTGTAGCCCGAGGTGAACACCACCACCCAGCCGTACTTCTTGGTCTTGACCACGCTGGGCGTGCCGTAGCTGTAGCCCATGCGCGAGTCGGTGAACTCCCACATCACCTTGCCGGCCACCTCGGTCTCGCTGCTCCAGGTCGTCGGGTCGGTCACGTCGATTGCGTAGTAGCCCGTGCCACCCTTCCCCAGGCCGCCGATGAGCAGGGTGCGCCAATCGGCGGTGGTGCTCGTCGCGCCGGAGGTCTTGTTGAGGTTGACGTCGAACTGGCCGGGTGTGGCATCGACAAAGTAATGGTGCGTGAAGCTCGGGTTGCCCAGCGTGGCGAGCCCGCTCGTGCTCGCGGTGCTCGACGTGCCGTAGGCAAAACTCGGAACGTAGGCGAACAGCTCGCTGCCCGAGGCGGTGGCGCCCACCGTGCCGTCGAAGGCATGCAGCATGCCGTCGTTGGCACCTGCGTACACGACGGTCTTGCGGCTCGCATAGGCCGACTTGAACGCGCTGTAGCCGGGGTTGTAGACGTCGTAGTACGCGGCGCTGGGCGTGCCGACGGCGACCGGCTTCGCGTTGACGATGTCGCCGAGGCGGAAGCCGCGCGTGCGGTAGGCACCGCCGTTGGCGATCTCTTGTGCGGTGTCGCCGCGCAGGTAGTCCACGAACTTCGACTTCGACTGCGAGGCCGTCGCCACGCCAGGCACGGCGGAGAACGACGCGTAGTAGGTGCGCGAGTTCAGCGACGCGCCGCTCAATGCCGATGCCGTGAACGGCAGGCCCGCGCCGCCCGTGGTGCAGCAGGTGACGATCTTGCGGCTCGAGGCCGTCACGCTCGATGCGCTGAGCAGCGCCCGTGCGTCCCACTGCGTCGTCAGTGTCGGCGTGCCATCGCTTGCATAGACGACGGTCGAGGCGATGACCTTGCCCGTCCAGGTGGACGGATCGTAGGTGGCCGAGTAGCTGATGGAGCCGCTGCTGGTCACGTTCGGCGACGGTGCAGAGAACGCCGTGCTGTTAGCCGCCCCGGCTTCGCTGCTGATCTTGGCGAAGGCCGCGGTCAGGCCCGACAGCATGGTGTCCGGCTGGTTGCCCGGGAAGTAGTTGTCGGGCCGCTTGTCGGTGGTGGCTCCGCTGGTGTCTGTGGAGTACGCCAGCCCGGCAGTCCCCACGGTCAAGGTGTCCTTCGAGTTGTACCAGTTGCTGTCGCTGAGGGTGTTGGCCCCGTTGCCGCTGGCGTACGGTGAGAACCCGGACGGCACGTCGAAGCCGCCGTATTTGGCCGCCAGCCAGTATTGGTTCTTGTGCTTGTAGACCTGGTTCTCGAGCACGTCCATCCAGTAGGTGTTGATGGTCTGGCTGCCGGTGAGATCACTGCGGATGTCTTTGGTGTGCGCGTCGTAGGCCAGCCCCGCGATGTAGTAGGTGTTGCACTGCAGGCTGGTCTTGTCGCAGGTCGAATTGCCCGATGCGGCAAAGATGCTGCCGAGACCGGAATAGCCTTCGAGCTTGCCCACCATGTCGGTTGCCGTGGCCACGTTGACCGAGCTGTCGGCGGCAATCTCGCTGGGCAAGCTGGGCTCCAGGCTGCTGCTGCCGCGCAAGGTGCTGCCGTAGAGATTGGCATCGCGGTGGGTGTTGACGTCACCGATGCCCAGAATGAAGTTCTTCTGGCAGGAATAGAGAATCGGGTCGTCCCAGGTGGCGATGGCCGGGAAGCCGTCGAGCCATGTCGACGCCGTGGCCGAGGTCCCGGCACCGGAAAGGTCGGTGTACGACGCCACGTTGCCCAGGTTCTTGAAGTACCGCAAAGCAGCGTTGTACATCTCGCTGACAGGATCTTTCGATTTGTACGACTTCGCGGTGTAGCCGAACTTGTTCAAGTAATTCATGACGCCGCTGTTGGGGATCGATACCGTCCAGCCTGCGGAAGAAGCGCGTGACACCGTGGCCGAAGCGTCGGTGGCGTCGGGGCTGGTCACCATGACGCCGGTCGTCGAGCTCCATTCCGTGGCCGAATTGGTGACCGCCGCCGACCCCGGCACGGGCTGCGTCGGGCCGATGTACTTCATGCGCGCACGCATGACCCCGCCGTCACGCTGCTGCGTGGTGTCGCCGCTGTGGTTGTAGTAGCCGAAGGCCGAGTAGCGCAGCTGCGACGCGTAGGTTTGCATCAGCCCCTCGGGCTTGTAGTTGCTGCCGTACTGCTTGCAGTTGCTCTCCAGCCCGACGTTGGCGTCGCAGACCTTGACGTTGATGTACACGCGGTAGACGGCACTGGAACTGGTGGTGCTCGATCCGGTGTAGTCGACCGGGCTGCCAAACGAACTGCCTGCGGTGAGGTACATGGCCGTGCCGATGGCGCGCAACCGGGTCGCAACCGTCGACCAACCGAACGGCGTGGCGCCGCTGACGAGGGTGCTGCTCGAGATCGATTTGTCCGGCATGACCGTGCTGTCTTGCGCGGCGTAGGTCTTGGTCAGGATGGTCGAGCTCGTCGTATCGACACTGCGGTAGCCACCCGTCATCACCCACCTGAAGGCATCGAGCGTCTGCATCGACGCCCAGTTCAGGTAGTTGCCGCTCCACCCGCCGGAACAAACATGGCTGCTGGCTGCACCGGTAGGCGCGAAGTAGCTGGTCGAGTAATCGGGGCTCGCGCTGGTGCCGGTGTTGACGGCCGTGTAGCTGTAGCACTTGGCAGGATCGAAGTAGCCCAGAAAGGTGCTGCTGGTCGCATAGGCCGTGGTGCTCGGGTAGGCCGGCGTCGTGGCTGTCGGCCACTCCACCGACAGCGCCAGGATCAGGTTGCCGGGCACCGAAACGGTCGAAAACAACGGCTTGTCTGCCAGGTCGACAGCAGCGCTGACACCGGGCAGCCCGACAACGGCAAGCAACAGCAAGGCCGCAGGCCAGCGCAACAAGCGGTCGCACATCTTGAAAGGCAGTGTCATGGTTCGCTCAGTCGACAAAGGTGGTCTGGAAATAGGCTTCGGTACTGCGCGGGCCCTGCACGCGCACGCTGATCCGGTACACCGGCCGCGATGCGCCGCCGGGTTTGCGCAGCCAGTTGGAGCCGCCCGCATCGGAGGCGCTTTCGAGAACCTCGCAGGTGCTGGTGCTGAACGCGCCGGCCGAGATGCACTGGCGGTCGATCACATAGCGCAGCGTGATGCCGGCGTCCGCGTCGGTGATGTCGGCATGCGTCATGGTGAAGAGCGAGTCTTGCGTCAGCACCTTGGGGACGCCGTTGCTGCCGTTGTCGAGGCGAACGGCCGAGTAGTTCTCGGATGCCAGATTCGCGATGCGTGAGCTCTCTGAACTGAGCGACCCGCTGACCAGCGCGGTGCGCGCGTTCATGATTGCGCGCTCGGCGCGGTTGGTCAGGTCCCGGCGGAACGCCAGGTTGCCGATCAGCACCGAGGAGGTATCGACGCTGCGCATCATGGCCGCCGCGCCCACAAGCAGCAGTACCAGCGCAATCAGTGTCACGATCATCGACACGCCGCGCTGGGCCTGCCGCAACGGGCGAATCACGCCGCCCCGAGCTGCCGAGGAAGAAGTCATTCGAGCCGCCATCACAGAAAGTTGTTGCGCAAGGGGATCGTGGCCTCGACCGTGCGGTAGCGGTAATGCTGCTCGGTGCTGTCGAGGGCACGCGTGAAGGCCAGCGAGCTGCCGAGGTCAGAGAACAACGTGAGCGTGGTGCTGGTGTTGACCACGTCTTTCTCCGGCAGCGCCGTTCGCAGGATCAGGCCGACGCGCACCTCCTTGATGGTCTTCAGCAACGCCGCCGCCGTGCTGGTGCCGGCTGACAGCGCGGCCACCGAGTAGCTGCCTTCGGGCTTGACCCAGCTGTCGACCTTGCCGTTGGCGTCGGTGTCGACGCCGTACAGCGCGTGCATCTCGAACACGCCTTCGGCCCGGGCCTGCAATGGGATGTCGGAGGTCTGCAGCAAGTCGTAGCTGTACAGCGTGTTGTGGTCGCCCACACCCAGCAGCTGGAACGAAGGCGGCAGGTTCGCCACGGGGTTGCCGAGATCGATGGCGACGCCGGTGTCCGAATAACCGATCAGAGAGACGGTGTCGACCGAGGCGCCGTACCAGGTGCCGCCGAGCGCCATCGCCGATGCGGCGCCACCGCTGACCGTGCTCGCCGCCTGGGTCAACAAGCAAGGCGCGACGCCGCCGGTGGAGGCCGGCTGCCTGTCGGTCAACAGCACCATGTCGTTGGCGGTGAAGGGTACGGTGTTGACCAGATTCAACTGCCCCGCAACGGCGGCAGCCGAGAACGCGGTGGGGATGTTGCCGTTGCTCGCGCCGGCAGACATCAGCACCAGCACGTCGGAGGTGTGCCCCGTGGTGCTGGCATTGCTGGCGCCCGGCGCGGTCTGGCCCGGCAGGATCAGCACCGGCGCCAGCCGGAAGACACCGCTGGTGCTCGGGTCGACACTGGCGAACGGTGCGGGCAGCGCCGCCGCGCGCGGGAGGATCTGGCCGACGCCGGTCTTGGTCGCGTAAAGCGGGCAACCGTAGGCGTAGGCACTCGACTGGGCGAAGCCGGTGCCAGCGCTGCGCACCCAGCGGTCGATCTGGAACATGGCCACGCTGCCGGCCTGGTCGAGATCGGCACCGGAGCCCAGCGTGCGCCGCCGGCCTTCGAAGGTCGACATGACGACAAAGACCGCGAGCGACAGAACCATGCTGATCACGAGCGCGACCATCAGCTCGATGAGGGTCATGCCGCCTTCTCGTTGGCGGCTGCTTTTGCGTTGGCGTTGGCTTTGGCGCGTCATGGCATCACCACCGTCGTCACGAACTGGTTCGCGGTGCTGCTCGTCGCCATCGATGGCGGCCGCCAGCTGACGGTCACCGTCGCAGTGACGAGGCTGTCGGTGCCGGTGGCCGTGGTGATGGTGCCGACGCCGTTGGGCAGGCCGGCAACCGACGTGTCGCTCACCCGCGCCTGCCATGCGGCCAGCGTGGTGGCGTCCGTCGTCGCGCTTTGCTGCGCCCACATCTGGGCGACGATCTCATTGGCCAACATGGCGGCCCGCGCGCGGTCGTTGTTCTGCGTTGAGAACTGCGCGGCGCGCGCCTGCATGCCGACGATACCGAGCACGCCGAGCGAGAAGACCAGCAAGGCGACCATCACCTCGATGAGGGTGAAGCCTCGGGGGGCGAGACGTGTGCGGTGCGCCGAGGGTTGGAGGGCGCTCATGCCGGGCACCCATCCGGGTCGATATCCGACAGCGTCTTGGCGGCGTCGCACATGCGCACGCGCCCGCCCAGGTACACCAGCACCTTCAAGCTGCGTGCGGCACCGGTCCGAGACAAGGTGTAGCTGACGGGCTTGTCGTCGGTGGGCGCCGTGCACGTCGATCCCAGGTAGGTGGCGGTGGTCTGCTGGCCCAGGGAGCTGAAGCACAGCAACGCTGGGCCCGAGATCGCCACGCCGTACTGGCTCGCCACCGTGGCGCTCGCGATCAGGCTCGAGCTGCTGTAGGTCTCGTCCGAATCGGACAGCGGCCGCAGGATCGCGTACCAGCTGCTGCCACCGGCGACGGGCGTGGCGTTGTACGCGGGCGAGGTACTCGTCAATGCCAACATGCTGGTGCGGCTGCGTGCCACCGCACTCGATTGAGCCAGTCGCAGCGCGTTCTGAAGCGACTCCGCCGCGCTGCGCACACGTGAATCAGCTGACCAGGTGCCGAAGGCGGGCACGGCGAGCAGCATCAGGATGGCGATCAGCGTGATCGTGACCATCAGCTCGATGAGAGTGAAGCCGCCGCTGCGGCGGGCGATCCTCAGCATGCTTCACCTCGGCGCATGATCCAGCACTGGTTCGCCGAGGGCACGCTGCCCCACGGCGTGGGCAGGCCCGTGGTGACCATCGTGTTCTGCTGGTCGACTGTGTAGATGGCCCCGGCCGACATACCAGTTCCGGTGCCTGTGGCGATCAGCTTGTAGGTGGTCTTCGCCAAGGCCGCGCACGTGACGGTGAAGTACTTGAGGGATCCATTGAGCGTGAGCAGCTTGGTGCTATTGCATGGGCTGGTGATCGAGCCGCTGCTGACGTCGAGATAACTGCGGTTGTCCTGGTAGTACTGCTCCATCTGAGCGCGAAGGCCGGACAGCGCATTCGTTCCCTCGACCAACCTGCCGCGGATCACGTAGTCGGTGTAGGCAGGCAAGGCGATGGCGGCGAGGATGGCGACGATCGCCACCGTGATCATCAGTTCGATCAGTGTGAAGCCGGCCTCAAGGCGTCGCTTCAGCGTCGTGCAATCTGTGCAGGTTCGGTTCATCGTGTGCTCGGTGCGAGGTCAATCCAGAGGCCGCAACAACCAGCTCGCGCCGGTCATCAGGTGCCATGGAAGAAGTCTCGCAACGCAAACGCAACGCAATTTTTCCGCTTCGTGTCAGGGCAGACACGAAAGCCGCTCGTCGGTGTTTCGTCGCCGTTCGTCGAATAAATTTTTCGAGCAACGTGAGCGCCGCACAGATCGAAGCCGGCGCGCATGTACGGCAGCTGAACACGGGGCTTTTTGATAAGGCTCGAAGCCTGTCCCAACCAAGTGGTTGGGCGACGTGTGCACGCAGTTTGGCCGTGGGCTATCGCCGAATCATCCCGGCGACGTCAGCACCAGTTCAAGGTCTTTGTAGGACGCGACGTCCTCGCCGCGAAGGCGGCCTGCAATGAAGGCTGTCGACAGGAACATGTGGCGCACGCGGTCCAGCACTTCGTCGTCATCGGTGGCCTGCAGCACCACCACGTCGGCGACCTTGCCTGTGGCGTCCACGTAAAGGCGCAAGCGCACGGGCAGGCCCGAGAAGTGCAGGCCTTCAAGCATCGAGACGTCGGGGGCTGAACGGGGAACGGCTGCGCGATCCAGATCCCTCGACGGCTTGAAGCCGGCGAAAGCGGCCACACCGGTCTGGGGCGCGGGTGGAGCGGGCTCGGCATGCAGGGGCCGGCTTGGCAGGTCCTGCGCGAGAGGGGCGGTGTGCAGGCTCGTCGGCGTCACGGCTTGCGCCGGGGCAACGATCCGCGCAACCATCACGGGCCGGTGCGGCGTATCACTGCTGCGCGGCGTGCCGCCCACCACCAACCCGCCGACAACGGCATGGGCCAGCAGCACTGCAGGCAGCACCGCAGCGCAGCCTCGCAAAGCATGGCGGTGCCTCATCTCGAATTCGCTCACTCGGAGAGCGGCACCTCGCGCCAGTTCAGCTGTTTGACGCCGGCAGCGGTGTTCAGGTTGGCGGGAGCGTTGACGATGGCGCCGGTGCTGCCGCCCGCGTACAGGCGCAGCTTGCCCTTGATTCGCATGATGCTCACCTCGGTGAGCGTGCCCGCGACGGGTGACGCCAACGAGGCAATGAGGGTGGTGGTCGTCGTCGTGCCGCCGGTGGGCGAAGGCGCTTCCTCGGCTTTCTGCAGCACGGTTTGCCCGGTGGCAAAGTTCACTGCATACAGGCTGCCCGTGCCCGAGAACTCGCAGGCCGAACCGGATGGCAGGTTGCCGATGAACGCGGCGGTGCCCCGGTTCGCCGTGGCGTCGACATTGACTCGCTCTGCAATGTTGCTGCTCACGGGCAGGTCGAAGTACCACCCCATCACCGAGGCGGGTTTGCTCCCAATCCCGGTGAGCAGATCGGTGTTGGCCTGGAGCGCGTTGCGCGTCACCGGGAACGACACTCCTCCGGGCAGCGTACTGCTGGTGGTGCCGCTGGTGTAGAAGCCGCCAAAGACTCCCGTGCCATCGACGATGGCGTAGAACGACTGCGCCGAACCGGTGGTGATGTCGCTTGGGCCCATGAGCTGGCCGGTACCGACCATCACATAGCGCTTCGTCGAGACGGGGTCGACCTCGACCAGGGGTCGGGTGGTCACGGGCTGGGCCTCGCCTTTTGCGTTGGCCAGGGTGGCGATCTGAGTCGGAGCGCCGTAGCTGCCCGCGGTGCCGGTCAGGTCCACGCGCCAGAGATTGCCCTGCAGGTCGCCGGCATAGACGGCGTCGCCGGTCATGTCGGTGTAGTGCGGCACGAACACCGTATGGTGCGCCAGGTTGACTGGCGCCGAGGTCGAGCCCGTTGTCGTGGGCACGGCTTCGAGCAACTCGCCGGTGCGCGGGTTGACGAAGAAGAAGTAGCCCTTGCCATCGCTGTTGTTGTAGCCGGACGTGAATACCACGACCCAGCCGTACTTCTTGGTCTTCACGACGCTGGGCGCGCCATAGCTGTAGCCCATGCGCGGGTCGGTGAACTCCCACATCACCTTGCCGGCCACGTCGGCCTCGCTCGTCCAGGCGGTTGGGTCGGTGACGTCAATCGCGTAATAGCCCTTGCCGCCCTTGCCGAGGCCACCGATCAGCAGCGTACGCCAGTCCGGCGCCTTGCCGGCCGCACCGCTGGTCTTGTTGAGGTCGAGGTCGAACTGGCCCGGGGTGGCGTCGACGAGGTAATGGTGCGTGAAGCTCGGGCTGCCCAGCGAGGCAAGGCCCGTGATGCCGGCGGTGCTGGCACTTCCGAAGACGAAGCTTGGAACGTAGGCAAACAATTCGCTGCCGGATTCCGCGGTGTCCACGCTGCCGTCGAATGCATGCAGCATGCCGTCATTGGCGCCTGCGTACACCACCGTCTTGCGTTTCGCGTAGGTTGACTTGAAGCTGCCATAGCCTGGGTTGTAGACCTCGAAGTACGGAGCGCTCGGCGCCCCGACCGCAAGCGGCTTGGCATTGATGATGTCGCCGAGTCGCGAGGTACGAGCCCGGTACTTGCCCTTTGCAGCGCCGGTCGCCTTGCCGATTTCGTTTGAACTGTCCCCGCGCAGATAGGCAACGTAGTCCGATACCGATTGCAGATCCTTTGCCACACCGAGCACGGCGCCGAACGACGCGTAGTTCAGCTCGGTCCCCTTCAGCGCCGAGACAGTGAATGGCAAACCTGCGCGGCCGTTGGCGCAGCACGTGACGATCTTGCGCGACGACGCGGTGACCGTGGAAGCGTCGAGCAGTGCCTGCGCGTTCCATTTGGTGACCGAGGTCGGGACGTCGGTCTTGGGGTCAAAGGTGACGATCGAAGCAACCACCTGACCGGTCCAGTTGTCGGTGTCGTATGACACCGCGTAGCTCACGGCCCCACTGCTCGTCACGTTGGGTGACGCGGTCGCCAATGCCGTGCCGTGTGCCGACTTCGCCTTTCCGGCAATGTCGGCAAATGCCTGGGTCAAGCCGTCCTTCATTGCCGCGGGCTGATCACCCGGGAAGTAGTTGTCGGGCCGCTTGTCCCCAGCGCTGCTGTCAGTCGAGTAAGCGAGGGTAGCGAACGCCGCTTCGTCCGTCAGCGCCGGCTTCATGACGTCGGTATTCGTGTGCCAACGACTCTCGGCGAGGGTGTCCTTCCCATTGGCGCGGGAGTAAGGCTCGAAGTTGTCGGGCACGGTGAAACCACCGTACTTTGCAGCCAACCAATACTGGTTCTTGTGATTGAACGTCTGGTTCTCCAGGACGTCCATCCAATACGTGCTGACGGTCTGCTGTCCGGGCATGCCCTTTTCCGGTCGGATGTCGACCGTGTGCGCGTCGTAGGCCAGACCGGCAATGAAATAGCTGTCGGAGAAGTTGGGCAAAGGCTTGGCGGCACTGAGGTCGCCCCCATAGCCTTCCAGTTTTCCGACCATGTTCGTTGCGACCGCGACGTCGACCGACTTGTCACGGCTCACCTCGGGCGGCAACTCCTTTTCGTCGACACCACGAATGTTGCTTCCGTGCAGATTGGCGTCGCTGTGCGTGTTGACGTCGCCGATACCGAGAATGAAGTTCTTCTGGCAGGAATAAAGAATGGGGTCGTCCCATTCGGTGATCACTGGGAACGCGTCGGCAAACGCCGCCTTTTGCTCCTGAGTGGCGCCCGACATGTCCGAATAGGCTTTGACGTTTCCGAGGTTTTTGAAGTAACGCAAGGCCGCGTAGTACAACTCACCGACCGGATCGCTGGACTTGTAGCCACCTGCGGCGTAGCCGAACTTGTTCAGGTAGTTCATCGCTCCGCTGTTGTCGATGCTGGACAAACCGAGTGCTGAAGCCGTAGTGCTTGCATCGCGTTTGTGCGGGTTCGCGAACATGATGCCCGTCGATGAGCTCCATTCGGCGGCCGGATTGTCGACATCCACCGCACCGGGCACCGGCTTGGTCGGACCAATGAAGTCCATCCTCGCGCGCATCACTCCGCCGTCGCGACTGGGAGTGGAGTCGTTCAAGTAGCCGAAGGCGGAATAGCGAAGAGTGGGCGAATATCGCTGCATCAAGCCTTCGGGTTTGTAGCTCGTGCCGTACGGCTTGCAGTTCTCTTCGAGCCCGACCTTGTTGTCGCATACCTTCACGTTGACATACAGCCGATAGACGACGGACGGGTCGAGCGCGGCCTGCGATTCCGATCCGTAGTCGACAACGGCCTTGCTGTTGTCGATACAGGGCTTCGCTTTCAGGCAGCCTGCACCCGGAAAGTTGGCACGCGGCGCTGTCGCGGGAGACCCGGTGAGCAGCATGGCGGTGCCTTGGCTCTTGATGCTGGTGGTCACCGACTTCCACGTCGACATCGGCATCGAACCACTCAGATTGGATGTTAGCGTCTTGTCCGGGTTTCTGGACGCGTTGCCCTGGCTACCGGCGAAAGTCTTCGTCAGTATGGTTTCCCCAGCGGTGTCGACGCTCCGATAGCCTCCGGTCAGCACCCACCGGAACGCGTCGAGCGTCTGCATCGACGCCCAGTTGAGGTAGTTGCCGCTCCACCCGCTCGAGCAAACGTGGTTGTCAGCCTTGGCTGTAGGGGCGAAATAGCTGCTCGAATAGTCGGGCTTGTCGTTCTTGATTGTCTTGACGGGGATGTAGGCGTAGCACTTGGCGGGATCGAAGTACCCCAGGAACAAGCTGGACGGCGCGTATTCGGTCGAGACGAGGTACGCCGGCGTTGTCGCCGTCGGCCACTCCACCGACAGCGCCAGGATCAGGTTTCCCGGCGGTGACACGGTGCCGAACAGCGGCTGATCAGCCAGGTCGACGGCAACTGGCGTGGCACCGGTGCCCGGCAGCGCGGCAAAGGCCAGCAGCAAACAGGCAGACGTGCGCAGCCACCGTTCACATGTCTTGCGCAGGCCATGCAGGGGCGGGCGCGCAGCGATGGTGGAAGAAGACGAATCCATGGCGATGCGCTCAGTAGGAAAAAGTGGTCTGGAAATAGGCTTGTGTGTTGCGCGGCCCGGTCACGCGCACGCTGATCCGGTACAGCGGGCGAGACACGCCTCCGGGTTTCCGCAGCCAGTTGGAGCCGCCTTCGTCTCCGCTCAACGCGACCACCTCGCAGGTGCTGGTGTCGAACTCACCGGCGGCCGTGCACTGGCGGTCGATCACGTAGCGCACAACGACGTCGTCGCCCGAGATATCGGCTACCGTCATGCCCGCCGAGGTGAAGGCCGAGTCGCTGATCAGCACCTTGGGAATGCCGCTGGATGCGTTCTCGAACTTGACGGCCGAGTAGTACGCGGAAGCGAGGTTGGCGTTGCGCGTCGTCTCTGCACTCAGCGCCCCGCTGACCAGCGCCTTGCGGGCGGCCACGATGGCCTGTTCGCCACGGTTGGTCAGGTCACGGCGAAACGACAGGTTGCCGACCAACACCGACGAGGTGTCGACCGAGCGCAGCATGGCCGCGGCGCCCACGAGCAACAGAAGCAGCGCGATCATCGTGACGACCAGCACCACGCCGCGCTGCCGCGCGGGCCGACTCGACGGGCGCCTGAAAGTGGATGCTTGTTCCATGGGGCGCGCCATCACAGAAGGTTGTTGCGAAGCGGGATCGTGGCTTCGATGGTGCGGTAGCGGTAGTTCTGCTCGTCGCCCGTGAGGGTGCGCGAATAGGTCAACGAGCCGCTGTTGATGTCCGAGAAGAGCTCGAGCTTGGCGGGGCTGACCACGTCCTTCTCGGGCAGCGAGGTGCGCAGGATGAGGCCGACACGCACCGCCTTGATGTTCTTCAGCAAACCTGCGGCGGCGCTTGTTCCAGCCGACAGTGCGGCCAGCGAGTAGTCCCCGCTGGAGGGCGACACCCAGGCGTCCACCTTGCTGTCGCCATCGGTGTCGACGCCATACAGTGCGTGCAGTTCGAACACGCCTTCGGCGCGTGCCTGGAGCGGCGTGTCCACGGTCTGCAGCAAGTCGTAGCTGTAGAGGGTGTTGTGGTCGCCCACGCCCACGAGCTGGAATGACGGCGGGCGATTCTTGCCGACATTGCCGAGATCGATGGCGACCGCGGTATCGGTGTAGCCAGCCACCGAGACCGTGTCGATCGAGTCCTTGTACCAGGCACCACCTAGCGCCAGAGTCTCGCTCTTGGCCTGCGTCAGCAGGCAAGGCGCGACACCGCCGCTGGCCGACGGCTGCTGGTCCGCCAGCAACACCAGGTCATCGGCACTGAAGGCCACCGTGTTTTCGAGGCTGAGTTGCGCGGCGGACGCTGCACCGGAGAACAAGGTCCCGACGCTGCCGTTGCCCGCGCCACCGGACATGAGCACCAGCACGTCCGAAGCCTGGTTGCTGGCGCCGGGTTTGGTCTGGCCCGGCAGGATCAGCAGCGGAGCCAGCCGGAAGACGCCACTGCTGCCTGGGTTGACGCTGTCGAACGGCGCGTCGAGCGCCGAAGCCCTGGGCAGGATCTGTGTGTTCGCCTTGGCAGCGTACAGCGCACAACCATAGGCATAGGCATTCGACTGGACGAAACCCGTGCCGGCGCTGCGCACCCAGCGGTCGATCTGGAACATCGCCATCGTGCCGGCCTGCTGGAGGTCGGCCGTCGATCCCAGCGTGCGGCGCCGGCCTTCGAAGGTGGCCATCATGCCGAACACCGCCAGTGAAAGAACCGAGCCGATCAGCAAGGCCACCATCAGTTCGATGAGCGTCACGCCGCGCGCGGCACTGCGCTGTGCCGCCACGGCGAAGCGCGCATGTTTCAAACGATTCGACGCGCTCATGGCATCACCACCTTGGTCACCAGTCGGTAGTCCGGATCTGCCTTCGCTCGCGAGGGTGGGTGCCAGGTGACGGTGACTTCGCCCGCTTCGACCTTGCCGGCGCCGCTGGGCAGTTCCTCGCCTACCCGCTTTTGCCAAGGCGCGAGAAACTTGGCTTCATCCAGCGAGGTGGTCTGCTGCGCCCACATCTGGGTGACGATCTCGTTGGCCAGCAGCGCGGCTCGCGAGCGGTCTTCGGCCTGCACAGAGAACTGCGCGGCCCGCGCCTGCATGCCGACGATGCCGAGCACACCGAACGCAAAAATCAGCACCGCCACCATCACTTCGATCAAAGTGAAGCCTTGCTGGGCGGGACGAACTGACGAATGAATGGAACGCATCTCAGCACCCGTCCGGGTCATCTTTGTTGACGAAATCCTTAGCCGCATCGCACATGCGAACACGCCCGCCGAGGTACACGCGCACCAGCAACTTGCGCGAGGCGCCGGCTTTGGAGACCGTGTAAGTACCGGCGGTGTCGGACTTGGTGGTCACCGTGTTGTCGTCAGTCGGTGCCGTGCAGGTGGTCGACGGCTTGGTGAGCGTCTTGGTGACTTGACGCCCAAGCGAGTTGAAGCACAGCGACGCCGGGCCGGCGATCGTCACGCCGTATTGCCCAGCCACGGTGGCACCTTGGATGAAGCTGTCGGTGACCTTGTCTTCATCCTCATCGGCCATCGGCAGCGCTTCGATGTACCAGTTGCGACCATTGGCCACCGGGGCGGCATTCGCGGCCGGCGTGGCATTCGTCAACGCAAAGACGGTCGGGCGGCTGCGCGCCACCGCCGTCAGCTGCGCCATGCGCAAGGCGTTCTGCAGCGATTCGGCCGTGCTGCGCACACGTGCGTCTGCCGACCAGGTGCCGAAGGCGGGGATGGCGAGCAGCATCAAGATGGCGATCAGCGTGATGGTGACCATCAGCTCGATCAAGGTGAAGCCGCTGCTGCGCCGGGGGTCTATCAGCTGCCGCATAACTCGCCCCTGCGCATGATCCAGCACTGGTTCTTCGAGGGCGCCGCGCCCCAGGCGGTGGGCAGACCCGTGGTGGTCATCGTGTTCTGCTGGTCCACGGTGTAGGTGGCACTGGCCGTCATGCCTGTGCCGGTAGCGGTCAGCGTGTAGGCGGTTTTCGTCAAGGTCGGGCACGTGACGGTGAAGTACTTGATCGACCCATTGAGCGTGGCCAGCTTGGTGCTGTTGCACGGGCTGAGGAACGAGCCACTGCTGACGTCCTGGTAGGTGCGGTTGTCCTGGTAGTACTGCTCCATCTGCGCGCGCAGTGCGGACAGCGCATTCGTTCCCTCGACCAGGCGGCCGCGGAGCACGTAGTCGGTGTAGGCGGGCAAGGCCATGGCCGCAAGAATCGCGATGATCGCCACCGTGATCATCAGTTCGATCAGCGTGAAGCCGGCTTGGAGGACCCTGCGGCCCGACACAGCGGGCGCGGCACAGGACATCGCTACCTGCCCGGGATCACGCCCTGCCAGTGAATCGAAATGGAATGCGAACTCGTCACGCTTCATCATCTGCACAGCCTCAGTGGGTCGCACAAGACAGCCGTCTTGAACGTCAAGAACGAGTCTGCAGCTCGGGCACGCAGAAGGCATGACCGACGACTGATGAATTCGTGATCAAGACCTGAGGCTTCACTGAGGTGTGAATCACTTCACAAGGTCCGCGTGCATACCGCACGCGCCTTCGGAAACTCAGCCGAGTGTTCGCTTCACAGCGCAGTCGTTCGGGCTGCGCAGGCGCGCAGCCACGCTCAGGTGGCGTGCCGGTCGTGCAGCGCCTTGCTCAAGACCCGGCTCACGGCGTCGAGCTGAAACTGGCGCACCAGGCCACGCAGGTGGTTCACGAAACCGGCGTGCGCAGGATCGTCGGCCTCGATCTTGTCGAGCTTGTTGACGATGCCGCGGAAGTAGCCCAGGCGGACCAGTTCGTCCAGTGCTTCAAGATCGGCTTCGCAAGGCAACACCCAATCCGCCGACACGGTGGTCGGCGTGCCGGTGTCTGCCGTGACACGCGGCGACTCCAACCACTCCAGCGCGAGGCGGGAGCCCAGCCAGTCGAGCAGTTCGTGCACGCGCACGGGCTTGAGCACGAAGTCTTGCGGCGCGATGCCGACGTCGTTCTCGAGCTCCTTGTCGAAGGCGTTGCCAGAGACGATCGCAATGGGCGCCGCGCTCAGCTGCTGCGAGCGGATGGCGCGGATCGTCGCCCACCCATCGATGCCCGGCATGGCCAGGTCCATCAGCACCGCATCGGGCGCGAACGCCGCCACCACCTCCAGGCACTCGTGTCCTGATGCGGCCTGCATCAGCTCGAAACCGAGCGGCTGCAGCATGCTCACGAGCAGGGAGCGGTCGACCTCTTCGTTGTCGACGATCAGGATGCGCCGGCGCTCGCCGCGGTAGCCGATGCGGCTGGCGCGCGGCACCTCGAGCGCGGCCACCGCGCCACGCGCTTCGGGCAAGAAGAGGCGAATGCGGAAAACCGTTCCCACACCTTGCGTGCTGCTCACCGTCATCTCGCCGCCCATCAGATCGGTGAGCATCTTGCTGATGGTCAGGCCGAGGCCGGTGCCGCCACTGGTGGCCTCGCTGCCGCGCGCAAAGGGCTCGAAGATCTGCTCGATCTCGTCGGGCGCGATGCCGGGGCCGGTGTCTTCGATCTCGAACTGCGCAATCTCACGCGCATAGCGCAGGCGGAACACCACGCTGCCGGTGTGCGTGAACTTCACGGCATTGCCCAGCACGTTGATCAGGATCTGCTGCAGCCGCTTCTCGTCGGCACGAACGACGGCGGGCAGCACGTCGGCCAGCTCGGCGCGGAACTCGATGCCCTTGCCCGCCGCCTGCAGCTCGAACATGCGCACGATCTGCTGCACGCAGTCGCGGAAGCGCAGCGGCTTGGACTCGAGCTTCAACTTGCCGCCTTCGATGCGCGCGATGTCGAGCGTGCCTTCGATCAGCGAGAGCAGGTGGTCGCCGCCACGGCGGATCACGCTCACCGCCTGCTTGCGGTGTGCGGGGATCGAGGCGTCTTCTTCCAGCAGCTGCGCATAGCCGAGGATGCTGTTGAGCGGCGTGCGCAGCTCGTGGCTCACGGTGGTGATGTAGCGGCTCTTGGCCTGGTTGGCGAGTTCAGCGCTGCGCTTGGCCTTCTGCAGCTGGTCGTCGGTGCGGCGGTGCGAGTCGATCTCGCGGCGCAGCGCCAGCGTCTGCTCGTGCACCGCCTGCGTCTGGCGGTTGGATTCTTCTTGCGCCACCTGCCGGCTCTTGTGCGTCAACACCAGCCACCACGCAACGATGCCGCTCACCAACAACAGCGCCGCAAAGGCCTTGAGGAAACCGAGCCGCAGCGTGGGGCCGAAGGTGGCGGCCTGTTCGCCGAGGGTGCGCACCTCCTGGTGGTAGAGCAGGCCGAACATGCCGGCCAGCAGCGGCACCACGATGGCCATCAACAGCAGGTAGTGGCCGAGGCCGGTGTCGATGTACGGCCACACCCGTTTTGGCAGCATCGCGCGCAGAGCGCCGGCCCACTGCGCCGACAAGCGCGCTTCGGGTTTGCACAGGTCGTTGCAGCGCGCATCGAGCGAGCAGCACAGCGAGCAGATGTTGCCGAGGTAGGCGGGGCAATGTGCGAGGTCATCCGACTCGTATTCGCGCTCGCAGATCACGCAGCTTTGCAGGCCGGTGAAAAGGCCCAGCTTCGTGCCTGAGCTGACGGCGGCCGCGCCGCCCCAAGGCCGACGGGCACCCTCTCGGAGGGCTGTCACCGCAGGGGAATGAACGTCGTGATGCCTTGCGATGTAGTACCTGCCCTTCGTCCACCACGCGATCAGTGGTGAAGTGATCAAGGCGGTGACCAGTGCAATCAGTGCGGAGAACGCCTCGGCCAGCGGCCCGAACACACCCAGGTAGGCCGCGACCGACAGCACGGAGGCCGCGCTCATCGCCCCCACGCCGACCGGGTTCACGTCGTACAGATGCGCGCGCTTGAACTCGATGCCGGGCGGCGACAACCCCAGCGGTTTGTTGATCACGAGATCGGCCACCACGGCCATGATCCAGGAGATCGCGATGTTGGAGAACAGCCCGAGCACCCCACCGAGCGCCTTGAAGACATCGAGCTCCATCAGCATCAGCGCGATCGTGGTGTTGAACACGACCCACACCACGCGGCCGGGGTGGCTGTGCGTGAGCCGCGCGAAGAAGTTGCTCCACGCCAGCGAGCCGGCGTAGGCGTTGGTGACGTTGATCTTGAGCTGCGAGATCACCACGAACAAGGCCACCGCCGCCACCGCCCAACCCGGACGGGCGAACACGTATTCGTAGGCGGCGAGGTACATCTGGTTCGGGTCGACCGCGCGGTCGGTGGGTACCGAGTGGCTGATGGCCAGGTACGCCAACAAGGCGCCACCCAGCATCTTGACTACACCCAAGATCACCCAGCCTGGCCCGCCGATCAACACGCCGGCCCACCAGCGGCGCTTCGTGGCCTCGGTCTTCTCCGGCATGAAGCGCAGGTAGTCGACCTGCTCGCCCATCTGCGTGATGAGCGCAATGCCCACCGTCATGGCCGTGCCGAAGAGGTAGACGTTGAACTTGGTGCCCTGCCCGTCGCTGCCACCGTAGTTCGCGAGCTCAGACAGCACGCCGGGGTTGTGCTTGAAGACGAAGATGTAGGGAACGATCAGCATCAGCAGCCACAGCGGCTGCGTCCACACCTGCAGGCGGCTGATTGCCGTGACGCCGTGTGTCACCAGCGGGATCACCACAAGCGCGCAGATCAGGTAACCCCAGGCAGGCGGGATGTCGAACGCCAGCTCCAGTGCGTAGGCCATGATGGCCGCTTCGAGCGCAAAGAAGATGAAGGTGAAGCTCGCGTAGATCAGCGAGGTGATGGTCGAGCCGATGTAGCCGAAGCCGGCACCGCGGGTGAGCAGGTCCATGTCCAGCCCATGGCGCGCGGCGTAGATACTGATCGGCAGGCCGGCCAGGAAGATGATCAACCCGGTGGCGAGGATGGCCCAGAACGCATTCAGAAAGCCGTACTGAACCAGCAGCGTGGCGCCCACCGCTTCGAGCACCAGGAACGAGGCCGCACCGAAGGCCGTGTTGGCCACACGCAGTTCTGACCATTTGCGAAAGCTGTGCGGCGCGAAGCGCAGCGCATAGTCTTCCATCGTCTCGCGGGCGACCCAGCTGTTGTAGTCGCGGCGGACCTTGACCACGCGCTGAACGGCGCCGTCGGTCTGCGCTGAGTCAGCAGCCGGCGGCACCATGGCAGGCCCGAGGCGCGGGTTGTCAGGTGGCGTGGACGTGGCAAGCTTCATGCGTTGTCCCCGCGCAAGCCCCATGCCACAACGGCCTGCCGCGCCCTAAGATGTTGCATACCTTCTGCACTGCCGCACCACCATGGAACTGACCCCTCGAGAAAAAGACAAGCTGCTGATTTTCACGGCGTCGCTGCTGGCCGAGCGCCGCAAGGCCAAGGGACTGAAACTCAACTACCCCGAAGCCATCGCCCTGATCAGCGCCGCCATCATGGAGGGCGCCCGAGAAGGCAAGACCGTCGCCGCGCTGATGAGCGAAGGCAAGACCGTGCTGACCCGCGCTGACGTGATGGACGGCATCGCCGAGCTGATCCCCGAGATCCAGATCGAAGCCACCTTCCCCGACGGCACCAAGCTGGTGACTGTGCACCAACCGATCACATGACCGCTAGGGCAACATCCCTCATCAGGAGAATCGCATGACCCGTCTCATCTCTCGCCAAGCCGCTACCCGCACAGCGTTGCTCGTCCTGGCCGTGGTGCCGAGCCTGGCACTCGCCCACACCGGCGCCGCGCCTCACGTGCACAACGCCGGCGAAGCGCTCGCCGCCGGCTTCACCCACCCGTTCACCGGCCTCGACCACATGGCGGCGATGGTCGCGCTCGGCATCTGGAGCGCACTCGCCACGAAGCGCATCTGGGTGGCACCGCTCGCGTTCGCAAGCGCATTGCTGATCGGCGCGGTGATTGGCTTGGCCGGGTTCGCGCTGCCCGCCATCGAACCGATGATTGCCGCTTCGGTGCTGGTGCTGGGCCTGCTGGTCGCCACCAACGCCCGCCTGCCGCTGGCAGCAGGTGCGCTGCTCGCCGCCGGCTTCGCCGTCTTCCACGGCGTGGCGCACGGTGCCGAGTTGGCCGGCCCTCAAGCAGCCTGGTCGCTGATCGGCATGGTCAGCGCTACGGCCTTGCTGCATGTCGCAGGCCTCGCCGCTGGCAAGCTGCTGCAGCAACGCAGCATGTGGGCGCCGCGTGTAGCCGGTGCTGCCGTCGCGCTGTTTGGCGCCTCGCTGCTCATCGCCTGAGGCCGCCGCGATGATCCCCGGAGAACTGCTCACCGACGGTCCCGACATCACCATCAACACCGGCCGCCGTGCCATCACATTGGTGATCGAGAACAGCGGCGACCGGCCGATCCAGGTCGGCTCGCATTACCACTTCGCAGAAACCAACGCCGCGCTGAAGTTTGACCGACAGGCCGCGCACGGCATGCGGCTCAACATCGCCTCGGGCACCGCCGTGCGCTTCGAGCCTGGCCAGCAGCGCACCGTGGAGTTGGTCGACTTCGCAGGCGACCGCAAGGCCTACGGGTTTCGTGGGTTGGTGCAAGGGGCACTTTGATCCGCCGGCCACACACCACCCACCGTTCGGGCTGAGGTATCGAAGCCCCGCGTTCATCTGAGCAGGCCTTTGATACCGCAGGCCGAACGGGTTTTCCGCATCGAACCTAAGAAGACATCACATGGCAACCATCAACCGACGCGCCTATGCCGAGATGTTCGGCCCCACCACCGGTGACCGCGTGCGCCTGGCGGACACCGGCCTAATCGTCGAAGTCGAGAAAGACTTCACCCTCGCCGCCGGCACCTATGGCGAGGAAGTGAAGTTCGGCGGCGGCAAGACCATCCGCGACGGCATGGGCCAGAGCCAGCGGCTCGCCAAAGACGTGGCCGACACCGTCATCACCAACGCGCTGATCATCGACCACTGGGGCATCGTCAAAGCCGACATCGGCTTGAAGGCTGGGCGCATTAGCGCCATCGGCAAGGCCGGCAACCCCGACGTGCAGCCGGGTGTCGACATCGTCATCGGCCCGGGCACCGAGATCATTGCGGGCGAAGGCAACATCGTCACCGCTGGCGGCATCGACAGCCACATCCACTTCATCTGCCCGCAGCAGATCGAAGAGGCGCTGATGAGTGGCGTGACCACCATGCTGGGCGGCGGCACCGGGCCTGCCACCGGCACCTTCGCCACCACCTGCACGCCAGGGCCCTGGTACATCCACCAGATGCTGAAGGCCGCCGAATCGTTCCCGATGAACCTGGGCTTCCAGGGCAAGGGCAACGCGAGCCTGCCTGGCGCACTTGAAGAGCAGATCGAGGCCGGTGCTTATGGCTTGAAGCTGCACGAAGACTGGGGCACCACGCCGGCTGCGATCGACTGCTGCCTCGGCGTGGCCGACAAGCACGACGTGCAGATCACCATCCACACCGACACGCTCAACGAGTCGGGCTTCGTCGAGGACACCATCGCCGCCTTCAAGGGCCGCACGATCGCCACCTTCCACACCGAGGGTGCGGGTGGCGGCCATGCGCCCGACATCATCAAGTGCGCCGGCTTGCCGAACGTGCTGCCGTCGTCGACCAACCCGACGATGCCGTACACGGTGAACACGGTCGACGAGCACCTCGACATGCTGATGGTGTGCCACCACCTCGATGCGTCGATCGCCGAAGACCTGGCCTTCGCCGAGAGCCGCATCCGCCGCGAAACCATCGCAGCCGAAGACATCCTGCACGACGTCGGCGTGTTCTCGATGATGTCGTCCGACAGCCAGGCCATGGGCCGCGTGGGTGAGGTGATCATCCGCACCTGGCAGACGGCGCACAAGATGAAGGAGCAGCGTGGCACGCTGCCTGAAGACAACGCGCGGCACGACAACTTCCGCGTCAAGCGCTACCTCGCCAAGTACACGATCAACCCCGCCATCACGCAAGGTATCTCGCACGAGGTGGGTTCGATCGAAGTGGGCAAGCTGGCCGACCTGGTGGTGTGGAAGCCCGCCTTCTTCGGCGTGAAGCCCTCGCTGATCCTGAAGGGCGGCATGATCGCCGCCGCCGCGATGGGCGACCCGAACGCATCCATCCCCACACCGCAGCCGGTGCACTACCGGCCGATGTTCGGCGCGTACGGCGCGGCGATGAACGCGACCAGCGTCACGTTCGTGTCGCAGGCCTCCATCGACCTCAACGTGCCGCAGCAACTCGGCCTGCAGCGCCGCGCGGTGGCTGTGCGCAACACCCGCAAGATCGGCAAGGCCGACATGGTCCACAACAGCGGCACGCCGAACATCGAAGTCGACCCGCAGACCTATGAAGTGCGCGCGGACGGCGTGCTGCTGACTTGCGAGCCCGCGACCGTGTTGCCCATGGCGCAGAAGTACTTCCTGTTCTGAGGCGGCGCAGAGGCCTTGCCGGCGACGGCCTCTGCGGCGCGAGACGAAGTGGTCTACTGCGGCCATGAGCACCAAGCCCGACGATTTGAGACGCTTCCTCTTCGTGCTGTCCAGCGCGCGCGTCGGCGGCAACGCCGAGCAGCTCACGCGCGAAGCATCGCTGGCCTTGCCGGCCGACGTCGAACGACGCTGGATACGGCTGAGCGAAACGCAGCTCCAGCCCTTCGTGGACATCCGTCACGATGCCGGCGTCTACCCGCCACCCGAAGGCCACGAAGCCACGCTCGCCGACGCGACGCTCTGGTGCACCGACCTCGTGATGGTGGTACCGGTCTACTGGTACAGCCTGCCTGCGAGTGCCAAGCTCTACCTGGACCACTGGTCGGGCTGGATGCGCGTGCCGGGCATGGAGTTCAAGGCACGCATGGCCGGGAAGCGGATGTGGGTCGTCACGGTCATCAGCGGTCACGACGCTGCGGGCGCCGAGCCTTTGCTGGGCACGCTGCGGCTGACCGCCAACTACCTGCGCATGGAATGGAACGGCGTGCTGCTGGGCCACGGCAGCCGCCCCGGCGACGTGGCGACCGATGCGCCGGCGCTGACCGAGGCCCGCCGGTTCTTCACACCAGTGGCATAGCCACCGCTCTGCCGGCTTGGCTGGCAACATGCGGCATCACCGACATCACGAAGGAGACCTCATGCTCGCCGACCTGCTCCCACCGTTGCCCCTGCTGCTGGCCTTCATCACCGCCAGCCTGATCCTCGCGCTGACACCGGGGCCGGCCGTGGTCTACATCCTCACGCGCACGCTGTCGCAGGGCCAGGCCTCAGGGCTCGCATCGGTCGCCGGCGTGGCGCTGGGCAACCTCGGCAATGCCGTCGGCGCGGCCTTGGGCCTGGCGGCACTGTTCGCGGTGTCGTCGATGGCGTTCACGGTGGTGAAGTGGGCCGGCGCGTGCTATCTCATCTACGTGGGCGTGCGCATGCTGCGCTCCGCAAACAGCGCCGGGCCGGCGGCGGCCTCGCTGCCGGCGATGAAGCACTCGCGCATCTTTCGCGACGGCTTCGTCGTCGCGCTGCTGAACCCGAAGACGGCGCTGTTCTTCGCCGCTTTCCTGCCGCAGTTCATGAGCGCGACCGCGCCTCACCTGCCGCAAAGCCTGGCATTGGGCGGGTTGTTCTGCGCCGTGGCCGGCTGTACCGATCTCAGCTACGTGCTCGCAGCGAGCCTGATCGCACCCCGGCTGAGCCGCCTCGGCACGCATGCCCGCTGGGGCACGCGGGCGGCTGGCGCATCGTTCATCGGGCTCGGTCTGTTGACCGCCTTCTCGACGAACAAACCGGCCCGCTGATCAATCGAGCGGCATCAAACGCCACGCTTTTCAGCGTGGCGTGCTTCTCTCAGGCGCAGCTCACGACGATGGCGGTAGGCGTTCCCGTGACCACCGTGCCAGAGCCGTTCGACACCGTGCAGTTCTGCCCGGCGGGCTGCGTGCTAACCGTAACGCTGTAGGCTGTGCCGGCGGCAAGAATGCCGGGGAATGCGAAGGTCCCGTTGGCAGCGATCACCAGGTTCGAGCCGTTGTTCACGAGCGTGACCGCCGTGCCGCTGGCCAAGCCGGTGAGGGTGCCGGTGATCGAGGCGGTGCTCGTGCACGTGACGGTGACGTTGCTGACATCGCTGCCATAGGAATCGATGGTGCCGGTGCCATTGGTCACCGAGCAGCTGGCGCTCACCGGCTGCGTCAGTACCGTCACCGCGTAGGCCGTGCCGGACTCCAGCGTGTTGCTGAACGAGAAGCTGCCGTTGGCGGTGACAGCGAGGTCGTTGGCAGCGTTGTTCTGCAGCGTGACGGTGTTGCCACTCGGCAGACCGCTGACCGTGCCACCGACGCTTGCGGCGCCGCCGCCGCAGGCAGCAAGCAGTGCGGCCGAAGCCAGGGCGGTCAGCGCGGATGCGAAGGTGAATCGGGACATGGTTTTATCTTCCTGTGTGGGTGAGCGGAACGCGACTGACGACATCAGACTGTAAGCCAGCCTCCGTGGTTTGAAGCCACGGAAAAGTTACGTAAACGCTGGCGCAACCGGCAGACACGAAACCAAACCGTGCTGATGTCACACTCGCGGCTACCGTTCACCTGCGCTACGCGAGACTCCCATGCTGACCATCAACAAACTCATTCCCCGAGGCGCCGGCCTGGCGCCCGCCCTGCTGAAACGAGCCGCCACCGTGGTGCTCGACTGGGACACCCGGCAGAAGAGCCGCTTCGACACGGACGACTCGCAAGGCCGCACGCTCGGCGTCTTCTTGCCACGCGGCACGGCGGTGCGCGGCGGCGACGTGCTGGTCGCCGAAGACGGCTCGCTGGTCAAAGTGGTCGCCACGCCGCAGCCGGTGCTGGTGGTGCGCACCTGCCCCGACCACGGCACGCCGCTCGACCTGCTGCGCGCTGCCTACCACCTGGGCAACCGCCATGTGCAGCTCGAAGTGCAGCCCGACCACCTGCACCTCGAACCCGACCACGTGCTGGCCGACATGCTGCGCCAGATGCACCTGATCGTGACCGAGGAGCTGGCACCGTTCGAGCCCGAAGGCGGCGCGTACGCCGCCGGCGGGCATGGCCACGCCCACCACGACCATGGACACGACCACGCGGCCCATGGCCATGAGCACGGACACCAGAGCGAACACAAGCACGAGCAAAAGCACGAGGCCAAGCACGAGCACCCCCACGAGCATGGGCACGGCCATGTCCACGGTCCCGGCTGCCAGCACGACCACTGATGCGGTCCAAGCCCAGTTCGCGCCGGGGCAGCCCGGCGCTGTCTGCCACATCGCTGCTGCAGCTGATGTGGCTGGCCTCGCCGGCCCTGCCGGTGGGCGGCTTCAGCTACTCCGAAGGCCTGGAGGCCGCCGTCGAGGCCGGCCTGGTCACCGACGAAGCGCAGACGGCATCGTGGCTGCTCGACCAGCTGCACCTCGGCCTGGCGCGCGGTGAACTCGCCGTGGCGGCCAAGGCCTTCAAGGCCTGGCAGCGCGACGACATCGCCTCCATCGCCGAACTCAACGCCTGGGTCACGACCACGCGCGAAGCCAGCGAGATGAGGCTGCAGACCGAGCAGATGGGCCGCTCGCTGGTCGAGTGGCTGAAGAACCGCGGCTTGCCTGGCGACGCAGCCGTCGACCCCCGCGTCGCGCAGCTCGGCGCCCTGAAGCCGGCACCCACCTGGCCCGTCGCCTTCGCGCTTGCCGCAGCGCAAACCGGCGCACCGTGGCGCGACAGCCTGCTCAGCTTTGCCTTCAGCTGGGCCGAGAACATGATGCAGGCCGCGCTCAAGGCCGTGCCGCTGGGCCAGAGCGCGGGTCAGCGCGTGCTGTCGCAGCTCAGCGCCGCCATCCCCGATGCCGTCGACCACGCCATGCGCCTGATGGACAGCGAGCGCCAGGCCTTCACGCCGATGCTCGCCATCCTCTCGGCGCAACACGAATCGCAGTACTCGCGCCTTTTCCGATCATGATTCATGCACTACTCGTTGACGACGACGCCGATCTGCGCACGCTGATGGCCGGCTACCTGCAGCAGTACGGCATGCGGGTCACCACGCTGGCCGACGGCGCCTCGCTGCGCCGCACGCTGCCCACCGGCCAGCCCGGCGCGGCCGACCCGTTCGATGTGCTGCTGCTCGATGTGATGCTGCCCGACGCCAACGGGCTCGACCTGTGCCGCTGGGTGCGCAGCAGCTACCCGCTGCCGGTGATCATGCTCACGGCCCAGGGCGACCCGGCGAGCCGCATCGTCGGCCTCGAGTTGGGGGCCGACGACTACCTGCCCAAACCCTTCGAGCCACGCGAACTCGTGGCCCGCATCAACGCCGTGCTGCGGCGTGCCGGCTCGCTCTCCGGGCGCAGCAGCACGCAGAGCACCGAGCAGCCCGATGCGGTGGTGCGTTTCAACGGCTGGGTGTTCGACCGCCTGCGCCGCCAGCTCAGCTCGCCGCAGCAGGTGGTGCTCGCCTTGTCGAGCGCTGAGTTCCGCCTGCTGTCGGCCTTCGTCGACCACCCACGGCGCGTGCTCAGCCGCGACCGCCTGCTCGACCTGGCCCACGCACCCGGCGTCGAGATCACCGGCCGCAGCATCGACCTCGCGGTCTCGCGCCTGCGGCAGAAGCTCGACGACCCGGCGCTCATCCGCACCGTGCGCGGCGAGGGCTACTCCTTCGACGCCGATCTGGGATGACGTCCCGCGCATCCGCGTCGTTTACTCAGGCCTGGCAAGAGCTGCCATGAAGAACCCTCTCGAAGACACCTTGTTCAAGCGCCTCTTCCTGTTGATGTGGGTGGCGCTGGTCGTCAGCCACCTGGCCGGCTTCCTGTCGGTGCAGGAGTTGATGGGACCGCCCCCGGACGGCATGCCACACGAGGCGGGTATGCCGCCCATGCCTTCGCTGCCGCCAATGGGTGGGCCGGGCATGGACCGGCCGCCTGATGGCGGCCCGCCGGACGACAGCCCGCTCGGGCGCTGGTTGTGGATCGACTACCTCGTGCGCGGCCTCGTCATCGGCGGGGCCGCGTGGATCGGCGCCCGCTGGCTGTCGACACCGATGCGGCAGCTGGCCGATGCCTCCCGCGCCCTCGCGCAGGCAATGGGCTCGCAGCGGCCCGCACCCACGCTGGACGAAACGCAAGGCACGCTCGAAGTGCGCCGGACGGCCGAGGTGTTCAACGCCATGTCACGCCGCCTGCACGAGCAGTTCAGCGCCCAAGCGCTGCTGATGGCGGCCATCTCGCACGACCTGCGCACTCCGCTCTCGCGCCTGCGCCTGCGGCTCGAGCACATGGAGCCCAACGCCCACACCGAGCGATCCATCAACGACGTGCGAGAGATGGACCAGCTCATCGCCAGCGTGCTCGAGATGATGCAGCTCAACCATGAAGCCGCCGCCGAACCGCAACGCGTCGACCTGCGCGCGCTGGTGCAGTCGCTCGCCGACGACCTGGCCGAGCAGGGCCATGCCGTCACGCTGCAGAACGCCGAGGCCACCGAGCCGGCCGTGGTGCCGGGCCAGCCGGCCGCGCTGAACCGCGTGGTCGCGAACCTGCTGAGCAACGCGATTCGCCATGGCGGCTCGGCCGACATTTCGGTCCAGGTGCAGGCCGACCGCGTGCAGCTGCTGATCGACGACCGCGGGCCCGGCATCCCGGCCGACCAGCTCGAATCGGTTTTCCAGCCTTTCTATCGCGTGGACACCTCGCGCAGCAAGCAGACCGGCGGCACCGGCCTCGGCCTCTACATCGCCCGCGACCTGGCGCGCCGCCACGGCGGGCAGCTCACGCTGGCCAACCGCAAAGGTGGTGGCTTGCGCGCCGAATTGCTGTTGCCACTGAAGGAATCGGCAGGCTCCGGGGTGGCTTGATGCAACCGTGTCGGCCTTGACACAAAAAGGCGATACGGTGGATACAGCGCGTCTTCAGACTGGCGTCATCGCGAGTTACGAGACGCCACCATGCCGCACCACGACCACCCCGAAGGGCTGGCCCACGACCTGAACACCCTGCAGAAGCGCCGGCGTGCGCTGCTGTGGCTCGCCGGTGCGGCGGGTGTGGCCAGCGCACCGCTGCTCGCCTGTGGCGGCGGCAAGGCGACGAACGCCACGTCGGGCAGCACCGGCATCAGCACGGCGGCATCCGCAGGCGGCACCGGCAGCGACAGCAGCGCCTGCGCAGTGATCCCCGAAGAGACGGCCGGCCCCTTCCCCGGTGATGGCTCCAACAGCACCGACAGCGGCGTGGCCAACGCGCTGATGCTCGCCGGCATCGACCGCAGCGACATCCGCAGCAGCTTCGCCGGTGCCACCGGGGCCGCCACGGGCATGGCACTGACGGTGACACTCAGCCTCGTCAACACCGAGTCGAACTGCGGTGACCTCGCCGGCTACGCCATCTACCTGTGGCACTGCGACGCGGCCGGCCGGTACTCGATGTACTCCGATGGCGTGGCGGCCGAGAACTACCTGCGCGGCCTGCAAGTGACCGACAGCGCGGGCCGGGTGACATTCACCACCATCTTCCCCGGTTGCTACCCGGGCCGCATGCCGCACATCCACTTCGAGGTGTATCGCAACCTGGCCACCGCCACAGGCTCTGCCAACCAGCTCAAGACATCACAGCTCGCCTTCCCGATCGCCACCTGCCAGGAGGTCTACGCGACTGGCGGCTACGGCGCGAGCATGGCCAACCTCGCGCAGATGAGCTTCGCCGATGACAACGTGTTCAGCGACGGCACCAGCCTGCAGATGGCCAGCATGACCGGCAGCGCGACCACCGGCTATGCCGCCGCGCTCACCGTCGGCATAGCCGCATGATTGCCATGCAAGCACCCGGTGCCGACGAGCTGCAGGCGCTGGTGCAGCGCCTGGCCATCGCCGACCTGGATTCGGCGCTCGAGCTGAGCCGCCTGCTCGCTGCCACCCAGCAAGCCGGCGTGATCGCGGAGCGGCTGGTCAAAAGCGGCCACACCGCAGTCGCGCTGGCCTGGCTACGCCGGATCACCCACGGCGTCGACACCTTGCAAGCCGAGTGGGTCAAGTCGCAGGCCTCCAGGGCACAACTCGTCCCCGACGGCACCGCAAGGATGGGCAGCCGCTCATCCGACCGCCGCACACCGCGGGAGCTGACGTGAGCGCCCATTTGCGCTGCACGCGAGGCGTCTTGTAGCGACCGCTTCAGCGTTGACACACAAAGCGGATACGCCTGCAACAGTCGCCCCACACCATTGCACCCATCACTTCAAGGAAGCATCACCATGCACACTCACGACCACGACCACGACCACGGCCTCGCCCACGACCTGAACACGATGCTGAAGCGCCGGCGTTCCTTGCTGTGGCTGGCCGCCGGTGCCGCAGTCGCCCCCTTGCTGGCTTGCGGCGGTGGTGGCGACGACGACGGCACCAGCACGACCAGTACCACCGGTGACAGCTCCTCGACCGGCAGCAGTGGCACGAGCACCTGCTCCGTCATCCCCGAAGAAACGGCCGGCCCCTACCCTGGCGACGGCTCCAACAGCAATTCGAGCGGCGTGGTCAACGCGCTGACGCTGTCGGGCATCGTGCGCAGCGACATCCGCACCAGCATCGCCGGCGCCTCGGGCACCGCAGCCGGTGTGCCGCTGACCGTCACCCTGACCCTCGTCAACACGAACAGCAGCTGTGCCAGCCTCGAGGGCTACGCCATCTACCTCTGGCACTGCAGCCGCGAGGGCCTGTACTCGTTGTACTCCTCCGGCGTCACCGACCAAAACTACCTGCGTGGCGTGCAGAGCACCGACAGCAACGGCCAAGTGACGTTCACGACCATCTTCCCGGCCTGCTACTCCGGGCGCTGGCCGCACATCCACTTCGAGGTCTATCCCAGCCTGGCCAAGGCCACGGTCGCCACCAACAAGATCAAGACCTCGCAGATCGCCCTGCCGGAGGCGGAGTGCGACGCCGTGTTCGCGACGACCGGCTACAGCGCGAGCGTCTCGAACTTCAGCCGGGTCAGCCTGTCCACCGACGGCGTGTTCAGCGACGGCGCCACGCTGGAGACGCCCACCATCAGCGGCAGTGTCTCGGCCGGCTACGCCATTGCCCTGAACGTCGGCGTCGCTGTCTGACCCCCGAACGGCAAGGAGCGCACTCCATGACAAGACGAAACACCATGCTCAACATCCGCTTCATCGCCCCGGTCATCGCCGCCTGCGGCGCGGCGCTCATCGGCTTTGCCACGGCTGCCGCCACTTCGACCTCCACCACCGCCGAGCCGCCGGCACCTCCGGCCAGCGGCGCCCCACCCGGCCCGCCTCCTGAAGCCATCGCAGCCTGCAAGGGCAAGGCCGAAGGTGCCAGCGTGAGCTTCACCGGCCGCAGCGGCGAGACGCTCACCGGCACCTGCCAGACGACGAACGGTGTGCTTGCCGCACGGCCGGCCGGCGGCCCGGGCGGCTCAGGCCAGCGCCCGCCGCCGCCGCACTGATCGGCCGCAACGGAAGGCCGTGGGCCGCTGCTGCGCCGCGCAGATAATCGGCGCATGAACACCTTGCACAGCATCCCCCATCGCACGAAGAAACTCCCGCCGCTGCGTGTAGGCGTCGGCGGCCCGGTCGGCTCGGGCAAGACCACCCTGGTCGAGATGCTGTGCAAGCACATGCGCACGCAGTACGACCTGGTGGTCGTCACCAACGACATCTAC
>Ga0307515_10002228_pt1 | contig 42520 bp, 25 predicted proteins | sample 17_EM_MG_FD_194513 | JGI IMG/M metagenome (GOLD analysis project Ga0307515, IMG submission 194513) | Populus trichocarpa ectomycorrhiza microbial communities from riparian zone in the Pacific Northwest, United States - 17_EM | ecosystem: Host-associated > Plants > Roots > Unclassified | place... | reverse complement strand
TAAACATGAACTATTATTGGAAGCATCTCTGCTTACTTTTCTTTTCCTGCAATAATGATAGCGTTGTGCTTTGACTTTTTCACGAGGAGTTTGTAATTTCTTTTTTCTTCTTATTGTGGTTAATTAAATGTCTAAACAATAATTCACAAAGAGTTCGTAGTTTTTAATTATCATTACAGGTTAATTAAAAGTATATAGTTATGCGTGTGGTTCATTTTATATGGGATATCTCTTACAATTCTATTATCCTATTTTCTAAGAGAATAGTGCTAAATATTAGTTAAAAATAATCAGAAAAGACTTCAAGAATATACATAAATTATTAAAATAATGAAATTCACCATTTAATCTCACACTATCGATCCAATTGCTCACAATCATAATTTTTATTAAGTCATTATTATTTTTTCTTAATGTTTAGCATTTTTATTTTTAATTTAAAATTTCCTTTATTATCAACTTAATTTTTTATAAGTATGAAAGATTATTTGAGATGTCAATAAAGTGAGCATCACTATCATATGATTAATTAATTTATACACTCGGGATTTGGACGGTGGAGAGTTGTCGCTCTGATCTGGAGAGAATTTATAAGTAAATATGTTGTCAACCCCATTCCTACTGATCTCTAACCTTCTTTTTGGAGCAAATTTACAGGCAAATCTGTTGTCAAATCTTGCGTTTTCTCTCTAACCATTTTTCGCATAGCGTTTGGAGGTAGCTTCATGCTTTGATTATCGATCGTTTTATTTTATTTATAGTATTTATATTCTAATTGCGGCAGAAGAACATGAAGTTTTTCTCGGTTGTTCATGGATGTAATGAAAAAGGAATTTTAATGTGGTATTTGGAGAGGGAATTACGTATCTAATAAGTTGCCTTCAAAAAAATATTTTTGCTGAGCATAATTTTATTTTGGATTTATTTCTGAGAAGCAGAATCATGCAAATAATAATAATAATAATAATAAAATTCAACCAGTTTTTTCACAGTATTTTTTTCTCTTTCTTAAAAAGAAGAGACACACCGAAAGGGCAAATTAAATGTACAGAATCTAATCGGAAATGAAAAGACAGCGGTGGCGAGAGCTAGCTGACGGAGAGAAACAAATTCACTTGGGAATACCTCTCTCACAAGAGCTTAAAAGTGTTTCCAAATAATCAGCTCCTAGATCCTCCAACACCAACACTTCTTTTGTTGCTAACCCTTTCCCTTTCCTTTTACCACTCACTGGCTTTCTTTTGGAATGAGTCTTCTTCAGTGCCTCAGCTGGCGAGCACCAGTCTGTGAAACCGCACTTTAACTCTTCGAGTGATTTTCTCACTTGCTCAATCGGAAAATTGAGGACAGCCTTAGAGCCCTGTAATGATAATGCTGCTTGGTCATAAGCTAGAGCAGCTGCTTCACCAGTCTCAAATGTGCCAAGCCAAACTCGCACTCCGTTCCTAGTGGAATCTCTTATTTCTGCCGCATATGTTCCCCAGGGCCGATTTCGGACCCCTCGGTAAGTCTTTTTCCTTGTCGGAATGTTTTTTTTAGCTTTTGGAGTGGCTTCCTGTTCCTCGATCTCTTTCGAGGAACTAAGTTGCGGTAAATTATTTTTGGCTATGTTTGGTGGAACATCCGAAGCAATACTATGAGTAGATGCTTTGGCTTCGGTGAGTGGAACGTCAGATGGAAGAGTCTCTTGACTCCCTTCAGAGTCATTTGAGTTGAATGGAGAGAAACCATGAAGGTTAAAAGGAAGCTTATCCCACGATGGATCCAGAAGGCCGAAGGGAGGTGATGTTGAGAATTCTTGATTTGGATTGTTGAAGAAAGAATGATCCATCCTTCATCTGTTGCAAATTGCAGGGTACTGCAATTTCTTCTAGGCTGACCTATTTTGGCTTGCTATCATCTGAATAATTAATATCTGCCCCATGTATACACACACAACAGAGAAAGATTAAATTATTGAGTCTGCATTCAGAGAATGAAAAACAACAAAAACAAAAAAATACAGATTGAAATTGCCTTTTGCAATTGTAATGTGGACCCAATCATTAGTTGGAGACAGTTTGTTAATTACTTGAACTATTATGATAGTGAAAACTAGTAGCGGATTTAGAGAAATTATTAAATCAATAATATTATTATATTTCATTAAGTTTACCGGTAGACAATTTGCATTTTCTTATTTTTTTTAATTATATAATTATGGTTGTGCTATCAAACGAAAAAGTATTGGACAAATTTAATAATTTACCAAAGTTTTATTAATTGAATAATGATCTTAGATGATGAAATAGATTTATCTAATATTTTTTCATATGGTTTTTAGTCTTCTTATTCGGGGACCAAGTGCTTTTCTTCGAGGAATATGGCTCTATGCATGCACTTCTAAATATTCAATAAAGGCTATATATATATATATATAGTTAATTTACCATATACATATGAGCGTATAAGCATATTATTTATTTATTTGCTTGTCTGGACTATTTGGGCCCCGGAAACATGTGATTAGTACGCTCGGCAACTGTTTAGGATGGTGTCGATGCTCGAGGGTTAATGTCCCGACACAAGAAAAATCAACTTTCAATATCTACGTTTTATTTGTTTATTTCTCCTAATAATTAATATTTAATATACATATCCGTACAGATGATGAAGCCTGAGGTCATCACTTTTCCCGTATTTTCTTCTTAAATTTATTAAGGGCACCTTACCGGACCCCGGGGCCACATTAACCAGAAGACGGTTCCTTGTTGTAGGGCATAAGAGATACCAAATTCAATCAAAATAATTATGCAAATAATTAAATTAAAAAAAAAAGTTAAAAAGGGATTAGTTAAACACACCCACAGTTTACTGTTGATTCACAGTAAATTTATTGTTTTGCCCCTGCCACACAAAAATATTTAGCTTTGTTAGAAGGGTAATTCAGTCTTTTTCTTAGAATCCAAATATCGTTGCTAAATTTATAAGGGACATTATGGTTAACTCATATTTTCATTGCATAATAAAATAACTAAATTGTTATAAATCTCCGGCCTACAACTAGTAAATTAGTGCTAAAAATAATATATTTCAATTGAGAAATGATAATTAAGAATGGAAATTATTATAGATGGGGATAAAAGCTTTTAGTAATTTAAATAAAAATTTTAGATGAAATAAAATAATAAAATCGATATGTGAAATGTTAATTAGTGATAAATCATGTAAACTTCCCGATCGGGTAAAATAATTATTTCAAATGAAGGATTTTTATAAATTTAGAGTGAAATAATTAGAGAAAAGATAGAAGGAAACTCCAAATAAATTAATATAAGACTTTAAACTCAAATAACACTAACCGTTGATATAAGTCTCACATACAATCATGTAGGGTAGGGAATCTGAAAGGAGATTTTTTTTTTTTATATATATTATGAATAGAGATGAAAGTCCTTAATTAATTAGTTTGAAAATCTTGATGATTTGAGTAAATTAAATAATATGCATAAATTTGGATTTTTAGCGTAAAATTATTGAGTGTCCAGTTTTACGTTATTGATCATATCTCTTAATATGATAGTTGGATCATGCTGAAATTCTACTAGAAGTCTCCTGATATTTTGTTCTATCTTAGATTAAAATTTCAGGTCGATCAGAATTTGATAAGATCTTTCAAAAATACGATGATCGAATAAAATTATAAAAAATGACACAAGGACCAAGTAGTGATATTTTTGTAAATAAATGCAAACAACCCCCCTTTTCTTTATGATCTAGGCAATAGGTTGGTTGGTTGGCCTAGGTATTTTTTAAGGTTGATCTTTTTTTTTATCTTATTCAGTTTTGTCCTTTAAGATTCAGTTCTTTTTAAAATTAAGCTTCATTTTTTTTTCCTTCTCATTTTACCTTATATCGAGTTATCCTGTTCGCATGATTCTACTCGTGAGTTTTGACGACCTTACTTGGATTTGCTGGTTTTTTTGTTTTTTTAGATTCTTTTTATTCATTTTTTTTTTAATTTTATCCTTTTATATTTGAATTTTTGAAGATTGAAAATTGTTATTTTTTTAATTTTCTTTGTCAAGTCATGAATTTTTTTCCTTTTCTAAATATATTTACAGCATTTAAATATCATTTTTTTACATTAAAAAAAACCTAGCTTAACCCATGAAAAAATACGGGCCACCTATCTAATTATTAAACCAAAACTGAGGACGAGATACCTACAGGCTACCTTCCAAGGGACAAATGATGGATTGAAGGATCGGGATATTTCTTTGCATATTATACCTAGATAGTCTTTACTCTTTTTTCTTTTCTTTCATTAGGAGTAGGTTTCAACAAAATAATAATGGGGCACCAAAGTGAAAGTGATCGCACTTTGATTTTTTTTTTCTCCCTTAACTATTTTTCCTTTTTAGACTAGCAACGTCCCCCTAAATTTTCTCTCAAGATAGGACTTCACATCCTAGACTTGGAACTTTTTTGTTTACTAATTTTTCTAATTAGAAACGAAGCTGAAATTATATAATAAAAAGAATGAAAACTCAAAATATAATTTATTATTAAAAAACTCAATTATTTAAAATAAAAATATATTATATTATCTTATATTTAAACACTAAAAATATAAAAATTTAAAATATTTTGCAGGCCCAGCCCTGCTCGCCTCCCCTGGTTTCGCCCCGGCTTCCAACGTCCCACTAATATATATATATTTTACATTTTTACTTGAAAAGTTTTTTTTGGAAATGTACTGGCTAGATAAGGCAACAGTCTTAATTTGTTCGAGATTATTTTGCTTTTCATTTTCACTTGTGACGAACATGGTATAACGACTCCCACAATCAAAGCTATAAGCAAAGAAAAATTACATGAAAAAGACAAGCAACGTTCAGTCCAAAGGGGGCGGGGGAAACGAACAAGAGCAACACAGAGAGACACTACTTGCTTATGCATGTGACGCCATATCTTGTTTACCTTGCTACCAAAACAGGGATTGTGTAGGCCACATTGTTTCATTTTGGTGCTGGAAGTGAACAATTAATGGGAGCAAAAAAAGAAAACCCGTTACATAGTTTTACTAATTTAGTGAGAGAAGAATATCAGATCTTTGATCTTGACACACGGCCCAATAAACAGCTAGCTAGCCACACTAAGTAGCCAGAGTGAGAGAAGAATTGCTGTAAACCGTCCATTTTAGATAAAACAGCTAGCTTGAATCCCACTTGTAGCTTAAAATCTAGAGAGGAACAAGATGGGTCATAAAAAGGAATGGGATTTTTTATATGCTAATTTTGGAGTCGTTTTTTGTTTGCTTGCTGGACTTTAAACCGAGGAACAGAAGATAAAGCAACTGTACAGTGCTGTTTTTGTTTTTCAACCTTCCATCAATTTCCACTTTACAGAGAGGGTCTTGCTTGCATTAGAAATCTAGAGTAGATTAAGTAGATGATACAAGACTCACTTTATCCTCTAATAAATGAAAAAGAAACTTTACAGAGTGTGTAGAAATAAGGATGGACAACAAGAAAGGAAAGAAACTCTTGCCACGACATTACCCCTCTCCTCATCTTAGGAAAGACAAGGGAAAAAGAAAACAAAATCAAAGGTCTGCAAAGAAGAAAGTAATTGACAAATAAAGGAATTAAGGAGATGAAAGCAGTCTGACTTCACCAAGAACTAGAGCTCTCACATGAATTCAGAAGCTCTTCAAGGTAGTCAGCTCCCAAATCCTCCAAAACCACCACATTTTGTTGTCTAGTATTAGCTACTTGATTCACTTTACTTTTCCTACTTGTTGATTTTCTTCTCACGGAGTGTCTCCTCTTAAGTGCCACCACAGGCGAACACCCATCTTCACATCTATACTTCATGTCTTCAAGTGATTCTCTCACCATCTCCACAGAGAAATTTAGTACAGCCATCGAACCCCGCATGGAAAATGCTGCTTGATCATAAGCCAAAGCAGCCGCCTCTGCACTATCAAAGGTTCCTAGCCAAACCCGGACGCCATTTCTTGTAGAATCCCTTATCTCTGCAGCATATTTACCCCATGGCCGCCTCCTAACCCCTCTGTAGGATTTCTCTTTCTTTGGCTCCTCTTCTTTGGCATTTGAAGTCACTTCCTCTTCCTTAATTCCACTCGAGGAATTAGATTCCGAGGACTCCTTGGCACCATCGGCGCCTAAATCATTAAACAGTACCATCTCCCCTGAGTCACTGGTGTTAAAAGGAAGGGAACTGCTCTGAAAAAGATCATCCCATGGAAATGAATCTAAAGAACCAAAAGAAGATTCAGGGGAGAGATCTGAATTTAGGTATTGATTATGGTAAAACAAAGAGGGTTCCATCTGGGATTTTTGAGCGGACAGCTAACCTTTGGTCTATGACTTGTGGGTTTGGTTATGCTTGTTCTTAAGTGGCGACTTGAAAATATTTGATCGGCTAACTAACCATTTATATACCACCAAAAGAAGGAAAGATTTTGAACAAGAAATAATTAAAAATAAAATTAAAAAATTGAAATGATTGAATGAGCACCAGTCGATGATAAAGAAAGATATCGATAAGAGGGGATGCCCTTAGGTTTACGGTATTATTTAATTACAAGCAAGCAAAGCTGTGCTAGGTTTGAGGTTGTGTTCTTGTTCTTTGTTATTAGGAAGGCTTGGGAATTTGTTTTTAAGGCACGTGTGTTTAGTGACGTACGGCGGCGGGATTGGTCCCACGATTGCCTATACCTTGCCGACGTCACCATTGCCTTGTTCGCATATGTCTTACACGTGGTACCAATATTTCAATACAAAGTGGCAAGCTTTTCATTGTCACTGGAAGGTTTGGACAGTGTAGCTTCGCATTTACAGTTAAATGTTTTTAACTTCTCTGTGAATTTTGAGCTTCAAGTTGACACAGTTTTGAAGTGTATTTTAAATGTGTTTTTGTTTTGAAAAATATTAAATTGATAATTATTTAGTGATTTATGATAGTTTTAATCTGTTGATATTAAAAATAAATAAGAAATTTTATTTTAATATATTTTTAAATAAAAAATTATTTTAAAAATAATTATGCATCATAATCTCATGAAATACCTTTTAATTAGTTTTCCAGTCTTAACATGATGGGACGGTATAACAAAATAGAATATACCAAGTTAGAAGTTCAAAGTCTTGTTTCATTTTCAGTGTACAGAACTCGTTAATCTGTTCTGTATTATTTCAAGCATAAGAAAATAAAAAAGAAGTCAAGGAAAATGGTTCTGGGTAATGTTTTGAAAGCTGCAGCTGTGATTATTTGTTCGAAATTCAAGACAATTGTTAGATATTAGTTTACATCGTAGTTTGAATAGAAATCATCGATGAAAAAAGTAATTGGTGTTTAGAACACTTATTCAACTTGCTAATTAGAATCTTTATTGAATTATAATAGGTCTAGACTTGTAATCTTTCAATCTATATGTTGAATTTAAGTGAGTTGAATACACGAAAAAGAGAAGAATGATTAAAATTGTGTGTGTTTTTAGTTTTCAACAAGGTCACTGATCTTAAAGAAATGACGATGTTACAAGAGATTGACTCGTGACGAGAAGAGTATTTATTTAATTTAAAGGTTTTAATTAAATTCAAGACCCATTAATAAAATCTCGAGTTTTTTACATATTTATGTCGACTAAGTGATAGATTTGCTATGAAATCTGATCTTTTTAGTCTTGTCCAATGAATGTTAAAAGCATCTAAATTATTAAACACTACTTTTTTGATGCCACATGAACCAACTTTCGTCCCCTGTCCAAGAAAAAAGTGAAAAAAAGGAGAAGAAAATGGAGTTCCGAGCCTTCATAATTAACTCGGGGATAATCAGGTTTAAATCACATTAGTTTTAATCAATAAAACCACGCACCGCTTAATCACGGATGGTGATCAAGAGAGTTTGGCACCCTAGCTAATACGGGTGAGGATTCATGTGAAATTAAGTTGTTGCGTATTTAATATCAACTGGTAATTTTAGGCAAACCTCCACCTTTAATCGTTATCACTTAAGGTAATGATGTGCACATGAAAGAAATAAAAGTCATGGTTTCTTGTGGCAAATTTGATTTGAAAAGACTGGCAGAGGGGACAGGTAAATCAAATCCATAAAATATTTAACACAGATGAAGCTGTTTGATAGCAACGTTGTCTAGATTCAGGCCCCCTTTCGTGGGATTGCTTGAAACCGTTCCCGGTCTTCAAGAAGACAAAAAATCTCCATGGAAATGCCTGAATTTTGAAAGTCCTCCGAAAAGAAAGGGTTGCTACACGGTTGATGGCGACCATCTCTTTATTTTTTTGCGGTTCCGTTAATTTTTTTAAAAAATTATGTTTAATTTTTAAATCGATTTGAAACTTTACATGATGTATATTAAAGGAAAATTTTAAAAATAAAAAAAATATTTTTATATAAAATATACTTTAAAAAAAACATTTATCAAGAAGATTCGGTGATAAATAATAAACAACGGAAAGTTAGAGTTAGAGTTTTTATAGTCTTAGTTTTAAATCTCAGAGAAAAAAAAAAGTGTTTTCAACCTTTAATAGTTTTTAAATTATGGAAAAAAATTTAAGCTGGAAAGGTTTTGAATAATAAATTACGGATTAAAAAAAAAACATTGAAGGCCATTCAAATATAAACTTACATAAAAAACTAAATTAAATTAAATTCTAAAATCTAGCTAGAAAAAGAAATCTAGAAAAAAAAACAAAAAAAAACCCAAAAAATGTTTTATGAGTTTAATTTGGGCATGTACAAGACTGAAACTTATCAATACACTGTTCACGTGAGAATAATATAAAACGTTGAAATTAATTCCTCGTTGCTACTTGATTTAGCAAGTGGGGAGCCATCTATAAATGTTATTAATTCTTTCATATTTTTTCTCTCTTCTTTTTATGCAGAAATCTTGGAACCGAGAGTTTGTTGTTCACAATGAGGGTAGATTTTTGTCTCGTCCTTGTTCATATTTTCCTCCTGAACTCTCGTTTATATCGATGGATTCCGTAATTTCCAGCGCAAGCAAATATATAACCCCTGTCGTTCTCTTTACTCGTAATTCCAATGGAGCAAACATATTTCCAGCCTCTCTATATTTTACATTTGATCAAATAGAATTACTTACAAAATAATTTGATCAAATCCTTTTAAAAGCTTTTCAAAATTTACCCAACTCTCTCTCAATGATGTGGCTCATCAATAACTTGTCTAGCAGGAATGTATCTAGAGGAAGGATGGCCATGGGACATGGTATTTGGTGTAGCCATTTGGAATATCTGGAAACCTAGAAATCAACGAATGTTCGGTGGAACTGAAGACTACAACAGTCAACACCAGCCCTCTCGGACCAGCTACAAGGATGCTCCAAGACATTCAGCGTGCGGCGGAATATGAGGACAAAACAGCCAAGAGAAGCAGACGTGAAAGTATGGTGGGATGGAAGTATATCCGATGGAATTGTAGGCGCTGGATGACTGTTGAGGGATATAATGGCATGGGGAGTTGGATCAAGGGTGTCAAGCCCCAATTTTATTTAAAAAAAGAACAAAACTCTCTCAATGATGCAATAATCATTCGGAACAAATTAAATTTGATGATTTATGATGAATAAATCAATTTCATCGATCCACCAAAAAAAAGAGTAAAAGCTAAATGATTTGGTATATTTAAAACATAATAATAACGGGTGGACTGGTATTAATAATCAATGAATTATAAATAATATCATCCAGAAAAAGGACAATCTCCTTTCTTCAAGAGTTCTATCATGCCTCGATAATGATACCAAACCTTTTTTTTTTTTAGTGTGTAACAAAAAAACCCTACATTTCTTACGTTAAAAATTAAATAATGAACACGTCTCGAATATCTAGTTGTCAGACACGTTCAAGAACTGATAATATGGGTTAAGCTCAAGTTGCTAATTTATTGAGTAAATTCACGTGTCACATGATTAAATTAAATTTATTATTTTTATTTAAAAATTCTTAATCTTAACTTGATGGATGGAGTATAGATTTAGTTTAACATGCTATCTAGGTTTTATCAAATCAATACAAAAATATTAAAATAAAACTTGATTCAATCATATCCCAAGTTATAGATCTTTGTGTTAACATTAAGTATAATAACTATATTGTTATCTAATTATCTTTTTTATTTAATGATTTATTTGTTCATTTTTTTATTCCAAGTACACGAGTTAATTAAAAACCTTAAGCATGCGACTACATAATTAATAATACAATATAAAACCAAAGCTGGTAATGATCTTAAGAAATAAAAGTTAAATAATATTTTCAAAATAATCATGGCAGCTCTTACAGTCGCCATCGTGGGCGGCATGTAATGCAGCTCTGAGGGGGCCATGGCATCCATGGCACCCTAAACTTTTTTCAGATAAGCGATATTATTAGTCCTTAAATGTTATTTATTTTTCACTCTGATCCCTTAAGAATCATTTGTTTTGAAAACCATGCTTAGCATTCAAGTCCAGCTTTCTCCCTGGACATATTCACCTGTTCATTTTTGTTAGCTTGTGGCAGCTGTGACGCCACAAATCTGGGTCTTACAAGGTAATTGGTCATTGTTTTTCTTCTGAAAAAAATAGGATGGTTGCTGTCCTTGTACAAGGTAAAGCTGGAAAACCTATCACGTGAGAGGGATAGAGGGTCACGTGGAGCTCGAATGTGATAATGTGGTCCTTATATTGCACATCTTTGGACTAGTCAATTAGTCATTTGTATATTGACAAAGTTGTAAGACATGCACTCACTTATCTTTGGTGCCTAACGATTCATAGTATATAGTCACTTCCCTTACAATTAATCTATTTTTTTTCAGCTGTCACCATTTCTTTTTCAAGCCCTCACTGATGACCATGAAATGCATAAATGAGCTACTGTGACCACTCTCATCCGATTCAAGATTGCCGGTCGTCCGGAGCCGGCACCGCAACCAACCGTCAATCCTCGGCTAAATTTGCAGAATTGTTTCTATATATATATATCGTCAGAATAATGGTGCGGTCACTCTTGAACCACCACCTGAATTATTTGAATTTTGTTTTCAATTGTCTATTGACAACAACTTGTAAATATAATATACACAACTTGCTTGTGGTGCCAATATCAATGTTAAGCCCTTGTTCTTTCGAAGCCATGCCACCATACTAATACTATTAAGGCTTTTAACCTCCTTCTTTAATTTTTTTTTAAACAAAGAGTGTCCATAATTAGTCTAACAATTACTAACCGGATTAACAAAATATCTGTGTAATTACTACTCAGTTGTTAATCTTTTGTGCCCCAATTTCGTATAGCAAACGAGAGAATACCAGCAAATTACAAAATCTGCTATGCATTTATGCATCCCCATGGTTAACACAGAAAAAGAGGAAAGTTTTTGGTGGTCACAAAAGGTAAGAAAAGTTAGGTGTGATTCTGTGTCCCATTTCACTATCTATCGGTCTAATTAATAGCATTTGATGAGAGGTAATGCCGATTCCTTGCAACTTGTTTGGTGATGGGGCCATAGGGGAATATATTGCGAGCTTTTTTTCGAGGGAGGTGCATGAACCCGTATACTTTAACAAATCATCATTTTAAAAAATGTCCCACAAATATAACGTGGAAGAAATGTGAGAATTTTGCATAATTTTCTTTGGAATGGAGGTTCGGTTGATTCATTGGTTTTTCCTCCCTTCATCTCTACTTGTATGCAACTTGATTTTTTCCCAACCGTCGAAGCATTAACTATTCTCAGTCTTCTGGTGCGATTTAACTTTAAGCAAAGTCCATGCATGTATCTTCAATTATTTGGCATAATTGGCGAATTAAATGGAGGGAGAAGAGCTGACTATGTTAAACTATTTATTATTTAAAGCGAGTTGAAAGACAAATGGCAACTCAATCTTTATCCACTACGGAAGAATGAGTGAGTTGCATGTGTATACTGCATATAAAGTAATTGATTTTTAGAAGTAATTTGTAGTAAACAAATACATATGGTCGCAATCCTATTCCAAGTTGGATATCAATCTTGTTTACTAGATTTGCTCACCACCAATATTAATTACTATATGAGGGGCGGTGGGATAATATTTCGAGCACTTCCTTGGAAAGGAGAGGGAAATTTAGGCTTTAATTCAATTTCTTATCATGGATTTGCACAGTCCTGATCCAAAAAAGAGACTGCGGACGGGGGGCAATTTTCCACCGCACTTGCAACTCGCTTGTAAGAACCCCCACTATAAAGAATTAATATGCAAGACCGCTATGTGGAGATATTCCAAGTAAAAACACTAGTTAATACGGGATACAATTCTCTTCATCTTTATTGTTAAATAATATTTATTTAATTTTATTTATTAAGAATAGAATAATGTTTTTAATTTAATCTATATATAATTTTTTTGTATTTAGATTAACTCTAAGTACTCATAATAAACACATTAATGAGAATTCTAACCTTATTTTTCTATTTGATCTGAATTATTTATACACTTCTAACCTTGTATGAGATATATCTATAAATTCAACTAGAAAAGAAATGATTTATTGGAAGAATTGCTATTGGATTTGGCTTATTAGTGTGTGTTTGACATTGTAATAGCTTTTGTGGATGCAAATTGAAAAAGTAATTTTTAAAAAAATTATAAATTATAATTTATTTTAACCAAGATTTTAGAAAAGAGTTTTAATAGAATCGAGCAAAATTGTTTAATCTCTTCTTTCATGAGCACTTATCTTGATGTTTGGTTTCATTTGTGTTAGAACTGGCTTGCAACCAAGCATAAAAAATTTCTTGAATATTTCTACTTGCAAACAAATATTTTTTTTTGTGTGTAAGATCAATTTCCAACCCAAGAAAATGCTTGAGTTCTCTAAATTCTTTCATCTGAAAAAAAACTGCAAATTCTCCCTTGTTTGGAGAATTTTCGACTCATCGTCACCAGTTATGATCAAATCATTTACATAAACTAATACAATAACTACCTTTTCTTTATTGACTTTTACAAACAAGCTAGAATTTGCAAGTGCTACGAAATATCCTCATTGAATAAAGAATTCAACAATCTTACCATACTAAACTCTTGGTGCTTGTTTTAATATGTATAATGCCTTTCTCAATTTACACACGTGCTCATGATGATCTTTACTTTGAAAACCCACTGATTGGTTCATGTAAACTTCTCGATCCAACTCCTTATGAAGAAATGCATTATTTACATTCATCTGTCATAATCTTCTGTCCTTGTTTGCTGCAAGTGTAAATACAAATGGTACAGTTGTGAGTTTTGCTATTGGACTATATGTTTCATCATAGTCCAAACCAAACTATTATGAGAACCTGCGAGCCACCAAACAAGCTTTATACCTTTCAATCGATCTATCTTCTTGACGACTAATCTTGTAAACCAATTTACAAGATATTGGTTTCACATTTACTGGTTTCGACATGATATTCTAGGTTTGATTTTGTTCTAGCGTATTGACCTCTTCTTTCATAGCTTTAACCATTCAGAGTTATGTGATGTTTTTTCAAATGTTTCAGGCTCCTTTTCATTTGCTTCTTTAATTAAGGCTATATTGGCATACTTAAAGTTTGACTTATGAAATCTTGTTGATCTTTTAAGATTTGTTTGTGGAGATGAGTCTTTTATTGTATGAGGTCAATCTACTTGTTGTTGATAGACACCAGTCTCCCAAGTATTTTGATCAACTCCTTGCTCTTTAATAACATCATTGTATACTCCTTTAGGTTGTTCTAAACTTGACTGAATTTATATAGATTGTTTATTATCCTGTTGTTGTAGCCTTTCTTCAAACTCTTTGGAATATAGAATCACCCTTTTATCTAAAGACCATCAAGATGGCTTCATGAAACACTACATCTCGTGATGTTTAGCACTTTCTTGTTATAAAATAACAATATTTTTGCCCTTTTCTTTGGCTATTATATCCCATGAATATACATTTAACAACTTTATCGTCAAATTTATTGCAAAGATAGCTAGGGACAAATACATAACAAATACCCAAAAAATAACTAACCATAAGCTTTGTATTCCATAGTTTCTTATAAGGTGATATGAACTCTAACCTCTTTTAAGGGAGTCTATTGATTACATAAGCAACAGTTCTCATTGTTTCAGCCCAAAATATTATTGGTACATTCTTTTCATATAACATGTTCTGACAGATTTTACAAGATGTCAACTTTTCTTCTCAACCACTCTATTTTATTGTGTTGTATTTGCACAAGTATACTGGTGACGTATATGAAATTCTCATAAGTACTGAGAAAATTCATATGAACTATATTCTTCCCTATTGTTAGCACTTAAAGAGTGAATCTTTCTATCTACCTCTCCTTCAACTAACTCTTTGAACTTTTTAAACTTTTTTAATGTATTTGATTTTTCTTTCATAAAAAAAAACCCACACAAACCTTTAAAAATCATCAATAAATGTCACCACGTACCGTATCCTTCTAGTTGATGATTGCTTGAAAAAACTATACAAATATTTTATACAATGTACACACCTCCATAAATATCTTTATAAATATCCTAGATATTTATAAGGATATTTATATTAAATATCTTATAACTTAGATATTATGAGATATTTTTATTAAATACCTTAGATATTTCTTAAAATATTTATCTTATGAAAGTCTATATAAACAAAGTTTTCTCTCTCTAGATTAAAGGTATGTCAGAACTCATCTCTCTAGACAATATAAGTTCAAAAGGACACAAGTTTGATACAAGACTTATATAAAGAAGGCTTAAGAAACCTTTAATCCTAGAGAATATTTATTCTCCTTATTGGTCAAAATTGCAAGTGCACGAATTATAACACGTAATAAAGTGATGAGTAGAGTATCGTTCCATAAAAATTTGTAAAAATTACTAATAACTACCAAAATATCTTAAATTGTGATTTGTTTGAAAATCAAATGAGATAGTTCACTAAACAAAAAAAAATAAAAACAAAAAAACCAATTAATTAAGTAGTATTGAATTCAATTTTAATAGATCCTAAGATTTCTGACTCGCCATAACTATTTCTATGTGAATTTTCTTGATTGAATTATTTACTTTTATTGTTGATATCAGGTTTTACTAATTTAATCACTAATCTCTCTCGAGTATTAATGAAATATTTCAACATGCAAACTTCATACATCTCTATAAAAAACTCTGAACTTGTCAAAATTTATCAAGTATAATAAAACTTTTAAAGATATACAAGTTTCATAGATATCTCTATCCTATAGATGTCTATCCTATAGATGTCTTAGGGTATTTTAAACAATGGTTGAAACAGTTATCACTTCTCAGTATCAAATTGAATCCCAAATCATGCAAACGTTGGCCAAATGTACACAAGCATTAAGTATAAAATGAGACACTAAACAACTAGTGGATTAATTCAATCAAAGAAATTGTTCACATATTCATAGCTAGGTTACATAAAAAATCCCAGAATATGAGATTACTCCATAGCTAAATTAAAGAGAAACAAACTTGATATAATAAACATCATTCAAGATTGGAGAATAACACGAGAAAAGCTAGACGTCTTGAAGTATGCTGGTACCTTTTTTTTTTCTATTCAGTTCTATTCTTCTCTCTTTTGGTGCTGTCTCCAATCATTTGTGGTGTGAGCTGCTACCTAAAGAGGTATGTATATTCTGGCTTTATCCTCTAAAGGATAGGAAGTCAGTTTCCTTCTCTGTCTCGGATTCTTTCCTTTCCTAATATTGAGGGTCAAATTTGGAGCATAAAACGTGCAAATTAAGACTTCTGTACTTCTGGAAAAATTATGGAAAATCAAATCTTCTTTCCAACTAAATTGATCTTGCAATTTTTGGACCTTTGTAACTCGATGTATGGGCCAAAAACCGAGACAATGTATAGGTAGTAGGAATTTCGGGTCTGATTCGGACTGCCTTTCGACTCGTTTTTTGGGCTTTAAAACAGCAAAACTAATTTCCATGCTCTTCATATGAATTGTATGCCTATGTCTCAGTGTTTCAGAATGGCAAAGAACACCTGAAACAGAGTTGTGTAACTCCTGTTAGAACCCAAACACCAATCAATCTTCAGCTTTAATTCCATATTCGACCTACTCTAGTAATTTAGTACCTGAAAAACACCTTTAATCCCCTAGAAGTCAATAGTACTCAAAGGCATCTAAAATCCTAGTTAACTTGTGAGACACACAGAACACTTCAAAATAAAACAAGAATAATTAAAAATATATATATATAATAAATTTCTTTATCACTCTCCATCACTTGAACAAACATTATATTAACTTTTGGTGTTTTTCTTACACGGTATCGCGAGCCACCAAATCTCCTGGATTTAGTTTTATTAGCCTATAAAAATCACCCCAATCTTTCTGCCACGAATTTTTCCAGTTTCATCACTATATGTCGGCAAAGAATTACTTTAAAAAAGGTCGGCACCATGGTGACGACAGACTCCTTACAACCACTTGCTCTATACAACATGGTCAATTCATTGCCCTAAGCAATGGATTAGGAAAATATCAACATTACTCATTAGTCACGTTGGCAGTTATTGAAACATTAATTAATCTATCAAATGACCAGCTGTCCGCGACTTAGCTTGCAAAGCTTGTTTGTAAATTAGAGTTCTTGATCAAAGTGCTTTTCAAGGAAGAGGAGACAAGGGATGGGAAAAACAAAGATGAGGCAATAGAATTAAGAACCATATATAGCAGCATTATTTTTGTCAAATGTCATGGAAGAGTATGATTTTGAAAATCTTGGTTCAGATATATTTTTTTAAGCTATCAATTTATCAGCTGACTCCATATTTAACCTTGAAAGAATCATACTTTATGCCACGTTTTTTTTTTTTTTTGTGGGGACAACAAAATCAGGTTTGGTTTAATTGGGGTATGTCATTTGTTTTTAAGAGCTCCTGCGATATGGCTAAGTGCATGCGCACTCCCATTGTTAGTTTAATTTATAAAAGCTACTGCAATATGGCTAAGTACGTGCACGCTCCCAAGGCAATCTTAGCTAGTAATCATTAAACAGGAGGATTGAACAAAGAATTTCTGGAGTCTTTTTGGAGTTTCCTATTAGGGATTCTGAGAACTTGCCGAGAAATATCTTCTGCTGTCTTTTTCTTTCTCCATTCTCCTCTGTTCAATTGCATTAAATTAATTCTGGGATTTATATTTGCGTTAGTAGGGTATGCGAAGCCGCTCTTTCTTGGAAGTTTCTCGAAATAAAGATATTGTTTTTGCTACAAACAGAGAGTCCGAGGTTTGGGGTCAAGGAAATCAAAATGGACCTTCGATTCGAAGGTCTAGTAGAGGGCCCACTTTCCTATTTGCTTAATGCATCATCATGTTCATCAAGTTAATTTGTCGTCCAGTCTCTCCATCTCTTTCTTTTAGAGTCAGCAAATACGGAATGCGAATTGACATTTGAATTTTGAAATAATCATAAAAAAATAAAAAATTAGTATCTATTTACATCACAGTTTTTTTCTTTAATAATACCATACATTGCAAGTTTTTTTAGGCCACAAACATTGCAATCACGAGGCTAAGAAGATTAAACGGGTGTTTGGAATGGTTGTAGTGGTTTTATTAAAATAATATTTTTTATTTTAAAAAATTATTTTTAACATCAACCCATTAAAATATTAGTACATTAAAATAATTCAAAAACAAAAAAAATAATAATAATTTTAAAAAAAAATTCAAAGTTTTAAAAAACTTCAGTTGAAACATAGGGTCAAACACTCCTTAAAACCCTATGAAATGATGACATATTAATTAATAAATAGAGTGCTTCCAACCACGAGAAAATGTAATATTCATGTAAATGAGTTTTTTTCGATATAAAAAGTTTATTCTAAGTATTTTTTTTTGTAGACGTTGCCTGGTATGTTAGATATAAGTCCAAAAACAATTTTGATTTTGAATTAATTATTGGTTTTCATGTTAATATTTAGGTTGCTTGGAGCTATTGTTATATTTTACAAGATATTTAGAGTATTTTTTTAAATTAAATTATGATTGAAAATAACTTTTTTAAGTTGAAATATCACAACTTGGAGTTGAGAGTTGGATAACGGACAATCCAAGGAATGTAAGAAACTCAACAGTACTAGCTAGCAATAAGGGGTTGACAATTAAACATTCAATTTGTGGGAGAAAGTGTCAATGGTGTAGTGGGAAGTTTCAGTGATAACTGGATTTATAGGTTTGTTTATTTATTTATTTATTTTTAGAAGCACTCCATCTCATTTAGAAGGCCTAAACCCATATAATTGCGATTGCAGTACTGGGCCTAGTTACAAAAAGAACTCGGCCCCGGAGACAATAAGGGAATAAAGCCTAAACTAAGCCCAAAAAGGGAAGTCAAGCCCGGTCAATATCCATGCAATACCTCTGCCATTCTATCCAGGACCCAAAATGGAATAATCTAGAAACATCCTCAAAGTTGATCCACGTGGCCTGGTCCCATCCGTTGAATTCATCAAAATTCTTGGGCTTATTTTGAAATCCATGTTCCCATCTTCCTCTCAGCCTCCTCCTTCCACAATAGCAATGACCTCAAATGCCATGATCACCATTGTTAATCTATTATCAAATACGAGTCATAATCGACGAAGCAAGTGAATTTCTTCCTGTTGTTTTATGCTTAGTAAAATTGTTTATTCTATCAACAAGACCAATTGAATTTAGACTTAAGAAAATGAAATTTTATATTGATATAAAAGGAAAACAAATACAATGAACCAACTAAATATTTGTTTGATAATTTGCTGAATTGCGATTGAAATTGTGTTTTATTTTAATTATAGTTTTGAAAATGTTTTATTAATCAATATATATTAGGATTTTACATGAATTTTACTAAAAACTTAATTTCTCTTAAAATTTTAGGTATGAAAAAAATTATAATTTATATGATCTTTTATTAAATCTATTTTTTCAAACTAGAACAGCAAAATCTAACGCTAAACACACTATACAGTATATCACATTGGGATGGACAAGTAAAGTAAAACCACTAGCCAAGAAGATCGTGGAGGGGATGGGACCATTTTCTGTAATAATTTCCCCTCCTAAGTACACTAGCAAAACACTTCTCGTTATAGAGGCTGTGTGCATGTAAGTGCTGATCATGATCAACGCAGGCCGAGTGGGTTGAATAAAAAACACCAAGTACTTTTTGAACCGCAGGAACACTTGGAATCCACCATTATGAACCTAATTCGATTTTATTTTGCCCAAGTCCATTGAACATTAGAGATGAAAGGCTAATAAAATGGGGTAGCTAGAGGTCGAAAAGCAATTTAGAGACGCATAAAAGGACAAGGCCAAATCTACTTCTAACATCTGCATAGGCTACCTAGGAACTTTCCTGGCAAGTACAAATTACAACAGTCAAAAAAGAGCCTTCTCGACCATCGAATTCAAGACATGCAATATATATACAAGAATAAACCTGAATGCATATATAGCCACCAAGTTTGAACTCAAACCAGGCGTTTATAGTTTATAACAGGGCTCCTTTTCACTTCAAACACAAAATGGAAACATACCAAGGGGAGAAGAACACAAAGAAGCAAGAGAAAAGAAGAGAGAATGCGTATAGGGGAATTCGCAGGCGACCATGGGGTAAGTTTGCTGCTGAGATACGTGATCCGACAAGGAATGGAACACGTCGTTGGCTTGGAACATTTGACACAGCAGAGGAGGCGGCCCGGGCCTATGACCGAGCTGCCTTTGCCTTCCGGGGTCATTTAGCCATCCTCAACTTTCCGAACGAATACCAACATCAGGAAACAAACTCTACCATGTCATTTGCTTCTTCATCTTCATTCTCCACCGAGAATCCTTTGAGTTATGGCAATGAAGTTTCCTCGACTAATGGACAAGAAGTTATAGAGTTTGAGTATCTGGATAACAAATTGTTGGAGGAGCTGCTGGAAACAGATGATCACAGCAGGCAGCTTTAGACCCATTGATGATGAATACGTAAACTTTCAATGCAATTCTTTAATTTTGTCCATTTGTGTGAATCCAAAATGGAAATAACCAAATTCCCATTATTTATTTGTCTGTTTAATAACATTACACCCCGGAAGAAGAACAAAAAGAAAGGATTGAAATGAGGAAATTAAAGGAGAACATTGTTTAATTACCAACTTCTTTCCCTTCTTTCTTTTTTGATTTGATCGTAGAAATGTTAGTTTGATTTAATATGATGAATTACATGTGGATGGGCCGCTGTATTAAGCAGTTTTTTCAACTTCATGTATGTTTTTGTTTTTGAGGTTTCAAATTTTGATTCGAGTCTAAGCACTCTCCACACATACTTCATGTATGTTTTTGAATTTTCAGAACAAAAGAACTACTAAATTAAGGGTGATCAATGTTGGTCAAGAGATTATTTAATTAATTTTTTATACTTCATGTACTAATTAATTAGTTGGAACAAACTACAAGGACTTATTTATGATTAGCTACTTTACTTTAATTACTTTTTTAAAGTTCAATATAAATTAGTCCTTATAATTTATTAAAATGAATTGATTGGTCCCTTCTAGTATGAAAAATAACTTATTCGTAAATGTAGTTTTGTATCTATTAATAACTAAAGCTCTTCATCCTTTTCTTGCTAGTGAATTATGTTCTATCACAAATCTAGTGGTTTTTATTCCAAAAACCCTCTCAACTCAAAATTTTTAAAGTGTTTAATTGACATGCCATGCTTGAACATTAATGTGATGAGAGATTTGAGCTATGATTAACAGGTTTTTAGTCCCACCCTTCAAACCAAAGTGTTTCTCTTTAGGATTTTGGTTACATTACTTTATTAGAGTACCCACCCTAAATTAAAATTGTCAGCGTTTAAAAAGAATCCTAAATTGCTATGATCTTGGAATGACGCAAAAGGATGATCTAATTTGAAACTGAAGCTTAGCTTTGTTGTTGTTGTTGCTGCTGCTGGTAATGACGTCCTGTGATTACGTTTGGCGACAAGGTTGAAGGTGGACTCGGTTCTTTAAACGACAGGACCACACCTGTGCAAAAACCACATCGATCAAAGGGGAGGCTAGATGCTTATGTTTCATGGTGAGGTCATGTTGCTTACGCTTATATTTTTCCATCATAGTTACGCTGTCCAATGCTTGTGTTTTGATTTTTTTATGGGCACCTCTTAATTACAATATGTTTTCACCTTCTATTGCTTATGTAACTTGACAGTAACCAATTCTTAAGCTTTTTTTGGTTTGTAGTGTCTCAGGCTTCTAATAAGAACATGCACTTGTGAGTTTTTGGCTGATTGTTGGTTTTAGATGGATAATTAAGTAATTTGCTTTTGCTTTTGTTTTTTTTTCATAAATGGGTGTACAAAGGGATATAGTTTGATGAGAAAAACTTTAATGAATTTACTTGGCTTTTTCACGGTTGATGATGGATTTAGCCTGTTCTTGGCGTGCCATGATCTTTAAAACAAAGTTCCATGGGTATTTGGAGCATCCTTTAATAACCAAGTTAACTCTTTTTATTTGTATAGTTGGGAGTAAAAATACCTCACCCTGACTTATCCATGGAAGAGCATGTGTGTTTAGAAGGAGGTATGATGGTTTTTTTCAATAAAAAAAAATATATTTTTTATATTTAAAAAGTGTAGTTCCATCCAAACACGTTTCTTATCATAGAGTAACACCGCTATTAGAACCTATTTTTGTAAATATAACGGTTAGTTCTAACTTTATGTAATTTATCCATAAAGAAATCTCACGGCTAAAACAATGTTTTAATTGATCATGATATCGACTAATAAATTGAAGTAGCTTGAGAATATTTTATGCATGATTGAATGACATGTTAGTTTGAGAATGGAAAAAACGTTGTAAAGTTTGAAAATTTATAGAAAAAATCAGGACAAAATAGACTATGCAAAGGGCATGGACACCGATGGTTTCAGCCGCTTGGGTCTGGCCCTAACGTATTGGAATTATTTTTTTATATAAAAAATCGTGTAATGTCAAGTTTTATTAGGCTTTGACACATTGTGGCTAGAGGACCACGTATTCTATTTTATAATCGTAGCCTCCTGCTAGCTAGTGATGAGAGAGCATGGTGAGGATGGTGGCATATTCCATCAGGATTATTTTAGTTAGCTACGAACTTTCTTGGACTTCAATGCATAACGTTAATTTGGGTGGCTGGCCCTCCGTCTTAGTGGTGCCAAGAGATTTGCTAGTTTTGTTCTTCTTAGACCCCAAACAATCTTTAATATCAATTTAACCATCGAACTCTTAAGAATTCTTAACCCGTTTTTAAAGCATTTCATCTGTGTGAAATCCATATAGTTTAAGGATGGAATTGATATAAAAAATAGTTTAGGAGTAGAATCGATGCTGCCTTGACATATTGAGGATGCATTTGATGTTTGCCAAAGAAAAGAAGAAAAAAAAGAGGAATTGGAATTACCATATTCTGATTATTAATCTTACTTGTAATAGATACTGAAATTACATAGGAGCAGCCAATTTTTGTCTGGTCGGGGGGCACAAAATAAAAGCTTCTTAATTTCTAGAGGCGGGAAAAGCAGTCCTTTCCCTTCACACGAAGATTCATTTGTGATTCGAAAGCAAGATTCACTCTGATATCTTACTATTTTCTTCCTCGAAATCAAGAAGATCCTCCAATAACTTATCATCCAAGTACTCAATCTCAAAGACTTCTTTTCCTCGTCCAATCCCACTTCTTTCTGCGTTATGTGACATTGAGGAAGATGAAGCAGAGGATGATGACAATGGTGAAGACGAAATGGAAGATGAAGTTATATCAGAATCAACCTTAGTTTTAGGATATTCCCCAGGGAAGTTAAGGATTGCTAAAGGACCCTTCATTGAATATGCAGCTCCATCATAAGCCCTTGCAGCCTCTTCTGCTGTGTTAAAAGTCCCTAGCCATAACCTTGCTCCATGCCTTGTCGAATCACGTATCTCCGCTGCAAATTTCCCCCATGGCCGCCTCCTAACGCCTCTGTATCTGATTTCTTCTCCTTTCTGGTTGACCTTTCCTATATTAGGATGGTCCATCGTTGTCTAGATAGTTGAGTGAATTTGCAAGTGCTAATTGGCTTAAACTCCTAGCATTTATATGGCGTGGAAAATGCGCTTCACCAGAACAAATTAATAATAGGATTATTAATAATAAGCCATGGATGTGAACTTATTCAACTGCTAAAGATGCCTATGATGGAGATAGATTTGTCAGTGAAAAGTATATGGGTGACGAAGCTGGTGATGGCTTGAGCTGATCAGAGGAGAGGACCCCTCCTCTTTCTTTCACTCTTGACATATCTATGTGTCAAGATCTCCTATTTATAAATGAGGTTTGCGGGTCAAGTCAAGTAGATTTTGTTCAATCCATTGGTCTCTCAGCTTATTCAGGTGTTTTTACCCCTTTCCGAGAGCTAATTTATCATTGTTTCTTAATAAATTGTCTAAATCGGTGAGAATAGAATAAGATAGCATAAAACAGATTCTGCTTTCTGAGTATTTCAGGGATAGAAAAAACAATAATTCTATAAAATAAAATAAAAGGAGTTAAATTTGACTTATTTCTCATTGGGCTACAATTTAAACCAGGAAAGTTAATTGCAGTGAGGTCATATGTGATTGCGTTTGCCGGATTCGTCATGCTTATGTTGTAAATTGGCGAGCAGGGTGCTTAAGTTTCCTTCATGGGGCTGGAATTGCATAAAATAAGATCCCCATGGCATGGACTGGATTCAGGGTTTAAAGAAGGAAAATTATTAAAATTGGACGTGTGAGGATGCGATTTCAGAGATGACATGAGATGGCTTAGCTTAACACTATGGCGTCATCTTTATGAGTTGATCATGAGGTCATTTGGACCCTGATTGCACATTGATTTGGGCATCATAGTGACGCATCGATCAATTGCTTTGGTCACATGACAGTAACCATGATCCATGAAATCAATTAACTAGAGATACTTCTTTGCTTCAGCATTCTTTCACGCTTTTGAGGAAGAGCTAGCTCGCACGTTTTTTGATTGTGTTTTGATGGTGGTGGTGCCTGGATTCATGTCCCAAAGCCACCATTTAGTTCCGAATGAGTTAAAATGAGGATTTGGCACTTTCTACGGATAATGACTACTTGATTTGCTTGTCGACATGGAGATTACTGATGAATTATTGGATTTAATTTGTCACATGGATGGCTGTAGCACTCGGCTCGTTCATTCCGAGATCAGCAGCACCATTAAAAAGAAATTAAGCATTGTTTTAAGTTTTAACCCACTTGATGAGAATCCAACCGAGGATGACAAGTGATTTAGCATCGTTGACATAATAAAATTCTTGCGTCAAAAGCTCTCCGAAAGCGTACGGGCACTCATCCATCTTGTTTATTACTATGACACAAGAGGTTGGGTATTTTTCCTTTATAACGAATTTCGGAACTCTCTTTTTTTTTTTTTTTACATACTATCACTCATCAATTTTATTTTTTTAAAGTACAGTTTAATAAAAGTCTAAGGTGAAACTGTAATTTTTTAAGAAGTTGTAGTTGGAAAGTGCGGTATTTTAAAACAAATGGTTAAAATAGGCTGATATAAATCTCTAGCAAAAAAATAAATAAATACAATAATATTAAAAAAATCATCAACAATAATCAAAATAGGCTACATGTACTGTTAAAAAATAACGGGTCTCATTCATTCTTTTTTTTTTCTCTCTTTTTTTTAGAATTTTTGTCAATTCATTTTAACTATTTATTTAAAATATTACATTTCTCAACTTCTTAAAAGATTATAGTTTTCACCCGTGATTTTTATCAAATTGTGCTATTGTAACAATAAAATAAATGGGCTAATTTAAAAAAAAAACCTTAATGTTAACTTGAAAGCAAAAGAAAACTATTTTAAAAAAATGAGCTAATTAAAAAAATTGTGCTATTGCTAGCCCGTGATGATAGTAATAAATAATATAGAAATGATAAGAAAAATAGGATTATTTTAATCATGGTGGCGATGGTAGTCTATCTAGGCTGACAATCGCAACAGGGGCTAGGAGGAGAAAGGAATTTCATGAATTTTATATACCTATCAAATTTGTTGGACTTAATCTCAAATTCAATGGTGTATAGTAACTGTAACAGTTGTTGCCACCTGCAAGTTAGAGTAGCTAAATAAATTAGATGGGACGGCGACTTTATGTTTAATTAACTAATTAATTAATTAATTAAGGTTTAAATTCAGGTTAATGATCAAGTTGCAGCCAATTCAGTGTTTTGATAATATTTAAGTATCATTTCTTAGTGGAATATATTAATTAACGGTGGATTGGTGGTCCGGACAAGATGTCACTGCTTTTGCTTTTAATAAAACCACCATCAAAGCTCTTTTGTCTTGCATGGAGGGGTGGCGGTGATAGGCTTAATAAGACTAATATGGTGGAGCTTCAGTGCTATAATCTCACATAACGGGCCACCAAGAAAGCTCCAAGAGGAAGGATCGAAGTATCACCGAAAAGTTGGATTTTCTTGTAAAAATTGGCATTTGCTCAGTTTTGTTGTCCTAAATACGAAATCACCAAAGCGGCCCTTATAACACTCCCCAGATTCATATATTTGAGACGTACTGATTCGGTCAAGCCCACACATTATTTGACCAAAAAAGCCCAGTTGTAGGTGTGTTCAAATCATACGAAGATGCAAGTGGAGTTCAGCTCGTTTAAAGTTGGAAATAACTCATTAATTTTAATGATGGTTTTAAAAAATATCTAAACCTCGTAATGAGTAATGGTCTCTGTAATAGAAAACTTGCAAATTAATCCTTAATAGATAATTTTTAGATCCAACTTCGAAATGTTTGAATAATTACAGCTTGATCTCAATATATTCATTAGTCCTCCAAAAAAACAATTCTTGTCCCAAACCCAAGGATAAAGTTTTCAAGAAGTTGTTATCAACTAATACAATAACATCTTATTGCAAAAGGTATAAAACGATTCTCCAACTTGATTTATATAAAATACATTTGTTTCTTTCTCTTGTTCAAATATTGATGGTGCCTTTGAAAGTTGAGGATTGCCCAGAGAAGATGTCGGAAACCAATCTCAGGCCAAAAGGCAGAAGGAAAATACAAGTAAGTGCATGTAGTCTGCCAAAGAAGAAAGTAGCTCAATCGAGTATCACCAGAGGTACGGATTAGGATATCAGGTTCAGCTGCAATTGCCATAGTGTACATGTTCTTGTCAACATCGGTAACTTTTACGAAGCTCTCTCCGTCATTCTTCTCATTTTCCTCAGGTTCTGCACTTTCATTCAGTACAATAATTCCACCCCATTTTTCTCTGCAAGATTCTTGAACAGCATGTACAATCACATTGGTGGAAGTGTAGGCAATACAGACGATCAATAATAGCTTGGAGTTATGAGCAGTGGCCAGCATGGCATTTTCCGCTGCCAATCTAACAGGTTCACTCAAGAGTTTAAGGTTCCCTTGAAAGTAGACTCTAATTCCATAGCGACTGACAAGGCTATCTTCCTTCATCAATCCTTCAACGTGTTCTAGAAATGAATCCATCAAAGGTTGAATCCCATCAGGACGTTGTTTGAAATTATCAATGCTGAAGGCATAGAATGTTGCACATCTTACTCCCTACTCATAGCAATATTTGACACAGGAAAGGAGAGCCAATAAACCAAACTTGTAGCCAGCTGCTTCTGCTAAATTATGTTTCCAGGCAAACCTCCGGTACGTTCCCATCCATGATAAATGCAATGTGATTTGGCATAGGGCCTACAGAAATGATATGAATCATACTTTTTCTCAGGAAACTAACCAACTTGCCCAAGATCTCAATTGCTTTATCTTTACTAGTGTTCTTCATCCCAAAATCTCTAGAATTTTAACCATAATGTGCCTGTTTTCATGAAGAAACCCAGGATGAACCAGTTGTATGGAACTACTAGTATGCTTGTGTTTGTCTAGTGTTCTCATGCTCGAATTGGGATTGACATGGAAAACGGCTCACTAGACCATTGGGTTGACTCGTGGTCCATTGGGTAAAACCATAGGTCACATATCAATATTTTTATTAAAACCATATTATTTTGTTTTTTTTTTTTATATATAAAAAAAATCTGGTGTCGATCTTGTCAGGTTTAGATCAGGTTTTGCTGCGACAATTGAGTCAATAGAAACATGATCAGGTCAACTGAATTTCATCGGATTAATTACTTATCTGGTTCAATTAAAATCTCAGTTTAGGTCAAGCTTCGAGTAAACCTACAAGACTGAAACGAGTTTAACAATAATATCATAAACAACAATTGCAAATAGCATTTGAATTTGTTCTATAGAAGCAATCAAAATAGTAATGAGGTAAAAACAAACAGGGTCAGCACATGTTTAAATGCTCCGGGGATATGAAGCAGTGTGCATCCCATGCTCTGTGAAATCAAAATCTATTGACCTGAATAATTCAAATGTTATTGGAAAATTGTGTTTTGATAACAAGAAGATAAATTAGAGCTTCCCTCTTTTATTGGTCTCGAGGCACAAAAAAATCCGGATCAATCCTGGATGAATGTTTATCAAAATTTTAAATCACGTTAAGATATCAAAATCAAAATTCAAACTCAATAGAACTAAATTCAAACCCAAAAATATCAGACAGTAGCTTATCATTATTTCAGATGTTGAATCACAGTCCAACCCATTTCATACAAGAAATTATCGCATTAATTCTGCTTTCTCACAGCGTTTAGGTACACTCAAACTTCATACATTATGATACATTTGACATGATACAAACTAGAGATTCCCAATAGTTGACATACCAATCTGTACGATTGCCTTGTTGCATCAATCACAGGTTATGCTTGCAACTTGAAAGGCTCCAGTACAACTTCACTGTTGCCTTTCTCATTCATGTAGTTGGAAAAAAACTCTGTGAACTCAAAGGCTCTATATAGTGGGCGATTGCCCGCTTTAATAAGTTCCCTGGCAGGTTCGACAATGCTGTCACGACTAGGACTGACAAAGAAGGCAGCACTTGTCCTAGCATCCTTCGAATTTGTCACTGCTCGATGTTCGGCACCTTTTAGCTTGTTGTTACTGATAATCTATGACAGGAATTAGCCAGCATTCTTCAGCTTAATTATACCCAAACATTTCAAGAACTTTACAGTAGCGATAACAATGATATAAGAAGTATACCTGTAGCTGGTACCCAATGTTAATAACAAATGCATTGGGAACAGGCCCAACACCAATCCATTCACCATCCTTGAAGACTTGAAGCCCACACACATCACCTTGGAGTAAAATGGTTATGAGATTAGGATCACAATGTTTCGGCAATCCCAGGGTTAAACTTGGATCTGGGCATGGAGGGTAACGATTGATTGACAAAAATGCATTTTCACTTAGTTTACCTCCAAAATACCCAGACTCTAATCCTAAACCTTCAGTGATCAGCTCCAATATCCCTGAGGCTAATTTCATCACTTCAGTCGAGTAATTCCCAACAACCTGTCTGTGAAATTATGGAGACATAAGCATTAGGAAAGGTTAAACTTAAACTTATGTCTGCTTCATTAATTGTTTTGGGAAGACTGAAATTTGACAGGTGATACAACATAGCAGTCAGCAGGCATAACGTTTTACCGATATCTGGTTGGCTTCTCGGGCCATTGTTGAATGCATGCATCTAGATCAGGATGGCATGGGTGTCTCAAAAAGTCACGCCAGTAGTGAACATCTTCATTTGCATAAGGGCTACCGCTTGTGAAAAGTCTGCAGCTTCTATTTGGGTCTTCAGAATAGATGTCTGCCAGATCCTCTGCAGGCATCTCAAAGACTTCATTGAAGACACTCATTGTATCATTCATCAATTCCTTAGAAACTCCATGGTTAATCACCTGTTTTACAGTGAGAATATAACATTCATCATTATTACTTAATGGTATTTTACATAAAATTGAATAGGATTATTACTTAATAAATTGCTGACCTGGAAAAAACCGAACTCCTGGCTTGCCTTCAAAATTTCCTGAGCAATATTGGCTCGGTTTTGACCTGCTATATCACCGAGATCTATTACTGGAATGGACTCGCATAAGGCAATAGCTACCTTCCCTGGTCGGATTTTTTCTGGGAAAATATACTTCTCAGACAAGGATTGAAGGTTACTGCGGCTTGAGAGAAGCTTCTCCATAACTTGGAATTTGAAAATTCCTGTGCTAAGAAAAAACTATTTTCTGTACTAGATTTTCAATCCCCGAAGTGACTTATATATAATAATATCTAGCTAGTTGAATACAACTTGAATGTATTATGAAAGAAACTTGAAGAAAAACAACAGGAATATTACCGAGGATTCTGTCTGATCATCCCAGGAACCGGCTAATCATGATAGGACAAACATAAATTCCAAAATGTTGTGTTTTTTAATGATATCTTGGAAAGAATGTTGTGTGTTAGTTTGGTTTCATATTCCCAATAACCTTCATTATATGTTTATATATTCCTTTTCAAAGCTGTATATATATATATATATATATATATATATATATATATATATATATATATATATATAATTGGCGTTTTCGTCATTGCAATAATTGATGACAAAAATGGCTTGTAGAAGAAGAAAGGGTTACCAGACTCTGCACCGCCCTTTTCACTAAATATTATTTATTTTCCAAGCTCTTCCTTTGAAGCATCTTTAAGAAAATTATACTTCATATATAGCCAACATTGATGCAAATAAGGTTGTTTTTACTTTCAGAAAATAATATTTAATTTTCATCTTTAATTTTTCTATTCTTAAAGAGATTTTTCTTTGAAGAATAAAGAAAAAATGTTTATTACATATAATTTCTCAAAATAGAAAATAAGTACATTGTTTGGCTTAACTTGAAAATAAAAAAAATAATGATCATAAAACATTAAATCAACCAAACAGGACTCCTATTTTTATAACGGGGATTGAATTTGAAAAACACTAATTTCATATTTTTCAATTTTCTGAAAAAATGAAGAGTTAGAAAACATGTGTTTTCGAAAAAAAAAATTATTTTTCAATTAGTAAACATATTTTCTTTAGTTTTCTTTTTCCTACAATTTCTTTATTTTTTCTGAAAATCTTTCACAAATAAACACAATCTAAGTGTTACAGCGTTGTCAAGAACAAGAGCAATTGCGGAATAAACTATACTAAAAAGGAACTGGGAATAATATTAATTAGTTCCCCAAATGTATGCAATGTTTCTTAATTAAACTATAAAATTTTAAATTAAGAAATGCTAAACTCCCTATATATATATTTCACATTGATAAACTTGCAAGGAACCTTCCCGTAGTTGCGTCAGAACCATAATTTAAAGTAATATTCACGACTTAAACTAAAATAATTTATAAGGTAGACGAGCATATTTATCACTAAATTAATTATCTCCTTAAACTTTTTCTAAGAATCTTAATCAGGAGAACCGATTAGAAAAATTATTAACCATACGATGTTTGGGATAATAAATTAAAGAGATTTGTTACACATTAAAATTTATAAATATAAAAAACATTTTATATTTAAAGACTCTTAAAATATTTAATTTTTTTTTCACTTGTTAAAAGAATGTTACAACTTTTTATATAGAAAAAAACAAAAAAAAAACACTATAATACTTAATAAAAAAATAAACTAGAAAATATATTCCTTTCAAATAGAAGAAAAATATCAAAATAAATTAAGAATAGAAAAATAGAAATAGAAATATATCTATTTTTCTAACAATGCTCGTGCATCAGACAACTTGCCAAATAATGAGACATTTAATAAGAACATGCATGTAACTTGCTTCAGAAGTACTAGCTAGTCAAATTGGAGTGGAGTGTGTGGAATCAATTACAAAGCTTGCCGATGGAATCTGGCCTTACAAATGCCAGTATAATTAAGAAACCCTAGTTGGCATGAAAGAAATATAATCGAATCCTCGATCATGGCTGATATTAATTATTGAACCCTCACTCATGTCTACTTCTCTTGCAGATTGTTTTAATTAGCAAACTTGTATAGAAAAATTCAAATATGAATTTCTGAATTATTGATGATTGATGGTTAAAGAACTACAAAACATGATGATTAGTCTACTCTAATTGATTAGTGGCCAACAAAAAATAAAAATATAACAGAATTAATATTAAAAAAATAAATAGAAAAGCTGTAATTATAACTTTGAAAAAGATGCATGTTGGCATATTATTATTACCATAAAAAGTTTTTTTTTGAAAATATATTAAAATGATATTTTTTATTTTTTAAAATATATTTTTAACATTAACATATTAAAACGGTTCAAAAAAATTAAAAATAAAGTTACACAGCAATTCCAAATAAAATCAACTTTTCAAATTAATAAGATTTGCATCAATCCAATATATGGTGAAGTAAAGATATATATTTACCTTCTCAAGTTATTTTTTGGACTTTTATTTATCAAATTGATCCATGAATTCTTCAGCTAGACGTTCCACGTCATTATTGATCCTAGCCCTTTGAATATTTGGTCAAAAGTAATTAAGCCTTGAACTTATAAAATTTATGATTTTAGTCCCATGAACAATTTGGTCAAGGCAATATGACCGCTCCATCAGGATTTTATCAATTGACTATCACATGATCTTATAATAACGAAACAAGTACTCTCAAATAATAGTTATTTGAGATTTACATAATTAATCATTAATTTTAGGGCTTATAGAATTAATCGAATTATACGCAACCTGATTTGAATACCCATATTAATAATAAAAAAAAAAAACAAGTACAATTCTGAAATTAAGAATTTAAATGGATTTTGTATTGTACATATAATACATAACTATTTAATTGAAAGGACTTTTTTAATGTAAGAGATAATTAAAGCGCATATATTCAAGTTTTTGATAAAGAAAATACTTCAGCGCATATTTTACAAATAATTTTAGGTTGTGAATCACAAACAAACTGGTCAGAGAAGATTGAGCCTTACCATTGATTTTTCTTTGTCACTCTCAAACTGATGGTTCACAGCACTTACTTTTTTTTTTGTTTTTCTTCAAAGATCGGTGATGGTTACATAAATATATAATACAATGTAAAGATAATATAACCACCAACTATTTTTAATAAAATAATTAATGTTAATTTCCTTAATTTCTCAACCTAAAAATTAAAGTTTTTAGATAAGAACTCAATATATAATTTATATTGTTCTTTAATATTCTCTCTCGAGTAAATACTCTTTAGATTTAAAACTTATACAGATCTATACTATATTGTCTATTAATTAGATTTTAATTAGAAAAAAAAATGAGAAAACTCGTAACCGTTTGGTCATTAAAACTTTGATATCATATTAGAAAAATATTTCAATTTAAAAATTTAAATAAAATTATAAGATATAATTTATATTATTTTTTAATAAATATAATAAAAATAACATTAATTGGAATTTCTAATTAATAATAATAGTAGTAATAAAAGATTGAATATGCTTGCAAAGGTTATATATATACCCGTAATATTGGTCCGCAATCACATGTTTCAGAGGTTAACGAAAGTGCCAAGAGGTTAATGACTCGGACATCACTGATGGAGATAAGTTGGCCTTTTCCATTAGTGATGTCCATTAATGGAAAATTAGAGGTTAATGAGAGGTTAATGACTTGGACATCACTAATGCAGTAAAATTAGAATTTAGTCTTTAATTAAACTTTTAAAACTAGGTGTGGAGCAGGGAAATTTTTTAAAGGGAGCCAAGATTAGGAAAATATTTTTTAGGGAAGGGGAAAACTTAAGTCTTACTACTTTTAACCCTAAATTCTTAAATTGTTCCAGAGGAGCCAAATAAAAAAAAATATTTATTTATTCATTAAATTTTTACAGGAGCCCGGGCCTTATATGCCTCCCCCGGCTCCGCCTTGCTTAAATCCTATATGGTATTGGAAGCAACAGTTATGTGATTCGTGCTCAATTGCCATGAAAAAAATATTTTTATAATTAATTTTGATAAATATATGTAATTAAATAAATCGAGAATTATGTATACTAATAAATAAATAAATAAAAAATATTTAAAAATATTTAAAAATAAAACTTGAAAAATCAAGAAACAAATACAAATTAAGATATTTAATCTTGAAAGACCAGATATTTACCCGGTCATGTTTGCTAAATTTGTTTATTAAAATAATATTTTATTCAAGCAAATGATAATAGAAATAGAGACACAAATTAAATTGATTGAAAAAAAAATATAATGTAAGGTTGCATATATTAGAAATATTATATGAAAATAAGATTTTTTTATTTTTAAAAATAAAATTCATCTGTATAAAATATGATTTGCAATATCCCATGCTCTGTGAAATCAAAATGTATTAACCTCAATAATTCATATGTTAATGGAAAATTATGTTTTGATAAGAAGAAAATAAATTAGAGCTTCCCTCTTTTATTGGTCTCGCGGCACAACACATCTGGATCAATCCTGGATGAATGTTTATCAAAATTTTAAATCACATTATGTTATCAAAATCAAACATCAAACTCAATAGGACTAAATCTAAATCCAAAGACATTAGACAGTAGCTTAACATTATTTCAGATGTTGAATCACAGTTCAACCCATTTCATACAGGAAATTATCGCATGCTGCTTTCTCACAACCTTTAGGTACGCACAAACTTCATATAATATGATCCATTTGACATGATACAAACTTGAGATTGGTTTACTGAGATTCACAGTATTTGACATACCAATCTGTACGATTTCCTTGTTGCATCAATCACAGGTTATGCTTGCAACTTGAAAGGCTCCAATACAACTTCAACGTTGCCTTTCTCATTCATGTAGTTGGAAAAAAACTCTGTGAACTCAAAGGCTCTATAGAGTGGGCGATTGTCCTCTTTAATAAGTTCCCTGGCAGGTTCGACAATGCTGTCACGACTAGGACTGACAAAGAAGGCAGCACTTGTCCTAGCATCCTTTGAATTTGTCACTGCTCGATGTTCGGCACCTTTTAGCTTGTTGTTACTGATAATCTATGACAGGAATTAGCCAGCATTCTTCAGCTTAATTATACCCAAACATTTCAAGAACTTTACAGTAGCGATAACAATGATATAAGAAGTATACCTGTAGCTGGTACCCAATGTTAATAACAAATGCATTGGGAACAGGCCCAACACCAATCCATTCACCATCCTTGAAGACTTGAAGCCCACACACATCACCTTGGAGTAAAATGGTTATGAGATTAGGATCACAATGTTTCGGCAATCCCAGGGTTAAACTTGGATCTGGGCATGGAGGGTAACGATTGATTGACAAAAATGCATTTTCACTTAGTTTACCTCCAAAATACCCAGACTCTAATCCTAAACCTTCAGTGATCAGCTCCAATATCCCTGAGGCTAATTTCATCACTTCAGTCGAGTAATTCCCAACAACCTGTCTGTGAAATTATGGAGACATAAGCATTAGGAAAGGTTAAACTTAAACTTATGTCTGCTTCATTAATTGTTTTGGGAAGACTGAAATTTGACAGGTGATACAACATAGCAGTCAGCAGGCATAACGTTTTACCGATATCTGGTTGGCTTCTCGGGCCATTGTTGAATGCATGCATCTAGATCAGGATGGCATGGGTGTCTCAAAAAGTCACGCCAGTTGTGAACATCTTCACTTGCATAAGAGTTACTACTCGTGAAAAGTCTGCAGCTTCTATCTGGGTCTTCAGAGTAGATGCCTGCCAGATCCTCTGCAGGCATCTCAAAGACTTCCTTGAAGACACTCATTGTATCATTCATCAATTCCTTAGAAACTCCATGGTTAATCACCTGTTTTACAGTGAGAATATAACATTCATTATTCATGGCTTGATTAACGTCTTAAAGCTATGATATTTTATATCAATTGAGTAGGATTATTGCTTAATAAAGTGCGAACCTGGAAAAAACCGAACTCCTGGCTTGCCTTCAAAATTTCCTGAGCAATATTGGCTCGGTTTTGACCTGCTATATCACCGAGATCTATTACTGGAATGGACTCGCATAAGGCAATAGCTACCTTCCCTGGTCGGATTTCTTCTGGGAAAATATACTTCTCAGACAAGGATTGAAGGTTACAGCGGCTTGAGACGAGGATCTCCATAACTCGGAATGTGAAAATTCCTGCTCTAAGACAAAACTAGTTGTTGTATTAGATTTTAAACCCCCGAAGCAAATGTGACTTGTAAAATGGCTAGCTAGGTGAGTAGAGCTTGAATGTAGTATGAAATGGACTTCTGGCAGGAATCTTGCCAGAAACTTGAAGAAAAACAACCGGAATGTCACCAAGGATTCTGTCTCGGTCCAGGAACAGGCTAATCATGATAGGTCAGACCAAAATTCCAAAATGTGTGTGTTTTTAATGATATCTTGGAAATTAAGAATGCTGTGTGTTAGTTTGGTTTCATATTCCCAATAACCTTCATTATATGTTTATATACGCCTTTTCAAATCTGTATATATTTAATTGGCGTTTTCGTCATTGCGATAGTTGATGACAAAAATGGATTGCAGAAGAAAAAAGGGCTGCCAGTTGACTCTTGCTGGGGGTCCCGGATCCATGTGAATGGGACCACCACACCACTTATGAGATGAAGGAAACAAAAGAGTTTGTTCAGATATAAGAGGGCTGACTGTCTCTTAAATAGTGTCGGCAGCAGCAAAAACAAAAGAGAATTCCAGAGAGAAAAAATCAGCTTGAGTATAGTCTGTTTAATCTCTTGTTTCTAACTTATTTATGTTGCATCGAGCTAAAACTCTTAAGACAGGTTCAAGTTATATATATATATAGCTCTTTATTTTATATAGTTAAATTAAAAACTAAAAGTGTCTAAGTTGATCGTTTCATCGTAAAAAAGAATTATAAATGTCTGAAAATTTCTCAATTTTTTTCTTTAATCTTATTGTATTTAAAGAATAAATTATTCTTAATGATTTTCAATAAAAATGAATGATCAAGCAAACAATATAATGGAGAATTTTTTTGGTATTTTTCAATATATTTTCTAAAGAAATGAAGAGTTAGAAACACACATTCTCAACAATTTTAAAAAACAATTTTTATTCTCAATTAATAAAAGTATTGTTCTTAGTTCTCTATTTCCCACAATCTTTTTTTCTGAAAAGTGGAAAACACAACCGAAGTGTTATGTCTATAGCATTGTCAAGAACAAGCTGAGCAGCTGTGTAATAAACTATACTAAAAAGGAACAGGGAAAACTTTTTCTAAAAATCTTAATTACGAGAACCGATTAGAAAACTATATATTAACAGAAGATGTTTTGGTTGGACCAGTGATGTTGATACATAGTAGTTATTCTTGTGGTATCATTAACGGACAGTGATCGCAGACATAAACAAATGATAGAGAGATTTATTATATTTTAAAATCTTCAGAGGACCAAAAACATCATAAGTGTTTTCACTTGCCAAAATGTATTTTTTATGATAAACTAAGAAAAAAAAACTAGAAAAGAATCATAGTTAAGAATAGAGAAATATCTGTTTTTCTAAAAATAACAACTTTACTGAATAATTTTAGTGATGAGACATTTAATAAGAACATGCATGTAACTTGCTTCGGAAGTACTAGCTAGTCAAATTGGAGTAGAGTGTGTGGAATCAATTACAAAACTTGCCGATGGAATCTGGCTTTACAAATGCCAGTATAATTAAGAAACCCTAGTTGGCATGAAAGAAATATAATCAAATCCTCGATCATGGCTGATATTATTGAACTCACCTGAAATGCAGGCCCAAATGGCTGAGTACTGGAGTTCAGTAATTGTCTTTTACTGCCACATCTTTTTTTCCCTAGTCTCGAACCAGCTTTGAGCCATATTTTAATTTGCTCAACTAGAATTTTGAAGCTTGAAAGATGGTGGAGATGCTTGCTTGCTAGCCTCGCTGGTAAAATTGAATTGCTTTCAGTTTGTAGTTGACTCGATTTCGGACACTAACCATCAAGTTTCTGACAGCTATTCTATTCTTCGGGTTATTAGAGAGTCGCTTTCTGATGCTCCATCATGTCTACTGTGAGACGGGTTCTCTTGCAGATTGTTTAGCAAACTTTGTTCATGGATTAGTTTTGGGCACTCTATCATGTACCATTTCACCTTGTTATTTTTCTTTCTAGTTGATTGTATTTGAGAATAATATAAATTATATTTTAAAATTTTATTTAATAATTTTAAGTTTTAAGTATTTTATTTGACATGAATTTTTGTTATAGTATTAGAGATTTGAGATCAAATAGTTATAAATTCAAATTTTATTCATTTCATTTTAATTAATAAAATTAAGTATAAGTTGATATAAATTTATACAAGTTTTAAGTTTAGATGATTTTCACTTGAAATAATATATTAAAAATTAATATAAATAATATTTTAAAGACAATGATTTAAAATTTTAGATTAAAATAATTTTTTTGATAATTAGTTATAACAAGTAATGCTTGTATTTTGTAAATGATGGGGGAGGGGGGAGAATGGATGGGAAGAGAAGGGATTTACTTGTTGATATAGAGCTTATTTGGAAATGTAGGCTAACCTGTGTTTCTAAAAATTTTAAAAAAAAATTAAAAAAAAATTGTATATTTTACATCGTTTTGATACGTTGATCTTAAAAATAATTTTTAAAAAATAAAAAAAAAATTATTTTAATACATTTCAACATAAAAAACACTTTCAAAAACCACACTCCTATCAAAAGAGTGCGGCCAAAACTTGCACATTATTTTGCTGAATTAATTAACAAAATTCTGTTCTGTTCCAGTGGTGTTGATGTATTAAACGATAATCGTGAGCTGGTCCAAGCCCAGAGAACATGGCCACGGCCCATAAAAAGAAGAGATGAAGATAGAAATGGGCCTGACCTAGTTGCTGGGCAGGGAACAAAAGAAACTTGTCCTGAAATCTGGAAATAGGCAAAGCCATGTTCAATCCTTTTTCTTCTTCTTTTTTTTTCCTTCTATTGGCCCAATTTTTGACAATTGACAATCAAAATATTAAATTAGAACTGGCCAGGTGGGGGTAGAGCGGGAATTTCACAATTCGAATATCGATTTTGGTCAGGTTTCAAATCGAATTAAATGGAATTAATTTGATTTAATGACATGTTAGCTCGATCAAATCCAGTCCAAATCAAGCTGGTTGAACTTTTAAGTTTTTATTTTGACTAATATGACTGATTTAAATGAACCTGGTGACGTACAAATTGAGCCAGTCCGAAGCCGAGCCGACAACTATGCAAGAGGTATAATTCAAGGGAACAACAAAGCTCGTTTTGATTGTTCATTTCTCTGTATCCTAACAGATAGCAGAGATGGAGGCATTATTAGCATGGTTTTAAATCACGATTCAGGGATCATATTACGACAACTCAAGTCCCGAGCCAAACTGAAGCTCAGCAAATGCTCCTTAACTCTGCGACTATGTTACTAGTGATACCTGCCGTTGGGAGTCCGATGCTCCAAGCTAAGTTTCCTGCACACTATGCCCGCGGTCATTGCCTATTGCATACCATATGAATGATCTATAACAATAGCCCAGTTGTTCAAATTTGGGAATTTTGATTTAGAAATTCTATGTTCCAACTCCTTTATCTTGAAGATTTTGTAGGCCTTTTACCGAGTGAAAAGGGGAGCAAAAGACATCTATAAACTCTGTTTTTTCGCAAAAAAAGTCTTGCTTTGCTGTTAAGGTATGTCCTAAAACTTTAGAGAGTTGAGGAAAAGGGAACAAAAGAAATGCTGTTTCCCAAGAAAAATGAGAAATAAAACAGCAGGGGTCCAACATCATGAAGCAAGTATATAGCATGTTGGGTCCAAATTCATTTCTTTAATATAAAATGCTAGTGGGAAGTATGATGGCAGCTTTACCACTCTGACTTAACTTTAAACATGGACATGCTTGTGTTCATCTCAAGTTTATCCTCTTCATTCAATGAGATATCATTGTGGTTTACCTGGTGAATCTGTGGCGCACGTTTTAACCCTTGTGTAGGAGTGTTTTCCATTAAGCTTCTCCCATCTCTCTCCTCTATTTTCTCTTTATTCTGATTGAAGAAATTCTTTTTATGGAAGAAGCTAAACCCATCAGTCAACCTCCCCTTTTGTCTCTCTACTTGTAGAATCCAACACTTTGAATTGAAACCCATTTACCTATGGCACCAGCACACAGACAATACTACATTCATGCCTTCAGAAACCAGCAGAATCTTATCTATCAACAACCTTCCCCTACTTCAGACCATGCTTTCCCTCTATTAGCTATTGCTGTGTTGAGCATCATGGGCACAGCTTTCTTGCTAGTTGGTTACTACGTCTTTGTGAACAAATGTTGCTCCAACTGGAACCAGTTTAATCTTCTAAGGTGGTTCACTGTTTGGAGAGCTAGACGTAACGAAGATTCGTTTATAGCCCTCTCTCCAACCATGTGGAACCGTGGGCTGGACGAGTCAGTAATTCGCGAGATACCAACATTTCAGTACAGGAGAGAAGAAGGTCGGGAGAGGAGTAGCTGTGGCTGTGTGGTCTGTTTGAATGAGTTCCAAGAACAAGACATGCTTAGAGTTCTTCCAAACTGTAGCCATGCATTTCACTTGGATTGCATTGACATATGGTTCCAAAGCAATGCTAATTGCCCACTTTGCAGAACAAGCATTTCAGGCTCTGGTACTAAATATCCAGTTGACCGCATCATTGCTCCTAGCTCATCACCTCAAGGCTCACAGCCATACACCGATAGTCTTATGGGAAGTGATGAAGATTATGTGGTGATCGAATTGGGTGGAGAAGATGATGGAGCTTTGTTACCTCCTAGGCAACATGAAAGAAACACTTCAAGAGAAGTTCAGATGAGACTCAGAAGTCGATCACCAATGAAGATGGAGCAGAAGCTTGGAAAGTTGAAAACAAGGAAGCAACACCATGTCTCAATTATGGGTGATGAATGCATTGATGTAAGGGGGAAAGATGATCAGTTTTCCATCCAACCGTTGAGGAGATCTTTCTCACTGGATTCTGCAGTGGATCGACAGCTTTACTCAAGTGTTCAAGCAATCATTCATCAAAATATCCATCATAGGGAAATTAGCAATACCGAGGAAAGTAGTAACAGAGTACTTAGGTCTGTTTTTCCATTTGTTCATGTCCGAGGATCCAGAAAAGCAGTACGTCCGGTTGAATTTGAGATATAATGCAAGAAGATTTAGTCCGAAATCTTGTCTTTATGTCCTGTTTGATATTTCATTTTTTTCGAAGGGTTTGCTGGTGTTTTTCATATGATTGAATAGTTACAAATGAGGAACTGATAAAAATCTAGGGTGGCTTCGGATTGATATCATGCATAGAATGAACGGTATACACGGACTCCTACTGAGATGCAAGCATGCTTATGAGAATCATTGCTTAAACCACTTAGGGTGGACGCCTCTTTTTTTCTGTTTTGAGTTCCTTTTTTCTTTATGAATAGAAATGATTGTTTTAACACCTCTTTATCCAGAGAGACTCTGTGAGACAAAGACGGGGGGAGGGGGCAGAGTGGAAGGGGGGAGCTATTATGTAAGTCATGGCAAGGGGACCGGAATAATGAGCAACTATGAGTGAAAACCGCAAAAGGGACCTCCTCTGTGAATGATCACCAACCTCTTTTGTCTTGTAGTAATTATACTGGTGTTGGTAATGCGCAGAAGAGATTATTCTGCCCAGGTTCCATTATGGTTTAAAGATACGGATTTGAGTGAAGGTCTGCCATCTGTTTCCAGATGCCAAAAAGCAGCTGGAGAGTTTCACTAAGAGCATCCCAGATATCAGTTGAAATAAAAATCTCAGTATTTTTTATTATTTGTAAGGGAACAATTTATTTGCAGCAAATACATATTTTGAAAGATCTGAATAATTTCTCCTGTTTTTTAATTACAAAAATTCAGAAGAGAGACTAACAGCTAACTCATGATAACTTACATGAGTGCAAACTACATATTTAGAAACAATGCCAATGTGAGTCCTTGGGATGGTCTAACGGTTAAATTTGGGATTTCCACTTGAAAGTATGATGTTTAAATCCTGGGAAGGATGGATGAAATTTGGGAGTGATGTAAGGCTACCCCCACCTGTGCAGCTCAAGGTTCATTGGCCCTCATCTTTAACCCCCTCACCACCCACAAAAAAATATGAAAAGGATAGAAGAAACAAAAATAAAGAAGTAAGCAAAATATCACATACGAAGATTTTCTACGAGGAAAATTTTACCCTGTCGTAGCTAAACATTATGCCCTCAGTCTCAGTTGCAAACCCTGCCTTGCAAGCATCATTCCATGTGTTCCTGCCTCAGCAAAGCTACATAAACATAACAATGTAGTGCAGACACTATAACAAAACCATATCACAAATTCAGTGAATCATAGCCGGATGAAACTCCAGTGGGACACCTATGACGAGTCTACAGTTATAGTTTCTCATCCTCAAAATGGTTTTTAGGGTCCTGTTGATTACGAAGAAACAGGTTGAATTTCAAAGTCACCAAAACTGAATGTTTAGAAGCACGTGTAATATAATCATATTATGTGAAGTAAAAGTTGAGAAGAATGGTGACATTACATGGAAAGCATGATTGAGCCTTCTTTATCAAGTTTTCCATGAACATGGATTTATTCACAGACAACTCTAAAGTCAGAATACAGATTAAGATGAATGTACAAGTTCCTTTGAAAAGAAAATTTAGTAGTTAAAAGACACAAAATACACTAATTTCAGTCTTTATCAGGCAAACACAATCAAAGAAAAAGCACACATCCCCAAAACCAATTTTCACATCGAAACTGTGTTTGAGTTGCTTAAAGAACTTGAACTCTATAAGCACATATGAAAAGAAAAGGCACCACAGATAGCAATAAATTACCATATCTACTTACAGGGAAAAGCTAAGTGGAAAAAAAAAACACCCTTATAGAAAGAGAGAAGCTAACCAAACAAAGAAATGTAACTCAGTGCTGGATGTTTATCAGACTACATCATGCTTGTTCGATACTGGTTGAGAGGAATGTCAAGCTGTAAGTTTCTTCCAGAGGGGCGACTGTGAGGCATCTACTGGTCGTGAGCTCATGTTGCCTTGGTCCATGACTTTCCCAGGCATCTATTGCTCGCCGCTGGAATTAAATGGCAAGGGTATAGCTACAAAATCCAAGAAAGATTTTTTAGAAACTACAAAATTCTAATTTGAGATCGCAACATAAAACCAAACAACCTAGACACCAAATTCCATGTCATTTGCTTGCTGCCTTGATGAATGAATGTGGGCATATAGACAAGGAATGCTTGATAGCACCAGAATTATTAACTT
>Ga0307515_10002227_pt1 | contig 42559 bp, 52 predicted proteins | sample 17_EM_MG_FD_194513 | JGI IMG/M metagenome (GOLD analysis project Ga0307515, IMG submission 194513) | Populus trichocarpa ectomycorrhiza microbial communities from riparian zone in the Pacific Northwest, United States - 17_EM | ecosystem: Host-associated > Plants > Roots > Unclassified | place... | reverse complement strand
TGCTTGCGGCGGCGGCAATGGTATGGGTTAATCTTTGTGGGGTTGGGGGGTGGCAGGGGGGACGGTGGCCTGAGAGGTGGTGGTGGAGTGAGGATGTGAAGATTGTGGAGGAGAAGGGGAAGGCGGAGAAAGGGGGGGAAGAGGAGTGGAGGGATGGAGATGAGGTGGTCGTGGGGAAGAGTGGAATTGTTGTGCCCATGTGGTTGGAGCTGGGGCTGGAGGAGAGGGGTGTGTTAGATGAGATTTGGGGGAGAGTTAGAGAGAGGAGGGTGGGGGTGTAGATTAGATTGATAGATGGAGGGTACTTACCTAAGTATACAGATGCGGGAAACTTTAGATACTTAGAACCGAGTAAGAAATAATGATATGTAGTGGTACCAAACCATAGAGCAAGGTGAGCCCTAGAGTCGACCTTACACTCACGTTATCTAACCATCACAACTTCCTAAACACAATATCTAGTTCACCAGAACGCCTTCGAATCTTAGCCCATCAACAATCCTTACATCCGCTCTATTTATTTCTTCAGTCGTCGATACTTTCATCACAGCTACTCTAAAATCTCTCAGACTCTCTACCCTGCTTCTCGAATCAACACTATGTCGCCTGGAAATATGATAATATACTCAAATTCAAAGCCCACAATGATTATACTAACCAACCATCCTCATAGACTTAGTTGCCTTCGTTAAGTAACTCTTTAACGAGAAGATCAATGGGTTGGGACGGGTTGTCACGTCAACCAGCAGGAAGGTCGGAGTTTGCATTCTCGTACCTATTGCTTCGTACCGTTAACAACGCCAGCAGTGTCAGTACCTGAAATTCTGCTCTCTATTGCTGGTGATGACGGGTTAAGTTTACTGCATAAGGAGAGGACGGTCCTAGTCTCCAGAGAAATTCGTGAGGAAGAAAACCAAACCCAATATGCTGACAAACCCACCATGGGTTGCAGGTACGCTATCACGGCGTGGTCAGCTGGAAGACGTAGAAGACATTGAAGAGGATCTAACAATACCTGGTTTCTCTTCATCGGAGAATATTCCTGAACCGACACCGGTGTTAGAAGTGGGACCAATGGCACCACCAGCAAGGCCAGCCCCAAAGAACAGTTTGTTCTCGCAGAGGAGCGCGACGCCATTTCCTGCACCAGTTGGAGTACCTACCATTGCACCAAAGATTGCACCGATGACTCCGATATCTCACTACTCGAGTACACCTTCGTACCCTAAACCGCTATCCAACAACGCTACATTGCCACTGCAAAAAGCGCAACTAGTAATCCGTAGGGGATAAAGACGCCGTATCTAGAAATAGCAGAATAGCGCTTAGTTATCAAAACATTGAATCGTCGTCGGCAACATATTTAACGTGAAGATGTGTCTCGGCCTCTAAGAAGGAGACGGCAAGTTGATGTGATGGTTGGAGTTATCCCGACATAGAACTAACCATGGAAGGTGCTTATATGAGGATCTTTTGTGAGACCACGCCGCCATCGAAATTGACAACTTTGGTTACCGCGTCATTGAGGCGGAGCGGGGCATTTTTTACATCGCTAGGTTCTTGTTCAAACCTGGCAAAGTACCTGCAGTATGAAGCTATTCATAGGCTTTCTATTTCTACTGTATATGATATATGACAATGTGTGTGGAGAAAGGTCAGAAGCTCGGTCTTAATCCAGATCTCGTGACCACATCTAATCATCAATGTTCACTCGTGTATCACATGACCTTAAACATTGTCCTTATAAGTTGTCGCACGATAGTACGGAACCCCATCACACATATTTTCAAACAGCCTTCAAGAGCGGGATCCAACATGTCATCTAAAAAATCTCCTTGGCGCGGGCCTGCAATCCGCTTGAGGTCTCTGCCCTCTATAGAAGAGGTTGTGATTTACATATCTCCAATTGCCAACATATGAGTTGGGAACCGAGGGTGATGAGCCCACTACTTACGTCGACCGCGGCGAGAGTGGTTCCTCGGACAAGCGAGATCAAGCGGTAGAATCTACTATATAATCCCGGCTTGCATATATATTAACCTTCATCCTAGTCGCGGGCTTGAGCCACTTGAAGGGGCTGCAATTTTTTTTTGCTTTATGTGCCAACCCTCGCCCATATTATAAGCGGTTTTGCCACTGGTGATTTTCGAGCCGCTTAGCGCTTCTCATCGCCTACAATTGTTACGCGGTTCTCAGGGTTGTCATTTCGCGATACGAGCTGTGACATGAGGTATCCTCGGCCTCACCGATTGGGTGACTTTTAGCTCTGGGAATTGCCTAAAGGAATATTCCAGTACCGAATCATAGGGGTTTTCGCTTCTGGATTGCCAAAAATCTGTACATAGATGAATATATTTGAAACTCACAACCTATAGTCCACCAATGCAATGGATGTAGGTAGACAGCTCCACTTCGAACCAGCACTTCGGCTCCACATAAATTTTCGAACCGAAGGAGTGCCCTACACTACTTGCGCCCTGTCCGGAGCCGCAGATCAACGTAGGGAGCAAGGAATAACACTACCTGGGTTACGTTTATTCACTACAGCGGATTGGCTATGAGCCATATTGTGCGATCAATCACTGCCATCACAATGGATCACTCCTATTCTCGGGCCACGGTGGTGGTGGCGGAACAAAACGGGCAGTGTTAGACGCACACACTAATGGGCCTATCTTTAGTAATGAGAGATGGATCTTTTCGATGCCTCCTTTGAAGATCTGAAGGTCTGGTGGATACCTAGATTATGGAGTCGGAACTACGCTCAGCTATGAAGTTGAATTATTCCTCCAACACCTAACAGCTGATTGAATGAACTACCAATGGGATGCTTTCAGCCACACAATATCAAACCAGACATATAAATCCATGACTAAGCATTCCGGTGAGTAGAGCTAATGCACACGGCATGGAGAAAGGTCATTGGCTGTGGATAGACAAAAGGACTTCCACCTAAAAAGCTTTTCAGCTTGCAACTAGTGGGTTTCTCGCCGCGGCAAAAGCTAGATAGAAGGCCGAATGTATGCGCGTCCATGAAGAAGGCCAAGAGTTTGTCTTACGCATGCGTGACACTGGTTTGTTAACTAGCCTCGGGGTAACATTATTTTGCACTCTATATCTCTTGGCGGAGGTATCTGTGGTTGGTATTCCTCGGTTTTTCTGGTCCTTATACTCTTCTCCGGCAAGAAAAATAGACCGAAAGCGCCACAAGAGGAATTAGCAAGGACTTATACCCAGCAAGCCTCGATGGTGAACGGTGTTGCTGTACGCAAGCTTGCAAGGTCTCAAAGCCTCGACTGTGCAAAAACATACGGATTAAACCTATTCAGAGCATCTTGAGAGCTGTATATAACAGAGAATGATCTCTTGTTCCTACATAGAGCTCATCATCCCATAAACTCCAGAGCAACCAGTGCAATATTTCTCTTTTCCTTCAGCAGTAACATACGCTTTCACTTACCTACTTTCCCTCACTCAGAAACCCACCATCATGCAAATCACCAGTCTTCTTGCTGCATTGACCCTTCTCGGAGGAGCAATTGCGCATCCGGGTGGTCACGACCATGGGCCCGAAGAACTCCAGAAACGTGATGCATTATGGCAGCATGCTAAGCGTTCCATCGCGGATTGTTCGTCGTCCCTTATGGCTCGCGGGGTTTCCAAGCGTGCAATCACTCGGCGGTCAGAACTCGCGGCGAAACTTCGTGAGAAACGAGGGCTATCACCCAGTGAGTTTCCCACACTATTGGTTCCAAACCGGTGCTAACATAACCGTCCAGAGCCCTACCTTCGTGCCCGTGATTATGAAGACTTTTTGGCCAAAGACCACAAGTCGACGCTCAGCGGAAGTATCTCGCAGAATGCAGAGCCGTCAATGCTGTTTACGGGAAACATCAGCTGTATTCTTTCTCCGGAGGTTACTCAAGGGCCATACTACGTGTCTCGGGAGAAGGTAAATTACCACCACTATTGGATGCTTCTGGTGTACTAACGGAATTCTATGTAGATCCGCTACGATTTACGTGAAAACCAGCCCGGAGTTGATTTGTAAGCCTACAGCACCTCGGAAGCACTATATGCAGGTACCTTGCTAACGCTCCGCTCAGATTCCTTGATCTGCAGTTCATCGACATCAACACGTGTGAACCTGTACCCGACATCTACATTGATATCTGGCATGCGAATGCAACGGGGGTGTACTCCGGTGTTGTCGCGAGCGGCAACGGTGACTCCTCAGATGCTACGAACCTCAACGCAACGTTCCTGCGCGGTCTCTGGAAATCAAACAACGAGGGTGTTGTGCAGTAAGCCACCCAGATGCCCCTCATCTCCATATCATACTAACACAAAAAAAAGATTCCTCACCATCTTCCCAGGCCACTACACCGGGCGCACATACCACACGCACCTCATCGCACACCAAGGCGGCTTCGCAAACCTCAATGCCACCTTCAGCGGTGGCAATGTTACACATGTCGGGCAGCTATTCTATGATACGGCTCTGCAGGAGGCAGTAGGCGTCGTTGAACCCTACGCTAGCAACACGCAAGACTTGACCTCCAACGACGACGACGCACTGGCCCCCGATGCCGCCGGTGACGATTTTGACCCGTTTGTGCAGTACGTGTACCTGGGTGATACTGTCGAGGACGGCGTTTTGGGATGGATCTCGATCGGTATGGATACCAGCCAGACGTATGATGTTTCGTCTGCGGCCACTTTGACGGAGAATGGAGGCGTCGTGAATAGCGATTTTTCGGCGGGCGGTGGAGGAGACGGGCAGGGTATGAATGGCACTGGTGGGCCGAGTGGGTCTGCGCCTTCGGGAGCTAGTCCTAGTGCTACGGCTTCGTTGACCTGTAAGTTCACACCGTGTTCCTCTTCTGAGGAGAGATTTGCTGACCACGAAGCAGGATTTTGATCTTTTTCATATCTGAGGGCAGGGTAGGGTGGGTATTGCATTTTCTGTCGATAGTGGTTTTCTTGGCTTTTGGTTTCGTCAGTTGGTTATCTAATATTCACTGTGTATCACTCGCTTTTCAGGTAAAAATAGTTACGAATGTACAGCGGACGAAGTCTATTCTACTATCTAAGGAGAAGCTCTGTCCTTATATACATGAGAGCCTGGAACACCATGGAAGTCCATGGAAGCTCACGATTGCAAATACCAGTGGCGGTGGCGAGTGAAAACTTGTGGATGAGTCTACAACTGTGAGTCCGTAGCCTGTGAGTCAATTCGGCGATCTCAGTATCGGCGACTTTCCTTTAGATCATATAGTAACAATAGTTGTCGCATGTATGGGAGGAACCATGTGCTTGTATTGATGTGTATTGGACATAGACAAAGTGAATCTTGAGGCTGTATTCTATGTATATTTTGGAAGGGAAGGTGATGAGAGAGGAGGTTAGGCAGCGAATTACAAGTGAACATCCACATATCTACCTAGGTACTTATGTAACCTACCGAGTAATAACCATTGATTCCCCATTTGCTAGCATGTTATTACCTCCATATTGCTGTATAATCTCCCTAGGTCTGCTTTGATGAGTGCTCTCAGGCGGACCCAGGCCAACATATATAACCACTAGAACACGGAGGAAATCACGGTCTGATATCGGTACGTGTACATAAAATGGTGCATGCTTAACTACTAAAAGCGACAGAAACCACGAAAAAACCATCTTCATTTCCCTACTCCACGACCAAAACATGCCCACAAGCACTCCCATGACTCTGCTTCGCCACCTTCACCCCCTTCCTCAGCCCCTTCCTCGGTATCCCCGTAAGATCCCTCGCATAAGTCGCAATCGAGTGCGCAAGCGCCTTCGTATTCTGTATCCACGCTCCGGTGTTGGTGTTCGCCAGCGTGTCTCCCGCAAGGTGGTAGTTGATGTCATATGCAACGCTGGCTTGTCCTCCCCACCTATCACTTTGTTAGCATGATCTGTGGAGAGTGGGGGGGGACGTGCAATAGTGCCTCCTCGGCGGTTTTGAGTTGTTCGGCTCCGGTGAACAGACCGCCGCAGGGTATTCCGACGTCCTGCGGTTGAGTTAGAAGGGGTTTGGCCCTTGGTTCGCCGGGGTGGGGGTACCAGGAATGGGCCGTAGTCGGAGCGGCCTGAGAATGCAGTTGGACGGGAGGAGAGGCCGACTTCGCTGAAGTAGTCTTCGTACAGCTTCTCGATGTGTTCGGATCCGGCAGGGCCGGTGATGTTGTAGGCGGATCCTGCGGCGATTAGCTAGCTGGTCGCACTGCGCCTGGGTGGAGACACACCGTCGCCGTCGTAGACAAAGTAGCCAAAGTTTGGGGATGCAATCCTAGTAGAATCAGCAGCTGCTTGACTAGGGTATGGGGAGGGGCTTACATGTCGACGTTGAGATACAGCGCAATCTTCTGTTGCTCCTCCGCACTAAGACGACTTACATAATGCTCAGATCCCACAAGCCCAAACTCCTCCGCCGTCCACCAACCCATCCTCACAGCATTGCTGACACCCCACGCTGGCAGCCTTAGCGCGACTTCGAGAAGTCCAATGGACCCCGATCCATTATCGTTGATTCCTGGGCCCGCGGGAACGCTGTCCGTGTGTCCACCCGCAAAGACAATGTTCCCCTTATCTCCCAGCTTTGTGGTAGCAATCACATTGGACGTGGTCCGGTTCTCGGTCACGGCGACTACTCGAAGCGTCCCGGTGACATTCTCGCCCGCTGCTGCGAGGGCAAGCGCGGCTCCGTCTTCAAGCGAGAGGGAGCCGACGGGTACATATGGCCCCTGGGGACGTGATGGCGATGCTAAGGTTCCGACTATCAGGCCGGGGAGGTTGTTGTATATAATTGCGGCCTGGGCCATATCAGCTCTAATAAACCAATCCGATGAACGACTTACCGCCGCGCCGGATGCTCCTGCGTATGCAACCTTAAGCCCAAACTCGCACGCTCCTCGGCTAATGAGTGCAATATTCCCCTTAACCGCCGGCGGGAAATCTTCCTGTACCCCTATCAGCACCCGCTCTGCCCTCCCTGCTTAGCGGAACTCACCAGTCCACACCCCAGCTCATCCACATTCACCACCTTCGCGCTCACATTCCCCGCGGGCCCGTACGTGAACCACCCCGTCTCATATTTCTTCCCCGCCGCCGAAAACTCGGCTGTCCCTTGCGAATACAGGTGCTGGAAACTCTGCACCTCTGTATCGTAGTACCCCGTTCCGTCTAGAAGATCCTTGATGTACGAAACGGTGAGATTGTGGCCCACTGTCCCGAATGCGCGACTCCCCTCTGGTGACGCGGCGGCAAAGTCCATGAATTTTTGCCCGTGCGCTTTGAGCGCGGTACGGGTTAGAACCCGCCGTAACTGATTGGATTGTACCAAAGGCAGTGATTGTGCTGTGGCATATGCGGCTAGAGTCGAGGCTAGGAATAGAGTGGTTATAAAGGACAGCATGGTTAATGTGAAGGTGGACTATAAGTTCGTCAGTGATATCGGGGGTTTTAAACAGCAAGTTGAGTTGCACAAACTTTGGTTGGGAAGTATCTACAGTCTCGGTTGGGAAGTATCTACAGTCTCGGTTGAAGGTTATGTCGATATCCATCGCGAGGGATTTTGCCAACCGCTTTGGCTGGCTCCGGCCTGATACTGACGTGCAAGTTGTATTCCGATACACCGTGGAACCGTCAACGCTCGTGCTATGCAAGCGGGACCTGTAGATGTGGAGTATACTAGCATGGATCCTTTGGCCACTATCCCAACCGTTTATCCAGATATGGTACATGTGCTACTGTGTAGTCTGTTTTTCTCGCTAAGCAACGGCGAGTTGCGTTTACCCAGACGGCAAACCAGTTGGGCAGGAGGTGATTCATTATGGGAACAGAAAGAGCGGGCAACCACCGGGTGGAATCCGAATCAAAAAGTCTATCTCCCTACTTCCTATGACATAGAGTCAGAGCGAGGTATTTGCAACGTGAAGATCGTTAAAAACTTGTAAGGACTTCCACTCGGCCTGTCGGCTTTGGTAAGGTTACGCGATCTAGATGTACTGCTCCTTTAGTCTGGAGTAAATGCAAGGTCCCGACGAAGATTGGGTCCGATATCTGATGACGTCCAGTGTCATAGCCGCGCGTGGCAGGAGCTACTATCCCGGACGTCACCGAAGGCCGTTCTTGTGGACTAACTTTATAACACCAAAGGATATCTACAGACGTTCAGATTCCACTTTAGGAAGTATGAATCCAATTAAACCCAAACAAGCACATGGGGACTTCGGGCACGCCGATGGGTACTGACACCGTGATCGATTACCATGCCATAAGAAAGACAAATAAAGAATCCCTTATATACAAATCCGTCCACGCTATGCAAGCTATCGAAATCTCACAAATAGAGAAACGCACAACAAAACCCATCATCATTTTGCACATCACTTCTCCTGTGAACCCCGCCGTTCGCCCTCCCTAGCGCCCAGTCTTGTGCGCCATAATATTCTGCACCAAACTAATCCCGCCCTTCCCAAACGTTTTTCTAGACTCCGAACTTTGTGGTGGCGGCGGGAAGCTGTTCGGGTTATAGGCCGTCGGGTTAAAGCCTCTGATATCCTGCACCCCCATCCGTCCACCGGTAGCCTTACCCAGCCCTCTCTCCACAATCTGCTCCCCCTTCGTCTGTACCCGTTCCACAGCCATCTCCGCCGCCGCGACCGCAAGCGTCCCAATCGCCGCCGCAAACGCGGTCGCAAACGCCGCCCACCCAAAGCCCACGTTCGCATGTCCGACATGGATCAACACCGCTTTCATCCCTAGGTGTCCTACGAGTGTGGCGATCGCGGATGTCGTCACCTGCTGCAGCACCATGGAGCCAAGTAGCATCAAGGCCCCCAAGCCAGCGGCACCAGCAGCGATCTTCTTGGTGATCTTTGGGATCGGGACTACGGGAATACAATTTGCAACGACCATAAGGAAGCCGATTCCGAGTGAAATCAGCGAGGCCCATAACGGGGTGGAAAACGAGATCTTGTCTTTGTACAGGTCTCCGACGGTGACGAGGTCTAGTGGATCGCCGCCTAGGTCTTTCGCGATGTCTTTGCCGTGCTTGGCGCAGTTCCAGGTGAGATCTGAGTTGTTGTCCTTTTTGGTCTCAATACAGATGCCGCGGTAGCCGATGCGGATGTAATTGAAGGTTCCGTTCTTCCCCTTGTCCGAGGAGAGGACTTTGTCCAGGTCTGTTATGATGCTGGATTTGGTGGATTCGGTGTTGTAGTGGAGGGAGACAAGGTAGAATTTGCGGAGGCCCGGGGTGGCGGAGGTGCAACCCGCGAGAAGGAGGGAGTTGAAGACCAGCGCGACGACGAGGGTGCAGAAACAGAAGAGGTAGATTGGTTCTGCAGGTGTTAGTGGGTATTGTGAGGATGGAACGTGGGACTTACTCTGAAGCTGCGAAGTGCCAAGGTTGGAGAAGCGTTGAAGCAGCATGATGATGAGTTGTAATGTAGTTTGTCGATTGTTTGCTATCGAAGCCGACGAGGTGAAGAATGAAGGACACAAAAGACTCCTCAAGAGTTGCTCGGTGAAGTATCAACAAGGACGAGCACAGCCGTCAAGTAGAAACGAAGAAAGAAATAAAAGAACAAAGGAGACAAGAGAAAGAACAATAGAAAACGTGTTGCAGTGTGTAGAATTGAATGAAGAATGAAACGCTACTACCGCATCGCACGGTCTTTATAGAAAGCATTGATCGTTCGCATGACATGGGGAGAGCTCAATGGGGCCATGCAAGATGACGCGGGCGGTAAACACAGCAGCGGTATGCCAATCGGGTTTGAGCCCATCCCCTACCCTTGCACGGGTGCGCCGCGCGGTTGCTGCGTCGCATCCCCGAGCGATGATTGGGCGGCTAGACATTTAAAGATATTCCGAGTGCCACTGATTGGTCAATCCGGTTTGATTGGCGAAACATGTAGGGCACACGATCTCGGGATTTATTCGACTTGAACACGCGACGATGTTTCATGAGGGTGTCGACGACAATAGATACGGAGGATCGAACGCCCTAATGCTTCAAGTTAATAGAGCTGGCGAATAGCTACTGTTCGCAGATCTTGATCTGAAGATTCTGAAGATTCTGACGATGCGCCGCGAAGTGATTGGTTGCGCACTAGGCTGGGCGCCAAAAGTCAAGAGTTCTGCACGTCTGGTCATTTCTATGGGGAACAGCAAGATCGGAAAACGGCACGGAAAACGACGCGTGGTAGAAGATCCCTATAGGACAGAGGCGCGCGCGCGGTGTATGAGAAGCCTAATTTTGGCCCGCCTCTGTATATAAGAGACCAATGCTCCCGAGCAAACAGACAACATCTCTGTTACTTTTTGGCGGGGGTTTTATCATTACACATGATACCTCTTACTACCGAATGATACTCACCAATCCACGCATCTGATCGTGAGTACCCGGTGATTGTGAAATTCGTTGTTCGACGATCGGTATTGCATTTTGAAGCTTCCTTCCGGAAGCCCGAAAGACAAGTCATGCCCCTTTCCCCAAAGTCTCAAGAGTCTAGGTATGCCAGGATCTCATGTTCGGACAAGTCTCAATGTTACTTTAGGTTCTGATAGCAACGCTTGCAGTCTGTAGAAGAGATAGAGAAACTATTCGAGATGCTAAACTATGGAGCGAACCTATACGGTCTTGAGCAGGCGTACACCGGCAAAACATATATCCAGCCATCATCTGAAATCCCGCATACGACTGCTCACACCGGATAAGGTCTGGACTGTGTATTCCGTTGTGGTCTATCAAATGCAATGATGAAATGTCTGATCCACAATTATTGCTAGTCATACAGTAGTAGATCGTTTAAGAAGGGATTAATATGTGCTTAACTGGCGAAGGCGGTAGTGGATGAAGTATTTGTGTAATAGGGGATCTACGTTGGATAAGGGTGTGTGGTAATTGTATAGAACTGAAATACAGAGCTCCCTTGATGGCGCTCATGATCAACATCCGCCTCGTAGTTCCCAGCCATTTCTCATGCCCATAAACTCTTCAACCTGTTATTTCCAGTTTGGGAACGAGACGATTCTCTTAGCTCAGCCTTCATTCACATTAGAAACTTATCGAAAACAATCTACAATGCAGATAGTTTTATTGATACGAACGTTGTCGCTACAAAAAACTTCCCCACCCTCTGTTGTCATACATACCTATGTGGATGAAGTGAGGTTGTAATGGCAGTTGAATAAGACTCAGGCAGCTGCTAGCACAACCGATGCGCGTGTTGCCTTTTCGTGATTTAAATACCACTAACGCACATCAACATGAAACTCACTACGGGCTATGGTCAAGACGTCAAGTGAAAACTCATTTCTACACTACTTTATCCGCGTCAGCTAACGACCCTTACCTGGACCAGGTAACGTAATACACAAAACCACATGAAGCTTGAAAACGTGATAATTCGTTTCTTCACCCAGCCGAAGCTGTCCGCTTCATCTAGTACCTCGAATTCTCCACCCCCGTATCGTTCCTTTCCTCTTGGGCCTATTTGGAATGCTTTCTAAGCTCAAGGAATACCATCCAAGCACATTCGCGACCGCCTAATCCCGTCAGTCTCTTCTTCTTCTTCCCCGGGCATGAGGCATAGACATACCTTAGCATTAAATGTTAAAACATCCCAGTTGATATTATTAATATCATCGCATTTCAAATGATAACATTTGTCCTGCAGCACCGCTCCCGCAAACAGTCCCCCCACAGGGACTCCGATGTCAAGAAACCCCACGTAATCAGTGCCGTTAGCGAAAGCAACGGAGTGCACAATCTTCCCATTGCTCTGTATGTAGTTGACGAATCGTTGCTCTATGTCTCCGCTACCGGCTGCAGGGTGGAAGCCGTAGGTCGATCCGTCACCGTCAAACACACCGTAGAAGGCATTTATTGAACCGATCATATCTACTGCAATCAGCCACTACGTAGAATAGCAAAATGGAGATGCGAACCAATGTTAAGGTACATAGCGATGTTTTTGATCTCGGTAACGGAGAGGGCCTTGGTGTAGTGATAGGATCCGAGCTGCCCATTCTCTTCCGCACCCCACCAAATGAACCGGATCTTTTGCGTTGTCGAGTACTGCGCCACTGCCACGATTAGTTCCAAGAGTGCAGAGACACCGGACCCGTTGTCATTGATTCCTGCGCCGTCTTGGACAGAGTCAAGGTTTCCGCCCAGCTGTATCCTTAGCATAATCCTGAAACGAAGCAGTGGGTACATACGACGATGACGTTTTTGGGATCACCGCCCTTGGTCTCCGCAATCACATTCCATGTCTGCCGGTACTCTCCTATAGCATCCACTATAAAGTCTACCGACAATGTTTCTCCCGCCTGCAGCCTCTTCACCAGCCCTAGCCCGTCCGTCAACGAAATCATACCAACGGGCACCAAATCTCCAGACCCTACTGAGCCGCCCGGAAGCTCGCCCTCGGCGGTGTTATATATGATGACCCCAACTGCACCTTTGGTCTTCGCCAGAGTAGTCTTGAGGGCAAACGCACATGCTCCACGCTTGATTAGCACGACTTTACCCGCCACATCTACGCCTTTATAATCTGCCGCAGTGCACGCAGTTCCATTCTTGCTGATTCCAGGAACAAAAATTAAACCCGTCGTTAGCATCTTTCGATTGGGCGTACTCGGTGTTCCGGTAAAGTCCAGGACTGGGATTGAAACACCGTTCACTGACAGCGATATGTGGAACGTTTGCGTGAACCATGCAGTGAACTCTTGTGTGTAGGCGGTTACTGTTGAAAGGCCACGGATGCGGGAAAGGACGAATTCTACACTCGCTTTGTACCCCGGGAACCTGCAGCTGTTTTAATACCCCATTCCGAGTTCAGCTGCGGTGATGATGGTGATGCACATACCCGAAAGCGCGGTTCCCGCCGTTGGAGTTGGCAATGTTGTTCAATTGCACCAGATTGGATCGCAGGCTGAAGTGAGGGATTTACTGTTAGCTGAGGACAATGCAAGACTGAAGGAAGGAAGGAAGGAAGGAAGGGGAAAACGAGCTTTTGCATAACGATGTGAGACTCCAGTTTCGAGGAGGAAACGGTTTCCGAAGAAACTTTATCTACGAGAAGCAAACCAAGAATGAGCAAGAACCGCATTGTTGGTGGTGATTGGTGTGGGGTAACACCCCCTTTTAGGAGGAGGGCATTTTTACATTATTTCCCTGCACGCAGGCCGGCGGTGGTGGTGGTTTGCTTCTCTTCTCTTCTCGGAGTCAGAGGGATTTTCCAATTATGGAGGTTACACATATCACGTGTTAGTGTTATTTTGTTGACTGATGAGGTCTAGTACCAGAGGAAGGCGTACGCACGCGTGATCGTACTTGTGGTAGTAGGAGTTTAATGCAGAAAATCGCAGCCTCTCATACAGGCTCGAAATGGTAATGACCATGGCCGGTTATTGTCTCGTCCCCATCTCTCGTTGCTTTCACTCGCAGGCTCGCTTCCTGTGGATAACAACGAGGTACAAGTAGCAACACCACTGGAGGCTGGGCACGAGACAAGCCCGGTCATGCTTTTTCGGGAAAGTTTCAACCACATACCATTTGTTAGTACTAAATTCCTAACACAAGTACTTTCTTGCGTTGGGGGTATTCCTGGCCTGTGTAACGAGTAACTCACTCCATGCCATAAAGGGTGGTGGTGGTGGTGGTGTATGTAGGGCAGGCACCACAGCAGGTAAACCTATATCACGAAAAACAAGCAAGGCATGATATCCTCATGATGAACACTAAGATATTCCGTTATGTAGAGTAGATATTTCATGAGAAATTCTGATTGAGTTGTGTGATATAAGTTTACGCACTGGGGTATCTGGCCCATAGCTATAGTTCGTGCTATACTAATCGGTTTACTACTGTGTAACCGCAACTAGAGTATTATTAATTTTCGTCGCCAGCAAGCATATGCGACTTTAGGCGGAAAATGACGGCTGTTTTATTAGGATGCCCGGACGTTGTATACGCGTAACGACAATATATGTAGATTCTCAGGACTTTCCAGTCCCAACCTACGCCTTTGCAGCGACCAGACACCCAAACCAAACGGTTCCTGGTTATATAAACATCCCCAATTAACTTACCTCGCACTTCCCTGCAGTTCTCAATCTCTAGTCTACAGGTAAGTGCATTTACGTACTATGCACGCAGCCTTAATACCTCCAGATCCGAATCGCCGGTAAGATGCGTCCCGGTAGTTTCATAGCGACCAACTTGATGTTTGCGGGGAGAGTTTTCGTGGTCAAAAGAGGTTGGCACCGCTTCCCAACAATGAAAGATGCGACTTGAGACTGTGCAGCTGTTCACTACATAGCGCCAATGCTCGTCCACTTAAGCCGTTGGTGCTGAGTCACTTAAGGCGTACCATTAGCGCTCGGACAGAGAGCAGGGGGAAGGACTTTGGAGAGTCATACCCACTTATCAAACAGCGTATGTGCAGCCAACCTAGCGCCGTAGTGGCTACGGGTGGAGGCCAACTGGCAATCGAGAAGTGAAGCGGAGGAAGTTAAGAGAGGGGGAGGGGTAGAGAAGAAGAGAAGAAAGGCGGGGCGCCGAATACCCTGAGCACGTCCGTGGACGAAAAGAAGACTTGCTGGTGTCGTAAGAAGGAAAGAAGAGAGCGCGACAATCCTACGTTGACACGTGACCACCAAGCGTCCTTATTCTCAGAAGCTCTGGATTGAGGTGTCTATGTATAATAATAGAACAATTAGTACAAGGTTCTGAGAGCCAGTTGATGCTTCTCTTCCACTCGAATTTTTTTTTTCAAAGAATCATACCAGAAAGGGAAAGCTACAGGAAGTCCATTACAGATACTGTAGATGAACCCTTACCCTGGTATATTTCCTAAAAGTCCGAGAACAGCAAGATATCCGTTTCAAGCGCAGGTAGAGTTTAACTCTCAACAAGCTAGGTTCATTCTTTCTGTTTCCTATCCTAGCGGTTACATTTCTCCACTATCTCTTCCAGTACCCTCCTTTTCTCCTCCGCTACAATCACACCGCAACGGGCACTGGAACCGGCAAGGCCGCCCCCGCCTCCTTCTCCAACTCCCTACTACAAATCCCCCTCAACACCTGCCACTCTGCCTCCTGCTCAGACTTGAGTACCTTCGAGTGACCCCAGAGCTCCAAAAAATTTTGGAGCTTAGGACTCTTCTCCTTCAGTAGGATCTCGTGCACGCATCTCCACGCTGAATCCAGCGCGCCCGAAATCCACGCGTGATGTGTACTCGCTGCTTCGCCCGCAAAGTGTAAGTTGCCCCGGGCTGCCGGCTTGGTGATCTCTGGGTATAGATCGTCGAATTGCCCAGGCCCAAAGAGGGCAAATGCTGTGTGTAGTACGTGTAAGCTTGGTCACAGGGAGAGGGAGGGAGGGAAGGGCCTACCGCCCATGGTGTATTCGTTACGGTACCAGTCGTATGCTGCCGATTAGAAGTGTGGTTAGAGATAGGCAACTGGCGTGACGGAAGGGACAAGTACCGTAGTAGTCCAGCGTTTGCTCTCTGTACCAATCTGGTGTCTTCCCATGCAGTACCGCGAGGTCATTGTATACCTGATCAAGCAGAAACTTCTCCGATTCTCTCACTTCTTGGGGGGGGGCCTTCTTGGACCAGTCTTTGAAAGCGATCAACGAGCCAAAGCGATAGGCATCCTGAGTCCTACAAAGCAGTGAGAAACACAATTTGAGGCATCAGGGGTATCACGAGACGAACCAGTTGTATGCTGCAATCAAGACCCCCGGATCGGTCGGGTGGTCTTCCAACCCGTAACTAGGATACACGACGACACGACTCTGGCGATCCGTGGAGCTCACGCCCCCCACTTGCGGCGGAAAAAGCTCCTTATCTTGCCACCATCGCGTCTTAAATTTGATCCCCACCTTGACACCCGCACCGTAGTTCAGACACCGTAACGCTGCCTTTTGTTTGTAGTCGAGATTGGACCCGGTGAGGTCCACGCAGCGCAGACACGAAAACGGGATTGTTGAGATGACATGCGAATATAATTTGGAGTTGAACTCTGGGTAGTCGCGTACTGTGATCTTCATGAGAGAAGTGGGCTCGTCAGGAGTCACCATGGAGATAGAGTCAACGCGGTGGTTGTATTTGGGCCGGTGGGCGGGATTGTCGCGAATGCGTTGGTACATAGTTTTAGTTAGTTCTTCGGTGCCGCCGTCGATGCAGTACCATTTTATTTCTTCGTCCTCGCCCTTTCGTGTGGTGTGGATGCCATTTGGGTAGTCGAAGTCCAGGGAGTCGAGGACGGACTACCGCCATCGTAAGCATTTTCCTTAGGCAGGGGATAGAGTATTTACCTCGCTAAAGGCAAGATCATATGCGCCTGTCGATGTATCCCGAGTCTCCATCCATCGTACTACCGATAGTGGGAACTTCATCTCGGTCAAAAGATACGCGCGGGTTGACAAGGCGTCATATTTCATGAGACATGCCCACCCATCATCCCAGTTTTTGACAAGCTTGTCCTTGAAGGGCTCAAAGGCAGCAGCTAGACATCCTGCGACTCCCGTGCGCGTGGATCCATCGGGCATTGTGTAGGAGTATGTTGCATATTTGTTGGGAACCTTCGTTGAGAACATGGTCAGCATTAAGGAGGTCTTGGGATTTGGTAAAAAAACGCACATCGCCCTTGTTCTTTTGGCAATCGTGGAACGGATCGTCGTCGTTTTGCTGCGTTTCCGGGCTCCCGCTGACCTTTTTTATACCTGTCGAACGTTAACGGAAGCCTCTTTCAACCTGCACTAGGGAGAGAGAACAACCATTGTACAGCATGATGTTATTGTCAGCGCTCATAATGTATGGGATAAGCTTGTTCCCTTTTTTGATGCCCAGTCTCTCAAACAAATCAAAGGTTCTATCCATCGTACTAATCTTTGGAAAGCGCATAGCACCGACATCGAAATAATCGTGATAATCCTCAGCTTCAGAGAACTTATACGTAAAACACCTACCGCCATATCGCTCGGACGCCTCGAGAATCTCGTAGTCGATCCCAAGTGAATCGAGAATCATAGCAGCGTAGAGCCCCGAAACACCAGCCCCCACAATACACACGGGCGCCGCCGCAACCGATTCGTTCCCGTCGTGATAGTCGCCGGGAATCAGCGCGGCCTTGGACCTATCGTGAGGCTGTTTGGTGTCACCAGCAACTGGGATGGCTGGAGAGTATTTGTCGCGAGCAATGGCTTTTTGGACAAGATAACGCGCTCGGAACGCCCGATAGGAAGTCCGGAGCTTTGGGGTCGTGGTAATGGTGGTTGTAGACATTGTACTGGTCTGTGTGTCTGCGGTGGCTTCAGGCGACGTTCTAGTGCTGTATTATATCTTGCTTGAGATAATTGACTCGTTGACATGTTTCTCCCTCTAGTAACTATTCTTGGTCGGTTCCGCATAGCTGAGAAACGATAGTTCAGCTGATTTGAACTCGTTGTGCTGCAGCCAGGCTTCTTTGTGGCATGTCGTCGCGCTTGAAGTGGGTAAACTGCGGGTTGATCGATCGATCTGCATGTCAAAACCCTCGATCCTGCAAACGAAATGGCGAAGTTTTTCAGGTAGATCGACCGATATCCGTTACTTCCCCGCAACTCAGCCGTACTGATGCACGTAAGTCTCCTGCGTTCTGGAAGCGGGGTAAACAGTTGCTGGTGAAAGCGATGTGGAGCTGAACTCGGGAATTCCATAGAATATGGCTGGCAACGGTGGTAGTGGGACCACGGCTGGTGAGATAATAAACATGGTGGCGTTAAGAAAGGCAATGGTGAACTTCCTCGCGATCATGAAGGCCGAAGTTAATGTGAGGTGTTGTGGTTATGCTGTCGCCCTTCCAGCATGACGCGTAACCTGGTCATGAAATGGTTTACTCCGATTGAGTGACTATTATTCTTATTCATTATTTCTAACTGTTCTTATTTCTTGTTTCGTGTTCCAGTCTAGTCTGTCAGACTACTTAGTTCCAATCCTTTGTTTTGGTTCCTTTTTATCTCACCCCAGATTTGTAGGCCGTAACCGTAGTGTCTGCTGAATGGGTTAGGGATGTCATCGTTTGCTGGTTCATGAGCACATTTGCTCACTTGGGTAACCTACTTTTATGTATAATACAAGAAAGATCTCGAGTTTAGCGGGGAAGCTTCGAATTCGCTTCTGCCAAACTTTTTATAGCCTTCCGCTGAATAATACAGGACAGCACGAACATCTCCAGTATAATAAAAACTTCCAGCGCATACTTTATCGGTAGACCCAAAGTACAGCGGGGACCCGAGGCATGTACAGTACCGTCGCAAAAGTGAGAAAACATGATTTCCACCCACCCACGAGAAAGCACCGCAATAGATCCCAACATAGCCTACAAAAACTTACACAAAGAAAAGAAAAGATAGTAAATCCCCCACTAAGCTATTCTTCGATTTCGATTGCTATAGCTCTGCTTCACTGTTAAGAGTTAGACACCGGGAAGTGCAAGTAGATTTTAGGCGTTTTCTCACTTACGCGACGCTACTGTACAGGGAACCGCAACCAGTAGGAGACTCCATACAGGCCCCAAAAGAAGACACCCAGGAATAAAAGTCCAGTCACCAGACAACCAAACCAGAGAGTCCCAGGACTGGACCCCGCCCGTAATTGGGTTTGTTCGCTCCTTGCGTGAAAATCGGGCTTCATTCATATCAGGTAATAAAACGTACGGACGGTTTACTATTAGCAAGAGTGCAGTTCGTAGCGTTTTATGCCGCTGTGGTGGAAGTTTCTGAGGATTCGAGGGTCATAGTTATAAGGGCTAGGAAGTCGCGAGTGTGATCTAGTAGACTAGGCTCGTAGTTGAAGCCTGCGGAATAGATTGGTTCAGAAGGAAAGAGATAGAGATACGTAACAGGCATCACTGGAACTTAAGTCTAATTCGCGATAAAAGTTCCAACATTCGCACAGATGCTGACCCACTTTAACTTTAGTCTTGTCACGCCAATCTACGGGTATCTTAAAAACCTTAATACTTGTATGCACCGCGAGGAGCCAACAAGCATTCCCATAAGACCTTTTCTCGCGACTGGAACCTTCTGAACCTTGAGGGCTATTTGGTGGGCCACAATACAATACAATTTACAAGGTAACAGCTCTGTTATATTCCTTGTAGCCGATACATAGTCGGTCTTCAACTTACGCATCTCTCGCTCCTTTGTCCAACAATGATACTTACCAACACTCTATTTCGCAGCCATGCTCCCCGTGCTTTTTATCGCAACATCCACAAAGCTACCGTCCTCGATACACACCAAACCCTATGTACGCATGCCAATCTAGACTCCATAAATGCATCATCCGCTTAAGCAGGGCCTCCGTCTTGCTCTCAAGGCCTTCCCCCATCCTGACCACAAGTAATCTTCTGCCGCTAATCGGGTTCGCAGCAAGCATCGAGTCCATTGCTCGAATCCACCGAGATCAGTGAGTGCATCAAGTCTTTGGATTGCAACAACTCCAACACTGCAGCTGGTCAATGTCCTAAAGATATTGAAGCTAAAGAGCATCTAACTCTACTGCAAGCTCTCATTGAGACTGGGTGATACGCACTGTTGTGTTTTGAAGTAAGGAGAAACTATCTAGGTTTTGTTTGAAAATACGCGGCATCTTCTTGCAAAATCCATGCAAGAGGAGGATTTGCACCTCGTAAAGAGCATGAATGAATCTGCTAAAACGCCCCAGAATACCTAAGGAGTTCAAGTGCGGGATCCTAACTCGGAGGAGAATGCAGCCGTACGGATGCAGACGGAGAAAGAAGTCGCTTACCAAGAGAATTCTGGAGGTAGAAAGGTGGGTATCGCGTACCATTCTCATGATTCCATCCCCGATGCTGGAGCCCAGAAGGCATTTGCAGCAGACGGATCTTCGGAAGTAAATGTTGAGGAGGCCGAGATAACCAAAGACTGCGAATCAAACAAAAAGTACTCTCAACAGAAACATGACTACGTGCTAAGCCATCAGATATCCGCTCTCGTAGAAGCGAGCAAACACTGTATAGTTAGGTTAACTCCACCCCCTTGAATAAGTACATAGTCACTGACTTCCATAATCTCAGGAGTCAATCAAGAGCCTGCAGGAGCAATTGTCGGGCCATCGGAAGCTTCAGTACGAAGCATTGGACTTTATTGCGAAAAATACTTGGTTCACTATAGAGAGATTTATTAAGCTAGTTTTTAGACTGTTTGGGGCGATGTATTTTATTGTCGTAATTTTTGCATATCGTGGCCACGTGGTCCATATAATGCGCTACCTTACAGCCGGACTCCATAGTTTTGTAAGCCTCACATGAGTTTGACAATCACCATGTGTCTCGAGTGATAGTGATATATTTAATATACATAATAAAGTGACCATAGGCCATCATCACCTCGTCGTCAGGTCGATAACCGCATCAGCATGGTGCAATGGGATATGATAATGTAGTTATCTTCCATACTGAGCATGGCTAGATTATAGTGCTGCAATAACCACCGTGCAATGTAAGCATGACAGCTTCGCCAGAGGGTGAATTGAATAGCCACCAAACATCATGAACACTACCTTTGTGGTGTTGAACTCTCTATTGATCTGGACTGGCGTAGTATGCGGAGTATCATCTCGAATATATTACATCTCCGAGTCAGTTTTATCTTAGCATCTAATCCCGCTCTTCCTATAATTTTAGGTACGGTAGTAGTGGAGGCAAGTATCATTACCATTGCATTCGCGAATCGCGATGATCGTGATTGTCATGATTGCTAGTTGATGGTATCAATAGTGTTGGCTGGGTATGCATTGTTGCTGGGTGTTTGGTCCCAAAGAAAGTTTGAAGGATTGTGTTAGTTTGTTGTAGCTAGTGGAGAATGTGGTTGCTGTAGTCTCTAGTGTGGTTGGGTGGTTTTACCGCTGGGACAGAGGCGAGCAAGTATGAAAAAGAGCGAAGAGATAGGTAAAAGAGATTTACTAGTTGGTTGGGAGGTCATGAGTGATCTACCTGTAGTTTTTTGGGTATGCACTCTTCCGGTAGGCTATTCGGGCGATTGGAATTGTGCATTTGTACTGTACTATTCATATAATTCAATAATTCAAGATTGATAGACAAATTTCAATCCTCCGCAGTTCATTCTGTCGTACGAATGTGAACGCAGGAAAGAATTAATTTAAATTTAATCGGTCCCATTGTACCTTGTTTCATTCAACCATCATGAGTCACCTCTCCCTTCCTCCGAGAATAGTCCAATAGCTTGACCATACCTATGCTTCCGAAAGGAAGAGATTCGAACGGTTTTCCAAGAGGAATAAATAAATGCTAAACATTCAAAGATCTAAAAATATCAGGCACTAAAAAAACTAGTGCCCAGGCTGCCTGACTCAGAATGCTGGATCTATGGGTATTTGGACCAGATGCTGTCTGAATGGGAAAAATAAGTGTAGATATAGCTTTTGATTTCCATTTGCCACGCAACTGATAATCTCAATCATTCCCGATGCAATATCAATTTTCCGCTGGGGATCCAGCCTGCTTATTATCTCTCCACCCACTTCATATCCAAAGAATATAGAAATGCGAGTGACCAAGAGTGATGGTTATCGTAAAGGGCATAACGTCCGTAAACTACTGGGATTGCATATTTGGGGTGCCTTATTAATATTGTTGAACCTTTGAGGTTGAGTACGTATACCTCGACTAGCTGTGACTCTACACAAATTCTGTCCAACCAACTACTGAAAGCCTCCGCATAAGAGTAATCGCAAGTTTTTTCATATGGGATGAACTCCGAATGGAGCCAGTACGCTAGCAATCCCGTGGGCCCAGAAACAATCGCGTCCACGTGACTTTCATTTAATCTAATCCACCTATCATGATCCTCACAACCTCTCACTCATATCGCGTGATACAATGTCCAACGAGTGCCTCACAGCCACGATCAGCTACGAGGCCTCAGCTTCCTATAGCTGGCTTTGTGGGGCTTCCGGAAGGTGAGGGGTGGAATTCCCCACCCATACCACTGAGGCTGGCATAATGATGCTACAAAGAGTTGTGTGTAATTCGAATTGCAGCAGCTAGCAGGAATCGACCGAGCCAATACACGTGCGCATGTGGACGACGGATCCGTCGCTCGCCTCACGCAAAATCACTCAGGGTCACTTGTTGCTTTGTGGTGCCCATAAAATACAACCCAATGTATGTCGGTCCGAAACAATGAATCGGAGGAGGTTGGTTGCGGTCATGCACAGCGCCGAAAGCAGCGTCGGGCCGCTCCAATAGATTTTGTTTGGCATCGCGAATGTCCAATCATGGACACAACCCACGAAAGTGGAAACATTTCTCTCACAACTTCCTCCGACTTCCTCCGGCAGCAGCGTCGTGTTTGCTCTCTGGTATCTCCACGTATCGTCGTCAATCGCGGAACAAACGTCGCGTCGATCATATCGCACATATACTTGTGGGGCGGTAGTACGGGAATAAGTAATAATAGCAATTGTTTTTTGTTTTTCTGTTTTTTGTGCGACATGGCTGCTGTCAATTTCAACCCGCATTTATGCACATGCGCGCCTTACTTCCGAGCCGGCGCCAGACCCGACGGCATGGGAAAAGAAACACTACAAATTTTCTCGATATTACCCAGGCGGATAGTTACCGAGAATTCATACAGACGTAGGCGTTCTTATTTACGAAATAACTGTCCCAATACGCCTGCTTGTTTCGTGGATTGGGCGGAGGGAGGGTATAGCGGAGCGTGATAAGCAGAGGGCTGGTTGGTTGAACTGCTCAAGGAGCGAACAGCTCACACTTGCAGCGGTCAATCATGCTGCGCAAAAGAATTTCACCCACACGATCCCATCAGTCTCGCAAAAAGCAAAAGGCCCCGCGTGCTTGTTTTTCTCGGAAGCGGGAGGTGTGCAGCAGTGCAATAGGGTGGTGGTTGGGCGTTCTTTTGGTGCTGGTTGGGCAGCACTGACGTGTGATCCCCCGGGCCACCAAAGACGTAACTCGCCCCGCTCCCGAAGCAGGAAATAACGCTAAGATACTGCGGCGACGTATGATGATAAAGGAAACGCCGCCTGCCGTCCGTCTGTCTTTCCCATCATCCGTCTTGTCTGTCTGTCACTCTTCGCCCCGCAAGGAAGCAAGCAAGCTACAGCAACTGCCACACCCGTTATTTCGAACCAGCAGTCTGTCCACCCCATACCCAGACCTACCATACCATTCTATATCATCATCGGCAAATAGCCGTTCCACCACCCGCCAACAACCACGTCACACAAACCCAGGCTAGATAGATAAATGTATACCCAACCGTCCACCGTCCGTCCTCAAACCGCCGTCTGCACCTTCTCCCCGCCGACGGAACTCCCACAACGCCCACGCCCACTCTCAATCGCACACTTCCGCAAGACGACGATAATGCATTTCTCGCGCCACCGCCGCGCACCGTCCTCAGGGCTACGTCCCGACTCCTTCGACTCCACAAACACCGCTACAACCTACCGCTCATTTATCTCTTCTACGTCGTCGCACCGAAAACGAAAGATACTGTCGAAGATGAAGCAGCTGTTCCGCAGCAAGGAGAGACCGAATACACTGGTGGTGCTGCGCAGGGTGTCGCAGAAACCAAGCACGCTGGATTTTAGATGCATTGGGATGAACGACAGCCGCCTGGATATGGGCGTGTTTACAGCGCCTGTGTATGGGAGGAGGGAGGAGGCGGAGGCGCCGAGGATCGAGGTGGAGCTACCGGGGGAAGTCGAGGCGGGGAAGTGGGGGAGAGGGTGGTTCGAGGGGATCTGTTAGGAGTTGGGAGTTTTTGCGACGGTTCACGAGTTACGATTTACGATAGACGATCACGACACACTGACGATACTTCCGTTTGTTAAGGGCAGGAGGGGGACGGCGTTTTGGGTGTTTTTGCTTGCTGGATTGTTTTAGATGTATAGACCATGTAATTTTTTTGCTTGTTCTGATAGATACTTTGCTTCCCCTGCTGGGGGGATGACAAGTCTGGATTTACAGCTGAACGTTTTCTTACCTTGGTTGGTGCTTGGGGTTGCTGTTGACGATGGATAGGACTGGGTGTCGGATATGGCACAGGATCTTGGGATTTTACTGCGTGCGCTTGCAGTTGGAGGTCTGACACACACTTGCGATCGGGATGGGCGGGGATATGCGGGGTTTTCTTGTGCACTGCTCTTGGGAGAGGATGTCTGATGTGGAACAGGTATCGGAGCACGCTACATAGCATCGACGCAATGCACATATTTTCTGCAGACCACTCTCTATTTCACGTGAGACGGGGCTATATTTAGGGTCTGTGTATGAAACAACGATAAGCGGGTACCCGGGAGCTCGTGTTGGGGACGAAGCTAACGGAGACGCAACGGAGATCAGCGTGGCACAATCGATAACACAGACCTAGTCCAGCCACTGCCGCGATTGATCTGTGGTCATCCACCCTGCAGAGCCCATCCTCGATATCGCAGCGGGTCGACGGAAACGCTCGTGCTATATCGTGCGGGGCAGTAGGCTTAAGGCTGGTACATCCTCTGACAAGCACGCACACAACTGATTACCCGCACATAGGCTGGGCCGTGCAGTGTTCACACCCGTGAAACCAGCTGCGAAGACCAAATGTTTTAAACCTTGTTCTGCCCGGGGTGTTTCACATCTAAAATTGCAGTTCCTCCCGGACTAGACTCGCGACGAGGCCGTCGGTTCCCGCTGGCATGCGGTTATATATATACTCTACGTAACGACGTCCTGACGAAAACGGACTATTTGAGGGTACTGAGCGAACTAGTGCGGACCAGTCCTCTTCCAGTCCACGGTCTGAACCGATTCACTACTGTGCACTCTCCGGACCGTTGACTTTACGGATTTCGTTTGTCTTAGTGTTGGGTAATATGCCGCCCTGAGCGGGCGCGGCCCGAACCTGCAACGTACTGCAGCGGGAGCGTGCAGGTGGGGCGAATTGGATTGAGTAATCAGCGTGTAAATACGTTGTGGCCGTAGAATGCAGTGCAGCCCGGATGTTGAGTGGTTATCTATGAAGCCACAGACACATTAGTTGTTCCAAGCGACCTGAAATACCGTCATCACATATGATGTTGGTGTTTAATTCCCCAGGTGAGTGTATAATAGCGGCTACCTGCATATGCGAGTCGTTCGTTCGCATCGTTATCATCTGGAGCTTTTAGCTTGGAATTGCTGCAAGAGTTCGGGAGATAACTATCAAAACGACAAAGAAGCACTGTACCTAGAGCATGTTCACGCCGCAGAGATCAGTCTGTAAACTGCTGTGTCTTGTTTAAGGTGAACAATCTCTACGTTTACTCGGAACTGGAGTGTAGAGAATAAGCATCGTGGGATACCACCATGCATCTTGATCATTGACTGCTAGATATTTGTTGTAAAGAGGTACTTCAAAAGTGTACATGCTATTTATTCTCAAAATTCTCAGGAGTACCCGAGCTTATCCCATAACTTGTGAGAACATTCACTACCGATCTGCCGCTTCTAATTGTGGACAATCAATGCAGCAAGGTTGAGGTTGAGTCGACCACACTTATAAGTTTGTTGTGGGTGATGAGAAACCTCTATATAGTCCCTTCGGACCGAAAGTAGGCCAATTCGTCCATGAGTGTTTTGAGTTTGCAGTTCTTTCGGCCTCATATTATCTCATATGTTTTGTGAATCGAGTGTTGATCGATGTTATGTTTCACTAATGTAATGCTTCAAAGAAGAGAGATTAGATGCGATTGATCAGGTTAGATTGAGGAAGACACGAACTGTTCGTCAACTCTAGATCCGCTTCTACAAACCCACCATACTGTAGCGAGCGCAATGGCTCGGACGTCACGCATCGCACAGTACTATCTCGTCCGTTAATTTTCAGCTGTTTCCCACCAAACAATCTGTCATACACCAAACAATTACTACTTAAATACTTTTACACCAGTTGTCCGTTAACCAGAAGTTGTCACATCAGGAACCCCGTACTAACAGTACGCTCGGTACAGTATTCGAGACGGACACTCCAAAGGAAAGCGGCATCATCTTGCTTAAAAATTATTCCTTTGTTACTAACTGCAACATCCGATACCGACTGCGGGGGACGCCGTCAAAATCCGACGTTTTTACCCCGCGACAATTTAGCTTCGTGTACCGGGGTAGCAACGGAAGCAACAAGTCACCTTACCGCACTGCTGTGGGGCCGAGTCGACACCACCACAGTAAGCGGGTCCTCACCTTATACGCTGTTCCGTCCCGGAGTGACTGATGTGGTGATAACGTTCACCAGACGGGGCGTATCGTACATTGTACATACCAGTCCTTACGTTGATCGCCAATGCCATGCCTTCCTCATCATGATAGTGTTTAACTGGAGGGTGGGGAGTGACGTGGGGTGAGGCAGTTAAAGGACTAGATACTACACGCGGGCTGAGTTGACACCTTTGATCGATATGTTGACTCACGGAGTCCCAGATATCTGAGGCTGTCCCGCGATATGTATCTTTTCTTGGAGTTACAGAAGTCATGTTCTACGGGAACATCTCGTCTCGTAAACATCACTATTTGCCACCAGGTATGAATCTCCCATTCCTTTCAGTAGACTCCACCCCAACCTGGCCGAAGTTCGGCGGTTCACTTCACGTGCTTGGATATTTCAACGACAGCTCATGCTTTTTAGTTAAGTCGAGACAGTGCAAGTAGTAAGTTACACTCTTCCAACGTTTGTTGCAGTCCCCTGCTTACACCAAGTAGTGGAATAGTTTACTTCCGACAGTAACAGTGCCTCACCGCGAGATACATCGTATCACAAATTATGAAAAACTATTCTCGACAGAAGCGACCCGGTGGATGCAGTTAAGGACGATGACAACTCATACTCGATCAGAAACCGGGCGATCCATTATATGAGTCTGTGGTAGATTTTTTTGTCAGCTTCCATAGCGCTCTCGAAATCTATGAATGGAAGAAGTTATAGACTTCGACAACATCTACAGAAGGAAGATCTTCGCAAGAAGGTGCTGGATTAGGCTAAGGATATAGTGAATGTGTGATTATGGCCCCAGTGTCAGTATCTAATCTGGTGTGATTTTCTCTTCGTATATCCGGTAGGATTTTAGCCCCTTAAGACTTGATAGCTCGTGGCTACTCGTTTAGACTCTTCTGTCGTGTGGTGTGAGTGACGGATAGTGAGGATGTTAAGAAGGGACAAATCGTACCAATAAGTCTAACGGGTTTCATGTTTCTAATTCAAATTTTTCGTCTAGAAACGAATAGAGCTTCTTAGAGCGTCGGGCTCGAAGTAACAATTCGAATCTGTTGCTATGATAGCATACGACTAGAAGGAGACGAACAAGTAAATACGAACCGGCGCATGAAACGTGCTTCACCAATTCCACTCACCGATACCGAAGAAGACGAGGAAGACTAGGAAAATCTATCCAAATGCGAATCGAAGGGACGAACAAAGGCCAGATGGATTAGATTAGATGAAAGTCACGTGGATAGAGCGAAGAGATATGTCGGAGCAAGCAGGTGTGAGTAAGAGTATGGGCACGGCCACAGCTGTATAAAATTGGCTAAAATTTGTATGCTGATACCGGCACTTGTAGCAATTTGTTATCAGAATTATGAACTGTTGCCTTTCGGGCCGCATACACGAATAGAAGCCCGGAATGCCGTCACGGCGTGGTTAGCGGTGATCTGTTTCGCGGCTTCTGGTTCCAGGGTGCAGCAGCAAAATAAACTGAAAACGAAAGCACTCGCCTTGCTGAGGTTGGCATGCACAACCGACCGCGAACGGCAACTCGGTCAGCACTGCCTGAAATGCTGTTGATCATGTCGACTCAGCCAGCGTCCAGTCCCAAATTCAAAATGTTTCAAAGATCTTGTTCTCGCTTAAAACACAATTTAAAGCATTCATATGGCATATTATAGTACTTTTACTCAATAGAGCATTTGTGCTGTGTATTATTCCGTCCGGTTCGCGGGAGCTGATACATTTTGACCCCGCCCCACCGCCACACAGGAACCAACCACGTCGCTGCGAAAAAAAGTTAACAAGTTTCTCTCACCTCCACCTCACTCACTCTCCTATCTCCGCCATTCAACGAGCTTTCTGTCGAAGAACTCCTCTCGACATCCTCTCCACTCCACTTTATCGCTAGAATTTCTCCTTTCGCATCGTCGCTTCGGTTTCGAGTCGTTTTCTTTCGCTGCTACTTCTCGTTCGGCTACGTTCGTTCTTAATCCTAATAGCATTTTTGAACCCCCACTCCCGCCAGATTTACATTCACATCTGCAATCTGCAATGAGCGTTTCAGCATCCAAGGCAAAGCGTGAGGCCGCAAAGGCTGCAAAGGCTGCCGCCTCCGGCAAGGAGATCAAGCCCAAGAAGGGGAAAAAGGGCGTTACCCCCGAGGATGAGGCTGCTGCTGCTGAGGCCAAGCTTCGCAAGCTGAAGTTGCAGGAGGACGACTCCGGTCTCTCGGATCGTGTGACAACTGGTGTTTTGGCCTCTCTCGAAGCTTCCCGCGATGTCAAGATTACTTCTTCCTCCTTGGTCTTCCACGGAAAGGTCCTGTTTAACGACACCATCATCGAGATCAATTTTGGTCGCCGGTACGGTTTGCTCGGAGAGAACGGTTGCGGAAAGTCAACCCTCATGAAGGCTCTGGCTGCCCGCGAATTTCCCATACCCGAACACGTTGACATATACCTTTTGAACGAACCTGCGGATCCGACCGACTACAGTGCCCTTGAGTACGTGGTCAAGCAAGCCGAGGGCGAGCTCGCTCGCCTGGAGAAGTTGGCAGAGGAGACTCTGGAGAGAGATGGAGGTGAAAGTCCCGAGTTGGACCACCTTTACGAGGTGCGCACCCAGTATTTTCCCCCTCCGTATTAAGCTGATTCGGTTTTTAGCGTATCGATCAAATGGATCCCTCTACTTTCGCTACCCGCGCATCTCTGATTCTCACCGGTTTGGGTTTCAACAACGTGACCATCAAAAAGAAGACCAAGGACATGTCTGGAGGATGGCGTATGCGTGTCGCTCTCGCAAAAGCATTATTCGTCAAGCCTTCTCTTCTGCTTCTCGATGATCCCACCGCCCATTTGGATTTGGAGGCATGTGTGTGGCTGGAGGAGTACCTCAAGAAGTGGCCCAACACCCTTGTGCTCGTTTCCCATTCGATGGATTTCCTGAACGGTGTCTGTACCAACATGATCGACATGAGAATGAAGACATTGTTGTACTACGGTGGTAATTACGACGCGTATGAATCCTGGCATAATGCATCGCGAAATCGACTAACATTGTCCGCAGTTACCACAAGACGCGTAAGGAGCAGGAGATCAACCAGATGAAGCAGTATGCCAAGCAACAGGAGGAAATCGCACACATCAAGAAGTTTATAGCATCTGCCGGTACCTACGCCAATTTGGTCAAACAGGCCAAGTCTCGACAGAAGATTCTCGACAAGATGGAAGCCGACGGTCTCATCCAAAAGGTCGCCGAGGACCGTGTCTTCTCTTTCCGCTTCGCCGATGTGGAGAAGCTTCCTCCCCCTGTCCTTTCGTTCGACCGCGTCACCTTCTCCTACTCCGGACAGACCAAGGACAACCTCTACGAGAACCTCGATCTTGGTGTAGACATGGACTCTCGTGTTGCTCTCGTTGGCCCCAACGGTGTTGGCAAATCTACCCTGCTCAAGCTTATGACAGGCAAGCTCAATCCCACCGGTGGATCTGTCAGTCGCCACACACATCTGAAGTTGGGTGTCTACTCCCAGCACTCTGCCGACCAGCTCGACCTCACTAAGTCAGCACTTGACTTTGTCAGGGACAAGTATGCCGATCGCTCGCAGGACTACCAGTACTGGAGACAGCAGCTCGGAAAGTACGGTCTGTCCGGAGACGCACAAACCGCCTTGATTGGAACGCTGTCCGAAGGACAGGTACGTTGATACTTTCCATATTTTACGGGTGATGCTGATACCCAGGCCACAGAAATCGAGAATCGTGTTTGCGCTGCTTGCCATTGAGAGCCCCAACATGTTGTTGCTCGACGAGCCCACCAACGGTCTCGATATCCCCACCATTGATTCGCTAGCCGATGCCATCAACGCGTTCTCAGGAGGTGTCGTGGTCGTCTCGCACGATTTCAGGTAAGTTGTAGCATATATCGCCGCAGGTATACGTGACGCTAATTTTATAATGCAGACTGCTAGACAAGATTGCCAAGGACATCCTCGTGTGCGAGCACCGGACGGTTCACAAGTGGGACGGCACCATTGGCGAGTACAAGAACCACCTCAGGAAGAAGATGTTGGCAGCTGGAGGCGTGTAAAAGTGATTTTCTTTTATTTTTTTTCTTTTGACTCAATTCACATTTTTCCTTGCGGGTTTGCTCTTTGATTTTTGGGACAGGGAAGGGGTCTTTATGTTGTGCTGCTGCTCTCGCTTTACTGTTCATACGGCGAGATTTTTTCTCTTGTCTGCTACAGAGGTTTAAAAGAGGGTCATGGGGATCTCGATAGACACGAATTTCTTTACCTTTACATTATGGGAGATCGGGTTACCTAGAATGATACACGATGTTATGCCACATTCAATTGAGCAACGGTGCTGAGCTGTCACACAACCCTGATCCCTCGATTCGCATCTGGGATATGCCCTTTGGATTCATTTGGATCATATCGAGCGGGCATTTTGTACGTCCGAGCACTCTGCACTTTGCAGTCAACCAGCGGAGATAGGTCTCCGCTGGTGTCCGTCCCCAGCAGATTCCGCTCGAGGGTGTGTCTGAGAGTGTGCATGTGATCTGTGCCTTGCCAAGAGCAGTAATGCGGGGGAAGAAGCTCTGCAGGTAACTGTCAAGCAACAAGGTTCGCAGCTGCTATAAGAGAGGACGTGGCAGCATTTGGATTCCTTCAGCTTACCACCACTCTCGCGATACGAATTGATAGCAGCAGCAACTATGGCGAGGTAATTGCGGATTCTCTTCTGTCCAGCGTGGTGTTGTCAAGTCTCTCTCTCTACTCTAGCTCTGGACTCGTCTGATGTTCTTGTGCCCCACACTGTCTGATCCCTGTATTCCCGCATGACCAAGGGTCCCAGTTACTCTGCTACTTTTATTGGAAAGCTAGCCCTCCCCTCCTCTTATTCCTCTTGCTGACACGTTCACTCTTCACCAGCTCTCACGATCACAACCGCGGCTCCTGTTCGCACTCCCACGAATCCTACCTCATCCTCAATTCCCAGCAGCATCTTACTACAATGGGCGGCGGCGGGCAACCCCAGCCGCAAGACACCGGCTACCCACAGCTCAACTTCACTCCTAAGGGTGCACAGATCCGCGGCATCTACCAGGACCGCATCAAAAACTTCTCCTCCGGCGGGCAATATGCGAGTGTCAACCTCCGGTCCATGTTCGTCACCGACCGCGAGGGCGGGAAGGACTATGTGCAGCTGGAGGTGCACTCGGTTCCCGACCTTGCCAGGCCGTTATTCCACGAGGCCATCAAAGGTTTCTCCTTCTACAGATATAACGCGGGGTGGAAGGCTGATTCAATTGATCGATAGGAAAATTCAAGCCGACCTCGACAGGCAACAGTTTCGGTCCTTCGTGGAGCACCCATTGGTTTCGGATCACGATCACGGTCCCGGAAAGGATGAAGCACCATGAAAGAGTGCAGTTTAATTGGGACAGCAATTCGGAGGGATTGGTCTACACCGAGGACGGTGAGGCGGTGCAAGGTCTTACAGGTGGCGGGGAGAGAGTCGAGTGGATCTTTCCGCAGTCTTGGAAGACGGACGGAAAGAAGCACGTCTTCTATATCGAGATGGCTTGTAATGGGATGTTCGGGAATGCTGCCAGTATGCTACCTTGGCAATGGGGACTGGATGGATGCTGATATTTGTTCGAAATAGGTGATATTATCCAACCTCCGAACCCACATAGGACGTGAGGACTCCCCCGTTGAGACGATCATTGTATACCGGGCTTACAATGATGCACAGATTTCACTTGTGCGAAGCCGATATCGTGGTTCCGAATTTGGAGGGCGTCGGGCTGTATATCGACTTCTGGATAGTAGGAGACGCGTCGAGAGAACATCCGTCGGACTCTTGGGTAAGCTGCAGCTTCCTGGAATATTCTCTACGGTGACTGATAGTTCGTAGGAGGCACATGAAGCGACTCAGGTCTGCAATGATATCGTCAACACCTTCGTTCCTGGTGACCAGGAAAGTGTCTTAAAGTGCCGAAAGATTGCGGCGAAGTATCTCGGAGATGACGTTCGGAGCCATACTGTATACGAGACAGGAACTAAACCCGTCGTTTTTGCAACTGGACATTGCCATATTGATACCGCTTGGTTGTGGCCGTTTGACGAGACCAAACGTATGTTCTCTAATTATTCGAGTTCATTGGCTGACTGTCGCAGGCAAGGTCGCTCGGTCGTGGTCTACGCAGTGTACCCTGATGGACCTGTATCCGGAACATCGATTCACCTGCTCTTCAGCCCAGCAGTACAAGTGGTTGGAGAAATACTACCCGAAGACGTTTGAACGTGTCCGGCAGAAGGTCCATGAGGGAAAATTCCAGTACATTGGTGGAAGCTGGGTCGAGCATGACACCAATGTGCCGAGTGGTGAGAGCTTGTCCCGTCAGTTCATTCTAGGACAACGTTATTTCCAGAGTCGCTTCGGTGCGAGATGCCAAACCTTCTGGTTGCCGGATACTTTTGGATACAGCGCCCAGCTCCCGCAGTTATGCAGGTTGGCGGGGATGACAAGGTTTTTCACTCAAAAGCTGTCTTGGGTGAGTTATTATCAAGGTTAGATGGAGTGAGTGTGCTGACTTCTTGCAGAATAACATCAACACTTTCCCGCACACTACTTTCAATTGGATCTCACTAGATGGAAGCCAGGTGCTCTGCCACATGCCTCCGAGTGAGACTTACACTGCGGCCGCACACTTTGGTGATGTCAAGCGTTCGATGTCAAGGCATAAGTCGTTGGATCAAGATAACACCTCGCTTCTCGTATTCGGAAAGGGCGATGGTGGAGGAGGACCGACCCCGGAGATGCTTGAGAAGCTGAGACGTTGTCGGGGCATGAGTGATAAGATTGGATTGCTACCGAGAGTATTGTCTTCCCCATCTGACAGATTGTGAACCAGGCTGATAACTACTCTAGGTTCACATGGGCAATTCCGTGGACGAATTCTTTGCCAATTTGGAAAAGAAGGAACTGGCTGGCAACAAGTTTGTTACCTGGTATGGAGAGCTCTATTTCGAGTTGCACCGCGGAACATACACTACGCAGAGCAACAACAAGAAGGGCAATCGTAATGCCGAAATCATGATGCGGGATCTCGAGATGCTAGCTGCCTATGCCAGCATCAGGACCAAATACTTCAAGTACCCCAAGCAGGAAATCGACGACATGTGGGAGGACATCTGCTTGATGCATTTTCACGACTGCCTTCCGGGAACTTGTATTGAGATGGTTTACCGCGATACCGACCGAATTTATGCAGCTCTGTTCAAGAAGGGAGCACAAATCATCGAGAAAGCAACTGCTGCACTTGGTCTTGCTTTGAAACCGGATTCCGGGACGGTCCCCGTTGCCATGAATACACATGGCTGGAATCGCACCGAGGTTGTCAAAATACCTAAACAGCACATCGCGAACCATGTCCAAACGACCGATAACGAGAATGCATACGTTGTTACGCAGTGCGATGCCTACGGCATTGCTGCTCCAGTTGTGCTTACCGAATCCGGGCCCAAGGTTAGCGTTGTGCAGACGACGGATGGGTCTTATGTTATCCAGAACGATATTCTCAAGGCAACAATTTGTCACGGAATAGTCACGAGCCTGATTTTCGTGGAGCAAAACCGTGAGGTGATTCCGCAGGGCAAGAAGGCTAACCAGCTTGTTATGTTCGACGACAAACCACTTTACTGGCAGGCATGGGATGTCGAAGTCTACCACTTTGAATCTCGTCGGGAAATTGGTCCGGGATCTGTATCGATTCTGGAAACTGGACCCATTCGTGTTTCCCTATTGGTCGTAACCAAGATTTCGGAGCATAGCTGGATCAAGACTATCATCTCCCTCGACGCGGCTATTGGTGGTGCCGGTAAATATCTTGCCTTCGACTCCGAGATCGAATGGAGAGAGACTATGAAGTTCCTTAAAGTGGAGTTCCCGGTGGACGTGGTCAACACAGAAGCCACGTACGAGACTCAGTATGGCTTTGTCAAGCGTCCTACCCACTATAACACTACCTGGGACATGGCCAAATTCGAAGTCTGCTGTCAAAAGTGGGCCGACCTCTCGGAAAACGGCTTTGGCATTTCGATCCTTAACGACTGCAAATACGGCTTCGCCACTGCTGGCGACACAATGCGTCTCTCCCTCATCCGTGCCCCCAAGGCTCCTGATGCAAACGCGGATATGGGTCGCCACACATTCAAATATGCTATCTTCCCACATGCCGGCGCAGTCGGCGAGGCTACAGTCCATGCTGCCGCTGACTTCAATAACCCGCTGAAAGTGTGCTACGTCCCCAGTTCGTCAAATGTGGCGGATGCGACAGACCTTCTCAAGACAATCAGCATCAACCGCGAGTCGAGTATCATCCTCGACGTGGTGAAGCGGGGTGAAGACGACGAGGATGTCTCTGTAGGCGGACTTCCTACTAGGAAGGGCCGCAGCGTGATTCTGCGGATGTATGAGAGTCTCGGTGGACGCGCGAGTACGATTCTCAGAACGAAGTTGAAGGTTAAGAGGGTGTTTAAGACGAATCTTCTGGAAGATGACTTGGAGGAGTTGGAGTGCGGGGAGGTGGAGGTTGATGGTTGCATGTGCTGTGAGATTGAGATTAAGTTGAGGGCGTTTGAGGTTGCGACTTTTAGGTTGCAGCTCTAGTATACACGAAAATTAGGGATTTACTTGAGCTATGGATTAGGACTGAAGGGATGAAGATGAAATAATTTAATACCTTGCTTTACTCTGTATGTTTGAGACAGTTCGTGCTATAGTGAGTGACCGCTGCTGGGTAAGAACTATGATACCAAGTGAGATATAGGGTATCACTCGTCCCTCTTGCATCTAACCCATCTCTCTCCATACACAGATCACACACATCTCTTCATGTATTTCTATTAGCTTGGGAAATATATAACCACCGATATGCACGACGGGATTACTTAGCGGTTGCATGTGGAAAAAAAATAATAACTGATAGCAACACCTCGTTTCGATCGAGGGACCTCCGGGTTATGAGCCCGGCGCGCTTCCGCTGCGCCATGTTGCTTGGCTTGGCTCGTAACCTAACAGGTTAAATTATGAGAAATTGCAAAGAGGATGGCAGTACAAAATACAAAAAGATGGAACGAGGGAGAAAGTTGTTGTATCTATATTATATTCAGCCACTAGTGGAGAGGTGGGAAGAAACGAGAGGATGGGGCAAGAGAGAACCGGTGTGTGGTAATAGCAAAAACATAGTCAATTGTCCCCTGATAATCGGTCCCCAGGCATGTAGCAAAGTCGAGGATAGACAACGGAGCATTTTGATCAGGGGCTGAGTTGGGTCGATGAGATTCGGGTTGTAAGTATATGGGTACATAACGATTGGTTATACTCTCTGGGTCTGAAGAAAAGAGTCTCCACAGTTACCAGGTTACATCATACGAGCGAGATAGAATAGCACATGCTACGTACGGTCTAGACGTCTGGATGAGCATGGTGTTTGAAATACCTATCAGAGCTAGGTTCGAACCTGCAGTGCTCGATAGGTGCTATAAACACCAAGACTCCAGGTTAGAAACCCGCAGATATCACTATTTATCCTTTTTTGCGTGGAGTTGGGTCGTATGTTGGAGAGTTACATTTCTGCCGCCGCTGCCGCTTGCTAGCTTTGTTTTTGTACTGTATATTATATGTAGTCTCAACGCTTCAGGCATCTTACAAGGGATTAATGATGCCGTGCTCTATTGTTGGTCCCCCGGAATTCACTTTGGTAGAGTTCGAAAGGAGTCAGAAATACAATCATATAACGTCACTTGTGTTCTTGTCGGACTAGAAAAATGCTGGATCGGGGGGTATAAAAGGAAATCGGCTCGATGGGCTGCTGTATATCAAACTTCGGTAGTTAGATATGGGTTCGAAATTCGGGACGGCGCGTTTTTCGGACTGGTGGGGTCGAGGAGCGGCACTTGTGGAGATTGAACAATGCCCTGAAGTAGTGACTCCAAATTTTAGTTCAACCGCGACCAACACAAACATATTTTGGTTTGAGCTGGAAAAATTTGACAACCGCAGATTTCTAGCCTGAGGACTTGGTGTTTAGAGCACCGAGTGAGTACTATAAATTTTCAACCTGTTTTGGGTGTTTAGAGAACACTTGAGTGTAGCAGGTTTTTGAGCCAGCATGATGATGTTTCTTACATCAGCCTGCTCACTTAAGAGATCGTATCTTGTCTTCATGCTCGAGATCGGTTGGTTTAACATCCCTGACCTTGTATAGATAGGTTGGTAGTCAAGGTATTCAACGCTGGAGTCTGTGTATTTATTCCAACCACGATTGCTATAGCTATGTTCTACACTACCGTCCAAAGCCCCCACTTGGCCAAGAGCATATCAGATTAACCAAGAGGACGGCTTGGCCAGTAGGGTGTCCTGCCGGTCATTTTGGTTGGTGGTTGGCATATCTCCTGGTGGGAAAGGCACCAGGTCGGGGGTTTTGATGACGGCAGTAAATATCATACCTCTCCTCCTCGAGACCTCTTAGTCTACAGTTGGCACCATGGCTTGAAAGATTGACCGGTGGCTACCACCACTTTACCGCATGACACCTCACCCACCAAGTACATCACTTGCCAGGCAGGAGACGTCCCAACACATCGGCCAATCTCACCTCTTGGCAAAGTGAGAAGATTGGCCAGTGGGGTAGAAGCTGTATCTCTGCTGGGGCTGTTTTCTTGATAAAATCGGCGACTGTATTCGTATCCACTATCGATCTGCAAACAGTGGTGACTTGCAACTTATACGACCCAGCTTAAATGCAAGGAAGGAAGCGGGGGTCTGTGAGAAGCAGTACCAGGATATTGGTAAGGTTTATTGAAAGGCAATGCTTGCTTATTGATCGATAGTTCTTGGGATAAACTGCGAGCTAGCTAGCGCGGCGGGTGGATGGAAGCAGTTCAGGATTGTTCTGTTTTTTGAAGTATTGTGGAGCCTTGCAAACTATGTTGAGTCATACGTATATACTTTTCGAGCCTTAAAGTCTACCATATTCTACCATTCGTAAATTTGATGGCATAAACGACGATTAGAAACTATTACATCATTGCACACACTCACACCCACACTCACACCCACACTCACACCCACACTCACACTTTACTCATCCTATCTGAAACACTCAGCCAGGTCTGGTGTTTTTCCTTCTAATATGCGGACTAGACTTGACCAAACCCGGACGTTTGTACTCGCTACGTCAAGGCCGGCGACTGCAAACCCTGCTAATAGACGTTATATGTTATCAATAGCTGGTAGTAGACTGGAGAAGCCGTGTTGCTCATCTGTCGACCCCCACCGTGTGGTACCTATAGGGGAGGGTTTGAGATACGAGGAGCCGGGATATGTAGAACCATGGATGCGGGTAGGAGGCGTGCATACCTTTAGCGGCCGCTATGTCCAATTCATTCTGCAGTGAGGGATTGGATATCGATAACACCTCATAATCTAGATGGGAAGGAGAATCGGAATATATTGAATGCAGTAACATAACGACCAGAAATAGCAGACTCCTGGTAGGCAATTATTCGATATACATGAAATTAGCGGATTTATGCTTGCGTACCGCGATTCGGAGATGTGGGTGTGGAGAGTGCATGGTAAGGGTACCGACCGGTCGTGGTAGCTTTTGCACACGGGATGGTGGTACAAGCTTCTCCTGAATTAGAGTACAATGATTGCATGGGCATCAGGGTTAACATTCCCAGTACCCGGCGGCAGTCCACTGCATGCATCGACGCTCTTCGTGTGTTTGCGTCTGTGCATCATTTTTTGAGGATGCCGGTAACACAAGGTATATTACCGGGTGACGATAGGATAGTACTAACTCAGTTGTAAAGTGCTCATCGTTGAACGCCAACTGCTAACCAAAGTTGAGATAAAATGGATCTGATTGGTAGAATTGTTGGCACTGCTTATGGAAAAGAAGAATCATCTGCCACAGTCACAGAATCCGGAATTCAGGATCCGAACTAATTAGATTAGATAGCTTTTATGATGCCTGGAGGCCGGATTCGGACCAGAAGTTGGCAGTTATCTTTCTTTTCTCTTGCTCCTGGCCAGGCACCATCAGTTCTCAACCCTTCGTATCTTTCACTTTCAACTCAATCATCCTCAACTTTGACTTTCACTTCAGCCTTTAATGAATAAAGTAATATCTATCAAACGTAGTTGCGGCCCGTCCCGTGTTGTGTTAGGCGTTAGCGATTGACAGGAGATTTTATGGTAGTAAACGAGTAACCTAAATGTAACCTAAATGGAAGTTCTACTACAGTTGAAATGAGGGGTTTGAAACACAGATACATTAAAATTATCCGCCTCGTTCCATTTCGTCCAGAGAAGCGTCTATTATTACGGACACCAACTGTATCAGGAGCTGCTTCACTATCCTAGCGCTATTTATCGCGGGTGCCGATTGTTCGGGCAGAACTTAAATAAACACTTATCCCCTACTCGCGCGGTTTTGGCGGATTGTTGCACCGGAATATAATTGGTTAAATGAGACATCAAGGTGCTGTGTAAGGGAATGTGATTGGTTAGACAACTCGAACCGGCGTTCTAAAGAGCAAGTGCAACAAATCCGAGTGCGTAGAGGATAAGGGTTTAAACCACGCTTAATGGGAAATGGTGAGAAAAGTGGGGGGCTGGGGTTATCTATCGTACAAAACACGCCCAGCGCCACCGTAGGAGAGCAAAGTCCTCAGTCATTTTCGATTCTAGGAATCGCTTCGATCTTTCCCGCGATTTACGCCCGGCTTCTGACCCCTGTGTTTTTGGTCACGAACCTGCTTCAAAAACAAATCCACCCCGCTTAACCCATTCTGCAGAGCTTGGGTTTTCCATACTCATAAACACGAGACGCTGTTCCAATGTCGGACGAAACCACCAATGATGGCGAGACAATCACCTCGCGTTCTAGATACAGCACCCCAGATCCAGATCCTGTCCCAGTCATCACCGACACCTTAAACTCCCTGCAGAGCAAGGAACATATTGAACTACTGAACGAAATCGATAAGCTCCGAAGCCATGGAGTTAGCGAGTTTGTCTCTTTGCCCCAGCTTGGTTACATCCCTCCCCAAGCTTAAAGCCATTACAAACCCTAACTAGCTCACCGTCTAGTTGTCTGCGGAGACCAATCGTCGGGGAAAAGCTCAGTTTTGGAGGCCATCACCGAAATCCCCTTTCCTACCCGCGACAATCTTTGCACACGCTTTGTTACGTCGATTAAACTCCGACGCAGTTTGCAAACGGAAGCGTACGTCAAAATCATCCCGGATTCACAACGCACGCCCGGGGATAAAGAGAAACTGGAAAAGTTCTCGGGAAAGATTACGGACTTCTCCGAGTTGCCAGATTTGGTTGAGAAGGCCAAAGCCGAGATGGGTCTCGATACGGGAGGAGGTGCTTTCTCAAGAGATATTCTGAGTATTGAGGTTGCCGGGCCCGACAAGCCGCAGCTTACGATTGTCGACCTTCCCGGCTTGATCCATACCGCCAATAAAATGCAAAGTCGTGCGGATGTCGAGCTTGTTTCTGAGCTTGTCGGTGCTTATATGGCCGATCAACGGACGATCATTCTTTCGGTGGTGACGGCCAAGAACGATTATGCAAATCAGATTGTACTGAAGAGAGCAAAGGAGGCAGACTCGCAAGGGCTAAGGACTCTAGGACTAATTACGAAGCCTGACTGTCTCCCCACCGGCTCGGAAAGTGAAGGCGACTTTGTGGCGCTGGCCCAGAATAAGGATATTTACTTCAAGCTGGGTTGGCATGTTCTTCGGAATAGGAGCTATGAGGAGAGAGATTGCAGCTTCGAGGAGAGGAATAGGGTTGAGAAAGAGTTCTTTGCTCGTGGTGCTTGGAAAGGGCTTGATACCGGCATCAAAACTCTCAGATCCCGTCTGAGTACCCTGCTGCTCAACCACATCAAGAGGGAGCTCCCTCGCGTCCGCCAAGAGATCATCGATTCTTTGAATGAATGCGAACTTGAGCTCGAGAAGATGGGACCGCGCCGTACGACACCAGAGGAACAGCGGATGCTGCTTATCCGTATCAGCGAGCGGTTTGGTCATCTCTGCAGAGCTGGAGTAGAGGGTACGTACGAGAGTTCGTTCTTTGGCCTTACAGAGGAGCAATCGGGGCAGCAGAAGCGTTTGCGTGCGCAAGTGCAGACGCTCAACAGCGAATTTGCAACGAAAATGCGTCTCAGAGGTCACTGGAGGGAGATCGTCGACAAAGACGATCAACTCGTGGAGAACTCTCCGAATCGCCCAGAGACAATTACAAGAAAACAAGCGATCGACTGGGTACAACCTATTCTAGCACAAGGTCGGGGCCGGGAATTATTGGGAACTTATAATCCACTCATTATTGGCGAGCTCTTCTGGGCGCAGTCGAAAGGATGGGAACAGATCGCCCAGCGGCATGTTAATAAGGTCTATAATCGCTGCAATACATTTCTCAGAATGGTCCTCAAAGATCTGGCCTCCACGGATATCATTGACGACCTGATCTCCCTCCATATCAGCGACCAAATGGAAAAGCGGCTTGAACTTGCTATTAAAGAGCTCGAGGGACTACTAGCGGACCGGAGACGCCAATGTATAACGTATAATCACTACTTTACTGATGAGCTCCAAAAGATCCGAGAAATGAGGCTGAAAGACCGATATGAGAATCTTATCGATGCTGCGTTCACTGACACCGTGGGAACACTACTCACCAAGGGTCAGTTAATGCAAGCTATGAATTCACCAAAGAGAGAGTCATCTGTTATGGATAATTATGCGTGTGAGGAGGTTTTGGATTGCATGCTCGCTTTTTACAAGGTACCTTCCTTATCTTCTACCCGCTGTCGTATCTGATAGCCTAGGTGGCATATAAAACATTCGTCGACAACGTGACTGTCATCGTGGTAGAACGGCAGCTGGTTAGCAACTTGTGGGATATCTTCTCACCCATGTCGATCATAGGAATGTCAGATTCCGAGGTATCGGCAATCTGCGAGGAAGCACCCGAGGACCTGAGAAGGAGAGAGCAGTTGGAAACCAAGCGTATCAGCCTTCGTGGAGGACTCGAGGCTTGTGGAAGAGCGCTTAAGGGTGTGAGGAGAAATGATCTAGGTTTGCTTTTACCCTTCTGGTTGTGTTCATAAGGCTTATAGAATTGTGCGTTCGCGTTCCAGTTCGGCAAGACCCCGTTGATGATGAGAGTTCCAGCGAAGATGAAGAAGGGTTCGTTAAAAAAGTGACGCCATTGGCTTTTGCCACTTCACGCCAATATTCTGGATCGTCTTCTGGTGTGGGTGATTCTACGGTTGCGGGAGGGAAGGTAGCAAAGCCATTGGTTCCGCCCGAGGGTATCTTTGGGGCGAAAAAAGCATATCTGTTTCCCGCTGCCAGTCCAGCTGCCGCACCGAGTACTGGGATGCCGAGTATACCTGGAACAACTAAACCTCCTGCAACACTATTTGCAGCCCCAGCATCAAACATCACTTTCGGAAGTTCTTCTACTACACCTGTATTTGGCGGTTGGAATCCGAAATCAAGTATCTTCCCCTTTCTGATCGATGCTCTGTGGTATAGAGAGTAGCTAAATAACCTTGCAGCCAGCAAAAACCCCTTCGGAGCCTCCAGCAACAAGAATATATAGACCGTACAAGCAGTACGAAGGTGATCAGACGAGAGTGTTGAGTTGCTTTCCAAATATTGGGTTTAAAGAGGAATACAAAAAATTTTCTATGGAGGAGTTGAGACTGGCTGATTATAAACGGGGATGGAGGTACCCGTTTGTGCCTTGGTAATATCCTAAGGAAGGCAAGGTACACGTGGAAAGAACGAAATTCAAGTGAGATTTGTATTTAGCTTGGGAAGTGTACAATTGCAATCGATCTTATCATTATTCATTTCATATAAGGACACGACATGTGTCTTTTTTGATTCTGATTGGTCGTAATTCTGTGGCTGAGTGGCTGATTGTGGCAAGTACCTACCACTTAAACTCAGATCCCAAATGACCTGCCCTTTTAATTCCAATGAGTGTTTGGCTCTAATTACAAAGTGTCCTACACACAAAATGTGGACTATGTCCTCTTTCACCTCCCAGTCTTAGATTTATGATATCTCTTATATTGAGTCAGAAATTGTGAATCAACAGCATTTTGGAGCATTTTTTTTAC
>Ga0307515_10002226_pt1 | contig 42566 bp, 38 predicted proteins | sample 17_EM_MG_FD_194513 | JGI IMG/M metagenome (GOLD analysis project Ga0307515, IMG submission 194513) | Populus trichocarpa ectomycorrhiza microbial communities from riparian zone in the Pacific Northwest, United States - 17_EM | ecosystem: Host-associated > Plants > Roots > Unclassified | place... | reverse complement strand
ATCGACCCAACAACGAGTGCAGTCACTGAATCTTAGATCTCAAAGATCAACTACCGCAACGAGTTTTCACCCTAGCCTCGTCCGCATCGCACAGCTGTCCAACACCATGACCCAGCATGGTCAGCACCGTCCGCAACGCCCTCATCTCGATAAACATGGCATCATACTTGCCCATGTATTGACTCCTGCTCCGGTTCAACAGTGGACCGTCAAAACCCACTGTGCTTGAGCACTAGCTCGGCGGGCTCCAGACCCACGCGCCCCTTCAGACCCTCACAATAAAATGGTGTGTATCAACCCCCCTCTAGCCGTGACTTTAATTACCGTTTCGCTAGGTCTTTGTAGGTGGGCTTCCACCATTCATCACCAACCCACCCGGACAATCACCTTCGCACCATATGTCCAATTCGCTACGTACGTTCATCTCATCTCTTGTGCGCCCTTCTATTATTCCTAACACATTATACTCTCTTCTGGGCCTGTCAAACCACATCGAATGCCCCCAAGTTCTTAGTGAATGCCCCCAATGGTTGCGGGATGCCACCTCATGAACATGTCTGACAGGATCTACCGTGAATTTCCATTAGTTCGGACACCATTGAACAAAGGCAGAGTGTACATTGTGGATGGGCATTGTTGGCAGGTACGCTCTGCCATGGCGCCGTGGCATCCATCTGAGGTGGGAACGTCGGCATTTGATACAACGGAGCGCTCCCAAATTCCGGCGGCTTCGTATTCTGGTCCCGTCATCCATTCAATACTGTGTGGTGATCCTATCCATGCATGGTTGCACCTTTCCCTACCTTTCCCTACCTGCACTCGTCAAACCGAGGAACGCCCTGTGTGAGGATTTTGCGAGCCCTCATCGCGTGCTAGCGGAGGTACACATGCGAAGTCAATGTGAACAGCATCTTCTCAGTATATAACGGACTCGCTTCGCGCGTCATGTAATTAATCTTGCATAATGAACAATAGAACACGCGCCGGAAGTCCGGTGATAGGGACCGTAACCTCGATGCGTCGTTGCAGATCAGAGGCTGCGGTCCTTTCCCGATCTTATACCGCGCTCGGTTACCCTCGATATTAGGAACCTTGGGCAGCGAAGGCTTCGCCGCTTTCGCTGCTCGAGATTCACCTTATTCAGAGCAGATGTAGCGATAATCCTAAGTGTATCCACTGAACTAGTGTTGCTTGTAAAGATCTATCGTCCAGCCAATGTCCCGCAAAGAAGCAGCGGCGGCTGCGCTCGGGTGTGCCGAGTAGCCATGCAGGCTGGTGTTACACGTTCGTTTAGAATGCCCATTGGGCAGACAATCCGCGTCCGTCGGGTTGTGTCTAAATCCTCGTGCTAGCCCTGCGCACGACCACTTCACCAGGGCCTGCCAACTCCACGCCAAGTCTCAACCGCTTATTGGCATGTCCGTCTTCGTCCACCTTCTGTTGCTCGATGGCTGCAGCAGTCCCGCGTGTGGTCGCTGACAGCGGTCCGGAGAGGAGGTGAGGGCTTTCGGCGAGGAGGAAGTGGAAGACTGTCCAGCAGGGACAAGGGTACTCCCTATGAGTTCCATCGGATGAGGACTGGAGTGGTTTAGAGGACTGTACGCCGGGGGGCTGGGACCGTCGAGGAGGTCCGCAGGAAAAGCGGAACTAAGAGGTCAAGTGAATGAGAATCAACAGGGGCTGTTCGAGAAGGAGACTTGGACGTATCGCCAGTGATATGTGCAATGGCCTCGTAGAGATTCTTTGCGACGCCCACCAAACTCTGTACCCTTCTCCTCTCAGCGAGTAGAGCCTCTACAACCTCCTTGTGCTCGAAGCTCATTCGTGGCAGTTGGGCGGGTCGCAATTGGGCGGCTACCTCAGTTGGTACTTCAACGCGTAGCCTTGTTTGATATGGATCCGGTTCGATGGCTTTACGTTCGATATCCTCAAGCAAGTCTGTACGACCTCGTAAGAATTTGGGGTGCGAAAATTCCCAACGCTGCGCATCAGGTTGAGGACGTTGACTGCGCGGTGCACGGTTGATCTTGTGAAATCCATACATATTTAGCTGGCGGACGAAGGACGAAAACTATTGAAGTGTCAGAGAGGGTTTTGGTCACTGATGTATACGTACACTGCTATGTTTGAGATGTTGACCAAGAATATCACGGCTGAATTCTCTAGCGCTGGACACGACGAAGCTTGCAGAAACAGAAATAGATAAGAGGTATATCAACAAACTCCTGAATGTGTCCTCACCTTGGCCCTAGTTCAGTCCACCAGATGAAGCTTGCGGCCAGAGATCACTGTGTGAGGTGCAACAACAGTATTAAATGCCCTCTCCCATTAGCTGGACGAAGTAAGATATCCCTAAGGCATGCGTTGGGTAATAGTATGAGATTTTTGCTGACCTGTAACTGGGCCCTGTGGGAAGCTCGCTGCGCTAGCTATTATAGGTTTGGTGTGGGAAGACGCCCGGTGGAGAAAAATATTGATTCATGGTCACACGCTCGCTCGCTCTAGTAATAGTATGCTAAAGGAGGAATCACAGCAACGGGGGGGCTGGGTCGCGGACGAAGGCAGGGTGGACCAGCAATAATGTGAGGAGGGTGTCGGGGGGAGTTCTTGAAGAACTGTGTTCCACCAAAGTGTGAACACGCGCGCAGTGCCGGTCAGAGCATTGCCGGACGCGCACGTAGGTGGTCAGGTCCAAGTCGCGTGAATAACAAAACAAACTAGCCACAGGAACAAAAGGCTAACTACCATGTGCGTTACAGCAGAATACATGGAGCGAACCACATTCTGACAAGAGTGGTGGGTTGCAGGTGCTACGGGGAGCGGGGAGCGAAGGCGGTTACTAGTCACTGAATTAGGTCCACTCCATCCAGCAAGACTTCTTGTCACCCGGATCCGATACTCCGCGCCAAGATCCATTCGCATTCCTCTTCAAAACACGGTTCATTATCTCCTTGTGGATAACATCCAGTGCAGCCGCAACGTCAGGGGAACAGTCCTCTTGAATACGAGGTATGATGGGAATCCTAGACACCAAATGTGAGCGACGGGAGTAAATGGCGTCGAGACTCACATCTCATCAAGACCGGTTACATATTCGAACTGACAAATGCTCGTTCCGAGCACAGGAGCCTCGGGGTGGCAACTGCGGGAGAGAACCACTCTAACCTCCCCTGGATAACGGGCCTCTGGCAGAGTACACGAGATCAACCCGGAATTGTAAACAACCTAGAAGCGATCAGCTATTTTAACACAAGCAAGTCATAGTACACCTACCGCATGGGCGAGACTACCCCCGAATCTTACGTATAGCGGCCCGAGGTCTGTTGGGAAGTTTCGGCCTGATATCCATATCTCTCGCTTACCGACCATTGGTCCCTGTCTAGGATGTATCCTATCTGCCACGACAACTTGTCTATCCGCAGTTTTATCGTTAACTGCGCTGGGGGGCTGAAGCGAATCGAGTGGGTTGTTGTGGAAAGTAGGTTGTTGATTTGGTTCCATTGTGGTGCTGTGCGGCTTGCCCGTGTGCGATGTGCGATGAGGTGGACGGGGACGGGTTCAGAGACTTGAGCTTGCACGGAGGCATGATATATATAATCCCTCCTTCATATGACGTCACGAGTCCGCAAACGCGTCAGACCCACCCAAACTCGGTTTGCCGCGGGTTCCTATTTGTTTGGGGAAGAATTACGTCCCGTCACCCCTCTCCGAATAAAGGGAATTGTTCCATCAATCGAACGAGTATTCGATACATTTACATGGAGCAGCGCCGTGCGGCCAGAGGAACTAGTGGGGAGGTCGATCATATCATGATGAGCGGTCCCCCTTTTATTGCCCACGGGCTCCATAGTGTCGGATCTTCGCTCTCTAATTTTATTTGGCCCAGTCAAATGAAGTGGTCCCTGGATTAGCCCAGAATATAGCCTATCATAAGGTAGTTGATTGTGACCATTATTATTCGGGGGATCATTCGACCTCATTCGGCCCCTTGAATGTTTACGACACAGGGATGAAAAGAATAGTATCGAAAACACCGGTTTTTTCTGGGTGAGTAGCTGAGACTAAGTGGTAATTTCATTTTGCATGCTCGATGGCAAAGGTGACCAAACATTAATTAATTTCACAAGGCGAACAGTTGTGATTATTGTGCTTTCCAAAAATAATGTCCAGGTCGCTTTTTTTTTTCTATGGGGAGGGGAAATGAAGTGGGCGGTCATGAACTCTATTCGACGCAAGTTGGCCTTTCGACTCTACCCTCGCCCGCCCTTAAACTATCATATATCATCAAAATTAGATCCAATGTCTCAACTATGCACCCGATCTCGCACGCGGAGTCACGACGAACGTGTCCTGGAGGACACTGAGTTTTCGAATGGTTGATCCAATTTATTGCTTCATCGGGCGCTCCCCAGCCATGAAGGTGAGTCCTATTTGAAGGGAGGTATATCCATATACTTCTTGCAACCTCAGTGTTAGCTGGTGATGACGCTTGGCTGTGACGTAGACAGGAGAAGGGGGACAGGGGTATTTTATCATGTATATATATGGTGCGCTGCTCAGTGGGAGGAACCTCACAGTTATTCCCCCCACTGAGCGGTGACCAGTATTGTCACACTCAGTGGCATGGTGGGTTCCAGCACAGTTCCAGTGATTCTACACATTCATTTGAATGCTCCACCACACAATCTGGGGTTAGGGGCCATGCACTCATAGCAGAATGTCTCAATGAAAGTAGTGGCCGCTCGTTGGTCCTTAGCTTACAGAGTGCAATGATCACTTGAATGATGGAGAGCTGTGGGGCCCATCCTCCGGAGGCGACCGTTTGAAGACGTGGCATATTTGTGGTACCATCCGCACCTTGCATAGGCCTGGGTGAGACCTCTGGTTGCACCTCCTTCTCGGGCCATTCCACAACTTCGACCTTTTCGATGACAAGCAGCTGGCCAATGAGATCGACAACTGTGAGGGAAATGTTCAGGATGAAAGGTGCTCAGAAGCCTAGCTTCTCTAACAGAAAACTGCCGAGGGGTGGGCCCATGGTGAGACTAAATAATACTCAGGGGATGAACGTCGGAATGAATAATTGTGTACCTACCCTAATGAAAGCCTGTCGTGGCCAGGCCAAGCTGTCCTGTATAGATTGTAAGCTGGAGTACCGTGCTATCTGAGGTTTTGGACCCACAGCCAAGTAGTTCTTCTGGGACCGTATCATAGCTATGTATCATCCATAAGGTACGAATATAGAGAAGCGCAATGTTGCACCTACAGTAATGCAAAGGCGATGGTCCACACAATTGCTAGGCTATATGTCTGGTCAGACGATTCAAGGGGTGCAAGGGAGACACAAACCTTATACCTTATATCACCTGCGCAAAGCACATCGGCCAATATGAAGGTGCTTCCATGAACATGACTTGTGAGGCAACTAGAATGAGAAGGCCGATGATCATCGGGACCTGCAATTCCAGTATCTCTTGGCAAAGTACAGTACAATATAGGCAAGGTCCCTGCATAGTTGCCTCAGTGCGTATCCTTCGCAATCTTGATGGATTATGGTTCACCAGTGATGAGGCTGATCGACTAGTGCAGAATTCGCGGCAGATACAGGCCGGACCACCGGAAAAGATTCAGTGGTACTGTTTCGGCTTCAAGCTCTAGGACATGATGAAGTTTCTGTAAGGACTGGTTGGTTAGTGGCAGTCAACCGATGCATTTCATCAGGCAAATATGCTGAAACAGACCAGGAATGATCACTCTACGGGTTTTGAGCGCGTCGAGACATCGAGTATATGTGCTATGAACTTCAAATACATCTCTCCATGTAGACATATAGCTCTTTCCTTTGGATCGCGACTTATTCGGCGGTTGACCATGAGGCGAGTGAGAGGCTGGAAGGCAAGGTTCGGTGACCTCGGACTTCATCTCCCCCTCCCCGTTGAAACAGAAAAAAAAGTGACATTGACATTATTTTTGGAAAGCACAATAAGGTAGATTCAAAAGCATCTGGCTCCAAAGGACTCTTTGGACCACAAGCGCTTGCCTGTAACAACAGACAATTCCTACACTAATTCACGTGTGTTATTATAGGTGTGCCCTATCGAAAGTTGGCACCGTCGGTACACCGTTCCCGCCCCTCCTCAACGCCGCCGCCGCGGCCCGCCTGGCCATCTGCCCGTCGTCGCTGTCGCCACGCCGGCCACCTGCCCGGCCGCCCTCTCCCCAACACAACACGTTTTTTGGACCACGCCGTCGCCGTCGCTATTGCTGTCGCTGCCTGCCCCGCTGCCCCCACTTTCCATCGGCGCATTCTCAACATTTCGGCATACCTAAAAGGTGAGTACGCTAACTTTAAACGCGTCGTTCAGCTGACCACGCAAAATTTTGCGAACAGTGCAACGACCCCAGGAACGATTCGGTCCCACGTGCGTGCATTCTACAATATCACATACGTTTTGCTGATCCTCGTAGCCAACCTACAATCTACTCGCAGTGTTCAACAGCGCTGTAGGTCCTTCCCCCCCCCCCCCCCTCGCCGCCTTCCTCGCCGCCCCCACACGCCAATGCGTACATCATCAAGGTCGTCTGCATACACATAGGTGAGTACAATATGTTTCAAGGCGTTGTTGAGTAACTAATCGCTTACACCTCGAAAACCTCGGCTGGACTGCGTCGACCCCGGGAGCGACTCCTCCGTGTATGTACACATTCACATATCTCGTATGTACTCCACTGACGCTTGTAATCCGACCCACAGCCCACCCGCAACAGCTATCGGCCCCGCAAGACCTCGGACTTCCCCTCCCCCCTCGCTCTCCCTCGCAGCCACCACACACCCAACCGCACATCACCAAACTTCCTGCATACCCACAGGTGAGTACGATACCCCCCAATGCGCCATTCAGCTTACAACCCATGACCTTGCCCAGGTCCCGCCAGTCCCCATAACGACCCCAGGAGCGACCCTCCCATGTACGTACGTACGTATGCACATATATTGCATATGCTTCGCTGATGCCTGTAGCCCAACCCACAGCCCACGTGCAACAGCTATCGGCTTTGCAGGACCTCGGACCCCCTCTTCCTCCTTGCCACCTTCCTCGCTGCCCCCACACACGCAAGCGCACATTCCCGAGGTCCTCTACATACCCAGAGGTAAGTACAATACCATTCAATGTGTTGTTCAGCGTCCAATAGCTTACAATTTGGTGCCCTTGCCCAGTCTCCGCCGGACCGCGTAACGACCCCACGGGCACTCCTCCATGTACGTGCGGCCTGTATAATACTATAATAGTTTATTCATGTATTTAATTTGAATTTATTGAATTTATTTACATAGGTGCGATGAATTTGCGGAGGTGTGCCACCCGACGCATGAAAAACCACCTCCGAAAGACAAAGCAACCGCGAAAAGAATGCGTTCTAGCAACAGTAACATGAATGCTAGAATGCTCCGATGTACAGTCGAAATTTCTATAATGCATACGCTCATAACGCAGCTATCAGATCACGCATAGGCCGGGCGTCGACGGAGTTTGTTCCTATCTAACTTAATCTGTTTACTTAACGAATACTACATGGCTTTTTAGTGTAATTATCGCGCACGTGGAGGATGCATAGATTTTGGAGTCGACGAACCGTATGCAATATAGAAATTTCGACCTGTATATGCTAAAGGAGGAATTACGGCAATGGGGGGGCTGGGTGGCGGACGAAGGTAGGGAGATGGTGGACTAGCAATAATGTGAGGATATCGGGGAGAGAGGTGGGTCTGCAGATGCTACGGGGAGCGGGGAGTGAACAAAGAGTACTCTGGCGGTTACTAGTCGCACTTGGAGACTGACTCTGGTGAATTAGATCCACCAATCCAGCAAGACTTCTTGTCACCCGAATCCAATACTCCATGCCAAGATCCATTCGCATTCAGCTTCAAAACACGGTTCATTATCTCCTTGTGGATAACCTCCAGTGCGGCCGCAACCTCAGGGGAACAACCCTCTCGAATACGAGGCATGATGGGCCTCCTAGACACCAAATGTGAGCGACGGGAGTAAATGGCGTCGAGACTCACATCTCATCAAGACCAGTTACGTATTCGAACTGACAAATGCTCGTTCCGAGCACAGGAGCCTCGGGGTGGCAACTGCGGGAGAGAACCACTCTAACCTCCCCTGGACAACGGGCCTCTGGCAGAGTACATGAGATCAACCCGGAATTGTAAACAACCTAGAAGCGATCAGCTATTTAACACAAGCAAGTCATGGTACACCTACCGCACGGGCGGCACTATCCCCGAATCTTACGTACAGTGGCCCGAGGTCTGTTGGGAAGTTTCGGCCTGAGATCCAAATCTCTGGCTTACCGATCATTGGTCCCTGTCTAGGATTTATCCTATCTGCCACGACAACTTGTCTATCCGCAGTTTTATCGTTAACTGCGCTGGGGGGCTGAAGCGAATCGAGTGGGTTGTTGTGGAAAGTAGGTTGTTGATTTGATTTCATCGTGGTGCTGTGCGGCTTGCCCGTATGCGATGTGCGATGAGGTGGACGGGGACGGGTTCAGAGAGAGACTTGAGCTTGCGCGCACGGAAGCATTATATATGTAATCCCTCCTTCATATGACGTCACGAGTCCGCAAACGCGTCAGACGGGCCAGACCCACCCAAACTCGGTTTGCCGCGGTTCCTATTTGTTTGGGGAAGAATTACGTCCCGTCGCCCCTCTCTGAATAAAGGGAATTGAAGGACTTGTTCCATCAATTTAGAACGAGGAAACGAGTATTCGATACATTTACATGGAGCAGCGCCGTGCGGCCAGAGGAACTAGTGGGGAGGTCGATCATATCATGATGAGCGGGTCCCCCTTTATTGCCCACGGGCTCCATAGTGTCGGATCTTCGCTCTCTAACTCTATTGCAGGATTTATTTGGCACAGTCAAATGAAGTGGTCCTTGGATTAGCCCAGAATATAGCCTATCATAGTTGATTATGACCATTATTATTTGAGGGATTCATTCGGTCCCTTGAATATTTACGACACAGGGATGAAGAGAATAGTATCGAAAACACTGGTTTATATTAAGTTTTTCTGGGTGAGTAGCTGTAGCTGAGACTAGGTGGTAATTTCATTTTGTATGCTCGATGAGATGATGCATATTATGTGTGAGTGCTTGGATCACATTCTCAATTTGGTCTGGTTGGTCCATGAACAGCTACCGGGCTGGATTGGATGGGCCTCAGGCCTGCAGGAGGACTGTGGTCACCGCACCTTGCCACCAGCCGCTATTGGGGAGGCCAGAGCACACACCTGAATAGAATTAAGATAGTTATTTTCATTGAATGCTACGCTAGCTACAGATACCCAAAAAAAATTTCTCGACCTTGAGAATTTGAACTATTGAGGCTGGGATGTGGCTGTGCTGGCGCCTTTTGGATGACGTCTACCTTAGCAGCATAGCATGCCTGACTGTATTGCACTCATAAAGCCACCTCCGCTGGCGCTGGCGGGGGAAACCGTCATTAGACTGCGTCGTGAGACACATGTCGCTCTCGACATATTCGAGCTACTCCCAAATAGGCCACCCGTTGGGTGCGGTGTATTAAAAGTAGAATCTTGCAATGTATGCGAACGGTGAGTGCAATGTATGCGAGCGACAAGACGACAAGACGATGGGTGTGCATGTGATGTATGCCAACGACAGTGCGATGTATGCAAGCAACAGAAGTGGACGGCGACAAACGGCAGCCTTTATTAACCACCAGGCAACGATGACTAGCATCGAGCGGACACATGTACCAATACATGAAAGAATAAGAAACGACCTTTAACATGGTGGAATCAAGACTCGATGGCGACCTGCACCGACTGGGAAAACTCTTCTGGAGTTTCCATCCGCGTATATGGTACGACCACCAAACAACGTTATGAAGCTGTATGCGCAACTTGTGAGAAGCGAGAGGGAGAGGGAACATTCAGGAAGGGACCTGTATCGATTTCCTTGCCCAGCACGATATTATTGAACTAAGGGAGGTAAAATACGCGTCAATTTCTCGTGCTATCCGGAATTCCATCAAGCATGCGATAGCGGCTATTTGTGAGTTGGATCGGCTTTCTATTCACCGACGCTGATCATTTCGTAGTCTGGACGTGGTCATCTCTGAATACGCGACCCAGAACCGTATCGTGGCTCAATGTCACCTCCCTTTCACCTTTCAATTCGTGGCTGATTTCTCGGTTCAATGCGCAAAGGCCTCCCCCAGTATGGGTCAAGCGAACCAGGCGTCAGATGGAAGAAGAACTGAATGAAGGACAACCAGGTGTGGATCAACGAAATGTTCGACCCCGATTCGATGAACTTTCGCAAAGCTAAGAAATACGGGCGGCGAACGGGTTGACCACCTAATGCCGGCTGTCAAACCTCGGGGCACCACCGGCCCAAGGTGGTCAGCATCGCGATAACAGTCCACCAGGTCCATCGTCTCCATCTATTCCACTCCCTCAACCCCTCCAGGCTGTATCTACCAATCCACCATGTAAGCTCTAGCTTTGTCAGTGGGAGACATTCTCGTTCTCCGTCATACACCACAGCCACAGGGCCTGGAGTTACTCGGGGAAGCATTACTAACAGTGATCTCTCGTCAAATGACACCTCTAATGCTCCATGACCCCTGGGTGTCTCCGCCGGACCAATTTCTGCGCCCAGTACACGAACACCAGAGCTCCACTTGACCTGGTGAACTAATCACTACCGTTCTCCGTGCTACGAACCCTCGTATTGGCCCGGTGTCCGGAGGGATCGAAATTCGGCTGGCCGTGGATGACCTCCCCACAACTTTCACACTATACGCCAGATTCAACACCCAGTTTACTGCGACAGTAAGCCCGATATTTCATCCATTATCACTCATCCAATATCCATATTAGGCGTTCAGAATTCGAATACGCTGTCATGTGTACTTCACTCCCACGATTCAGGCCCTAATCAGAATCCCACAAGGAGGTCATGTCACTCAGGACTCCAATAATCTACAGGTTGGGAAGGTAGAAACACCTCTCCTGAGGGTACTCCCATTGTTGCGCGAAAACCCCTACTTCGATCACGTCGTCTCCACTAGCAACGACTCCAGTCAGAGACTAGCGCACCTATCCACTTTATACGGTTATATATCATCACTAACGCATTTAGGCGAGTGGAGGATCGACCTGACGGTCCCCGACATCAACCGTTTCATTGCGCGTCATTGTGCCCACCTGGAAGAGGACCGAAAGAGCATACGAGAGCGCTGTACAAGGAACTGAGCTTGAAAACCCGTGACCAGCAGATCGAGAAACCACGGTTCGAGCAATTAATTAAGGCGCGAGACAGGTGTCACCCTGAGCTCTCATATACAGAGCCTCTCCAGCGGGCCTGTTAAGCTACCTAAAATGGGCTGAAGGTCCCAAGGACGCCTTCGGTCAGGAGCCAGGACAGTAAAGCGGGAAAGAAGTTGCTCTGTCCCCAGATTCGCGTCATTAGTGGTGCAACAAATAAGGCCGCATGCGAGACGTTCTGTCACAAGTGCAAAGAAATGGAGGAGATTGAAACACATTCCCCGACTTTCGTGCTTCTTATAACTGGGTTTCGAGCCCCGGTGTCAGGGTACTAGATCGGCGCTTATAAGGGCCCCAGCGTTCATCTTGTATCCATACGTGTTTGTAGCGGGCGCCAACAAACACATGTTGATCTCGTTGTACACGTCACGGCTGCGCGAATATTTCTGACAGAGAGTCGTCTCAAATGGAGGCGCAGAGCAGAGTATCCCTCTTATCCAATACAACCCCCTTTGTTCTTTCAATATTGTGTCGAACTTCCCCCGGACGAGAAACCCGGCAGAAGATGTAAATGCCGTGGTTCCACTGTAAGGTATCTGGTTTACCTGCGCTTTCGTATTTAGCCCGTCTCGGCTAGCTAGTGTTTGGCAATCATTATAATTAACCCCCTCGTCCACAATCTCAGCACACATATTACCTGTACACTCTGTCTCTCTCTTATATAAAGGGATTCGATAGAATTCGGGTGATCAACTGAGTACAACGAGGCTACAAGTATACAATCTTTACATCCACCCTCTAAACAGATTTGGCCGTGTTGGAGACCATATGTCGCAAGGCCTCGCCTGGATGAAATTTTATCTGGAGACTCGAGATGCCCAAGAGCAGGTTGCCTAGTAGAGCTAGAGTACAAAAGGAAGGACTTACACACCAGGTTATTTAGATGCACCATGCAGATTTACCGCCGTACTGTATTTTAAAATTAAGTTAAATGTAGTTTGGCCGGAAACAATCATTTGAGGAGACCTTAGACCCTGGTTATGCGTATGAAGTCCAAGAAGCCCCCCAAGAGGTCAGGACGTACAGCCGTCGAGGTCAGGCCAACCACACATGCAAACCGGCTGCATTTCAGTTGACACCTGGAATCAACGACCGCACAGTAGAAGCTAGAGAATATTTGCTGTTTGCTTGGTCATAGCTTGGTCATAGCGTGCTCAAAAAATCCTCCACCAATTATATTAGGCTTTTTAAATTGTCTTTGTCACCATATGTGGATGCATATGGTCGGTGGTTTAAGGTGCTTCTGCGAATTTTCTACGACCGGATCGCGGTATGTTCCCGAACCCAACACCCTGACCCTGACGTCGTTGGCATCGCAGGTGACATCGACAACGGACAGCTGCCTGGCTTTGACCCCATCCTCCGCGGCGCTTACTATTGGAGTCATACAAAAAACACAAACTGGTGTTGAATCGGTCCCCATCCACGTTGTCCACATGCAGAAGCAGTTTCGCCGCCTACGGAGAGGTTGCAAACGCATTTTGAGGGGTCTCTGTCTCATGCGGGCTCCTCGGCCATTGGAAGGAGGAGATCCCGAAAAGCCAGTATACTTTCAACGTGTACTTAATACATCTAAACCATCCATCGACAGTCCTTCTGTCGACGATGATGGTCCAACGTATCCCCGCCATTTCCCCTTATTACAGCTCCCGGTCGAACTCCAGTTGGAAGTCATTGATCGCATCTACGATATCTCCAATGCGTCCGGTGATACAGCTGAGAGGGCCCTGCTGCTAAATTTAAGGCTGTACGTCTTTCAACTTTGGACTCGCTTACTCCGCTTGATGGTCTTACGCCCGATTAATCTAACTCAGGACCTGCAAGTACCTTGCTTCGTTATGCTCCTCGCTCGCTTTCAGAGCGATGGACCTTACCCGTGCGCATAAGACCCCAAGAGCGCTATTGTACAGCGCACCCCACCTTGCGAAACACCTACGGATCCTTACCGTGGAAACCTGGCCTCATGACCCCCCCATACATGATGGAGGCCTTTGCCTAGAAGGATATCAAACGCTCGACTCCTCGCTTGTCAGAGTCTTGCGTCACACCAAAAATCTCGGCGACCTGACAATATTGTACAACCCAATCGACCTCTGTCCTCATGATACTCTTCTCTCATTTTTATCACATCGCGCCAACCTCCCTCGACTACACAGTCTCGAATTTTATGAGATCGGGATCGACTACGAACGGTACTACGCCGAGCCCGACCAAGAGGACATCCCCAAGACGTTCTACCACAACCTCACACAGACCATGATCAAGACACACGCACCCTATCTCCGTCGCTTCATCACCCATTCCTCTCAGTCGTTCCATTCTTCGACACTCTCCCTCTTACGACAGACCGCGTCGCGGCTTACATATCTGCATATCGGGATGGGACTGGGCATCGCGCTTCGTGATCTCTTCGAAGAGGACGTACCCTGGGCGTGCGCCGAGACCCTCGAGCACCTCACCCTCAGGGACTGTCTCGGCGGCCACCTAGGCATCGTCGCGTCTCACGTCGGTCGTGGGTATATGGGCACCAACCTCAAAACCCTCAACGTCGTCGTATGCGGTGACCCCTCCGATGACCAAAAGTCCCCACGGCCGCTTCAACCACAGGAGGTTAAGCTCCACTCCCCTCTCCTTCAAATGCACATCGATCATGCCGAGGCATGGGAACTCAGAAAGCTGGCCAGTATCCCTGTCGAGGAGTTGATTGTCACGAGGGTGTTTCGGCCAGAGGTGATCGAGGTGCTGAGTGTGGAAGGAACATGGCCCGGAATAAAGAGGCTAAAGGTACCTTCTTATTCTACAGAGGTGGACGATCAGCTCGAAGACCTCTGCGAAAAGCGGGGGGTTCAACTCGAATTTACGGGCAGGGCGTGGGGTCATTGTTGGTGTCATCCACAAGATTGAGTTGGTTTTCTTCAGAGAATTGCAAGGGAAATGATCTTAGTAGGGTCGCGAGCTACATTATGGATTTCGCCCTATCGATACGGTGAAAGCATTTGTTCCTGGTTCACAGTGCTCCTAAGAGGGGTCCTCCTTCGACTGGAATGTTTGTGTACAACTGTGTATAGACCTTTCTAACTAAGCTAAGCAAACATGCGGGTCATGGATCATAGGCCATAATGTACAAAGGGCAGAGTACGATGTAATGGGACCCGTGCCTTTCGCAACGTTTCTACCCCATCCACGAAACCATCAAGACGCTTCTCGTCCCCGTCCCAATCTACGGCGCCGCTTGGAGAGGTTCTCCCAGGGAACATCCTCGTATACACCCTCTTGGCAATCGCCGCCGAATCCTCCGTGGCCGCGGTCCATAGCGCGCCCACGACCGAACCCACACCGGAGAACTGCATCGCGCCAGCCATCGTCAAGAACTCGCGGCCATCGACGGTCGGAGGAACTGTGTCCATTCTATTTCCATCTATCTCATCACCATCATCATCATCATCATCCTCGACGAACCGGAGCGAGGGGCCGGCGATGAACGCAAACTCGGGCATGGTGTCTCTCCCGGATGTCGTGATCGCCAGCACATCGGCGAGCCTGATGTGCCCGCCGTCCGCGCCGACCCAGGCGCTGTTGGGGAGCCGCACCGGGTCGACTTGGACCGGCAACGAGATATGGAGCACGTCCACCGCGTGTTCGGCCGGTTTGAGCGACCGGCATATGTTCGTGAACGTGGCTTGTGCGGGGCCCTCGAGTGCGACCAAGTCTACATTGTCCATCCCAGTGACGTGGTTCTTCAAGCATTGAACGCTCGTGCCGACACCTCCGAGTAACGACGTTGTTCGGCGTGCTGGCTGAGCGCCAATAGCGAGGATGTGGCGAGTAGGAGAGGTTTGAAGCATCGCTTTCTGTGCGGCGCCGTGCAACGGGCGGAGAAGCGATCGTAGCGTTACAGCATAGGACGAAGCCCAGTCGGTAGGAATGATCGGTTCCGGTTCAAGTCCCAGTGCGTCGCTGCCGCCAGACTCGGACATCATCTTGAGCGGGGGGGCAGCTGCGTGAATCGGAAGCCAGGTGAATGCGCCAGTGGGGATCCACCATATCCTTCTCGGACACAAAGTCATTTGCTGCTGCTGCTGCCCAAGGCTCTCTGTGACAGGCCTGACGACCGCCTCCCACAGATGTGAGGAAATAGGGCCCAAAACATCTCTGTCGAAATCGGACCCGGTGATACGGCCCTCGGAAATGTCACGAGAGCCCTGGATGAACGTCTTGGTGAGGTCTTCGAGAATCGTTTGGTTCGTGCGATTCGAGAGGGGGACGGCGTGGAGATGTCCGGATGCGGTGAGGACGATCGCGTCGCACCGTAGTCGGCTGCAGTTGAGGAAGACGATGATACCATCGAGTGGTAGACCGTCCTTGATAGTCTCAAACTTCCACGGGCGCATGAACCCTCCAAAGCCTTCCTCGGCCGCGCGTACGGTTCCTAACGCAGCCTCCCAGCGATCCTCCAGGTCTGTCTTGGTCTTGGTCTTGGTCTTCGTAGGCGTCTTGTTGGGGATATGCAGGTACAGCTGAGGTTTAGAAATTGGACTGCGGGGCGACGCGTTGCTGCCTCTCTCTTGCTCAAAGGCCAACTCCCGGACATGCTTCGCCAGATGACGGTTGACTCTCTCCAACTTGTCTACTTCCGAGGGGAGACCCAGCACCTGGGCCCATAGAGCATTCCGCGCCTGCTCGAGGAACTCGACGGCCGTCTCGAGCTGGTTGAGCTGGATGGCGGCTGCAGCGGCGTCGGACGCTAGACTCAGCGTGTGAAGTGCGAGTTCGTGGCCGGCGTCGGCGTCGGCGTTGTCGTTGTCGTTGTCCTTTCCCCTCCCCTTTCCCTTCTCTTTCGCCACATGAGGAGTAACTCCAGCAATAGCAGCTCGCGGCGCAAGGTCGAGGAGGACCTTGTACGCTTCCACAGCAGCCCTCATCCTCCCATGCCGACACGCAGCATCTGTCCACCTGAGAGCGGCCCTCATGCGCACACTTAATGCCAGGGGCGATACGGCCGAGCCACTCGAAGGACCGCCGCCGCCGCCAGAAGCGACCTTTTTCCACGCATTCATCGCATGCTCGAGATCAAGATCTCCAGTCAAGCCTCCTCCCGCACCGACGGACGATCTCCGGCCCTGGCCCTGGCCGCCCTCGACGCTCTCGAATCGCGTATACTGCAAGTGGGCGAGCCGTAGCATCAGCCTGCCCCAGCGAGGGTCACGCGCCGCAGTGGCGTGCTCTACCTCCTCCCGCGCCTGGTTGATAGCCTGGTCGATATCGATATCGAGCCCACTCTCCGACGCGGCGCCGACTGCGTACGCGTAGATCGAGTAGTACATGTCGTACAGCGGGTGGTCCTTGGATGTCGCGTGGAGAACCGCCTCGGCATGCACAATCGCCCCGTCCAAGTCGGCCTTCTCCTTCTTGCGTTTGTACCGCGCACAGAGCACGCCGCTGAGCAGGAACTGGTAGAGCGTCTTGCGCGAAATCGGCGCGTCGGGGCTCAGTCCGCCGCCTGTTACTTGCTGTGCTGCGAGATCAAACGCGATGCGGGACTGAACGAGGGAGTCCTCCAGGTCGTCGTCTTGCCCATACTGCTCGAACCGCCGGAAGAGCGCAATACCGAGGGCATACCTCTCCGCTGCGCTGGGAGGTACCTTATCGGACCGCTGACTCGCCATGTCCAGTGCTGCTCGGGCATACGTGACTGCATTATCGAGGTCGGCGGCTTCCCGTTGGTACTCGAAGCGGGTGAGGTATTGACTTGAGAGGGAAGTAAGGTGATTTGCGAGTTCCGCTTTGGTGGCATCCTTTACTAACAGGCTGGTGTTGACCGTGAGTATTTCCGAAGCAGTGATACCATGGGAGATGGACTCGTTGAGATCATCGAGGTCGCCAGTCCTCTCAAAACGTTGATATGCTCGATCCGCCAAGTTTTGATGCGCGGCCTGCCGTTCGAGCGGTTTTCCACCGAGTTTGTCTGCTGTAGAAACAGCAGCGCGGGCGTACTTGATCGACTCTTCGAGGTCCCCGTCATCCTCCGTGCTCTCGAATCGCTTGGCGAGTGTCTTGCTGAGAAGAGTGTATCGATCCGAGTCGTTCGGAGTGGGGGACGGTGCAGGGGCCGCTGCTACGGATTTAGAGAGGTTGATGGCCTCATTGATGTCGTCGAGTACGCCTTGTTTTTCAAATCTCGAGACGAGCTTGCCGGCAAGTTCGGTCTGATAGCGAGGAATGTACCGGTGGTTGTCAGGTAGGGCCTGTAGCGCGGATCGACCCGTGCTGATAGCCATGTTCAAATCTTGCACGCGACCAGTAACATTATGTCTACGGTAGTAGAGAGAGCTACTCATATACTGAAGGGCGATTATGAGGAGAGGATGTTCGATCAATGAGAATAGAGACATACCTGATAAATAATCCAATGAGGATCTTCATAAGTTAGTCCATTGACAGATTCACGTATAGCGTCGACAGCTCGATTCAAGTCGCCGAGTTCTGCGGTGTGATTATATCTTGCGAGAAAGACAGCAGAGATGTTCGAGTAGTAAGAGGGCTTGTCGGGATGACCCTCCTCAAGCGAGGACACGGCAGTTTTCCAAAGGGCCAAAGATTCATTGAGCAAGGAGGTATCTTTGGAGCGTTCGTAACGGTGGAGGAGAGAAGTTGCCAAGTTTGCGCGATACCACGCCTTGTCAGCGGCAGGACTAGCGACGTCGCCATTGTCTGCAGCTTCGAGAGCGGTCCGACAATGACTGATAGCGCGTTTGAGATCGGCGTCTTGATGGGTGTGTTCGTATCGGACGCAGAGTAAGAGGCCGACGTTGGACTCGTACATAGGTTTGTGTCGGTGTCGGGGAGGAAGGATACGCATAGCGGTTGAGAGTGCGGCTATGGCTTCGTCGAGGTCGTGAGGGTCGTTGTGTTTTTCAAAGCGAGCATGGAGAGCGCGACCGAGACGTGCGTGACGGAGAGCATTGTTCGAGTCGCTGCCGTGAGACTTGTGCTGGTGGATAGAGTCACGAAGACGCGTGACTCGATCTAGTCGTGCGACGCGTGTTGATGCTGATGCTGATTTTGATTTTGGAGGTAGAGCCGAGGTTGGGGTGCATTTGTCGCAGTGCAGGTCGTCTGCATCGGAGTCTGACGATTCCTCACTACCACCAAACTGAGATATCATCGCCTGTAATGCGAGCCGCTGTTTAGGGACATCGACAAGAGTCTGGATTGTAACGTAGAACGTACACCGACGGCCTGGATGGGTCTGAGCAGGTTCTTGACGGTGCTGGGGACGGAGATGGACATCTTGGACTGCGGTGGGAGACGCGCACGGGTTTTGTTTCCAGTCGTTTTATACGGTGGGCAACAAGCAGCAGCACGACTAACACGAGGCGGCGGGATGCGGGATGCATACCTCAAGGCCGAAGCACGTCGACTCGAGCATCTTAAGCATCTTAAGCGTCTCACGGCTTCTATTCTCGGGTGTCCCTCGCTTTCACATTATTATTCGGGTGATAGTCGTACTGAGATTGTGGCTGAGACTGAGACTGCGACTGAGCAACTGCATTAGAGTCCAAGCCAGGACTCCCTTTGTCTCAGGGGCAACACCCATAGCCGTAATTCTGACTTGCCTCTCTTATTGGATCTCGGCCTCTTCACCGTAAACCGGCCTGGGCAGAGATTTATCCATACAGGCTCATTAGCACTCGCCGATTCAATTCCAACTCACGCTGCAACTCTGAATAGACGGCTCTAGACTTTCATTTGGTAAAGGCTACACTGATTACAGGTCTATTGGAAAACACACGACGAAGAGAATCAACGGATAAGTTAGCACAAGCAAGAGTGAAATGCAAATAATATGTCTGCTTTCTTCATACGATGTAGTAGTCGTCCACCAGAGGATATAAATAGATCGTTTTAGAGAAATCATGTCAGAGACGTGCGTGCGTCCTTGAGAAGAGGTCTGCCAGTATCACGTCCGCTTTGACTGACGTTCAAACGCCTTCAGAGAGTGAACACCTAATAGTGGTATTCGACTATGCTTGCCGTTGTCCATCCCTGCGCCACCCTTAGTCTGGGTTTCCTCTTTGACCTGCACGGTGAGGCAAGCGCCATTGGACAGCTTGGACGAAGGGGACATATCCACTGGAGAAGGAAGTGAGACGAAAACAGGCTATAGACAGCTGAGTCAGATCTGGACAATGGTCGTAACATGTAACATACCTCGCAGCCAGTGTGGCAGACGCCATCAAGATAGATCTCATCATCGTGCTCCATTGGCTCATCATCAGACGTATCCTCTTCGAGATAGTTATGATGCTGGCTCTCCACGTGCTCCCGGAGATGGAACCAATCAGGTCGGCGATCCACGGTGGTGGCCGTTAAAAGAGCGGAGAGCGCAGACGCCCTTTGTGCTTGGTCCAAACCCGAACCCGAACCCGAGCTCGAACGAGTCGTCTCAATATCGGGTCTTGGCACGGCCATAAGCCGAGCACGGCGCTTCCATCCGTCGGACCAACGACGGACTTTGTCGAGAGCTTCAGACTAGAAAACGCGTACATCAGCATCACACGACTCGCTAGGGACGATGGCATCACGTACCGTTCCCTCAGACACGTCCCTCCCTTTCGCCCTGACTCTATTGCGCACTTGGTCACGTCTCCGTTCACGCGTAACAGGGGCCTAGACGCGGGACGTTAGTCGGGGGGGCACATGAGCAGCCTCAAAAGAAGGTGGTACGTACTAACGAAGGAGTAGATTCATTGGTTCTCTTGGCTCCAATATCGCCCACGACTCGGTGCCGATGGACGTTCGAGCGAACGCTTCGCAAACATCTCCGGATAGAATGTGATCGTTCTAGCTCGACCGAATGTCTTCGACTGGGATTTTTCAGCACTCGCTTCAAAGGAGAAGTCCTCAGCAGCGCCTTTTCCAACTGCACTTCGACCTTGTCCTCCTCTTTCCGCTTCGAGTCCCATAGTCTCACCTCGAGGTAGACCATCGAGGGCATGACTCTGGAACGGTGGACCCAGTCGTCTCCAACGCCTTTTCCGACGCGCTTCAGGCAGCCTTTAAAGTCGATCTTCTGTATCGCAATATGTAAAGCACTGGACGACGATATTTTCTCGGTCTCGTTCCCGTTAACGTCATGGGTGGGATAAGCGGACGCGTTTTTGCAGAGCACCAGGCGACGGAGACCATCGCCGTGTAGGACGCGCTGAGTCTCCACTGAGCAGCTGCGAGGTGGCTCGGGGGATGTAGGGGGTGGAGCGAGTGAAACTGGCTTGTGGAGGTGGTAACCAGCGGCACGGGCCTCAGAAATGGCACGCTCCAACGGAGAGAGGATACAAGAAAGTGGGAAGGAGTTCGAATCGAGTTCGGTAGCCACTTCAGACACCGCTTCGACAAAGAGGTTCTTCATAGCTGGAGTGACCAAGGAGGTGCGGTTGAGGGTCTGGCTAGGGGGAGTGTGACGGGGGGAAGGCGGTTGTAGAGAGACCCCCGTAGTTTTCTTAGGGCTATCGGCAGCTCGGTTTGCTGTAAATGTAGTTGCCAGAGCCATACGGAGCTGAAGATTCAGTCCCTCGTGCACGATATTGCCAAGGATATCTGATGCTTTCGGCTGGAGGAGCGGCGTCTTGATTTCTATAGGAGCTGGAGCCTTGAAAAGAGGTGACTCTTCTGGAGGAACTGGGATAGGTGAAGCGGATCGAGGAGTATAAGGTAGGGTAGAGCAAGGCGGTGGTATATTCGCCGTAGTTGGAGGTCGGATAATCATCCGTTTTAGGGACGAGAGAAGCCCAGGACGGGTGACCTTCAATTCGGAGGTTTCGCCAAGGAGGAATAGGAGGTGTTCGTTGTGTCGGTTGGTCGCGACTCGTTCTTCTATGGCGATAGGAAATAAAGGGTCGCGGGAACGGTCGTTCATCCTCGAGGTTCCCTATAGAATCGAAATCTGAGCGAACAGGGAATACGGAGGAAGTACATCAGTCAATCTCACCTGCGCTCGAGGACACATATCTCGAGGGATGGAGGAACCCTTGGATAAACCGGCCTTCTCTTGCACCAGGGCGGGTGGCATCATTCGACCAGTGGCCATTGGACGGTTCAGGTCGATCGCATCGCTAGGTGCCATGGCTTTCATGGAGCGGGTTGTGCGCGAGACGAGGGGATTGACCTCACAAGGGCTGCTGTTGACAAACTTGAAGTGTGAGATTGTGAGTTGGGAACTCGTAAGTTACAAGGAGGGTAGAGAATAGGCAAAAAACGAGAAGGCCCACCTGTTCACCCGATCGCCGTTATAAAAGCCTTCCACACGCGGCTGCCTCGTTGTTCTTGGGCAAATAGCTCCCGAGGCAGAAAACGCGTCATCTGCAAGGGGCCACAGCTTTTGCCCAGTCCATTAGAAAACCGAACCTGTGCCGGACAAAGGTCGAGGGGTGGAGGGGCACACGACCGTGGTCGTAAAAGGCTAGCCGAGGAGCCGGTACAGTGCACGGCGCGGATGCTTTGCGGAGGAGGTTTGTGGGTTGTATATATGGATTCGAAGAGCCCTAATCCGTGGCGGAACCCTCTTGTTGGACCTTGGAAGAACGGAGCATGGCCACAGGGTCGAAAAGCAAGCAGGAGCCCACTTTTGGTGCGCTTATGGGCAGACCTTTTGTTGTAGTTTCTACGTTGTTTGATACAACGAAGGAGGAAGGCCTTATAGCAGTAATGTTCGCTGGAGGAAAGGAGGAAAATAAATTTTCCGACTCGGCAGCACGTGATCTCCACCGGAGCACACAAAAAAGGATTCGTGGCTGACCCGTGGGACCTTCTTTCCTCTTACGTGCTAGTGTTCTGGGCCATCACGATGCATAGCCGCATTTCAATTCAAAGGACCATGCGCTCTCAAACACCACACGGACTGAGGATTTGCACCTGACACTAACCATGTTGATACTGTAGATACGAGCCAATCCACTTGTCGACAAGAACTACCTGAATATACCAAAGCAAGGGGAAAGGCAGAGGCAGAAAGTTGTGAAAAGTAGGGAACCCCCCCCAAATGCATACCGACGCGGAAGGGGGATTATAATGAAAGTGAGTATGATATCTATCCGTTTCGGAAAAAGCATCTTGTTGACAAAGGGCAATACCGAAAAGATGAACGCATGCACCTGTGGCTATCGATCAAGTGGCCTAACAGAAAAGAATCGGAAACAAATGTATTTTTACTGCGAGAAACTGGTTAACAAGGGTCAATAGAAGATTTAATCTGGCAAGAGTCAAATCAATGTACAGGCATTGCTGGGTTCAATCGGCTGTCACGCGCGCCTACGCCAACCGTGGTCGTCAAACCCGCCACTTGTATCAACCCCAGCTTCGGCAATTAATGTTCCCTTATTGAGTAAGCATGCCCAACCTATTGTGGCACCTATCCCCTTTCTGCCTTCTGTCCCACCGCAGCTCCGCTTGAAAATCAGAGCCTCGATCTCAATAGCCCTGGGAACGCGCAAGCGCTAATGCAGTGCTGGAGTTCGCCCGTGTACAGTCACCGAGTTGGTGCTCCATATTCAAGCAAACAATCGAAGTCACCGGCTCTAATGTAATTCTCCGCCGGGACGGTGACTGAAATTGGAAACTTTTGACAGGAAAAGTGTAACGTAGCAGCAATATATTCATATATGCACATGCTCGGTGTAGGCGTTTGGCCAGGCGATCGCATCAAAGCTCAATTGGACACCTCGATGGAAGCAGCGCTCCTGTACCTCTTTATAAACCCTTCCTGCCTCCTTCGAAACTTTCTCCCAGGCTTCAAACGAGGCCATTCTTGGGCTCAATCTCATTTCCTTCATCCCCGCAAACACCATCGCCAGCAAGGCAAAAATCAAGAAATTTATTGGGAAACAATAGTGCCAGGCCGGGAAAGTTATTGAACTGGGATGAGAGATACCGCTTGGAGTTCCCATCCGGACCTCCTTCTGCTACTGACACTTACATCGTCCAGACTGAGGGTCGAGACATCTCGTTAGTGGAACGCATTTGGGTCGGCCACAGGGAACGGTGGTAAGAAGCAAAAACGAGATCCGTCACCAATACGAGAATCAACTCGGAGTTGCCTGTCAATTCAAGGTGCTCGACAACCCTCGCAACCACCGCTAAACCAAGACATACGACTAATTAATACGAGGGAAAATGCTTATTTCTGCTCACACACCTAACCCTGGTCTCGTTCCTGGTCTGTAGTGAACAAAGGAATCGACCTGCTCGAATTCTCTGAAGGTGCTTCTCCAGCGCCTCGGGCGGAATCCCACAACCAGTGTCGTTGAGAACAATCTCGATTGCAGCGTGTGCTTCAGCGCGGAGTCCACCCGGTTCGTCAAATATGTGTGCTGTCACTGACAGATCCACGCGGAGCATACTTGACAGCATTTGCAGTGAGGTTGGAGACGATAGTTTTAGCCTTCCTTGCATCTCCAGTGACGCATCTTAAGGTGTTTCCGGAGCCCACGTTGAACTCCAACTAGCACCGGACCACCTCCAGCCTAACATATTCGCCTTGAGGGTGTTGTGAGAACCGAACGGCGCGTGGAAATTTCGCTGCCAGCCTCTAATCTCGTCAAGTGCTACAAACAATATTGGGTGATACCCGTGTGATTGGAGCGGATCACATCCTTCGTGGCTCTGTACTAGCTGTAGGAGCGATTAAAAACGTCAAACATGGGGTTAGAGGCCCACAGACCTTTGAGATGTGGGTCGCATCAACCCGAACCAACTTTCGAATACTTTCACGCGTACGCTCGTCTCCCCATATATCCCTCACTTCTTCGGAGAGATCTTATGAGTTCTGGTCGATGAGACACAGTTTGCAGTTTGAGAATCGGAATTGCTGATAGTGTTCATGTTAATTCGGATAAACCGCTGAATGACTATGTGCACTTAAGAAAGGCGGGATCGAGCTTCGATAGACAGAGAGCATCTCATACACCAAATTATATACAAAACGTTACGAGGGAAGGATGGTTAGCACTGTGCACTGTTGAAAATTTCGGGCCAAGCGGTCCCAAAGGCAAAGTCTTTAAAATCAAGTGAAACTGATCGAACGGGAGATGTAGGAGGTATTGTAATGAGAGCGGGTGAATGGAGGCCACCACGACTATCTAGGGGCACCCAATAGAGTAAACCGCCGTCTGGGTCTCTGACCCAACCCTGTGAGTCAGGCTGTGAATAAAAATGAGGATAGGGTGGATTCAAAAAGGAGGATTGTCGATATGAAAATGGCTCCAACACACGGATGGTGTTGCTATCAGGAATTTGTTGCCCATTGGGATAGAAATCAATGGTCAGCACATTCGCGACCTCTCCCTCTAGAGGCATACCAACATCGGCATTGGTACCAGCATCCCAGATACGAATCGTCTCGTCAGCAGATCCAGAGACGATGTGTCGCCCATCAGGAGAGTAGGCGACCCACCACACACCCTTGCTATGCCCCTCCAAAGGTTTGCCAACTGGAGCACCAGTCTCCGCATCCCAGATTCGAATCGTCTTGTCCCACGATCCAGAGATGATGTGCCGCCCATCAGGAGAGTAAGCGACGGACTCCACACCCTCGCTATGCCCCTCGAGAGGTTTTCCAATTGAAGCACCGGTCTCGGCATTCCAGATTCGAATCGTATTGTCACCAGATCCAGATATGATGGACCGCCCATCAGGAGAGTAAGCGACCCACCACACACCCTCGCTATGCCCGCCCAAAGGATGGCCAACTGCAGCACCAGTTTCTGCATCCCATATTCGAATCGTCTTGTCATTAGATCCAGAGATGATGTGCCGCCCATCGGGAGAGTAGGCGACAGACCACACACCCTCGCCATGCCCCTCCAGAGGTTTGCCAACTGAAGCACCAGTCTTGGCATCCCAGATTCGAATCGTCTTGTCACCAGATCCAGAGACGATGTAGTGCCCATCAGGAGAGTAAGCGGCGGACCACACACTCTCGCCATGCCCCGCCAGTGGTTTGCCAACCGCAGCACCAGTCGCGGCATCCCACATTCGAATTGTCTTGTCATAAGACCCAGAGATGATGTACCGCCCATCGGGAGAGTAGGCGACGGACCACACACTCTCACTATGCCCCTCCAGAGGTTTGCCAACTGCAGCACCAGTCTCGGCATCCCAAATTCGAATAGTCTTGTCATAAGATCCAGAGATAATGTGCCGCCCATCGGGGGAGTAGGCGACAGACCACACACCCTTGCTATGCCACTCCAGAGGTTTTCCAACTGCAGGACCAGTCTCGGTATCCCAGATTCGAATTGTCTTGTCACCAGATCCACAGATGATGTAGTGCCCATCAGGAGAGTAAGCGACGGACCACACCCAGCCACTATGCCCCTCCAGAGGCTTGCCAACTGCAGCACCAGTCTTGGCATCCCAGATTCGAATGGTCTTGTCTTGAGATCCAGAGACGATGTACCGCCCATCGGGAGAGTAGGTGACGGACCTTATACCCTCTCTATGCCCCTCCAGAGGTTTGCCAACTGCAGCACCAGTTTTGGCATCCCAGATTCGAATCGTCTTGTCATAAGATCCAGAGATGATGTGCTGCCCATCGGGGGAGTAGGCGACGGATCTCACACCCTGGCTATGCCCCTCTAGAGGTTGGCCGACTGCAGCACCAGTCTCTGCATCCCAAACCCGAATCGTCTTGTCAGAAGATCCAGAGATGATGTAGTGTCCATCAGGAGAGTAAACGACGGACCGCACCAAGCTGCTATGCCCCTCCAGAGGCTTGCCAACTGCAGTACCATTCTCGGAATCCCAGATTCTAACCGTCCCGCCATGAGATCCAGAGATGATATGCCGCCCATCGGGAGAGTAAGCGACGGATGACACACAGGTGCTATGCCCCTCTAGTGGTGTGCCTACCATGGCACCAGTCTCAGCATCCCAGACCCGAATCGTCTTGTCATGGGATCCAGAGACAATGTACCGGCCATCCGGAGAGTACGCAACGGACCTCACCACGTCGGTGTGCCCCTTAAGTGGCTCACCACTTATTGCACCGGTCTCAGCATCCCAGATCAGAATGGTCATGTCTTTGGATGCCGAGATGATCTGCCGCCCATTGGGGGAATAGCTGATGCAAGTAATACTGTCGGTATGTCCAATCCACGACAATGGCGGTGCTGGCCAGGACGACAGTCTCCCTCTCACCACCTCAATGCCCTTAGTAAACCTCGTGCTGAAGGTGTTTGATAAAGTCGAGCGTAAGGGCAAGAAGGGTCGGGTTGAAAGATACGTGTGTGGAGCGCTGGTAGAGATGGGGATGCGAAAGGCGATGATGAAACGGCAAACGTCCTGAATTCTCTCAAGTAGGGTCGAGTTTCCATTCTACTGCCAATCAGGACTACTCAGATTGCAAGCTGAAGTTGGACTCACCTTGGCCCAGGAAATCACGCTTCGAATGCTCGGAGCACCGATCGGAACCATTCCCAAGATGCTCAATACTTCAATCCAAAATAATGGGCACAACCCTTCAAAGAATTCCTCCAAGCTATTCCACACCCGTTGATCATTGTTGGGAGCAAAACAAAGATGATTTGACCAGTAAAGAGAACTATATTGCAAGCAGTCAGGAATGTTCCTTTTGATTCGGGATTGGAGATCTTTGATGCCCGCATTAGCGAGTCGGGAATCTTCGAGCCCGCAAATATTGAAACGGAGTTGGCGAACCATCGTCTCGAGGCAAGCAATTCCCAGCTGCACATTAGCGTCCTGGCGGTTGACCCGATAGGGACAGTCGTCGTTGACAAGGAAGTCTGAAATTGATAAATGCCGAACACGAATCCCTCCATTGGTCCCTTCGTCTCGATATAGCAAAGAGCTCAGATCATCCACCCACATTTGTACCAGGTTTGGTTCTACTCCCGCCAGCTCTGCGATTGTCTTTTCGCAAAGGGTGCGGTATGGAGCCGTTGTCAGAAGGACTCCAATCATCCGCCGAAACTCGGCTTTATGATGCTCTATCCGCGACTCTAGAATACTTGAGTAAAGTCTGTATAGGGCTTCCAACCCAGCACCAGCTGAATCTTCGGAGGCTGCCTTCAAAAGCTCTGTGGGATCCTCACAATGCTCAAGGGCACGACCAAGGGTCTCGATAAAAATGAAGAGACCATTCGCCCGGGAGATAATGTTGTCCAAGAGCGATTCTTCTGGCCAAGGCTCGGAGAGACCCCTTTTTCGGCCGACCGGGTCAAACACGCTTCGAGCGAAGGTTCGCAGATCACCGCTGGCTTCTTGATCTGTAGTCAAATCATATCCCAAGTACGATGACTGGGTAAAGAACTGCCGGATATCGTCTTCGGGTCTGCTGGTGATGATAATTTTCAGCCACGAAGCACGTGTAGCCGCATCTGCGAGAAGCCTCAAGAGGCGTGGACGACTGAGATGGTCGCCGCATTCGTCGAATGCGTCAATGACGAAGACGAGGAAATCGTTTGGGTGTTTAGGAACGCTATCGAGCAGGTCAAGCAGGAGTGAGCCCCTCATTGACTTTGGTGTCAAATTTGTGTCGTTACGAAGGCGGTTTGCCACAATCTTTCGAAAAGGGGGGAAGATTTCCGCTAGTTTGTAGATGAGGGTCGGGAGGATATTCCTGGGCTCGCTCAACCTCGGGTCATCCCTCCGGCAGAAAAACGCCCCAGCAAGCTTCTTTTGATCGTGGAGGTTCGCACAGATCGAATGAGCTAACGATGTTTTGCCGATTCCGGGTGAGCCATTGATCCAGTACGTATTGTTCTGGAGATGATCTTGCTCCTCAGATTTATTGGCTACCCAATCTACGATTTCTTTGAGGCGAGATTTGCGGGTATCTTGCATACATTGGAGGGTCCGGTCATAGCCAGTCTTGATAGGTCCAAGCCGGTTGAGTAGAAGCTCTTGCTCTACAAAAGCCACTGAGACTGGGCTCACACGATGTTGAGACAATGTGTGCTTACCAATCCTTTTGGCTAGGCGCAGAGTCTCGACATCGACTGCACGCAGGAAATCTTCAATGACGTTTGCTAACTCTGCGGCCATTTTCTCCATCATTTCCTTGTCCTTCGAACGAATCGGCGCATCTCCTGTTCGCTCCGGGTCATCAACATTTACGGAATTCAGAAAAGAGACCGCTTACTAAATCGCCCACGCCTGATGTACCCGCATATTAAATTTGCGATCTTTTGCATAACTTCGAACATTTGTGGGATTGTTTTATCCAAGACCTCTGTCTCTTCGCTGACGATTTCGTCTACGACCTTGTCTGCCAAAGGCGAGACGCGCTGCAACTGATCCAATAGGCTCGATGGCATCTGGTCGTATTTTCTTTGTTCCTCCATGAACTAAATGACCCAACGTTACCTCTACTTTTTATCCGCCAGAAGAGAGCACGAACCTCAAATGTGAGTTTGGTAACACCGAAGAGAGCCTTTGCGATCGGATCGAACTAAGGGGTGTCGTGTCAACAACCTGCTGGGTTCCTATACAGACAGAGCTGACCTCTGCGAATACAGCGCCAAGTTGAATACCTTTTCCCAAAGTCCTCTCCATCGATTTACTCATTAGTATCGTGAATCCCTCCATCAATCTTTCAAGTTCTTGGACCGACGAGCGTAGCGATTCCGTCTACGCGGACAATGTTAGCAGCTGGCAGAGGTGCTTTGTGGTAAAGTGACGAACGGTAGCGTCCGCAGAGAATCGCAATTCTAGAGGCACATATTTATTTCCAATGACAACGTCCTCTGCCGTTTTGTTAGACATGAGCGGATTAATCGGTGATCAAGACTGACTCTGTACAATAAACTCATGCCTGGTGGAGTACCAATAATCACCTGAAATCCCTTGTAGGTTGATCATTTCGTTCGCCGGTAGGTTTTTCTTCCAAAGCATATGACCGGTGATCCTTTGGATCTCCACGCGCATTTTGGATGTTGGAGAAATGTCACTACAAACACAAGGCCTTCAGTGAGCGTTGATAGTGAATACAAGGGACATACGAGTGTTGGACTGGTGTCCAGGTTCGGTTATTATTCTTCAGTAATTCTATCTTCTGGTTTCCCTCAAACAACTCCAGGTGATACCTCGAATCTGTACCGTCTTGCAAAGTGATTTCTGTATGACGCACAAGATCAGCGATGTGACCTAGATTGGAGTGAAGCGCCGCACGATCTAAATGCAGGCTTTTTGGTGGTCAGACAACAATGCTGCGCTATTTGTCTGGGTACTCACAATGCCTTGTGTGCTTGAGTGGCCATGTTGGTTTGCCTTGGAAGATTTAGAGTCGAGGATGGGGAGATAGGAGAAGGTGCAAGGTGCTTGAAGTGGGGGATCCACTGAGCGAAATGTATATAGTGAATTTCACCACAGTAAATACACCACATATCTCACCACATGTTTCACCACGAAATGTGGTGATTCAAGGCCCGGTGAAGTTCACCTGAAGATCTGGTGAATTTCACTTGACGATCTGGTGAATTTCACTTGACGGTCTGGTGAATTTCAATAATAGATCTGGTGAATTTTAATAGTAGATTTGTCCGATTTATGGTGTTTTCTTGGGCTGTACTTACGGTGAATTTCAACACATCTTGGAGTGAGATTTACGGTGAATTCTACAATACAAAACACTACAAATCTAACGCGATTTTCACCATGTTTATGAAAAAGACAGAATGAATATTTATTGTGGATTATATCTAACAAAACACTACAATAATAAGGGAAGAAAAGACGGAATCGGCAAGAAGGTTTTCATAAACAATCCACCATACCAGTCGATGGCTCTAGAATACCTGGTCAGATGCCTATGCATAAGAAAGGGTCGGTAAGAGTTCACCTACCTGGTGCCAATGGTCCAAGACATCCAAGAACGAAATGCTGGAGGAATTGGTTAGTGAGAGGAAAGTGACAGAGACAGAAGGCTATGTACCTCGAGACGATGCGAGAGCACAAGAAACCGCCGAAACAGGCATTTACAGCAGGTGAACAAGTGGCTGCAGGAAGAGTCTGGAAAGCTTGAGGAGAGAGCGCTTGAGAGCAGATTCCTGAGAGCAGAAAAAGGTCAATTTTGAGCATCTGTGTAGACTGTGGGAGACAAACAGACAAATGGACGGATGGACGGATTGAAGGGCTTGCCCTGGGCGAGCTGTTCGTCACGCTCCCGCTCGCGCGCTGACGTGGCGGTGCGGGTGGTTGAGTACGCGACGAAGGACTTGAGGCTCTCCGGTTGCATGTCTATCTTTGCGTCGCGTGAGTCGCGCGGCACGACGCACAGGTTCGGGAGCGTCAGCACGACCTTGAACGGTGGGCTCGACGCGTTCAGGCTCAGCGTGCGGCCGATCCCCCCATGGGTGGCGGTGGGCGTCGGTCGTGGTGGGGCAGAGTGCGAGGACGCTTGCAGAGGGTCCACGTCTTGGCCTTTGCTGGAGCAGCGTAGATCGAACCTGGGTCGGAACCAGGCTCGAAGACAAAGGGTGTATCTAGTCTGGTGAAACGCACATGTTAGGAGAGGAGGGCTATCACGAAAAAAGAACGTGGATGCACGTACTGGCTCCAGAGGTGCAACGACCCACTGAGCTCCCACCTTGCGGTGAGCCTGTACATTCGATTGGACCTGGTAATTCCCCATTTGGGAACCGGAGCTCGAGATGGGGACTGTTGATTGTGATCTCCAAGGCAGTTGATCTACAGCGATAGGAAGCAAGAAGGTGAGCTTGAGGTCAGGCGAGCCGGCCACTCGACCTGGCCTGCCAATTGGCTGACCGTGGCAGCGACTTACTTGACGGTTGAAGCGTGAGGGTAGACTGGGGCATCTACGAGGGTGCCACCATAAGGTGAAGCAGTATCGAGGGGCATCGTTGCCGTTGTCTGAATTTCGACGAATCTCAGCCCTACCGCTTCACCAGGCCGACGAGTACTCCATGCACTGCCGAATGGATGCTGAGCGTGCCATGCTGTGTACCACACCTATTTCAATACACAGATAATGTTAGCCAGTCCAGAAACGGCCTCCTGGTTCGCGATCCCGGCCCAGATTGGGCTCACGCGTCCCGACGGTAGGAAAGCACACGATCGGGAAGCTGAATCGCACTCACAAGTATCGTAGACCGATATGGGGAGGGTATGGGATCGGGGGGACTTGACTGGGGGTGACGGACGTGGAAGGGTTCAAGTTTGGGGTTGCGGGGTTGCGCCGATCTCGATCTATTTGTGACTTGTTGTGATTCGGACTTTGAAAAAAACTTAAACGGACCATGTCTAGCCATCAGCGACGGCGCCCAGAAACCAGCTCAGAAAATGAATATGACACCACTCGGAGGTATTCGAGGTATGACATTGAACCATCGCAGCGAGTCAGTTCACTGTCGGACGAGGCACTGTCCACACCACAACTTGGAATGCCACTACGACTTCCGCAACGACTTGCTGGTCGAATTTGGGTCACTTGCACGTCGCTGCTAATAGCCTTCATCGCTTATCCATCACAAGGTATGCATCATATCCTTGGTATGGCAGTGAACTTTCAGTCAACCTTCTGCTTCTCGGACCGTTCAAGTAAGCCACTGATTGTGCGTCCAAAGCACATTCCTTATGTTTACTATTATAGTATACTAGTTGGGCTTTTGTATTGGAATTATCACTTATGCGTTCGAACCGATCCTGGAGGCGTGCCGGATGGCTGGGTGAGCTTCGGCGCGGTCGCGTCTGAATACGCGTTGACTTCGTGGGCACCAGGCACCTAATCTGCAAGGGCAGGATGGATATGAAGTCAAGGCACTCACCAGGAAACCTCGTTACTGCCGTTATTGCGAAAATTTTAAACCACCTAGAGGTATGCGTTGGGAACAGGTCTACAGGAAGCGGTTACTTAGACTCGTTGGTAGCCCATCATTGCAAGCAGTGCAAGAGGTAGGTGCATATTCGCAATTCCGATGCAAGCGTCAAATCGACCTCCGACCAGATGTGTTTCAAGAATGGACCACCATTGTCCTTGGGTGGACAACTGCATTGGCCACTACAACTACGCCCACTTCATAAGGTTCCTTTGCCTTGTTGATATTGCCTGTTCCTATCACCTCATCATGGTCTCTCGTCGTATATGGGATGCCGTCAATGCACGACGTTGGGTCAGTGGTGCAACGTTTTAACATGAATACAACCTGACTCACTCTTTGTTTATTTTGTAGGAACCCGCGCCGATAGAACTAATCTTCATCTGCATGAACTATGTTGCCTGTGTGCATCGAGTTTTAAGGGGCGTGATTTGGGCGAGTACGACGGCAAAGAGGGGCGCCTGGGTACCACCTAAATCCGTCAATGAAGGTCTCCTTGGGGAGGGTAGAGGTAAGACAAACTCCTCCATCGGACTCTCAATCTACTCACACGTATCTAGTCCTTGAAAGGGATACCCTGCCCTATTTCTCAACAGCTCATTCCTGACGCACAATTGCAGAAATCACTGAGCAATATGCTTGGCCTCCCAAAGACCCATACTCTGCGCCCCATGCCCCACTTGACGATGAAGACGACAACGCTGTCTCTCTTCTCGACCACAAGAGCCCATGGACATACGGAAATGACCACCTCAATCCTGACCTCGTGCCCTGAAGCGGTCTGAAGCGACGGCAAGATGCAATGTATTCTGCCGTTCTGCCGTATCACCCTTCCTACGTCCAGGCGCAAGAAAATGGGAAGTGGATAGACAACGGTGAGTATGGTGAGTATGATAGCGCGAGCTCAGGTGGCGACTACGCAACGGGGAACTTGAGGAAGCGGTATACCAGTGCGGGTGGTACACAAGTTCGCAGGGGAAGCTACGGAGAGATTGAAGTCCGGCCGGTGAACCGAGAGGAGAAGTTCACTGTCATCACATCCCTTCGTGCACAAAGTGAGTGCACCGCCGCACCTGAAATCGGATTGCCTCTTATTCCTCTTGGACAGTACCTCTAATATAACTCGAAAACAAAAATTTCCATTGATTGACTGGTCGACATTTCATTGAACACGCGAACGTGCGTTTTCTATGGTGTTCATTCGACTTCTACTACGAGGTGTTTCCTGCATGTAAAAATACTCTAGATATTATGTACATGTGCTATCGAAGATATTTGCCCCATCTACGATGCTCTCATTATATATTCAATTACTCCCGCGACCATTGACCCAAATCACCACAAGAACTTGTGGTGATTTAGACCTGTGGTGAAAACCGCCACAAGTACTTGTGGTGATTTCGACTTGTAGTGGAAATCACCACAGAAATCACCACAAAAGGTGAAATTCACCACAAGTACTTCTCTCAGTGGATCAGTGCTACATGTCACGTCGAAAGCTCAGACGTGCTTCTGAACTGCGGCCGCCCGGCTGTTATCAAATAGCGACAAGAAGCGCGAGCCGTGGCGAGCATGCGGCGAGTAGTTCAAGGGTCAAGGATGGCCGAGCACCCGTGCCACAAGTACCGCATGTTCGGTCGCGCTCCAAATGTACAATCGGCAATAATGTTTACGACGAGGACGACGATGACGACGGCGACGGCGATGACAATGACGACGACGATAGATCGAGTATTCCCAACCTACCAACCCTCCTACCACACTACCACCAGCCCTCCGTTCCCTTTACCCTAGCGCTTCCCGTCTGTTCCCCGCTCAAATTCCGACCTCAAATTGATCACTCCAATCGTACCCTCTCCCTTACATCACACACGGCAATTTTCCGCCACAAGCTTTCACCGAGGTGACCCACCAGGCTTGAAGCTACTCCTCCGACGCCGCCTTCGTGTTTCCTCTTCCGAAGACAAAGACGATGGAGAGGACTCTGTCACGTACGGGGGTTCTGCTTAGCCAGGGCGCGCTTTGAGCACTGGATATTTATGTTCAAGCGAGTTCGAGGGGCCCCCGATCGGGCGAGGTCGATCAGATCGGCTGGGGTTGATACCAACACCGACCCAGGATCATGTATTTACAGTCGTAGCATACATGTACATGCATATATCATAACAGTACAAATATATATGCACGACGTACGGTAAAAGGTAAAAGGGTATAAGGGAACTGTTAGAGTTTATTGGTCTTCGCCGCGCGACGATCTGTGCGCGTTTCTTGCGCCCTGTTTTTCCACGTGCGCTCGCGACTTCTATATAATACAAACTCCGCTGGCACTTTCAGACTCAGCTGTTTCCCCCCGAAACACTGAGCTGTAAGTCGCCTCTTTCTTGTTGTATTACTTTGTTACTTATGTCGAGTATCTAGCACTACCCATTAGGTACTTAATACACAGCTGTTTCCCCCCGAAACACTGAGCTCACTACCCGTTAGGTTATTTACGTCAGGAACAAGTGGGGCATGGTAGAGAAGGGTACGGTACCAAATAGGGCCTGGTACACAAAGAGTACGGTACCGAAAGAGGGTATGGCAGAGTTGGGGTTTTTGTATGGGAGGCTGGTTCGAAAAAGATATCAAACTCTCAGATTCTGCGTCCCCTTGTCATTCTTCCAGCATCGACCATGCGGTCAAAGGAATGTGGCTATCAGTCAAGTCCAGGTCTACCTTGAAATACGCCCAGCCTCTAAGCAAGAGTACTCTTCGACTCCCGTTGACGGTTGACGAACCCTCAAGCGATAAGGAGGAAGGGTCGCGTCTGGAGATAAGAGTGAAGAAATTTGGGAAATGATTTTGATCAGAGGTATGCATTATGCATTACACCATTTTGCCAAAGTGAGCAAGTGCTAAATGGTCCACTTTCTCATGTTGTAAAACGCCAGCCTTTTCTTCCCCATCTTCTCGTTTGCAAATCGGCCTTCGTGTCGCCTTGATGCTGCGATTTCCATGTTTCCACATCTAGTCAACATCGCACGTGGAAGAAACCACGAGAATGACCGCAGCAGTGCCGTCCTGAGGACCGTACTCCGTTTCTCGACCACAACACCGAACCCATTTCGACCTTCTTGCCCTTTCCGCGGCCGAATGTGATTTTACGAGCACCGACAAGTAACCCGAATGGATTAACTACTACCCAACGCCACCGCTACTTCTCAACAATACCGATTCCGTGGGCAGCAACCGGACCCACCTCTCCCCTCTCTCCCTTCCCCGTCCCCGTCCCTCTTCGCGGTCAGTTCCATCGACTCAGCCGTGGCCTTGCGTTGCAGCATGAGTGGAAGGAGACGGTGACCCCGGGGGGATCGCCACGTGGACTGAGATTGGGATTGCGGAAGACATTCATGAGATCAACGTTGGTGACATCGCCGGCAAGGTCGCGACGACGGTGCTGTCCTCCGTGGCGTTGTCGAGGGGGCCGGGCTCCTTTCCAATAGCTGAGTAGAACCAGCCCAGTCGATCTGGAGAGGCCGCAAGCCTAGACGAGGTAGGATCTCTCACCACCTCCGCCCGTCTTCCGTATGCTCAAGGCCCCTAGTACTAACCCGCTAAACCAGATCATTAAGTGGGTGACCTCCTTATTCACTGGATATATATACTAAACGTATTACCCAAGCTACTTGGAGCTAACCCTTACGGTAAAAAAGCTCGATCCTGACACTCAGATGAATTTGGAGAGGTCTCATGCGGCTTCAAAAGTAAGGTTTCTTAGCTTCCTCCAGTTTCCCCTCGTTTATATGATCATAGGCACTCCTCTTCACCATTAATTATCTTCTCGTATGTGATCTGTTCCAATCACACGGGCAGCACCCAATCTTTTTTGTAGCACTCGACGAGATTAGAACCCGGCAAGGAAATGGCATTTACGAACAATTCGATCTCACAACATCGCCTCTGTCAGTGCGTACAAATGATACGGACGCGCTGGGACCTGCTAATGCTCGCCTAGGCTGGGGGCGGTCCGGCGCGAGTTGGAGTCGAACGTGGACCTGGAAGCACCCCAAGATACGTCACTGGAGATGCAAGGAAGGTTGAAACTGTCGTCCCCAATCTCATTGCACATGCTGCCAAGTATACTCCGTACGGATCCGTCACAGTGACAGCACACGTATTTGACGAGACGGGTGGGCCCCGCGCTGAAGGACATGTTGTAGTCGAGATTGTTACCGGCGATACTGGTTGTGGCATTCCGCCTGAGAAGCCGGAGAGCATCTTCGGAGAATGCGAGCAAGTTGACTCCTCTGCTCACCACAGAACAGGAACGAGGCCGGGATTAGGTGTGTGAGCAGAAATAACCATCTTTGCTCATATTGATTGTGTCGTAGGTCTTGGTTTTGCAGTAGTCGCGAGGATCACCGAACACCTTGGGGGGCAACTCCGAGTTGATTCTCGTATCGGCGACGGACCTCGTCTTTGCTTCTTACTGCCTTTCCCCGTGGCCGACCCAAATGCGTTCCATTAACGAGATGCCTCAGCCCTCAGTCTGGACGATGGAAGTATCAGTGGGGGAAATAGCGAGATCGACAGCATCGGCGATTTCAATTATTCATATGGTCCCGTATGCTCCCTCGACAAGTCCCAGGCCAGTGCCTCGTCGGCCACGGCCAGGCAGCCGTGGAGGGAAACTTTGAAGTAGAAGACTCTGTGTTCCCTATTCAACCACTCAAAGTAGATGAAGCCAATGTGGGACTTCCTATGATCTCGGCTCGGAGGTTGCAGCAGCAAGCACGGACTCACCGAATTCACTTCCAACCTCTTCAATCTCACATTCAAAAGTGTCACCATCTCCGCATCCTTACTGTAGAGGCTCGTCCAATCAGCTATACCTTTGGTCGTTTGTAATCCTAATGGTTAGTGCAGGACGATCCAATGAATGCCAGGGTGCTCCAAAAGCGTCTCCAGTCTAACGGCCACCAAGTAGCTCATACCTCCAACGGACAAGAAGTCATCAACGTTATTTCTGCGGAACGAGGATTCGACTGCGTTTTAATAAACATTCAGTGAGCACCCATTGCGTCACGATGCTGGAGGTGTATTGACAAAGGGCACTATAGAATTATAAAAGATGGCTTTCAAGTTATACAAGCCGTTCGAGGATTCGAGGCGTCAACCCCTTGCAATCTCACTCACGGCTATCCATGGTGATATCCAATCTTCGCAGTCTCCACTCCTTTGGAACTATTTCAACAGGAGTATATGGAGTTGCTGGATATGGATGGCTGGATCCTGAAACCCATCGAATTCAAGCGAATGAACGTCATCCTCAAGGGGATCCCAACCCCGAGCACAGGCGCCAGGAGGCGTGGGAACCAGGCTTCAGTTGAGGATCTGGTGGATGGCTCCTTACTTCTCCAGCACGCGTCTCATTCCTCCCCGCCGTGAGTGGCGAAGACGCCGATATTCCGACGTCTCCTGAAGTGCTAAAAGCCGGTCAATCGAAATCATGATCACCGACGTCGTGTCCGTATTCTGAGGCACCAGCACAATGTTTGTATCACCGCCGCCGTTCAAACCACTTTTTGAAAACCGACATAGGCACGAAGCACCATCCTTCCAAACCACCCACCATTCACTCAAGTCTTGCAAACAATACAGCGCATTCGCACGGCCACGTCCTGCTTCATGGCTCTTGTATTATCACCCGATCTCCCCTAATACCGGGTTTCGCAGCGCTCATCTATAGATACCATATGCCGTCAGCACTTCTCATCCTCGATTCCGCACTGTCCCGTTGACTCAAATGCAATAGACGTGTTGTAGCGTATTCGGCGATGTGACTATTTTGAAACCCACAAGTGTTCAATCACCAGTGAACGTAAGTAGAAGTACACGCACGACACCATCGCGATGTGACCTGCCAGGAGTATGCTGGTTCGTCACTATGCCCCGACCTCTTTGCACTGGAGATTACCACTGGCACGGCACCTCTTTACGGACAATAGAGTATTATATTCACTCCCTAGCAATGCGAAATTTATTTTGTAACCACCTTGTCTTAATGCCAACACCAGGAGTTGGGAGTCAATTGCCGTTGCGTTGCTTCCAGAACCGAAGGAACTGGGGCCTCTTACTACTTTCCAGCTACGTCCCTGTTGCTTTAAGCCTACTAATGTGCTTTCTTTGGTACTTCCCAAATATTTAATTTGTACTTTTTGAAAGAGAGGAATTCATAATGCCCAGCGAAGACTGCCTGCGTATAGTGTCCTTTGGTGGTAAATAACACTACTCTTACTCCTATCCTATTTTCTCGCAGGTTTCCAGGAGTCGTGTTGTTGTTGTGGTTTGTGTTGCGCCTTGAACCTGACGACGATGGAGGGCGAATTATTGAAAGCGTTAGAGTTGGTCGCGAACGAACCCTTCCATCTTAAGCACCATGCAGCATATATCAGGTTTGTGTTACAGATGGAAGAAATAGCTGCAGACGCGTGGTCTCAGATGGTAAACGCTGTGCCAACAACCGACGGCAAGCCTTACGTGTATTAGGTGCGTATTAGAGGCACCCTAACAATCTGACTCACATATTGAGGTATGATCACCATTACTGCGGCACAAAATTGCAACACTCGACGTGAAAACTAGAGACAGCGCAGGAACCTTGCTCGAGCTCCTTGCACAAGCAAAGAACGACTATCTCTGTGAGTATACGTAGTTGTTCAACGGGTATTATCTGAATTGACATGAACACCATCAGCACTTCCGATTTTCAAAACTGCAAATTAAGACACTCGTCGACCTGAACTCTTGTGAAGATCTCTTTGAAGAAGTGAGGGATATATGGGGAGACGAACGTATGCATGAAAGTATTCAGAAGTTAGTGCGGCCCACATCTCGAAGGTCCGTTGCCTACAACCCCATTTTTTGACGTTTTTAATCGCTCCCACAATACAGAGCCACGAAAAATGGAACTTATGGCAAGAGTGGGAAGTGGAAACAATCGGGGGTTCACCAAATGCCTCAGCAAGAGCCGAAGCTGTTGCAAGAGTCGACGCCATGTCCCTGACGCATACACCAGATCCATATCTGTCCGTCTCTAGTATATCCTACAGTAGGTGCGGTTCCTCATATTACAATAAACTCCACCGCGACCGGCGGTTCTTATCCGACCTTGTGGCTGCACACGTCCCACCTCAACAGTATGAGTGGAGGATTAAAAAAGCTCTTTAAACCGTGCTTGGTGAGTGAACTGAATGAAATTCTTAATCTGTGATGAATCTGTTCTCAGGGGCATATGAACATGCGATGGCCATGAACGTCCTCCAATCGATTCTGGATGACTTTGGGTTGGTGGTCATGGCTCACGCCGCCTGGCGTCGTCGGAAGTGTTTTGGTGAGGAAGGCAGGCAGCTGGTACCGTTCGCCGTCGCGCAATCTAATGTCTAACATAGGGTGAAGACGAGGATGGAGTTACCGATGTGCTTCGTGTTCTTCAGGAAGGAGTCACTGCAACTGGCAAGCGCCCAGGAGGCGATCCTCGGATGCGACTTGAAGGCTTCTTGGCGGACTTCGTGAGCACCCTAGTGAATGATAATGGGAGAAGTGACGTTGAAACGAGGTATTTAGCACCTTACATTCCCGCCAGTGCCCATGCCCGATCAAGCACTCGAAGTGTGGAGGGATGCGATAGCAAGTCCTACCTCGGGTGGCCAACCTACATTGATCTTCTTATGTCAGCTGTATCATCTTCCAACTCCTTATCTGAAACCCGCCTTGCCAGTTGTGCAGAAAGAAAAACAAATCTCCAATGCGAGTAAGGTCCTCAAGGACCTGAGCAAACGTAGGGATCGACTGGTCCGAGGCGATCTGGGACCGTTGGATCTCACTGGACCACCTCCTCGGTAGAAATGACGATGTGCAGGAGTGGCTCACTGTTATTGCCATGCAGAGGCGAATTGAAGAAGAAAGGCGGAGGGAGGCTTGGGCTACAACAGGTTATCCATATGCTTACCGGAAAGCCGGAGAGACCACTCAGAAGGCCCATACTCAGAAGACGATGGGAGTGCGCGCTCTCGCTTCTGCTGCGGGAAACGGAGGCGCCAAGCGCAAGAGATGGGAAAAGGATGTTGGAGAGGGATTCGCCGTCTAAAGGGGCCAGGACTGTTGAGGAACCTGCATTATCGCGGCCTGTCCCGGCGACCGCTCTTACGCCTGGGGGCATTGAGGCACAAGGTCAACCCGCTGAGCCCCTCAATCGGTGAGAGGTCACTATTTCTAGCAGTGCTCACGCTCATCGTGCACCAGGGATCGAGAACATGCGACCATGATGGTTACTCAGTTGCCCGCAGGTACCACAGCAGAGGATTTAAGCAAGCTCTTCAAGGATTTGAGTGACCTAATGAAGAGAAAATCATGACATTGGGAATCATTGCAACAGTCGAATTCTACTCCAGAGCATGTAATCAGAATGGCGAATAGTGGTTACTTTATATCAAGTTCATATTCAGGAGTCGGTCCTTCCCGCCCTGACCAAAGATAAGAACCGGATTCTCGACGAGGAAATTGCCGCTAACGTCGCTTGGAGGCCGACACTCTATGTCAGTATGTCAGTAACTTCAGGGAAGGGATGGACGACGCACTGATGCGAGAGATGTTCGGCAAGGTGCGTTAAGTCGCTTTACTAAGTTCGTTTTCCGAATGATCTCGGTTTTTTTGTTAAAATTTATTCTGAAACCCACTGAAGCTTGTTGATAGGGCCATGCTCAACCCGCGTTGTCGTTGAATGGTTTGGGGACGGAACTTGGATTGGCAATCAACGTCTGTGTTTCCGATCTTGGGCGTAAAAAGAGTGGACTCGAAGGAGATTCGCGTCACCAGCGTCGCAAAGTCAGTGAAAGGTCAGGTCTAAAGATTCTGTTTTCAAGGTAAGCCTGAGTGCCACTGGTGCCGAATTTGACTAAGGTGAGTTTTGCAGTATGGTCAAGTAGAGGTGGTGCGATTGGTTTCTGTGGCTGGTGCTAACCAAACAGGCATCTTGATTTACCAAGGAGGTTGGTATTTCAAACAGAACCCTCCGCGGATGTGTTAAATTCTGATACAGGAAAACGCGCAGGTCGCGCTTGTTGTGAATAACCAACCCGTCATTCTCGCTGATGCCAGTGTCCAAAAGAGGTGGCAGATTCTCGTCGGCTGTGGATAACCGTATCTGATTTTCCATATTTTATTCATTGTGCCTGGCTCTCACCAAGACGCGGTTGCTCACTTCCTGTGTGTCAAGAACCTTCCGGACGATACCCAAGAGCCTCTTCTACGGCCAGTGTTTGAGCAGCTTGTGCTTGTGAAGGGTGGAAATCTTCGTCGCAAATGAAGTAATAGTCGAAGTCATGAACTCGGCAATACGTGCGTTACGCCACCTCATTGAATATCAATAGTCGTAGTTACTTGTAGCCTCGATAGTCCCAGAGTGTCACCCGAAATACAATCGAATCCCTTTATTATAAGAGGAGACAAGTGTACAGAAGTAGTAACCAAATAGACGGAGTAGCCAAATAGATCAGACGGCAGGCTACGGGATCAACCTTCTGTACAAAATTGTACAAAATTGATAATATATTGTCTATGTTGAGGTATTATGTTCCACAGAAAGTGGGAGGTCCCCCGGCCCTCAATCGTGACAAAGCTCAATTGCAAGGTTGAGCAGGAGGTGGCCCAAGTCGAGCGAAGTCTAAACCTCTGCTATTCCACCTGATCAATCTTGTGACATCTCATCTCCTTTACATACCGTTTGAGCGTTATGCAGCTGGTATCACAAGAAACAAACCGCTGAAGACAAGGCAGGAGACGAGCGAAAGGAAATTAAAGAAGAGAGAAATAAAATACAGGAAGGAATAGAGGAAGAGAAAAGGCTTTTCAAAGAGATCTGCGCCGCGGTGATTCTGGCATGGGAGGAGATTGACGCGGCGTTGGTATCTCAAGGGGTGCCAAAATCAAAGCGACCCTCCAGAGCCCGTTGTTAGAAAGTACGCACAAAGCCGTGGCAGCTTCTAGACGATGAGCTGAAGGTTCTCAAGGTACGATCTCCCAAAAAATTAGAGTGTCGAGATTGTGGAGGAACAGGATTGACAACGAGGGAAGATACTTTTCAATGTAGTTACCGACTCTAATTAAAATGTATTCTGAGACAGGAGACTCAATTTCTCTGACTGTCTGTTTGGGTGCTACAAGCCGACCCCGATGACCGCCTTTTCGCACTTCAAAAGGTCTGGGGCTTCACCCATGTACTCGAGGTGTTCAGGTGGTTTTATTTATGTAATTATAGAACTACAGCGCCGAAGTCAAACGATGCCGAAAAGCTGCTGAAGATCGTCTATTT
>Ga0307515_10002225_pt1 | contig 42570 bp, 27 predicted proteins | sample 17_EM_MG_FD_194513 | JGI IMG/M metagenome (GOLD analysis project Ga0307515, IMG submission 194513) | Populus trichocarpa ectomycorrhiza microbial communities from riparian zone in the Pacific Northwest, United States - 17_EM | ecosystem: Host-associated > Plants > Roots > Unclassified | place... | reverse complement strand
AAATAATATTTTTTAGTATTTTAAAATTATTTTAATATGCTGATATTAAAAATAAATTTTAAAAAATAAAAAAAATATTATTTTAATTTTTTTTCAATAAAAACACTTGAAAAATAATTTTTATCATTTCTTCTTACATAAATGAACTTCTGATTGTGGTATCTAATATATGAATCTTATGTTTCAATTCCGGACTTGAATTTTTAGCAATTTAGACTTCATTTATGGTTTTTTTTAATGTGCAAGATTCGATTAAATGAATAACCCATTTATCCAAACCATATTGATTTACTTTAAGTACGTTCATTATCCATTAGATCCTTTTGCTACATAATTCATTAAATACTTCCGGACTCTCCTATTACATAAAGTTTACAGTCATCTTTTTATATAAAGATATTCCAAGTTTTACTTGAAGTGGGAAAATTTACATCATCCTGGTGATTTTTAATATGTTTATGTTTTTAAAGTTTTAGGGTTTGGGATTTTTTATTTCAAAATCAATTTATATGTTGACCAGATTCACACGTGCCATAATGCCGTAAAAATATTTTTACCACGCACTACAATAATTAGTTATTAAACTAGATTTTTAGTTCACGGGTGCAAGTGGTCTAATTTTTTTTTAAATCATGAAAATAATAATATAAAGATGTTCTTAATATAATTTTTAATATAAAATAATTAACAATGAATTAGACATGTTGGACAATATCCTTTTTAAACACTAAGATGGTAATATATCATATGATATTGTTTTTTTTTTTATATTGATATGGTGATATATCAGATTGATCTGAATTAATCTCGGCTAACCTGTAATTTAGATCATGAAAACATAATAACCTCAAAACGAAATAAAATAGAAAGCCCAAATTTCAATAAGATAAACTATTGAAGGATGAAGAAAAGGAATCAATTTAAAAAAAACATGGCTTGAGTCAACTTTGTTAAACTCGTTAAACCTATTAATCGAGTCGTGAGAATGGAATCACCTCATAGAAAGCAATTTGAAAAAAATTATGAAGTCTAGCTTTAAATCAACCAATTATTGAATGATGAAATCATAAAAGAAACAATTAAAAAAAATAGTATGAGTCAATTCATGTTAACTCAAAAAACCTATAACCGAGGTCATGAGATCAAAATAACTTAATAGAACCGAAAACAAAATCATGAAGTCCAATTCTCAACTAACCAAACCCGTAACCTAAATCATGAGAGCGAGATTACACCATAGAAAGCTAACTGAAAAAAAATATTATGAAACTCAGATCTCGACCAACTTATTGTTAAAGGACAAAATATAAAAAAAAAATTTGTTTTTTTAAGTAAAAAATAATAATCAAAGTCATCCTGAGTTAACTTGGCAAACTCGAGACCTGAGTCATGAAACTAAAATAATTTAATAGAAAGCAAATTGAAAAAAAAAATCATGAAGCCCAATTCCCGACTAACTAAATCTATGACCCGAATCATGAGAATGAGATTATCCCATAAAAAAACAAATACAAAAAATACAAAAACTAGTTCTAAACCAACTCATTGTTAAATAACAAAATTAGAAAAAGAAATTATTTAAAAAAAACAAAAAAAAATAATATGAGTCATCACGAGTTAACTCACCAAACCCACAACTCAAGTTATAAGATCGAGATAACTTAACAAAAAGTAAATTGAAAAAATTACAAAGCCTAAATCCCAACGACCTAAACTCGTGACCCAAGTCATGAAAACATCACTACCTCATATAAAGCAAATAAAAACAATTATGAAGCCCAAATCCCAATGAACTAAACCTGCAATCCAAGTCATGAAAACAAAATTACCCTATAGAAATCAAATAAGAAAATTATGAAGCTCAACTCTCAATCAACTGATGCGATCCAAGCAACACCAAGAGAACTGTTAGAGATTCTAGTTAGTCAAGTGACAAGACTTAGGGTTAAGAGGTTTCAATAGGTTTTCAATAGACTTCTTCAAGACACACATAGGCTAAAATGGAATTCAATAAGATATTAAATAATGAAGTACAAGTCTTAATTAATTTAATTCATATTCAAGAAGGACTTGTAGGTGGGCATTCAAACATTAAAAAAAATTTGAAAAAAAGATTCAAATCTATCAGTTTTGACATTTAGCTACTATTTTAGTCATAATTAGAGCTCCAAATAGATTATTAATGTGATTCTAGTTACATTGAAAATTAGGCATCCATACATTTCTAGTAATATATGACACATCTTCTAATTCATTAAGACGAGAGAAAACCATGCGATTGAAATTGGGCTTTGATTCTACAACATATTAGGAAAATGATTAGTCTTATTTAAATTAGTTGGGCTATTTTTTATTTATCTTTTAGTTATTATTAGGCCTTTTAGAGATATTAAGGTCTTTATTTAAATTTAGATTCATTGGATTATTATTATTTATTAGGTTTATCAATATTCATTAAGGATATTCTATTAAACTTGATATTCTTTCTAGTTTAAATACTTTTTTATAGAGACAATTTAAGAAAAAAAAAGACTATTTTTAATATAAAAAATGACATTCTTTTCTATCTTTTATGTGATTGAGTGATTCTCATACTAAGTTGTAATTCTTTGAAGGATTGATTAACTTTGTTGTGATTTTATATTACTCATTAGCGTCTCTTTATAGGTGTAAGGTGAGAGTGATCATTGTGTTTAACTTTGGTCCTCCAATGTAGATTCTTATTAAGTCAAATTGCAAACCATTCAAATATGATTTTAATGTATATTGGAAGGTATCTGCATCAGTTGGTATCAGAGCTTATGTTATTATAAGGTTATATCTTTTTATTATTTAGTTTGTATCGTTTCTAGATTTTTTTTCTTCCTAGTTTCAGCTAGGGTCTTTTTTGTTAAAAAAAATATTCTTCTCTGATTATTTCAAAGTTTGTGTTTCCTATATTAAAAAAAAAAATCACCTTGTTCGGATTCTTAATTTTACCAAACACAACAAAGAAAAATTATGTACTTGATCTTCAATCTTTTATCTTTCTTAATTTTAGCCTAAAGTAAAAATAAAAAAATCAACAAAGTGATATATCACAAATAAACTATTGATGTATGAAGACATTCATCCATATCATACATATATGCATGCATGAGTAGGATAAAACATACTAAAGTGTATAAAAAATAAGCCAAATGCAAAAATTTAAACACATCAAATCAAATAAACCACATAAAACACAAAAAATCCTAGTCTAAAACTGTTAAAAAAAGAAGAAATTCCCTAGTGTAATTGCCATTCTATCGCATGTGGGCGCGCGACGTAACAGAACATCGAGATCGAGGAGTTGTTACCTAGTTGTTTGATTTAGGGTTATTAGAAGACCTGGGTGTACTGGTCTTATAAAAAATTCTAAGGGTAAGGGACTTGTTGTGGCTAGAGAAGGTTTTAACACCCCTAGCGCATCTTACTAGAGGTAAGCTGCATTGTGTGGTCTATATATGGTTTAAAGGTTTTGATAGGTTCGTAACCGATGTTCTGTCTATGGCTTAGAATAAAGATTTACTCCCATAAATAAATCTGACTTTTGGAATTTATTATGGGCTCGTATGCCCAGACCACAATGGCGAACCAACAAAGCCTTAAGTATTTGACCATGTTTTGACCCGACTAGGTCGACCCAATAACACTGGTTTAACCATGAACCGAACAAAGAAAACTAGGTTTAACCCAAAACTAAACTAGAACAGAGATTTAAACCAAAACAAAATCAAAACTAAAAAAAACACAAAAACATAAATTTTTCTAACGAAAACATATTAAACACCAAGGAAAACGCAGAACACAAAGAGCAATGAAGAACATTCAAACTCAAATCCAGCAATGTAAACATTAAACCAAACTAGATTTCAAGAGATAAAAGGTAAGGTTTTGTTCGCAATCAAGCATAAATAAAAAAATCAAGCATCCATTTGCTTCGATTAGTACTCAAACATCACGATTTTTGTCAAAATAGGTTTCAATTCAAAACCAAAACTCTAAGATTAGAATCCATAAAAACATGTTACGGATGCATGAAAACCCTAGATTATTTATTAATTATGATATACAAACTTGCAGAAACCAAAATCAAATCAAAATAAAATCTAAAACTAGCACTCAAGACAATGTTCTTTGGATGAACATGAACTCAGGTTGCCCATAAAACCCAACATACGCTGTCAAACCCAAAAAACACATTTTAGGCTTCCAAACCAAGCTCTCTTAGCCCCAACAAAACACATTATCATAAACAAACATGTTTGAATAAAAAAAACACTAACAAATAACATCAAATCATCAAGAACATGTATAAGATTTCATCTTTCAAAACTGTAACATTATTATTAGCCAACAAAAACATCAAAACTCAATCCAAAACTGATTCTTTAAACATTTTGAGACCCAAACTAAACTCAGGAACCAAGAACATGCCTTAACAACTTAGAAAAAGTCATCAAACACCTAATGCTACCTTTAATAGATTCCAAAACTACTATACTCTGTCAAAACCAAACAAACAAACACCTTTCGAACATCCCAACAACATTAACAACAAATTCAAAATAGGATTAATCAATAAAAACAAAATGTTTATTCATCAATCCACATAAATGTTAAAACACAAAAAAATGCTAAAAAATTAAAAAAAAACATCATTAAACATTAAGAAATCATGAATGGGCAGGCCATATAGACTCCACCCTTGAGTTTTCATATGGGTATACTTTCTCCAAGCTTGCTGGCTATAGACTGCTACCTCCCTTTTCTTTTCTTTTATTTTTTCCCTTTCCCTTTCTATTATTTCCAAAGCGTGATAGAATTTCCATATTAAGTCTTTGAACCTTCACACTAGGGTTTTTTTTTACAGAGTATATCCTCATGTTTTTCTCTATTTATTTCTTTGATTTCTAGGGGTATTCATAAGATTTTTCTAGGTTTTTTGGTGGATTCCCTCAAATATTGATCAAATTTTAGTCTTGTGATCAAAATAAAAAAGCTCTGGATAAATGTTAATAGCTGGAACCTTTGTCCTTCAATGGTTTTCGGGGGTGGTGGTTTTTCCTAGCTGAAATACATTTATGGGAGTTCTTAAATGTGAACGTATAAAAAGATTAGGTGGTTTTGCAAAATTAGGTATCTTAGTCAAGGCTGACTGAGTTTGCCACTTTTGAGGCTTCGCTGGAGAAACTCTGATATAAACATCATTGGAGACCACCTGAACTTGGTAGAGGAGATGCACATTTTTTTTTATCTATCCTTGCTCCATTTGAAGGTCTGTAGCTCTACATTCATTCGCTTGAAGGTGGCAACTCAATCAACCTAGAATTTGAAAATGTAGTAATGGTTGATCAAGGATAAAATGTTGGAGACTTTTATGGAAGAACTGAGATGTAAACGTCTAATTTCATAGAAATAGGGTTTTAAAGGGGATTTTCTTATTTCATTTGCAAAAATCCCCATGTCATTTAGAGGTCTAGAACTCCACAACGAGCTCTTGGAAGGTGTTAACTCGATCATCTAAAATTGCCAAGGAAAGAGATAAACAATAGGTGAACGACGCATCGTCTAGGTTAAATCCCTAAAAATTAGGCTTTTTAATTTGGAATCTGACAGATTTTATTTGAATCGTTATTCTTCCAATTACTTTTAATTGCACCTGTAATTGCCTTTCAAACTCTTATTTTCATGTAATTTCACCATTGCCAAACTCAATCATCAAGTTTAGCGCTATTTTTTAAACTTTTTATTTTCTTCAATTTACCCCCTGATTTAGTCAATTTCAGCCCTTGAAGTCTCACACCTTTTATAATTTGGTCTTTCGTTTTGAATTTTTTCAATCAAACCCCTAATTGGCTATCACAATTTAAAGTTTTTTCAGTACAGCCCCTGATTTGACAAATTAAACTTTTCAAAGTTCAATTTCACTCTCCAAACTTCAATTTCTTCTAATTAACACCCAAATTGACTTTAAAAAACCAATTTCCCTTGCAATTAAGTCCTCAATAAAATTGATTAAGCCTTCTAAAATCATGATGGGGCCTTTGTTTATCCAAATTTGTATTTCTTTATCCCAAATAAAAAAAATTCACTGAATGAGTCTTTTGTCAATAAGAATTGGATCACCAGTTTTGCCAATTTTATACATTCTAGTCCTTTAACTTTTACACATGTTATTTTGGTCCTTCACCACAAACTTGGGCAATCTTTAGGCTTTCTTCATGTGTATCCTCTTGTATTTTTGGATTTTCTTTCTTGTCTTGATTTTTTTGTTGGGTCAAAAATGGGTAACAACAAAGGGTTTGTAGATAGGCATTCATATATTGGAACAAGAAGATTCAAATATGCTAGTTTTGACCTTTCATTAATATGATTTTAGTTGCATTGAAAAGTATACATCCATAGTTTTTCAATGATATATGCTACACCTTCTAATTTATTAAGATGAGAGAGAACCATATGTTTGAAGTTGAACTTCGATTATGCTAGTAGATTACAAAAATGACTTTAGTCTTATTTAAATTAGTTAAGCTATTGTTTTATTTATCTTTTAATTATTATTAGGTCGTTTAGAGCAATTATGACCTTTATTTAAATTTGGGTTCATTGAGTTATTATTATTTATTAGATTTATTCATATTCATTATGGATATTCTATTAGACTTAGGATTCTTTCTAGTATAAATATTTTTTTGTAGAGACTTTTTGAGAAAAAATTATTTTTAATAAAGAAATCATCATTCTTGCTATCTTTTGTGTGGTTGAGTGACTTTCATACAAAGTTCTTGATTAAACTTGCAAACTCTTCGAATGATTGATTACATTCATTGTGATTTTATACTACTCTTTCATCGTCTCTTTATAGACGCAGGGTGGGAAATTTCATTGTGTGTAACTTTGGTTCTCTAAAAGAAGTTCTTGTTAGGTCAAGTTGCAACAATTCAAATCTGATTTTAATGTATCTTGAGAGGTGTCCACATCACCAATCCATTGTTGAAAAATAAAATTAAAAAAGAAACAATTATCCCTTCTTTTTTTTTTTTGGTACTAATTTGATACTCGCACGTTGGACTCCAAGACCGAACTTCACATGACACAAGTCTTATTAATCAAAGAGAGGATTGCATGCGATCATTTCTTCAAGCAAGTTGCCAAGAGATGCGATGCCGAGTAAACTGTGAACTAAGATGCTTCCGTTCCTCGCGATGCAAGTAAAGTAACATCAACGATACTTTACCCAAGAAGGAGAGACGAGTATATCCAAAAGTTTGGTAAAACACTTTTAAGTCATGTGTGCTTCCGTGAGCGATCAAATATATATATATATATATATATATATATAAACTAGATATTAAACCTTGCAGTGCTTCAGTGGCGTCGTAGTTTCTCGAATTTTTTTTTAATATATAATTCATTTAAAAAAAATCTACTTTAATCAAATTTTCACACAAATAATTGTGTGTTTTTTTTTTAATGAAAATGTAATTTAATGAATGAAAGAAAGATGTGATAATCTGATGACACCATTGATGCAGCATATAGATATGAGATACACTTACATTTTAAGTTAGAAGTTTATTGAAAATTATTTTTTAACACAAATTCTTTAACACGAAGCACTAACATGGTTTAAATAAATTATAGATAAAAAAAATTAAAATCAAAGAACCATGTTTTTATAAATTCAAATTTCTTAATTCTACATTAAGAGATTACGAGATTTTCTTGTAGCTTATATAATAAAAAGTTGAAAGATTAAAATTGAAACCGTAAGGCGTCAAAGCTTTTAAAATGAAAAAAATACTAGATTAAGTGAGTTTTAGACTTAAGTCACTTGAGGATGCTCTCCCACCACAACACAACATGGGTTTAGGTTTAGGTATTGGTTTGAGTTTAGGCTTGGGATTATTATAAAATATTTTTTTTGGCATGCAAAGATTATTTTTTAGATGGCCTATGAATAAATTGTCTAAATAGTACGTGTCCTTTACTTGAACAACTTTACTTTTTTAAAGGGAAAACATTTGGTTTTGAAAGCAAAAAAACGTTAATTTTTGTTTTGTTTAATAGTGGATAATTAAATGTTAAAATGATAAAAATTAATTTTAGTAATTACCAGAATTAATTTTGTAATAGTTTTGTTTTCAAACAAACATTAGCATAAAAAGGGTTAAAGAAGGGATATTCTACACAATAAGCAATTGCTCTTCTACCTCTTCTTTTCTATATTCTAGAGCTTAGGGTCTTGTATTTTATAGAGAGATTTTGAGTAATATTTTTCTAAGTTCATATACCTGGATTAGTAGCGTGTAACTTTTGTTAGAATTCTAGAAGGCTGATTGTTATCAATTTGTTTACACTAAGTTGCTACAATAAAACCTTAAAAACAAAGAATATATTATTGATAACAACATGATCTACATCTTTTATACATTCTAAATGCTTAAATAAGTATATTAAATACTTTTTTAAGATTTAGTGTTTATTTCATTTCTAAAATATTTTATATGTAATTGGTTGTATACACGTTTATTCTCGAGGCTATAAATCCTAATCTTTAAGTTTATCATTTGATAGTTATAGTTCAACACTATGTTTACAAAAAAATTTTTAAAAAAAGTAGTGTACTTTTAGTTTATATAGTTTATATGTTCATATAAAATACATCTACGTAAACTAAATACCATCATACTTATATTAAACACTATTAAAGCTTTAATAGTTTATACCAATTGGATGTCCGCGCTATATAAAAAATAATATGTTTTTAAATATTAATAATAATTGTTCTTTTAAATTTATTAATTATTTTATTAATAATATTAATTATAATAAAAATAATAATATTTATAACAGAAATGATAATATTTTTAATATGCATACTATTAATTATAATAAAAATAATAATATTTATAACACAAACAATACTATTTTTGATATGAATATTTAGAATTATAATAAAAATAATAATATTTATAACATAAATAATTATATTAAGAATTTCAAGATGCTTACAACACAAATAATAATATTTTTTATATCAATACTTTGAGTTATAATAAAAATAATAATATTTATAACACAAATAATAATATTTTTGATATGTACACTTTGAATTATAAGAGAAAAAATAATATTTATAACACACATTATTATATTAACACACATGAGGTTGGACATTGACTGTCCAGCCCCAACCCTCCATTGAGCTGGGGAGAGCCAGCACGCTTGGGTCATGGCAAAAGGCCCGATTATCTTGGGTCTAAGGCGGAACCCGATTGTCTTGGGTCCGGCGTCATAATCCCAGCTCAATAGGTGAGACCCAATTCTATTGGGTCTTGATGAAGGATTTTAAATATTTTAATTTTTATTATAATTAGAAGTATTAATATAAAAAATAGTATTATTTGTGGTATAAATATTTTAATTTTTATTATAATTAAAAGTATTACTCTTAAAAATAGTATAATTGGTGTGACAAATATTATTATTTTTATTAAAATTTAAAATATTCATATAAAAAATAGTATTATTTGTGCTATAAATATTATTATTTTATTTATAACTAACAGTATGAATACTAAAAATATTTTCATTTGTGGTATAAATATTAGTATTTTTATTATAAGTAATCATATTATAATAACAATAGCAAGCAGACACTTGGCGCTTAGGTGGCCTTGCTCAAGCGACACCCTAGCACGCAGACCCGAGCGCCTAGTGGCGTTTAGGGGTGCTTGGTGTGAGCCAAGCAGCGCCCGCTCACGTGCATACCGAGCGCCACATGGCGATGTCGGTTGCTTGGGGTGAGCCAACCCGCGCTCGCTCAATGTGGGGCACCTGATGCTTGGGTCTGAAGGAGGGCCCCTTGTCTTGGGTCCGGCATCAGCACCCAAGCTCAATGGGTCTTGCGTGATCAAATTCTATTGGGTTTTGATGAAGGATTTTAAATATTTTAATTTTTATTATAATTAAAAGTATTAATATAAAAAATAATATTATTTGTGTTATAACTATTTTTATTATAATTTAAAGTATTAATAGTAAAAATAGTATAATTTGTGTTATAAATATTTTAATTGTTCTTATAATTAAAAGTATTACTCTTAAAAATAGTATAATTGGTGTTACAAATATTATTATTTTATTATAATGAATAGTATTTGCATTAAAAATATTATTATTTTTATTAAAATTTAAAATATTCATATAAAAAATAGTATTATTTATACTATAAATATTATTATTTTATTTATAATTAATAGGATAAATACTAAAAGTATTATAAGTTATGGTATAAATATTAGTAATTTTATTATAAGTAATAATATTATAATAACAATGAGAAGCGGAAACTGGACGTTTGGGCTGCCCGTGCGCCACTTTTCTTGAAACAAACAGGGTTTTTGTGTGTACTAGTAACTTAAGTTAATTTAGTTATTAGCTTAAGGTTTATTCTAGTTTGTTAATTAACATTCTATATTTTTTTAAATACTTTAAATTAAACTCACAATTGTAATTTATTCATAATTTGTAATTACTTTTCTTAATTTATTAATTGTTTAGTTAATATCTTTTCTGGTTCTTTAATTATTTTGTATTTTGTTTGTTGTATTTTTTTGTTATTTGCATTTTTTTAGCTAAATCTTAATCAATATACATTTGGTCGTTACTTGTTTTATAAAAATTATCATCATGACTTACACTTAAGAGATGGTTACTATAACCAATGTTTGTTTTACAAGTAATGTTGTGGCTAATTTTACTTCGGTACGAAGGATTTCACCATTAACTTCTATGATCCATGATGAGAAACCTAAAAAGATCAATGATTTGATTTTTAAAAGGTAATAACAAAAAATATTATTTTATATGATCGTCTTGAACTTGGTGTAGTTCTTAATTGAAGATGCGACAAATTTTTTAGATGATGAATACAATCTCATAATTATAGTAGTTATGGACATATAGATATATAGTGATTTCATGTACAAGAACCACATCCTGAATGATTTGGACAACACATTATATGATTTGCATAGATAAATTAAAAGTGCAAAGGTATTATCAAAAGCTTTGGATTAGTAGTACAAGGCTGAAGCTACCGACATAAAAAAATTCATAATAGATAGATTTCTTAACTTCTAGATGATCGTTTCAAGGACTATAATATGCTAATTTTAAGAGTTTTTAACTCATATTGCATGACAATCATGTTGGAGTGATGATTTTAAGTGAAACTCTCCAAATGACTACAATTACTAAGAAATTGTCACCATTTTGAAAAGATTTCAAGAATTTGTTGGGTTTTTCAAAACACATATATGTAGTGGAAATAAAAAAATCTAATTTTTTTGGGAGTCCTAATGATCCTGTTAGTTAGATCTAGAGTTGTTTAGGGTTTACATGAAGATTACTTGAAGATTATATATTCTTTTTTACTTTGAATAATTTTTTAAAGGCTGAGTTGTCGCAAACCACAAGCCGACCAAGTGTCCGGTCTTTATTGGTAATTCACACGAACTGCTAGTGAGAAAACTTCTAAACCCTTTTAGGAGAGAGATTGTTATATCTTAGAGTGCTAACTCTTTTCTTTTGTGTTTTAGGTGTTTCTATAATGTACTTTACTCACAAAAAATATGAGGTATAACTTTTTATTTGTAAGGAAACCTATAAATGGAAAAATATTAATTTGCCCCTTAAATAATATCACATATATTATTTTACGCTAATTTTAGAAATGTATTCAATCAAGTCCTTACTTGATTATTTCTAGGTCTAAAATTGTAATACCTTGTATTAATTATATTGTAGTCTTCAATTTCTAAAATTTATTTACAATCAAGTCACACTTAATTAATGATTCCATTTTAATTTTTGACCAATGGTTCTTATATATGTGACCCGTTAGGTTCCCTAATATATTGGCCTAAATATAAATCATAATCCTAAATAAAATATAATTAAATAATATAAGTATGATAACTTTGGTCTCCTACCATTCAATATCTCATTAGAGTCTTATCAACATATTTTGATGGAACTCTATTTAAAAGGCGGAAGGTCTGCATAGCTCATCATGAACCGTACCATAACCAATAGAGTGTGATTTCTCTTTTCAGAAACTCTATTAAGCTATGGTGTTCTAGAAGGTGTCTATTGTGAGAGAATCCCATTATTTTTTAAATAATCTTAAAATCTTGGTTAAAATATTCTAATTGGATGCCATTTTAGCATGTTGAATATTTGGTCAGATTTTTCATGTAACATCCCAACATTCAACCCAATTTCACACATACATGATACATATACAGTGAAATTAAGGTCTATATATATGTGTGTGTGTGTGTGTGTGTGTTAATTATTCTACTAAAATTTCAGCAAAGTTTTTTCTATATCCGAACCATACCAATTTATCGACCACTTCATACATAACACAACTAACTCCACCACATCATGGTTCAACCATCCTGGACCTTAATCCACATTAAACTCAATATCATTTCACATTAACACACAAAACAATTACCAGAAATAACTATATAAACATACAACATAATCTAAAAGTATAAAAATACAAGCATAAAACATATACAAATAAAGGGAAAGAAAGATAAACAGAAATAAGTAAAGGTAATACAAAATTCAACATTCATAAGCTTACAAAAGGAAGAATTATAGGATAATTATACAATTATACCCAAGACAAAAACTACTCCTAAAACTATAACAACCTTACCCTGTAGTATAAGATGAGCCTGCATAAAAATGTCAAATTATATATTATATCAGTCAACAATATATATCTATATATAACACAAAATATTATTTTATAATGATATGTAACATTACCAATCATAACTCTTTATTTTATTTATTTTTATACTTTAATTTAACCTTATCTTTTATTTCTATTAATATTAAATTCCAAATCACTACGATCTTATTTTTTCCCTATATGTCCCCGTCTTATATACTTTTAAATTTTATATCCTTTATAACCCTAACCCCACAACCTTGGTTCCACCCTGGGTTAACCAAGTAATAATTCTTCACATTGATTCCACAATGGGCAAACCAATTAACAATTTATCACCTTGGTTCCACAACCAAATAATTATTAACCGCCCTGGTTCGACAACGGGCAAACAAGTAACAATTCACCGTTTAGTTCTACGAACCAAGTAACAATTCATCGCCTTAGTTCCACAAACCAAGTAATAATTCATCGCCTTCGTTCCACAAACCAAGTAATATTTCTATCAACTCAACATAACTAGTCATCCATTCATTGTCATAGACACACAATTCATCTTTTTTTTCTTTTAACTTTCCATCATTCTATCCCACACATCACATAATTTTTCATTTCCAGCAATTTAACCAAAATATAAATACCAATATTGTGAAAATTTAAGAAATTTAGAGAAATGAAAAGCAGTGCAAAGCACTTACTTGCTCCTCCAGTGGTGTGGGATCCCCTGGTGCCTCTCATGAATCCAGAGAAAGTACCATAAATTAATAATTTTATCACCTCATAACTCATCATTATTACATTTCATTAATCACAACACTATTTACATTTCTCACATACTTATTCTTTTTACTCATTTCTCCGTCTATAAATTTCTAATTAAATCAAATTCAACAACACCACATTCTAATATCCATTTTCCACTTAGACTTATTTAGCTATAATGCCCCTTAACATAATTTAAATTTCCAACTCTAAATTCAAATATATTATTTAACCAAATCACACTCATTTTTACATTTATTTATTCCATCGCTAAAATTCACAACAATTTCAATATAAATTCATCAACATTAATAACAACAATATAATTCTTTAACATATCATTTTACATTAGTTCTTATCATAGTAACACATATACATCAAAACATAATTTTTTCTTCTCTCTAATATGACCGGCCACATGTCCTCCTTTTTCCCAAGGATTTCTTTTTCAATAACATTAAATTTAACCTCCTAAACATTTATCTCCACATGTTTAAGCATGCCTAACCATCAATTTACAAAAGCCCTAATTTTTACACTTAAGAACCCTAATTAACAATTAGACAAAATTGATGTTAATTTTCCATTAAACTCACTAAAACAAGTATAGAACTTCTTATCACAAAATAATTTGACCTCCAAATGGTAGCCAAATAAGAGTTTCCCAACTTTCCCCTTTTTTCTTCACCTTCCTTACTTTCTCCCCTTACTTACTCTTCCTAAATCTCACTTACTCAATCCTAAAATATGGTTTTCTTAAGAGATAATGGAAGATTTAGTATGATCTCACAAGATTTCTAACTTTTTCTCACACTTTTCTCTCTCTTTTTTTTTCATACTTTCTTGCTTAATTTTCCTCCCTATATGGCCAGCCACCTTACATGTATTTATAGGGAACAATTTTAAAAATTCATTTTATGTCCATTCCTTTAAACCTTTTCATTTTCCTGGGGTAATATTTCCTGGGTCCTAATGCCGGTTTATACAAGACTTATAACATGTGAATTCGAATTTCATTAAACTTTATAACACAATAATTTTTTTTGATAAAAATTTTTCATTTAGTTTTTATCTGTGTTTCTGTATTTTTTATTTTTCAGCTATTTTTTGTAACTTATTTTCTTGAAACCCATACTTAAACATTTTATTTTAATTTCTTTTATTTTTCATCATCCCCATGAATTAGTTATTCCTTGTACTCACTTATCATACTAGTCACTTTATTAATTTTATATGTTTCTCCTCAGGGATTTACATTTTAGATTCAACCAAAATTCACCACTGAATTTTTAAAAAGGGTTTTATAGTGGTTATGCGCCACCAGCAGGGGTGTTAGCATTACTAGTGCGCCTGGTAGGTTGTATGCAACACCAAAACTATTGCCACTTTTGAGGGTTGCTGCCGACGTGACTACCCATAACGGCTGCAATAGCAAGGCTGCTTCATCAAGTAGAAGAAGGGGTGGAATTTGCAATTTTACCCCTGCAACTTATAGATGTATATTTGAGTTTGAAATTATGATTTGATCCCTCCATAAATAAAATAATAATTTTATATTAAAAATAAAACCCTAAAATAAATTAATTATATAATTAATTTTTCTTAATAGGATTAGGATTGAATTAAAATGTTTAATTAAATAATATTTAGAGAAATAGTTTTTTCTAAAATGAAGAGAGTTTCTAAGTCGGAAAATTTTATTTCATTGATCTTAAATTAGTTTATGATATTAATAAGAATTTGAATATAATTAATTTTCTTCTTAAATTTAGAAAAATGGTTTTTCAATGAAAATTTATACTAAATAAAATTTATTATGATTGGAAAATTATCAAATTAGATTTGATTTAATATATCTAAGTGTTAGAAATATTATTTTAAAAATTTCACATAAAATCAATAATTAGAATTGAAGTATGTAATATTTTTATTAAGCATATTAATATGTTCTTATGCATGATGATGATTATGGACACTAAAGACCAATGTGTTTTTATGGTTGGATGATTGTAATATTAAATAGAACCTACATGTCTTGCCTTTTCTCTATTTCTCTTATAGGGTTGTAAAATTCTTTTCTCATCTAATTACCCTCAAATGTAACTCGAGGTTTCTTAATTAATTATATAAATGTTATATAATTTAGAAATGTAGGAATTTAGATAGGAAAATTATTTAGTAATCGTAGAAGAAGAAAGAATGGTGGTGAACCTTTAAATTGGATGATTTGAAATACGGATAATAAAGGTATTTGTCTAATAAAACCCCTTTATCTTATTAACACACTTAATTTTTTTTACAATTTTTTGCTAGAATATTTGTTTTTCAAACATCTTATCATAATCATAAAATCAAAATTTAAATAAAAAATTAATATTCTAATAATTTTGACATGAATGCAATAAAAAAAATATAAGAACAATACATCCTCCATGCATTGCCATGGGGAGCTGACCTAATGTGACCTAAATTGTGTGGGAGTTTTTGAGCCAGTCAAAACTCGGTTTGACTAAAAGCAAATAAAGATGTCATCATTTTCATTTTTAAAATATCAAGATGACGAAGTTTGGATTGACTCGGTTTTTCAAGACATTGTCGTTTACTCATCGACAATGTTAATAAACATAGCTCAGCCTACAAGGTCAACACGGTGACCTATCAAACCGGCCTCTTGACCGAGTTGAGTTTCAAAGATAATCAAGTAGGAGTTGACCTAGTGTGACCCAACTAACCTGACAGGTGCACTACCGATTTGGTTGAACAAAAAAAAACTTGAGTTTTCTTTTATAAATAACAAAATTTAAAAATGATGTTCGATTTAATGATTTTTTATTAAAAAAAATATTGGAACAACAATGTTTTGGATAGACTTGGATTAAACTAGGTTAGTATACCAAACTCGTGATCTAAATCATGACCTTCATTGGGTTAAATAACCTTGCTTTTGGATTCTAGTTTTTATTTAATTGAACAATTATAAAAAGAAAGATTTCCAAGAAAGAGAATGAATGACATTATCAAGGAAAAATGTATTTCTTCAATCTCAATTCCATTTTCTTATTCAAGCATCTTTTTATTTTTTCACAAAAGCATTTTTTTTAATTGTAAATAGTGCCTTTTTAAATAAAAACCTATCATGATTTTAAAAAGAGTGTTTAAAATAAATACTAAAATAATGTCAACATTTTGCATGTGCTTAAAGGAAAAATAAATAAATTTGATAAAATCATGTTAGAAACCTATTAAAAAATCTTAAGAACAAAAATTTTATTTTATTACATATTCATGAGAAACTGTTTTTCTTATTTTTTTCATATCAATCATATAATAATTGAAAAATAAATTGTTAACATTCTCATAAAAATCTACAATATATTTAAGAACAATGGCTAATTGAATAATAATTTAAATATCATTTCAAATATTTTTTTATTGTGCATTTCAATATAACAAATCTTGAAAAAAACTCACAGAAAGTGGCTAGGTGCCTAGACCAAGTAGATGGGGTCTGCATGTCTATAATGTCAACCCTGCATGCATAGCCTTCATTATTTTGTTTGCACAAGGACGCGAACAATATATCATTCTCTCTTTTATTTATTTATTTTTAAATCAAATGACATGTCATCTATAGTGATAGATGATGTGTCATTTGATTGCCTAGATTTTAGTCACTAGAGGGACGATTAGAAAATCAGGCTGGGGTTTTTAGACCCAGGAATTTATTTCTTAATGTATTTTAACCTAAAAACACCTTTAAAACAATTTAAAAACACAAAACTCAATTAGAAAAAAATCGTTTTCAACCCTATGTACTTTTTCAAGAAATATAAAAGCTAAAAAATACCTTAGTGATACTCCTCTCGTCAAAGAAACACATTGACACCAAATTTAGCTTCTTCGTTTTTGTTCACATTATTTGGCCAATCAATATTTTTTTTCTCTTCTCCATCATTTTTAAGCTACTCTATTGTTTGAACTTCACAAGAGTTTGAAAGTAGATTGTTGAAGAAAATTTACAATATCTATTAAGAAATAGGAGTAGAGGTTGCCAATTAAGGCATCTCCTATATTTATTCTATTTGCTCCCCCTTCTACTCTCTCTAAACTTCTTTATTTATAGCTGCAAAATAGAAAAGGACAAACTTTCCCATTTTCAGACACAATTTCTACCAAGAATCTTCCATAATATATGCCATTAACATGTTGGTTTTTTGCTAGATTTTCATTACTAATTCTACCATTAACATCTCTTTTCTCTCTCAAACTCATAAACTGAAATGTGAACAAAATGAAGTATTGGACCAAAATATATAATTGTCAAACTAAAAGAACTAAAAAATAAATTGATAAAAATATGAAGGGAAAATTCTTCAAAAAAAACCCTGAATGAAATGTGTAAAAAAACCTACATTTTTGCCTCATCATCAATTTTGATCTCGTAATTTTTTTTATCATACAATAAAATCAAAATTGCTTTTACAAAACTAAGAATCAATTCAATGTCGAGATATTTTTTTTAAGACCAATACAAAATAATTATCAAGCCCAAACCCCAATCAATGCAAAATGGAAGGATAAAATTGAAAAACAAATGTGATGACCGGTGTAAAAAAACTTATAGGACTAGAAAAATCACAAAACATTGTGAAAATCCACATTGTTTTATAAGGTGGTGAACAATGAAATCACTACCTCTTTTAGTTTTTTTTGTAATGTAGTAGGGCTAAAAGGTGATGTTTATTATTTGTATATGCTTTATTTTTCACTTAAATGAAATAAGTATTTAATTAATTTCTATGTACTAATTTATTTTATTTTCATGGTTTAGCGTAGGTTGAAACTGCTCACCAAATGGATTAACAATTGGCTTCATTTAGCATAAGGTTCAGGATGCGTAATAATTTAGATAGGTATTATAGTAAGGTTAATGTCCATGCCTTGTCTTTAAGGTGCATAAGAGAGATTGACTTAGTGGGTTTGAAGTAAGGTTAAATGAATGAAGGTCCAATTGACACTTTATTTTTCTTTTGCTAGCAAGTTGAAGCAGTTTAACTAAAAAACCTAGTTTTTTTTTAATCTCAAACCTCGACCATCAAAATTTGAATAACATCGTACAATTCAAACAATTAAGGGCCATCTTCTTTCTATTATAAATATCAATGTCATAGCATTGTAAGGGGTATTTTTTAAAATTTTACACACCTTTTCCTAAATAGAATTCTCTCTCCAAGTTCTCTCACTCTTACACCATCTAACTTCTAAAGCTCCATATGTTAGACATTGATCATTCACCTTTCTACTACTTGATTTGTGCTTTACTAACATTGCTTAGTCTTCCTACACCTCTCACTACTTGTATTAATTATTTTTTTATCAGTGGATTGTTACTTCTTTGAGTCACAACACTAGCTCTCTATATCTTGACTAGTTTACCAACTAATTATTTCATATGCTTTTAAGAACTCTTATATATATTTGAATGTAAGGAATCAATAACTATGAAAAACAATGGCCCCTTCCAAGATCAACTAAAAGAATGCTAATCCTACAACCAGCATCACAATGTGCAATGATAAAAGGGATCCTACTAAATCCTAACAATAATGCTAACAACATCAACCTTTTTAACACTGAAAACGGTAATAAAGCTCAAATTCCCCAAACTATTAATAGCAGTTTGGCAATACCTCTAGGAGGTATTCTGCCCCGACTCCCACTTCCCAAGTCCTTATTATGTGTTAAAAAAACATTTTAACCCAAAAACTTTGGTTGTTATGTGAAGTTTGAAGAATAGTTTTATATTAAAGTCTGTTTGTTTTGCTAAAATATTTTATCAGAAAATATTTTTCAAATTTTATAGTGTTTGCTTTCAGAAAATATTTTTTTTTTAAATTCATTTGTTTGTTTCCCATAAAATATTTTACAAGAAAACTAGTCACTAAAAAAATATTTTATAGTCAACTTTCAAACTTAGTTCATTTGGTAGAAAATATTTTCATCTCATTAAATTCTATAAAATATTTTACAAATAGTAATCCATTTACAATACCACCCAACTATTTCAACCACTATCTTTTTTTTTTTCAGCACCTTCATGACCACCTTACCACCATCTCCTCCACAATCTCTGCCATCTCACCGCCACTACCTCTACCATCATCTTACCACCTTCTCCTCCACCACCACCTCCTCTTTCACCACCATCATGACCACCTCACTACCACCGGCATCTCACCATTGCCACCTCACCACCACCATCATCCCAACATCGTTATTAAAAAATATTTTGCGAGAAAACATTTTTCAATCCAAACATTGAAAAAAAATTTACATTTTAAATATTTTCTCTTTGTAAAATATTTTACATAAAACAAAACAACACTTACTCTCAAACCAGGTAAAAAACTCTTTGGACTTGAAACTTACGCAGATCCATTATTATCATATACTATTAATTAATTTTATTTAAAAGAGGTGATACGAGTTCATATTCAAACATGTGACTATTTGTTCATTAAAACTTTAATATTATGTTAAAAAATTATCTCAACCCAAGACTTAAGCAACGATGAGATTCTAAAAATAGTTTTATATTATGGTTGTTGTTCAACTAAGTATTTAGGTCATATCAGACATCTTAAAGATCTTCCAAGAAATGCATATCAAGCTACAACGAGGTGTTTGAGAGTGGTTGCAATTACTTTTTAAAGTGCTTTTTATTTGAAAATACATCAAAATAATATTATTTTTAAAAAAAAATTACTTTTAACATCAACACATCAAAATAATCTAAAAATACTAAAATATATTAATTTAAAAAAATAATTTTTTTTTTTAAATACAAAAATAAATAGTAATAACAAGTTCCGAAGATCCTGGGAAAAAAAAAAGACGCGCACTCACCCTAAGCTCTCGGTAGCTTCATTTAGTTACTTATTCCCGTAATGATGATGAGAGCTTAGATAATGATGCCTCGAGCCATTGATTTGGAGGATGACATAACACCTTACGCATCCCACCACTGAACACCCATTGGTCAATTATGTGTGACCATTTGATAGCTAGTGATGAAGGTCACTACTTGACACAAGAAGAAGACTTTGAAAAGTCATTCGTGTGAAAATATACTTAGCAAGTTTGACCTCAAGCCCCCCTCATAGACGTTATGAGACCTCACTTTACTTGAAAAGACTACACGATGAAAAGAAGCATCTCGTGGAGCCCACAAAGATGGGAGGCATATATGAGCTGGATGAAAGGTTGGGAACGATGGAATTTTACGATGAAAAGTCTCTTTTCACAGCTGTCAATTCCAAAACTTCACTGAATCACAGTCGTTGGTTTAGCAACTTGATTTGGGCTTGGTCATTGCCAAGACAAACCATAACTGTTAGATCCAGCCTCTATGAATCTCACCCGTAGATACGAAGACCGAAAAAGGGCTCATCTACATTTGATCATAGCCTAAACAAGCCATAACCGCTAGATCCAGTCTCCCAAAAATCTCAGTTGTTGGATTTCATCTCTGCATATCCGTACCAGATCATAGCCCAACAAGTCAGAGCCATCAGATCAGTTTAAAGGCAGTTGGATCTGAACCATTGATCAGATCAAACGGATCTGGGCCGTTCAATCCAAGGAGTCTCATATACTTACCATGGATCCAGCCACAGCAAATCCAAGCCCATGTCTTCTCTCCCTCCTCATCAATAGTGACTCCGGTTGCCATTTCTCCATGGTCCCGCCACCAAACACCTCAGGACCACCAAAGAAAGGAGCGCCTCCTCTTGCTTGCAAAAACTCGACCAGCACCCATCACCAAAAACTTGAAAGATAAAAAAGACTTGTATTATTTAAATAAAGCAAAAGTTGCAAATACTATTAATTGAGCTTAAGTCTTGTAAAAGATAAAAAGGGAGGTGTGGGGATATACCTTAGTTGGAGTGACTTTGACTTTGTAACAAGTGTGTTTCTTGAGCTAATAAAGGAGTGGTCGTAAAAGATTGTATCTTTGTTCTAAGAAGATTGTTAGTGGATTCTAAGATAAGATTATTATGTGATATTTATATGCCTACACTCTTACATTATTATATTATACTTATATCTTACAATTTATTATATTATACTTATATCTTATCAAGTTATTTTAAGTTTTTATTTCTCATCACGGTTTGTTCATCCTCTCTAGGCCTAACTCTTTATTCTTTATTTTATTTAAGAAATTTATATAAAGTATATAAGAACTTGCATTTAACCATATTTACTAACATAATAAAAACCACTTGTCAAATTAATAACTTCATTGCCATTTCTAGATAAAATTACTTCATCCTTAAACAGTTCATTTCAGACCAATCCTTTTTTAAAATGTTATGTTTAACTGATCCACCCATGAGCATTTTGTTACGACTAGTTAATTTAAAAACTTGTATTTCTTGATTCATTCAAATATGAGTGGTTTGTTTTTTATTGATCTTTTTTAAAATATTGTGTTTAATTGATCCACCCATGAGCGACTTGTTTTGATTAATTAATTCTAAAAACTTATGCTTTTCTAATCGGTTCACCCATGAGTTGTATGTTTCAGCCCATCTCTTTTAAAACTTGGGTTTTCTAAATATTCTTCCTTTGGCAACTCATTACCGATTGACCACTTGAAAACATATTTCCCATATTGTATTTTTATATATGTATTTTTCTTTTATGTAATAAAGTGTTTCATATATATATATATATATATATATATATATATATAACAACAACAACAATCCCTAAAGGATGGTTGGCCGATGATTATGATATTTTGTATGTAGTACGTGTATGGTTCCATCATGTTTGATGTTTTGCCTCGTAATAAAGTGTTGCACATACATAAAAATATGGTAAAATTAAGAATTTCATCATTTGTGTCGATAACTGGAATCTTATTTACTTATATGTGTTATTTAATTGTATTCATTATTGAGTCCTGAGGGGCCATCATCTTCTTGATGAAACAATCACTTCTACTTTAAGGACTCTTTCTTAACAAATAGTTCTTTAGTAAGAAAAGATTATTTCTAATGGTTAATGTTTACTTAGATTAATTAGTCAAAATGACTTCTTTTCTTGTATTGAGTGAAAATTTTTAATTGATATTTTCAATGGAATGGAGATTATCTACAATAACTAACTTCTTAGATGAATTCTCTACAACTAGTTTCTTACTTTGACAAACTCTCTACAATGACTATATTGAGAGAAAGTCATATCTAACAAAAGAGTAAAGACTATCTACAATGGCTAAATCATTATAAAGAGGATCCTCTCTAACAAAGAATTCCTTATTTATGTGAATATTCTCCAAAAGATAATTTTCCTTTACACCTATAAATACACTTAGTGAATCATATTCTAAAGGTGTGTAATGAATATGCAAGAGAATAGTGTGAAGCATATGCAAGATAAAAGAGCAAAAGATATGAAAAGAAAAAGGAAGATAAAAGAGACTTGTATCATTTAAACAGAGCTAAACTTGCAAATACTATTCATTTTATTATCTGAGCGTAAGTTATATGATTTACAAGTTATATTATTTACTCTTTGATGGAGTGTTAAGTGTTGTTACTAATAAAATATGAAAAGAGGGATGTAGGGTACACCTTAGTTAGAGTACCTTAGTTAGAGTGCGCTTGACATTATAACAAGTGATTGTAAAAGATTGTATCTTCATCCGTAAGAAGATTGTTAGTCGATTCCAAGATAAAATTATTGTTTGATCTCTCTGTGCCTATGCATAAACTCTTACTTTATTATCTTATACTTATATCTTACAAATTCATCATTTTTATATATATTTCCTTGTCAAGTCATCTCAAGTTTTTTTTTTTTAAGTTCTCATCAAGGTTTGTTCACCCCCTCTAAACCTGGCTCTTAGTTCTTTAGTGTATTTAAAGCATGTATATAGAATATAAGATACATAAAGAAAACTTGTATTTAATTATATTTTCTAACTTAGTGGAAAACACTTGTCAAATTAATAACTCCGTTGTTATTTCTAGAAGAAATTACTTCAAAGGTATTAAGAGGAGTCTTTTAGTAAACATCATTTAACTAGATGAACAACCTGGTAAAAGAACAAGAAGAGTTGTTATTAAACCACCACTCTTAAAATTGATTTTACCATTAATTTTTCATTGTATTATGTATAAAGTTATGTATTATTAGACTATTGGATGGTTGACCTAGTCATTGGGCTCATGTGGGTGAATAGACTCATGTTTCAAGAAAACAAAAAGGCAAATCATAAATATTATCTATATTATTGGTACGTGGGCCTTTTAAAAATGAATTGTATCTCTTGTGAATTTATTATTTCATGAAAAAACTAAATAAGAAAGATCATTCTTAAAAGTAAGAATGATCCTTTACCACAATACTAGAATCAATATAATTTAACAACCAAGTATATGGTATTGCTTATGCCCTAGCTAAGATGAGGAAAATGAGTTTGGAATGCAAGTCTAATAAATTGTTGTTAGCAATGCCATGTCCTATGTGGAAAAGGTAGACAATATTGATATCTTCATCGTATAATCTTTACTAAAGCTCCATATTTTTGCAATTTCATCAATCTCTTGAGCTTTAACAAGGAAGCCACCTAACAATTGTAATGCCCATATTTTCAAGGAACAATGACTCGTGTTTTACTACCATCTAGGAGAAAAAAATGGAAAAAAAGAAAGATGACGGTGTGCGCTTCATCATTGCTAATTGTTACACAGAGAGCACTTCTTTTCAAATTCAAGGCCTTGTTATGGTGGATTTCCAAAAAAGACTAATATGATGGTAATACAAGTCAAGGGTTAAACAGTTTTTTTTTTATAATTTATTTCAACTTAAATAGAATATAGAGACATTCATTCCATCTTTTATATCATTACCAAGAACAACTTCTTTATCTCTTGTTTCGTCTTATCCCCTCTATCCTAGCTATTTTCATCTCTTCTAACCCGAAACAGTAATCACCTTATAATCTTCCTACAACCATTCACCAGCTTCCTAATTAGCAGTCTAACATAAAAAAGCAAACCCATTTCGCAGGGAAAGAGGAGGTTTACAATACAGAGGTAATCATGAAGCAATATTGTAACGAATGTGCTTTAGAAGCACAGGGATCACAATATCCGGAGAGCTCAACTGAGGCAGGTGACCATCCGATGACATGACTTCAACAATTGATTCACCGCCAAGATTTTGGTGCAAATATTCAGCGGCAACCACAGGCACTGCCAAGTCCTTCATGCTCTGCAGAATGTGGCAGGGCACTGTGACCATATGCAGGATTGACCTCATGTCACTTTGGAAGATGGTTTGTGCCACGCTAAGGGCAATGTCTGGCCTCATATTGAAGAGGGTGCGGCTGAATTCCTGCACTGCTACAGAATCCATGTCTCCACCCACGGCTAGTGGGGCAAAACCCGAACACCATGCTTTATAATTGTTTTGCATCGCTTCAAATAATTGGTCTAAATCTTCTTGCTCAAATCCTCCATAGTAATCAACATCATTCAAATACCTGATGAGAAGAAAATTGACAAGCCAAAATTTCACAATCGATTTCGTTTTTTTTTGTAGTGTGATTGTGGTACAGAAACAGATACCTAATTTGCATAGAGGCAAGTGCTGGCGAATAGCCCACAAATCCAACCACGAAAAATATAATATAAAATCATCATAAACAACTCCTCTTTCAACTACCTAAACTAATAATTTGTTAATTTTAAAATTGATACTTAGTAAAATATAAAGAATGAAAAACAAGAGAGCGATCCATAGCAAGTTAGCAACAAATATTAAAGAAGTAAAAATGGGCAGTATAATCCATAAATGAACTGATGCATAACAATCAAACACCGCTACAATAACAGGTAAAGTGACTTAAAGAAATTAAATCTAGGCAGACTAATTTAGATAGACGCGCCTTACTTTTTTTTGTGATTAAAATTAAAAGTAGTAGCACTTATGAAGAAACAAAAAAAAATGATCAATGATTAAAAATTCTTCGAGGAACATACCTTGGAGAAGCAGAAAGCATGACAATTTTTGAGAAGAGATCAGGGCGACTGATAGAGGCAATAGCACCAATAATGCCAGAAACAGAGTGAGCGACAAGAATACAAGACTCAACTTTTAACTCCTCTAAAATGGCAAGCAAATCATAAGCATAACCTTCAAGAGATGAGTACCGATTGAAGTCAAAGTAATCTGGGTTTGTAGTTCCAGCACCCATGTTATCATACAGAATAACTTTGTACTCATCAACGATGTGTGGAATCAAGTGCTTCCATACAGACTGATCCGTCCCAAACCCATGAGCCAAAACTATCACTTGCTCTCCTGACCCCAAGATCTTCGCGTTATGAGCTTCTTCTACAATACCCATTTTCTTTTTCCTTTTTTCTTCAACTAGAGCCGCTGCTTTCTTTTTACTCTTTCATTGGGTTGGCTTGTGCCTAATGGTGTGGAAGTAGAGTGCTCTCTTTTATACATTTAAAGATGGAAGGAGGAGGACGGGGAACGAGTTGTATGTGAGGATAATTCTAAGGTTGTGGTGCTTTTTTAGTTTTTACAATAAATATATTTTTATATTAATAAAATTATTTTTTAAAAATGATTGTAAAAACGTTAAATACTTGTCCATTTAATTTGATGTATTACAACTTAAGAAACCAAGAAAAAAAAATACTTTTTTATGAATGTTGGTTTTAAGATTTAAATTTAAAAAATAAAAACAATTAATAATTTTCTTAACTCAGGATCAATTCCTAGGTGGTGCTAGTGACACGTATTGCATTCCCATATCGGATGCCAACTCTTAATTATGCAGTGATGAAGTTGTGATGCAGAGGGTTCTCTAGTTATAGCTGATGTGACCCTACGTGGTTTAACCGTTTATTTTAAAAAAAATGATGTTTTTTAGTTTTAAATTATTAATTTTTTTGTGTTTTTAAATTATTTTAATATATTAATATTAAAAATAAATTTAAAAATTTTATTTTGATATACTTTTAATAATAGCATATACTTGTTTTCTCTTTATATAATTATTTTTTATTGCATTAAAGGAAACTAACTGTATTCAAGCCGCCAATATATATAAACTATATGCAAAGTAATCTTTATAAGATACAAATATGTTTTTAATTTTGAGAGGTTTACATTGTCATTAACTTCAGGGCCCATGAGATTAATCAAGGTGCAAACAAGTTAGACCGAACACCCATATTAATAAAAAAAAAATATTTTTTCTTTTCAATGTCATATGGCCACATCCAGTTGCCCAACAACTCCTGGAGAAAACATATCTTCTTAATTATTTATTTGGTGATAAATAATTAATCATTTAATAATGGAGACGAGGACTCCTGCAGCTCTCTTCTCCGGCTCTCAGTTTTTTTTTAAATGATATAATAATGTTTTATCTATAATTGAGTAATTTAATCAAACAATTGAATTAATAAAAAAAACAAATATAAATTTAATAAAAAAAACGACTGTTCATTTTAATTTTTTGCATTTATATTTATTTGATTACTTGTAACAACCCATAATTTTATAAACTTCTCACATGATATATTGTTATTTTTTTGCTTTTGGGTGAAAGAATCCTTCACTCCCACCTTATGTTCAGTTAATTTATTTCATTCTTCTAGCAGGCAATACAATTTTTAGGAAATCTTGGCAGCATTTACTTACAATATTAGTCTTTTCCATTATTCTATAGTTTCCTGTAATATACATTTGCATCTCAAACACATCTCTTTGATAATTATCATTATAATTACCATCATAATAGGAATCACAATTTCATAATTATAATATATTACACATCATGTAAACACAACCTTTTAAATTAAGATAATAAAATTAAAAACATGCATACATCATGATTACATTGATACATTGATAATATAAAAAGATCATCTAAAATTTTATGCCTAGTTCCAAATATAAGGTAAAACAGTATAACAACTTCAATAAATTTTTAAGATATCCAAAATTGTTTGAAACCTAGCTAATTCTTATTACAAAATGGTACAAACAAAATAGGTAAGTTCAAGGATGATTGGTTGTGCGATTAGCACTTGTAACAATTAATAATTATACAAGATACTACCATTATAGTAATTAATTACACAAAAAACAATGATCATCATTAATTTAATTGATGTTTTACACGTTTACATGATTATGAAATATTGTGGATCATTACCCATTCATTTATCATTCAATATAATGAATTTGTTTGATTGTCGACACTTAGATAATTTTTTGTCCCCTTGCACCTATTTCTTAGTCATCAACTTTACGACGACTAAGCATCATTTTCTATTATATCCTTAATTACCCTTATTCTAGTATTCAGTATCCCATTTATATTATATCATTAGTTACTAAAATATTATGGTGACTAAATATCAAGATCATACTATAACCTTAACCATTGTTACTAGTGTTGCTAAGTATCATATTGATATAACCTTAGTCACCCACATATTGGTTACTAAGTATCGTGACAACATATCCTTAATCACCAACATCTCACTAAGTATAATACAACATATCCTTAGCCACCAACATCATGGTCACTAAGTATCATATCATTATATTCTTAATCACTGACATTTTGATTACTAAGTATCATCTCACACATCCTTAGTCATCAACATTTCGGTTACTAAGTATCATCTTAACATATCCTTAATCACTAACATTTCGGTTACTAAGTATCATCTCACACATCCTTAGTCATTGACATTTCAATTACGAAGTATTATCTCAACACATCCTTAGTCACCGACATTTCGGTTACTAAGCATCATCTCAACACATCCATAGTCACCGACATTTCGGTTACTAAATGTCATCCTTTATTTTTCATCTTACATGTAACATCCTTTAATTCAATAACAAAGGTTGTGTATTGAACAATATTACATCTATTCAAAATCAATATACTGTAAAAAGAAAACTTGGTAAATTAGTAGGTTATGAGAAATCTCAACAGTTTGAAAATTCTAACAAAACAAAAATGAAAAATCATTGGGTAGTTAAGAAAAAGACAATATGTCTAGTAGCTCATACAACATTGAAAACAATGAATAATAATTTATGATACTTATATAGTGGTTGTTCTAGACATATGTCAAGAGATAAAGGTCGGTTCAAAAAATTTGAATTCTTGAGTGGAGGATCAGTGACCTTTAGATAAAAGCATAACTATTATAGAAGGTAAGGGTAATATTGATATTCATGTCTTACCTACTTTTCATAATGTTTTGTTTGTAAATGGTCTTAAAGCTGACCTACGAAGTATAAGTCAATTTCATAATGAGAATCATAATATGCATTTTTCTAAAGATGAATACAATATGTACAACTATACAAGCAAATACATCATGAAAGGTACCAAAATCTTAGACAACTACTATGAAGTTTCAACCTTAACCACCTTTGATTATCATAAGGGTAACACTAGATGATACTGATAATTGACATTAACACCTTGGTCATATGATTTTAGAGACTTGTCAAAGATCTCTAAAAGGGAAGCAACATATGGTCTATCAAATCTACAAATAGTTAGGAAGATGGTGTATGAAGCATGTCAAAAAAAAAAAGTTCAATATAAGAAAACTACTAACATTCTAACCTCAAGATCCATTGTATTATTGCATATGGACCAATAGGTCGAACTCAAACTAAGAGTCTAGGTGGAAAGAAGTATATCATAATCATTGTGGATGACTATTCAAGATATACTTGAGCTATTCTGTTAAGATAAAAGTTAGAATCTTTTGATCTTACAAGGAAACTATTTAAAATACTACAAACAAAAAAGAATCTTTCCATCTATAAAATTTATTGTAACCATAACAAATCATTTAAAAATAATAATTTCTCATTTATTTGTGATGAGTAGGGTATACATCAAGAATTCTTTGCACTTATCACTCCTCAACATAATGGTATAGTTGAGAAAAAGAATAGAGTTATACAAGAAATGGCTCGAACTATGCTGACTAGTAAGAAAGTTGTTTTGTGCTTTTGGGAAAAAGTTGTTAACACTATTATACACATTTTGAACGATGTTATGTTTAGACCTGTGACAAAACTCACTTCTTATGAGTTGTAAAACAATAAGAAACCCACGATCAAATACTTTAGAGTGTTTGGAAGTTCTTACTGTATCTTGAGAGATCAAGAAAACTTACATAAGTTTGATAGCAAAAGTGATAAAGAAGTCTTTCTTGCATACTCATCACATAGCAAAGCTTACAAAGTCTACAACCTATGAACTCAAACTGTAATGAAATCAATCAATATGATCGTTGATGATAATCTGAAGGGATTTTTCAAGAAAGATCCTGATAACATCATTAATATAACTAAATAAACCTCCTTAAAACATGATAAAAAAAACCTAAAAGAGAGTTCTCCACACATTTCTGAACAGTCATGAGAGAAAAAAATCTTTCTCAAGGATAAAACACAATCATCCTAAGGAGAACATTATTGTAAAATTAGATGAAGGCATGAGGTTAAGAAAAAGAGTTATCAATCAAGTTTTATATGTGTGTTATTTATCGTAGATTGAACCTAAGAAGGTTGAAGATGCCCTACAAGATGAAAGTTAGATCAATATCATGCATAAAGAACTAAATTAGTTCACAAAAAATGATGTGAGAACTTGTTCCATGTCTTGATAGTCATAACATAATTGGAACCAAGTGGATCTTCAAGAACAAGTCAGACGAGCATGGAATGGATTGATTTTGATGAAATATTTGCATCAATAGCTCATTTAGAATCTGTTTGCGTACTACTTGCAATTGCTAATCACTTGAATTTTAAATTGTATTAGATAGATGTGAAGAGTGCATTCTTAAATGAAATTCTACAAGAAGAAATTTACATAAAACAATTCAAAGGTTTCACTAATCATTTGTTTCCTGATCATATGTACATGTTGAAGAAAGCCTTCTATGATCTAGTACAAGTACCACAAGCATGGTACGAATAGTTAACAAAATATCTATTAGATAACAGTTTCAAAAAAAGACAAGCTGATAGGACTCTTTTCATACGAAAACATGATAGACATCTACTCATTGCTCAAATTTATATTGATTGCATTACTTCTGAAGCTACTTCTAATTCATTTTCTTATAAGTTTGCTAAAGAAATGAAATTTGAATTTGAAATGAGTATGATTAGTAAGTTAAACTTCTTCACTAGCATACAAATTAAGTAGAGTGAAAATGTAATTTTTAATTCTCAATTTAAATATGTTAGAGATATGGTTAAGAAGTTTAACATAAAAGGAAATAATCATACTTGTACACCCATGAGCATATCTGTCAAAATCAGCTTAGATTCTACGAATAAATGTGTTGATTCTATACTTTATAGAAGCATGATAGAAAGTCAACTTTACATTAATGCTAGTAGACCTCACATTTCCTTTAGTGTGAGTGTTTATGTTTGATCCCAATTTTATCCTAAAGAATCACATCTTACAATAGTTAAGAGAATCTTAAAAATACCTTAGTGCTATAATTGACTATGGTGTATGGTATTCAAAAAATTTAAACTTGAGTTTAGTAGGCTATTCAGATGCTGACTGGACATGTAATGCTAATGACAGATAAAACACAATTTTTTTTTATGTTGGTGGCAACTTGACAACATGAATAAGTAATAAATAGAATTCAATCTCATTGTCCACTATAAAAGTCGAGTATTTGCAGCAGGCAGTTGCTACCCATAACTTTTTTAGGATGAAAAAGATGTTAGAGAATTATGGTTTCTTCTAAGATATTATGACTATTTATTGTGATAATTCTAGTGCAATTAATATCTCTAAAAATCCTGTGCAATATTCAAGAACCAATCATATAGATATAAGATGGCACTTCATTAGAGACTTGGTTGAATACAAAATTATGCCATTAAAACATGTAAACATCAAACATCAATTGATTGACTTATTCGTGAAACCTCTAGATGGTCTAAGATTTGAATTTCTTAGGAAAGTCATTGGTGTATGTGACATGTCCTAATTCTTAAAAGAGATAAAATTTGTAAATAATAATAAAAAATATGTGTGTACAAAGTTTTGTTTGTGTTTTTATATGTTTTTCATATAGGTGACATGTTGTTAACATTGAAGCATGAAAGAAAATCTTGTAAATATATCTAATGTATACCTTTAAACCTTATAAATTTCATTTGACTAGGATCAAGGCAAATCTTAATTGGTATGATCTTCATTTTTGAAACACTATTCTTTTAGAATACCAAATAAAGGTATTATCTTAAGAACTATGAGGAATCAAGTTCTTTTTACTAATTATTAGCAATAATAAAATTGTTTTAAATGGAAGTATGCTAGCAATTAAGAGGAGTAATATTCCTTGGATTGACTAAAGCTTGTTGAACCTAGTACATAAGCTGTTAAAACACTCCTCCTAATAGATCCTTGGGAAAAAGTCAAGTGTTCATATCATTGTGAAAATAAACAAACACTTTAGTATGGACCATTTTACTCTCCAATTCGTTAAAGAAACAGTCAATTGCTCATTGTGAAAATAGACAAGCAATTATATAATGGAAATGATAAAGTTCATCAAATCTTATTTTAGGAGTAAAAGTTTTCTGTATCTAGGCCTTGACATATAGTTTGACTTTCAAGGTATGCTCACTGCTTACTAGCATATCTCATATCAAATAGAAAAAGATGAAGAAAGAAATTTTAATGCAAAACTGTTGTCTTTCTCACTCACATATTTATATCTTGATTTGGTCAACTAAAAAGATATGTATTCATGAATGAAGATTAAACAATGAGGTAAGTATCTCCTTTAGAATGATCAATTATGAGTATTTTTAGGCTACAAAATTAGGCTACTTTATCTAGTTTCATATCTTTGCCTAATTATACAATTAGATACTTTTGTTAGAAATACATGTGAAAATAACGTTGCCTAATTGATTTATGAAACAAAAAGAGAAATGGTTAGTCTAAGGAGTCAATCTTTATCATAATAATGATGTGTCATCTTAAGAGATGCTATATAAGTTTATATCACGAAGCTTAATGTGAGTGGGAATAAGAGAAAAACATCTTTTTCAGAGCTAAATTAATGGTTTTGTTTATCAAAACATGCAATCATCTTTCTGTCTCTATATCTCTTTTTTTTTTAAGGCACTCATCTCGCAATTTTCCAAGAAAATCCTTTCATCTTTACTTAACATCTTCTGATAAATACAAAAGAAATTTTTGAGACAAAACATATGCTCATCCTCTCTATCTTACATTTAACAATTCTGCAAAAATGGTAAGGATATCCTATCTTGATCTGAAATTTCTTGAGAAAAATTATTAAAAATAATATTTCTTTACAATCATCTATGTAGTGCATTTGCAAAACACATTTCTTTTCATTTTATTGATGTTATACAATGTTCTTATTGGCCTAACCACTCACTTTATTGATGTTATACAAAAAGCTATAACTGAGAAGGAAGTAAGTCTGTATTCTAGTGGGTTGATATCTAGGGTAGTAATCATGGTCAAATTACCCTTACGTGACAGTGAGCCAACAATCAAGATTTTTGGAAAGATTTTAGCCGTAACTATTTTTAAATTTAAAGTTGTGGTCAATAAAAAAAGGTCACATCTTGATGAGTTTACCTTCTCTTAGCCCAAAACTCCTTAAACCAGCCCCTTACTTCCTTTTATAATTGAACAATTGCAATAAATATCAAACAAGTTTGATAGTTTTACTGGTAAGTGGAAATAAAAGATTGATGTTGTTGATAAATTGTTTACAAATATGTAACAAGTTATTGTGCAGATTAATGACAGACTTATTCAACTCAACTTGGATGTCAAACAAGTACATCAATATGTTGTTGGTGAAGATGAGGACTAGGATTTGTGCCAAACCAGGGGGGAGACATAGATGTATGTCAGGGATGCAAAGGAAACAGAGGAAGTAAGTAGATAACTAGCTATCCATTATAATTTTTTTTTTTGCTTTTCTAGAATTTTACTGATTTTAACTAGTAATGAATATTGAATATTCTGGTTTGTAATAACTATGATATTATTTTTTGTAGCATATAAATCTTTATGCTGAATACTTAATGCAGTTTGAACTTGATGCATGCAGTTGCATAACATTATCTAATGCATGATAATTTCTGAATATATTATGAGCTGTTAGGATGCAATATGATGTATAAAGTATTATTTCAATATGTTATGATTTGTTTACATGAAACATGTTAAGAACTATTAGCATGTTATTGCATAAATATTATTAATTGTTCTAATGCTACATAACACTATTTCAACTGTACTTGCAAGTATACTTTAATGAAGTATCTGTTGAACTATTTGCATACTAATTCATTCTTATTATGTTTTGTCACAAATCAGCCAAATAGAGAGATTGTAAATGTCAAAATGATTGACTTTCATTAGTGAAGGATTATTTGTGTTGATAAAGATGAATTTTTTTAGATTGTTACTTTATCCAAATTAGATAAAGAATTAGTTAAGTTTATCTTATAGGATACAGCGTGGTTATTTATGTAATTATCTAGTATGTTTGGATAAATTGTATTGGAAGTTCATATAAGTGTTTTAAAAAAAGTAAATACAAGTTATTCAAATATAACTGTTAGAACAATGTTTTTTGTAAAACACATTAGTAATCTATTAAAAACATATCAGACTAAGAAGCTTCAAGATAATGTTTATCAAAGGTTCTTATCCTTATTAGATGGGTGTGTTTATAATGAATAATAATCAAAAGCATTTGGTGGGAGTAGAACTGACAGTGGAGCAATAGTACTCAACCAGCTAAGAAGTTACATAGAGTTTCACAACATATACTTTTAACACATAGGTGGAGTGTAAAAAACATTTTTAAGGAGAATTTTTCTCTGAAGAGTTGGAGAACTTGCATACTTCTATAAAAAGTTCATGTGTTAATTGTTAGCAACTGGATGTTCCAATTAGGATGACAACAATTTAAAGATTGTTAGGTGTTTTGGCAAGCTACTATATTAGAGAACAAAACAAAGTTTTTTTCTTGACAAGTTAGGTAGTATAGATACAAAATATTTGTAGTTGAAAACACTCCTCTTGTAATCTTCTAAACTAGTAAAATTTATTTATCTTGAGTTTGGTTGACCTAAAGGGTTTTTTTTTTTTTTATCTTCTGAACAGTTCTTTAAAATGTTTTCTCTTTATAACCAAATAAATTATTTATTTATATTTATTTGGTTACTAATCAGTGTTTGCAAAGTGTTAGTAGATTGCTTATTAATATATATGGAATAGAAACATGATTGTCATTTTGTTGTCATAAATGTTTTCACGTACAATAAGAACTCCTAAACTAATATGGAATTCATTGCTAAAATAATCCTAATTGCTACCACCTATACTGTCCTTGTAGAAAAAGAATCCTTTCTAAATACAAAGTCCACAAATCATAAGGAAACAAATAGCAAAACCTATACAATAACTTTTATATTGTATCACGATGCCTTAGTAATCTCCAATTGACTTGAAAGTTTAAACCGATATTAAACAAGACCTTTGGAAACTTTTAGTAAAATTTCAGCTCAATCCAACAATCAAATTAAAAGTTATGCTTGTTAGCGTAAAACTGCATATTAGAAAACATTAAGCCAAAAACTAAATATGATTGTCCAACCCTTGCATAGATCATATCATTTCCCCTATCTGCAAAAGAATTCATCTTTGAATAACCAATATGAACAATGGTAAGATCTAAAGCAAGAGTAACACCTATTTCATTAACCTTTTGTTCAAGTTTTCAAAGCTCATTTTTGCCAATTTTTCCTCTAATAAAACTCTATGAATATAGTTGCTTATCTCTCTCATTTCGCATTCTTTCACTGCTGATCTAAAGCTTCTCAATCATTAAATAGTTTTTTTTTTATTTCTGCAAATAACATTGTAATTTTCTTGCTCTCCTTTACTAAGCTCATAGAAGTCTTTTCACCATTAGCCTTTGAAGTTTGAGACCGCAGTTTATCTTGCTTCCTAGCATTAGAAACCCTTTGGGAATATTTCTTTTGCAATTTAGCATATTTTTTATTTTCCTGTCCAAGCCAGTCATCAAATCTCATACTTATCCTTTCAAGTTTTATTGCATGGTCCGTAACAAAACTTTTCTTAGTTTATTACTATTGATTTTGGTTGAAATCATTATTCTAGTGTTAGTTGGGGTTTATTGTAGTCTTATTACATTTGTTTCTAGCTTTTGATTAGTTCGTATCAAAGCAAAGCTTTAAAATCACGTTATATCAATCTATCTTCAAGTTTCCGTGTTAGTTTCATTGTTTCCATTGTTTCTTAAATCTGATATGTGGCAAGTAGTATTAAAAAAATTCTTTGATTTTGTTATTTTCAAGATGAAAACTACATAAAAAAGGAAAAAGAGATCAAATTGCAAGTGTTATAAATTCTATCGCATATTGAAATCATCAAAAGATTGAAATTGAAAACTAAGAGATATACACCTACAATATGATATTCTTTGGGTTTTTGGTTTCTTAATGTGAAACCTTAATTTTGGGTTTATTTGGATATACTTAGGTTTGGGTAATTCTAAAGTCATGAAATAAATCATATCGGGTTAGTTTGCGTCAACACAATTTTTTCTTTGTTTCCTACAATCATATTTGGTCATATTAGTATTATAAAGATAGTTCTAGGTTAATTAAGTCATATTACATTATTTTTCTTTGTTACATATTTGTTTTCATGTATTCGTATCATATTCGTATCTGATTAGTAATTTTTAGCCTTTTTATAATTGTAATTCATTTTCTTTGTAGTTTTTAGTTATTTTCTTGCTTATTTAATATAAATACTAAGAATTTAGTTACTAAGTTGTTTCTATTTGGTTACTTGAGATTAGTTCCTTAAAGAACTGAAAAAGTGAGTATGAGAGGTAAAAGATGAAAGGGTGAGCATGTTATCTTAAAAAGCTAAATTTAAGTGAAACATGAGTGAAGTGACATCTTATTGATGCGAAAATATGAGGGAGTGTGTGAGAATATATTTTCTTGCTACTAACATGATTTTCAGATTTCAATGATGTTTACCAAAGGTGATACATCCCCACTTAAAGAGAGGGAAAATCAAACTTTTATGTTATGAGCCATGCAACAACAACTTGAAAGGATGAATAAGAGATTAATTAATTATTTAGAACTAAAATTTTTGTATGAGAGTTTGCTTTTACTTTTGGTTTCTCATGGAAATTGTTTTCAAGAACTTATCAAAGATCAACTGTCTTTGTGGTATTCATCATTATACCTAAGGTTCTTGGCTCAATATAATCAATAGATAATGGTTTTATTCTTATACTTTTAGTTCTTAGTTTGTTATAATCAATGGACGAGAGTTTTAATCCAATAACTACAGTTCTTTGGTTTAAGTAATCACTAGGTCGAGTTATTTTCAACTTGATTTTAGTTTTATTAAGTTGTTTATTTCTTGTGTGTGGATTTAAGAGTTCATACCTAGATTCACATTAAATTTGGTTCTAACCCTATAGGTGGCATAAGGTTTTTTAAGGCATATGAATGTCAAATGTGCAGTATGCTTTTTTGTACATTCATATATATATAGTATTGGGTACTAATAAGTCCTAAACGCAAAGTGTAAAGTGCTAATAAAGTTTGTTTTCTCTTCGGGTGAGAAATGTACCACAAGTTGAATGCAAATACTTTAATTCTTTAACGAAAGCATTGGCTGTTTAAATAAGCAAGCCCCATACAACAAACAAACAAACCAAATTACAAGGAAAACTAACAGTAATCAAAATGGACTCAACCCATGTAAAACAGAGAATTAACAAAGCATAAAACAAAACAATCACAACGAAAATAAAATGACGTAAAATTTGCAACTTTGAATGTGTTAAACTCGCAACGATGAAAGACCATTTCCTATTGCACTTCTTCACGTTAACCTCCACGACCCAGTCCATACACGTTGCATGCATGCATGGTCATGCAATGGTCCCGCACGTCCCCTACTCATCCTAAATATTTGGGATTTGGCTTAAGGCTCCTCACAGATCGACGTGGCCTAACAATACCCTCCCTATTAAGTGGACACTTATCCCCAAGGTCCAGAGAAGGAAATCGCTCAAGTAAAGACTAATAGGTCTCCCATATGGCATCCTCAACTGGTAGATGCTTTCACTGGACCAAAGTTTCTTCTTTAAATTTATTTCCTTGTTTGACCCAACGAGTGTCCAGGATATGTTAAGGTTCAAGTATAACCGCCCCGTCATCAGTAATGGGTGGTAGCTCCTTTGAAGGCATTGCAAACTCACCAACGCACTTTTTTAAAAGTGATACGTGGAAGACAGGATGAAGCGGGCACCTTTCGGCAGTTAAAGTTTATATGCGACAACCTTAATTTTTTGTATCACTAGATATGGTCCGTAGAAGTGACTAACTAGCTTCCAGTGGGCTCATTTGAAGGCGGTCTGTTGCTTGTAGGAGTGCAGCTTAAGAAACACTAGATCCCTAATTTCAAAGGAAACATCTCGATGTTTTTTATCCGTAATTTGCTACATGCGATTAATGGAAGTTTCCACATTGCATTTGAGTTGTCGCAATAGCTCGTCTTGAGCCTCTAGACTTTGGTCTACTTCCTGCACGGAAGAACACCCATTATAGTAATGGGATTGCAGGAGGTAAACGTCCATATAGTGCCTGAAAAGGGGTCATTCCCGTGGACGCATGATAAGTTGTATTGTACCAGAGCTCAGCTTATGGAAGGTAGTTGCTCCACTTGTGCGACCACTGATGAACCATACTCCAGAGGTAAATTGCTCAACATAGCGATTAACAACTTCTGTTTGTCCATCCATCTACGGATAATAGGCGGAACTGAGTTGTAGTTTGGTTCCTGACATGTGAAAGAACTTCTGCCAGAATTTGCTGATAAAGATGGGGTCCCGATCGTTAATGATGGACTTGGGTAAGCCATGCAATTTAATGACTACTTTTACAAACCGTTTAGCTATGACTTTAGTAGTAAAAGGATGAGTTAAGGATAGAAAATGAGCAAACTTACTCAAACAATTAACAACTACTAAGATCGTGTTTTTACCGTGAGATGTCAACAAGCCTTTAATGAAGTCTAAGGTGATGTCGTCCCATACTTGACATGGAACGGGTAACGGCTGCAGGAGCCCAACTAGAGACAATGTTTCAGACTTCACCCTCTGGCAAGTTTCACATTTTTTTATATACTCTTACACCACTTGGTACATTTTAGGTCAGTAGAATTGTTGGGCTAGTTTTTTGAACGTTCGCAAGATCGCAAAGTGTCCTCCAATTTTCGTATCGTACATTTCATGATGTAGTTGCGCCAGTAATGCTGCCTGAGAAGGTATGACCACTCTTCCTTTAAAGAACAACAACCCATTACATCATGCATACGATCCAACTTGTTGATCCTTGGCCAGACGAGTTAGAGATTGGACGTAAGAGTCTCTCACATAAGCCTTTTGAATTTCATACCATATGGTCACTGTTGGCATATGTAGATGGTGAAGAACTGGACTACCAGACGTGCGTGAGAGGGCGTCCGCTGTTGAATTCTCACAGCTTAGGCGATAAAGAATCTCGTAATCGTAGCCAGAAGCTTGACTACCCACTTCCGCTGTTCAGGCATAGCCACACGTTGTCCAAGAAATACTTCAAGCTACACTGGTCGGTAAGAATGAAGAATTGTTTTCCCAGGAGATAAGGATGCCATAAGTGTATGGCCTCCACATTGGCTAGTATCTCTTTGGTGTAAGTAGACAAACATCTCCGCCTATCATCCGCCCATGAATGTTCCCACCAACGCCTTCTGAGTCCATCCTTAGACCTTGTTGCCGAGCTTTTCGAACTCGCGCTGGTAGTCGCACAAATTCCCTAGCTGTTTGACACGGGAAAGAGCTTCGTCAAAGTCCTCACACTTCGATGGTCCGAAGCGAGCCCAGAGTTCTTCCTCGAATTTGTCCCATGAAAGCACATGTCCTTTATCCCGAAACATCCTGCGAATCCATTGCCACCATTGGTTAGCCTCTCCTTCCAAGTGGTATGCTGCCATGGAAACCTTCTAGGCTTCCATCGTGCCTTGATATTCGAAAAAACTGATGCACACGATTGAACCATTTGGTTGGGTCATCCCCTGCAAATCGTGGGAATTATAGCTTTGCCATTTTGGCGGAGACGATCAGCCAACCCCCATCGTTGCCTTGATGGTTGCCGCGGTTGGGAGTCTCTTGATTGACGATCAACACAATTGAAAGTCGATTGAGTGTTTCCTCCATTCGCAGCAGTCCTTCCTGAACTACACCAAGTTCAGACTCCAAGTGCTCAATACGCTCCTTGTTAGTCCCCATTTGTAACCAGGCTTTGATACCAATGATAAGTCTCAAACGCAAAGTGTAAAGTGCTAATAAAGTTTGTTTTCTCTTTGGGTGAGAAATGTACCACAAGTTGAATGCAAATACTTGAATTCCTTAACAAAAGCATTGGCTGCTCAAATAAGCAAGCCTCGTACAACAAACAAACAAACCGAATTACAAGGAAAACTAACAGTAATCAAAATGAACTCAACCCGTGTAAAACAGAGAATCAACAAAGCGTAAAACAGAACAATCACAACAGAAATAAAATGACGTAAAACTCAAAACTTCGGATGCGTTAAACTCGCAATGATGGAAGACCATTTCCTGCTGCACTTCTGCACGTTAACCTCCACGACCCATTCCATCCCTTTTTCGCGATGCATGCTCATGCAATGGTCCCACACGTCCCCTGCTCATCTCAAATATTTGGGATTTGGCTTAAAGCCCCTCTCAGATCGATGTGGCTTAATAAGTACCTTTTCATCACATATTATCTTGGAATAAAATTCAATTAAAGATTAAAAAGAAAAAATTCCTATTGATATACCGTTTAAATGTGAATGATTGTCTAAAAACTCAATGAGAAGGTGATTAATTTTAATACGTGAAATACATTAAATTAACAAAACAACAAGGTGGAGAAATAAATTTGACTAAATGGAAAAAAAATCTAAAATTGTTCTGATTCAACTCAAGATTACAAGGCATGAGAGTCCATTTTCTTTAAATCCCCTCCTACCTATTTTAGGGTTTTCAATACGATTAGACGTTAATCCTGGTGAGAAAAAAAAAAAAAAACCCTAACAAAGACGTCAAATTCAAGTCTAAAACAAATACTACGTCATGATGAGTTTTTCAACTGTTCGGAGGTTGAAAGGAATACAAAAGGTCCCAAGGAAGTGGACGAAAAAAAAAACAAAAAGGGAGTCAATTTTCTTGTCTACAATCAGCACACTAGTTCTAGCGAAAACTTTAATGCAAATTTGTCATATGCATGACCAACGTGGCATTTAAGAGGACTGACGGGTCTAATTAGATGGATGATTTTTGACTCATTCTCTATGTATATTTGTAGGAAGAGATATGTACGAATATGCTTTTGAATTATTTCATATAATCGTCTGTTCTCGTGGTTTTGCATTTGTTTATTTCTTTTATACATCTGAACACCTCATTTTACTAATTGAATATATTGTACAACGACTGATTTTTATTATCATAGAATTCTTTTGACATTAAAAGCTTTTTTTAAGAATAATCTTGTGAAATTAATTTGATTTTTAATTAAATACTAATGCTAATTTATTTAACTTTGATATCGTCATCTCAAAAGAAAAAAAAATCTCACCTATTTTACGTGGCAGCACCAAAATCAAGAAAATTTCTTATAAGCTTTAGAAAAAATAATAAATCGTAAGAGCTTATTAAAAAGCTTGAGATTTAATATATAATATATGATTATTTGCGTGTTTCCACAGTTTAGTTTAATCATTTTTGTATTTTTTTACTCTCTCTCTCTCTCTCTCTCTTATATATATATATATAAACAAAAGTTTGTAATAACAAAATATTGTCATTCTCATAAACAAATCACTGGAATAGTTATTAGGGATATGTGTTCATTGCACAAGGCGTTATTATTAGGTTGGTCGGGGTAAGTTGAATTTAAAAAAAAAAAAGTATAATAAAAGGATTAAAATATCCTTAGATGCAAAATTTTTAAAGATAGAGTCAAGGAACATTTTTATCTTTTCATGTGTTTTGTTTGTAATAATTAGGTTGAGTAAGAGATAATTTGGTTTTTAAATAAGTATAAAATATATTAAAAAAAGTAGTAGATGCATGCAATGTACTAACCAACATGTAAGAGGTATGTATGCCCTTCAAGTAGAGCATGCAACGCCTCTCGATGATAAAAAGAATAGCTTCATCTATGTCAGCATCGCACCATCCTTTTCTTGTTGGAATGGGTGTTGGGTTGATATAACAATGCCAATGACCTTCTTATCTTCGCTTTTTATTATTTTGCCTCCTCACTTAGGATATTGTGCTGCCCATAAAAAATTTTAGAATTGTCTTTTAATATATGAGGATGTCAACTTCATATTTTATTCTCTTGATTCTTAATTTTTTTTCTTAACTCTTTTATAAAATTTTCAATTTTTTCAATTACATCCTTTAATCCCAATTGTGATATGTTATATTGTCCAATTTGGTCTTCATTTTTTATTGATTTTTTTTTTGCCTTTTGTTACATTGATTATTTTTTTCAATTTCACTTTTCAATATATATATTTTTTTATTTTTCATTTCAATTTTTATCTTCATTATTTTGATTTTTTTATCCTTTTGTTCAATTAATTTTTTTTTTCAATTCAACCTTCAATCAACAATAAAATTTATTTTGTATTTCAGTTTTATCCCTATTCTTTCAATTATCGTTTTTTATCATTTTATTTTTATCTCTATCCTTTTGTGTAATTGATATTCTTTTATAAGTTAATCCTT